>Ga0068853_100003508_pt1 | contig 11994 bp, 6 predicted proteins | sample KBSCornC32_FD_65655 | JGI IMG/M metagenome (GOLD analysis project Ga0068853, IMG submission 65655) | Corn rhizosphere microbial communities from Kellogg Biological Station, Michigan, USA - KBS Corn C3-2 | ecosystem: Host-associated > Plants > Roots > Rhizosphere > Soil ... | reverse complement strand
TTTCAGTACCGGATTCAGCCAACTCTGTTATTTCGGGCACTCTTCGAATCAGGTGCTGAGTTATAATCTGAACTCTCCGCAGGACTATAATAATGTGGGCAAGTATCCGATATTTTTTGTGAATGGGTGTGATGCGGGTGATTTTTTTGTCTATGACCTGAGCCGGCTCGGCGTTGGAAAGACGCTCTCCGAGGCGTGGGTGTTGGCAAATAGCAAGGGTACGGTCGCTTTTGTCGCAAGTACGCATTTCGGGATCGTCAATTACCTCAATATCCTTCTAAATGGGCTGTATACACTGATGGACAGTGCGGATTACGGAAAGCCGCTTGGCATCCTTCAAAAGGATGCGCTGCAGAACCTCATGAATGTTGCGCCGACCGACTATTTTGCGCGGTTACACGCAGAAGAAATGACGACGCATGGCGATCCATTCGTAAAGCTGAACCAGGGTCAAACGGATTATGACATCGAGGCGTCGGAGGTGGAGATCAATCCGAGTTTTGTTTCAATTTCCAACAGCACGTTCACGATGAAGGCGCGTTTTTACAATCTCGGCCGGGCGGTGTCGGGGAATGTGGTAGTCCAGGTAAAGCGAACCTATCCGAACGGCAACACGGACATTATTCTGACCAAGACCATTCCTGCCATAAAGTATGCCGACTCTATCGAGGTCAGCATTCCTATAGTCGGATCGAGAGATAAAGGGGACAATAAGATCACGGTTTCCATCAACCCGGACAAGCTCGTCAATGAGGTAACCTACGCCAATAACTCGGTCACTACGGATGTGTTCATCTATCAGGATGAAGCGACGCCGATATATCCCTATAATTATTCGATCATCAATTCGTCGACTTCGAAGCTCGTTGCGTCGACTTCCAATCCTATCGCAGCGCCGCAGCAATATATAATGGAACTGGACACGACCCAAAATTTCAATTCGCCGCTGAAGGTGTCGAAGACATTGACTTCGCCTGGCGGAATACTGGAATTTGATCCGGGGTTGACTTATTTGGACAGCGTGGTCTATTATTGGAGGGTGGGAATAGTGCCGTCCAGTCCTGGGGGGAACTACACGTGGAACAATGCTTCATTTGTATATATCGATCCCGCGCATAGTACGGAAGGGTTTAATCAGTCTCATTATTTTCAGCATCAGCAGTCCAGTGCGACCAATATACAAATGGCGCCGAACAGGCAGTGGCAATTCCTGATATTCAATCACGATATTTATCAGACGAATGCCGTGTTTCCCACGGCAGGCCAGTTCGACGATCAGTTTGCGGTTGCGGTAGACGGAAACCAAAATATTCAGAGCGCCTGCGTTGGAGGGTCCCTGATATTTAACGTTTTTGACCCGGTAAGCTTCAAGGCCTGGAAGAATGTCGACGCCAGCGGGAATAATCTGTACCTGAGCGGTAGCGGATCGGCTAATTGTAAGCCATCAAGGAATTGGAACTTCGAGTTTTCGTATATGGATGCGGCGGACCGCAAACTGATCGTGCGATTTATGGATAGCATCCCCAACGGGTATTGGGTGACGGTAAAGAATATTCCGTTCGACGATCAGGCGTCAAATACCTATGCTTCCGACTGGCTTGCGGATACGGCTGTTAATGGCCACGGTTATGACGTTCGCGACCGGCTGCTGAATGCCGGTATGGCCAATGTCGATTCGTTCAATTCGCCCAGGGCATTCCTGTTCATTTATAAAAAGGGTGATCCGTCTTTCACACCCCAGTATAAAATATCGAAGAATGATTCTGACGCGATCTCGCTCGAGACTCAGTGTCCCGGTCCGATCCTGAGGGGTAGCGTTACTTCGCCGCAGTTCGGACCTGCCAGGAAATGGGGCAATATTCACTGGCGGGGCGCCGATCTGTCCAGTCCTGCGACCGATACGGTAGGTATACAGGTGATCGGTGTGGATACGCTTGGAAGGCAAGACACGCTGTACAGACTGAACCGGAGTATGCAGGATTTTGACGTCTCTGCCGTTGATGCAAAGCGGTATCCGTATCTGAAGCTGCAAATGACCACGGCCGATACATTGCACGGGCAACCCTATCAGTTGGCGAACTGGAGGGTAAATTATACGCCTGTTCCTGAAGGGGCGCTGGCACCGGCTGCGCTGTTAATGGCGCCGGACACGGTCATACTGGGACAGCCATATGAGTTCGCCATTGCGTTCAAGAATGTAAGCCCGTATGCGTTCGACAGCATGAGGATAAAGCTATATGTTCTGGATAAAGGGAACGCCATGCACGTAATAGCGCTTCCCAAAAGGAAGCCGCTAATCAGCGGGGACACGCTGAAACTGGACTATGTCCTCAATACGAAGGATTTTGGCGGGGCGAATACGTTGTATGTGGATTTCAACCCGGACAACGATCAGCCGGAGGAGTATCATTTCAATAACTTTCTTTATAAGGCCTTCTATGTAAAGGGGGACGGCAGGAGTCCAACGCTGGATGTGACTTTCGACAATGTACACATTCTGAATAACGATATCGTGTCCGCCAGGCCACACATTCAGATCAAGCTACAGAGTCAGTCTCAGTATCTGCTACTGAATGACACGTCGATGGTAAGCGTGCAGTTGAAATATCCGGACGGGTCGGTGCGTAGCTATGGTTTCAACAATGACACTTTGCGGTTCATTCCCGCTACGAGTTCGACGAATAATGTGGCGACGGTCGACTTTAATCCGGCGTTCCTGAAACAGTATAGTGCGGACGGCGATACGTATACACTGATCGTTACGGGCAAGGATCAACTGGGCAATCCCGCGGGTGTAACGCCTTACCGGATAAGCTTTAAGATCATTACCAAGGCAATGATCTCGAACATGCTGAACTATCCCAATCCGTTCACGACGTCGACGGCCTTTGTATTTACGATCACGGGCAGCGAGGTTCCGCAGAATATCAAGATCCAGATATTGACGATAACAGGCAGAATCGTTCGTGAAATAACCAAGGAAGAGCTGGGGCCGCTGCATGTGGGCCGGAACATCACGGAGTTCAAATGGAATGGGACGGATATGTATGGTCAAAGGCTGGCTAATGGCGTGTATCTTTATCATGTCGTTACCAATCTGGACGGTAAGTCGCTGGATAAATACAGGGCGTCGGGCGATAATACCGACAAATACTTCAACAATGGATATGGGAAAATGTATCTGATGAAATAAAACGGTATATTGGGCCGGTACAATTGTTTAATACGTCTGAAATGACCGTCAAGCGCAGTATTTACAGGAGACTCGCCTATTTCTTGTATGTTTTTGTTGCTGTCTTCCTTCTATTGGAGATTGGTCTGAGGATATACAATCCTTTTCATTTCAGGCTGAAGGGCAACAGGATCGTTCTTCCGGCGAATCAGAAGCAAATCATTACGAACAGAATAAATCCTAAGCTGGATCCGCTGATCATCAATACCCGCAATTCTCTTGGGTTTCGCGGGCCGGAGCTTCCGGATACGGGCGGTGCAGGGCTGTTAAAAATAATAACCATCGGGGGGAGCACTACCGAGTGTCATTTTTTGAATGACAACAAGACCTGGCCCTATTTGCTGGGAGCGAAGCTGTCCGATTCGCTGAAGGGGTGCTGGCTCAATAATGCAGGTCTTGACGGGCATTCCACTTTTGGTCATATTGTATTACTCAATGGAGTTGTCAAGCAGCTGAAGCCTTCCGTGGTGATCTTTCTAACGGGGATCAACGACGTAGAAAATAGCGGGCCTACTTTTCATGACAGGCTGAATACGCGGGGGGCAGTTGCGGACTGGAAGCACTATATTTTTGAGAACAGCGAGGTGCTCAATCTGGCGCTCAATCTCGTCAGGGGTTGGAGGGCGCAGAAGTTCAACAATACTACCAATGCGAACATAGTGCTGGACAGCCTGGAGCGGAGGCCATTGCCGGACGCCGTGGTTCAGAGCAGGATGGCTTTGCAGAGACCTTATCTGGATGCATACCGGAGCAGGCTTTTGCAACTGGTCGACACTTGTCTTGCGTGGCATATCATACCGGTGCTTATGACCCAGCCTAATTTATTCGGAGTTGGGAAGGATCCGGTTACGCGTGCCGATCTGGAGATGTATCCTACTGACTCCAAAGATCATGACATGAACGGGAAGCTGATCTGGGAGATGCTGGAGCGGTACAATGACGAGGTCCGTTGGGTTTGCGATGAAAAGGGGGCGGTGTTAATCGATCTGGCGAGAATGGTTCCCAAGAACAGCCTGTATTATTACGATATGTCACATTTCACCAACGAAGGTGCAATGCTTGTAGCCAAGGCTGTTGCCGGGCAGTTGACGCCGGTATTGCGGCGGAAGTTTCCGCTTCATGACCGATAGGCAGCGGGGCGGAGGTTTTTTGGATCGAGTCGGCAAGGGCGCGCGCAAGCTTGATGTGGCCGGAAGGTCGCAGGTGGCCATCGAGGATATAATAGTCGCCGGAGCTAAAAAGGCGTTCTACGTGCAGTGGGTGGATATGGTGATTGAAGCGTGTTCCCGCGGAGGGATCGGCCAGCCTCTTTTCGAGGGCGGAAATAAATCGTCCGGATAACTGGTCGTACTCTTCGATGTTGAAGACAAATACGTTTACGGTGTCGAAGTTCAGGTTCGATCCTTTCAGGACTTCCAGGAACAGGCTGGCCTCCCTTTCAAATCGTGTTGTGTCTCCGCTGATCTCCGGAGAATGCCGGAGGGCTGGGATGAGTTGCTCGCTGAGGATTATCTTAGCTGACGTGCAGAAGTATTTGAAGGGGAACCAGGTCTTGCTCCATTTGAGTATGTTTTTCGCAGAGTCATATACAGAAGGCGGGGAAATGAAGGGGTGGTGGCCGTTGCGCACGTAAGCTTCATTCTCTTCGGCGTCGTTGCTGCAATATTGAATGACGACGGTGCGGAGGGCTGACCGGTCGAGGGATTTTGTGGACGCTATCTCTCTTGCCGAACCGTAGGAGGACATTCCTGTGTTGAGGACGGGGCATCCGAGCATTTGTTGCAAAAGAAAGGCATAGGTTTCCTTTTGGCGTACTCCCCATCCCAGGGTATAGGAGTCGCCCATGCAAATGACGGTCGGGTGGTCCAGGCCGTGCGTATCGTTCCTGAATCCACGGGAGTCTGTGAAGATACTATCTGAAAATTCGATATTGGAAAACACGCAGCGGTTATCGGACTTCATCCGATAGAAGAGTGCGCTGTCGTATTGAGAAATGGCCGGATCGAACTGGAGGATATTCCGTTGATAGTTGTTGTAGTAATATCTCGCAGTGGGTAAAAGGAGACGCGGGATGGCTGAAGGGTGATGGAGCATCCGGTAGGTGATCGTTTCCATAAGCACGAGGAAGAGCGTAAACGTCAGGAAGCTTATCCTGCGGGCTTTCGGGGGCTGCAGGTGTTTCAATATGGTGGTTTCGAGGATACCTGTGACGACGGCCCATGCCAGTGTGATCAACTGGAGGCAGCTGATCAGGTTGTAATGAAACGAAAGAGAAACCGGAAAGTGTTTTTGAAGTAATATTCTGAGAACGGACAAAACTACGAGTATGCCTAGTGCCAGCAGTATTTTGCGCAGAAATCTCATTAAAAGCTGGAAGATAGGGATTTTTTTTGCAAATTTGACCCTGCATGAAGATACTTGGCATTTCAGCGTTCTATCATGATTCGGCGGCGGCGATCATCCAGGACGGAGAGATCGTGGCTGCTGCTCAGGAGGAACGGTTCTCAAGGATCAAGAATGACCCGGGTTTTCCGGTAAAGGCTATTGCTTTCTGTCTTGATTATTCGGGTATTTCGCTGGATGAGCTGGATGCTGTGGTGTTTTATGACAAGCCATTTCTGAAATTCGAGCGTCTTTTGGAGACCTATTATTCTTTTGCTCCTGCGGGGCTCGGGTCATTTCTCAGGGCTATGCCTGTATGGATAAAAGAGAAATTATTCCTGAAAAAAATATTGTACAGGGAGCTTGGTGAGCTGGGGCAATTCGATAAGAAGCGCACGGCGTTGCTATTCCCCGAGCATCATCTTTCTCATGCGGCAAGCGCATATTATCCTTCGCCTTTTGAGGATGCGGCGATACTCACGCTGGATGGAGTAGGGGAGTGGGCTACGGTGTCGATCGGCAGGGGAAAGGGAAAGGATATCACTATTCTGCGGCAGTTGGATTTTCCCCATTCGCTGGGTCTGCTGTATTCGGCGTTCACTTATTATTGTGGGTTTGCGGTGAATAACGGGGAGTACAAGCTGATGGGGCTGGCCCCTTATGGGAACCGGGAAGGGGAAGACTACCGGCGGATGGTTGGAATAATAAAATCGAAACTTGTTACGATAAATGAAGACGGATCGCTGTTCCTTCATCAGGAGTATTTTGGATATGCGACTGGAGACAGGATGGTAAAGGACCGGGTGTGGGAGCGGTTGTTCGGATTTCCGCGGAGGGCGGAGGGAGGTCCGCTGGACCGACGGTATTGTGATATGGCGCTGGCCGTGCAGGAAGTTACGGAGGAAGTCGTCATACGGCTTGCAGAGGAGGCGAAGCGATTGACGGGATCGGAGAATCTTTGTATGGCGGGCGGGGTTGCATTGAATTGTGTGGCTAACGGCAGGCTGGAGAGTGCCGGCATCTTTAAGCGGCTGTTCATACAGCCGGCTGCGGGGGACGCCGGTGGGGCACTGGGTGCTGCGCTGGCGGCTAACTATATCTATTTCGGGATGGAAAGGTTTGTCGATAGGATGGAGCAGGATGCCCTGAAGGGTTCGTTATTGGGGCCGGAGTACGGAGAAACGGAAATTTTTTCTGTTGCGAGGAAACATGATCATCCATATCGCCGGATAACCGATATGGGGGAACTGGCGGAGGAGACGGCGAAGCTGATTGCCGGAGGATCTGTAGTTGGGTGGTTCCAGGGGCGATCGGAATTTGGTCCAAGGGCGCTTGGGGCGAGGAGTATACTGGCGGATGCCCGCAGTCCCGAAATGCAAAAGAAGCTGAACCTTTCGATAAAGAACAGGGAAAGCTTCCGGCCGTTCGCCCCTGCTGTGCTGGCGGAAGAGGCGGGGAATTATTTCGACCTTGGAGTGGCTTCACCGTATATGTTGCTGGTAAAGCCTGTTAAGAAGGAAAGGCGGATACCGGTGCCTGCAGATTTTGCCGGGCGCGAGTGGGCTGACAAGCTATATTTTTTGCGAAGCGATATACCTTCGGTCACGCATGTCGACTATTCAGCCCGGATACAGACCGTGAACGAGCGCAGCAATCCTTTGTTCCATAAGTTGTTGTCATCTTTCAGGGAACTGACGGGTTGTGGATTGATGATCAATACGAGCTTTAATGTGCGGGACGAGCCAATTGTCAATAGTCCCGAAGATGCATTCCGGTGTTTTGAACAGACGCAGATGGATCATTTGGTGATCGGGAATTATATATTTAGTAAGAAAGAGTATCTTGCGCAAGGTTAAGTAAATAAACCAGTATGGATTTTTTGAAAGATCTATGGGCCTTTTTGAAAGCGCGAAAGAAATGGTGGCTGGCACCGTTGATCATCGTCCTGATCCTTTTAGGGCTTTTGATCGTTCTTGGAGGCAGTTCGGCCCTTGCGCCATTCATCTATACACTTTTTTAGTCATCATCCGTGGATAGCAAATTTAAACAACTGGAGGCTGTGCTGACAGTAGTGGTCGCGCTGGTGACCGCTTATTTTTTTCGGCATTTGCAGTGGCTGCTGACGGCTGCCCTGGGGCTTGGGCTGGCTGGCTTGTTGTCGCCCGTGTTCAGGCGTCTTTTTTATCGGGGGTGGATGGGGCTGGCGGAACTGATGGGGAAAGTGACAGGAAAAATTCTTCTTACGATAGTCTATATTCTTTTACTGGTGCCGATCGCCTTTATCGCCCGATCGGCGGGGAAGGTCGGGCTTCGCAGGAAAAGCGGTGGCAGCAGCACTTTTACGGTGCGGGACCATATTTATGAAAGGGAGGATATGCTTCATCCATGGTAGGGTCGTACAGGCGCCTATTCCCAATATCATCATTGTTATAAGGCCGAGCAGGAGGTAGACGCCCGGTCTTTTTCCTGAGAAATAAAAGCTGACGTGCCGGTGGCCGGGCGGGAGTGCAATGCCCATAAACGACAGATATTGTTTTTGGATGTTTACCGGACGGCGATCGATAGCGGCGTGCCAGCCGGAGTAGATATTCTGCAGCAGGATGAGCGTATCCTGCGCAGCTGCGGAAATGTCCGCTTCAAGGCTGGCCGGTGTATATTTTATTATGGAAATGGACGAGTTGCCGGGGGTGTTTTTCAGAAACAGAAAGGGGTGCTGTACAAGAGAGTCTGGTAGGCCGGAGTTAAAATAGTCGTTTGTTGTATTGAGGATGGTAGGGTAGTCGCAGCGGTTGGGTGTTCCGGGCTGTTTGCTGTAATAGGGCCAGCAGCCGATGATCCGGACGAGGCTGGTGTCTGTCTGTTTGTTGGCGGATATGGGCTGGAGCCTGGGGACGGGTATCCCCGGGGGGACGGATGCAAAGAGGGATCCTATCTGCGAACAGCTGCTTTTTTGTACGCCCGTGACGCCGAGGTCAAGCCAGGAGAAGATAAGGAGGTCTGTCCCGATAAGGAGTAGTACCAGGTAACGAACGGGCAGCTTTTTCCTGAGCAGCAGGGTTATGGTTAGTAGTAAACAGAGGAGGGCGGCATTGATAAAAAGTCGCTGTGCAAAGGAAAGGGTATCGAGCAGTATTTTGATAGTGGTCTTCCAGTCGGCCGCGGGTATTGCGGGGAATGGGCGGCTATAGAAAGTCGCCGCCGTTGTGATCATGGCGCAGAGTATAGCGGTGATCAGGATGGGGCGCCAGGGGTTGAATTTGGGAGCGCGGGCGAGTAGTTCATTCAGGGGATAGGAGAGTACGATGATAAAGGAAAAAATGGCAAATACCCTGTATTCGCCGTTGGTCCGGATATACCGAAGCAGGGGTGTATTGCTGTAGACGAGATCTTTTATGGGGCCGCCTATGCTGAGCACGAGCATTAGTACTCCGCTGATCAGGAAGAGGTTTTGGATGGTGTTGCGGCGGCGTGCGAGTGCGATGCCAAAAAGGATCAGACCCAAAACGGAGAAATAGCCGTTGCGCATGCTGACGTCTGTGTCAAAAAAGGTGCTATGAGCCGTAGTGCTGAACGGGAAAACTAAGGAGATATAGGATGCGGGGCTAAATCCGAGGTCAAGCTGTTCTTTCTGCAGGACGGGCGCGGAGCGGATGAAATTTTGGGATATTTCTATCCACGACAGAAAGATTGGGGCGGAGGATACGAGGACGATCATAAGCAGGATCGTATTTGTCTTCAGGCTTTTCAGGAGTTGTGTCTTACGGGGTGCGGGATGAAGCAGGACGATGCCGATCAGCAGGCTAAGCAGGAAATAGAAGGTAGCGAAGGGGATGGCCGGGTGGCCTGCGGAGAGCAGCAGGTAGAGGGCGGCGGCGGACTGCCAGAGGGTTTTGGCTGATAGTTCTGTCTGCAGCCGGAGAAAGGTGAGTGTCACCAGCGGGAGGAAGGCGCCTGCGGTCAGGAAGTTGGTGTGGGAGAGGTTGCCGACAAAAAATCCGGAGCACATGAAAAGTATTGCCATGACCAGGCAGGTGAGGCGGTCGTGGCCGAGGTAGCTGCCGAGGCGGTGCATAAATACGCCTCCAAGCCATATATAAGTGAGTGTTTCTATCGCGAGGGTGTGGATAGAGTACCCGACCAGGCCGAAAATCCAGGTGAGCGGGTGCCAGAAGGCGAAGCCGGGGTCGGCGTAAAGAGGGAGACCGAAATTTATATAAGGGTTCCAGATGGGAATATTGCCGGAGTGAAGGGCGGCGCTAAAGAAGAATTTATTGGGGAAATTTTGGACAAGCGCGTCGTTTTTCGGTGCGAACAGAAACGAGGACAGGGGCAGGTAGGCAAGGCAGGTGATCAGGGCCAGCAGGAGGTATTGCGGGATATCGTTGGATAGCCTGGGTCTGGTGGGGTTAGATCTTTTGTCTTGCAATGTATTTACCAATGATGTCGAATTCGAGGTTGACTTTATCTTTTGGGTTAACAGATTGAATATTAGTATGCTCGAATGTATATGGGATAACGGCGATGTCGAATTTGGTCTTTTTAACATTGAAGATGGTGAGGCTGATGCCGTTGAGGCTTATGGAGCCTTTTTCAATGACGAGATGGCTGAATTTTTTGGGGAATTCGAAGCGGAATTCCCAGCTGCCGTTCTTGTCAGAACGTTCGAGGCAGATGCCGGTGGCGTCGACGTGTCCCTGGACGATGTGGCCGTCGAGGCGACCATTCATGATCATGCATCGTTCGAGGTTGACGAGGTGGCCGGGCTGCCATGTCCCGAGGTTGGATTTTTCGAGGGTCTCTTCTATTGCGGTGACGCGGTGGCGGTTGCCGGCGATCTCTTCGACGGTGAGGCAGACGCCGTTGTGGGACAGGCTTTGGTCGATCTTTAGCTCGGGTCCGAGGCTGGACTCGACCCAGAAGGTTTTGTTGGTGCCGATGGTGGAAACAGAGTGGATCTTTCCGAGGGATTCTATAATTCCGGTAAACATAGGGGATAAAGATCGGTTATTTGGCGGAAATTTGATTTTTAGGGTGAAGGGAAGGGAGTTGGGGATTTGGTAGGTAATTTTTTGTTGGGGTTGGTGGGAAGGGGGGGATTTTGGTTGGGGGTAGTGGGCGGTGCGGGGATTTTTGTTGGGGCTGGTGGGTGTGGCGGGGATTTTTGGGAAGAAGGGTGGATTTTTCAGGAATTTGGCATATCTTTGCTGTCCACTTAAAGGAGGTATAAAAAAATGTTAATCATCGATTCCAAAGATTGCGAGAATATCGACAAAGCGCTGAAGAAGTACAAGAAGAAGTTCGAAAAGGCTAAGACCTTGTTGCAGCTGAGAGAGCGTCAGTCGTACACCAAGCCTTCTGTCCAGCGCAGGGGTCAGGTGTTGAAGGCGATCTACAAGCAGCAGGTTGCCACCGGCAAGTTTGATTAATACCATTTGCTATAAATGTTTCTGAGGCTGACCCCAGTGGGGCCGGCCTTTTTTGCGTGGGGTTGTGGAGGACTGGGGTAGATTGTTTAATTTAGAGGAAGTTATGCAATTCGATGCGAGAATTCCGGTGCAGTCTTTCCTCGACTTTCTGAAGTTTGAGAAGCGTTATTCCGCCCATACGATACGGAGCTATCAGGATGACCTGGTGGCTTTTTTTGATTATGTCCAGCTGGAGTTCGGGGGAATGGGCCCGGGGGACGTGAAGGCGGCGATCGTGAGGAGTTGGCTGGCTTCGATGCGTGATGCGGGGCTGACTCCGAGGTCAGTAAACCGCAAGATATCGGCCTTAAAATCCTTTTATAAGTATCAGCTGAGGACGGGTGGGGTGGAGCAGTCGCCGATGGGGGCGATCATTTCGCCGAAGAGCCGGAAGCGGCTGCCTGTTTTTGTGGAGCAGGGGGATATGGCGGTACTTTTTGAACAGGTGAGGTTCACTGATGATTGGGAGGGGTGGACGAACCGGCTGGTGCTGGCCGTCCTTTATCATACCGGGATGCGGCTTAGCGAGCTGGTAGGGTTGAGGGAGCGGCAGGTGGATAGTGGGAATGGGGCAATCAAGGTATTGGGGAAGGGGAATAAGGAGCGGGTGATACCGGTGAGTCCGGTGCTGATCGGGATGGTGAAGGAATATTGTGCGAAGAAGAGGGTGGAGCTGGAGGATCCGGATACCGAGTACCTGTTGGTGGGAGCGAAGGGGAAGAAGTTATATTCCAAATATATATACAGGGTCGTGCACGGGTATCTTGCGCAGGTGACGACGATCGATCAGAAGAGTCCGCACGTGTTGCGGCATACCTTTGCCACGCATCTGATGAATGCGGGTGCTGAGTTGAATGCCGTTAAGGAGTTGCTTGGGCATACGAGTCTGGCGGCGACGCAGGTGTATACGCACAA
>Ga0068853_100003505_pt1 | contig 12002 bp, 11 predicted proteins | sample KBSCornC32_FD_65655 | JGI IMG/M metagenome (GOLD analysis project Ga0068853, IMG submission 65655) | Corn rhizosphere microbial communities from Kellogg Biological Station, Michigan, USA - KBS Corn C3-2 | ecosystem: Host-associated > Plants > Roots > Rhizosphere > Soil ... | reverse complement strand
TAACGGTGACGTCTACACCGTTGCCCCGCAGAAGAGCCACGAACCCTTCAAATTCCTGCAGCGCCTGTTGTTGTGCATTGTCTGTGGCGGCTGCCTGGAAGGCATTACTCCCGGCCGTCTCTGCGTTGAAGCTGAAGTTGACGGGCCGGATCATCAGGAGATGCGAAGTCGTTTGCATATTCTATATATGTGCCGGAGATGCGCTTTTCAAAATTTAGCGCATCTCCGGCAAAGCGCTAATGATTGTCCTGTCGGACGAGGCCCTTCCAGGGCCTCATCTGGATTTATAGCTCATCCCTGTGCAGCGGCATGCTCATGCAGTGAAAACCGCCCCGTGCACGGGACAGTTCTGCGGAGGGCATCAGGACAAGTGTATATTCAAGAGCGCCCGGATCGACGCGTCCGTCTTCCATATCGCGGATCAGGTCTTCGGCGTGTACGACGGAAAAGCCGTTCTCTTTAAAAGCTTCGACCGTCTTGTCATTGCGATCATAGCTGAGTACCACTCCTTCTTTCAGGGCCAGCAGGTTGCAGGAGTCCGTCCACTGTTCTCTGGCGTCAAAGGGAAATTCGTTGTTGCCGGAGTAGATGAATTTCACCTTCTCCGTACATTCCAGGTCGTTCTTGCTGATATCGGTGAGCAGGTCTTCGAGGTTGTCGAAATATTCCGGGTTGCCGGGGTCTTTTTTCCTGAACTGGATGATCTTTAACTTGTCTTCCTTCTTGCTGTCCCCGAGTATCCGCTGTACCTCGTCGTCGTCCTCGTGCTTCATGGCCTTTTTGGAGAAAGTGCCCAGCAGGATCCAGACGTTGCGCCGTATCTGGGTGAAGATAGTATCGATGTGCATGTAGTCCCGCTTTTTCGGGATACGGATGATAGTGATCTTTTTGACCACGTTCTTGTCGAACAGGACCCTGATGGCCTGGTAGGCCGCCTCGGTAGACGTTCTTTCGCTGACGCCTATGAGCAGGTGATCTTTGCTGACGACCATCACGTCCCCGCCCTCCAGCGTCACTTTACGGTCGTCGCCTTCCCTTGGTAAAAGGAAATGATGGTGGGTATCGGCGAGCTCGATGATCCTGTCCTGGTATTCGGCAAACAGCGGGTGGTTGAAAAAGATATACTTTGCCAGCAGGGCCTCCCGCGTACGCGCCTTCTTGGCCGGTTTGTTCAGCAGGACGTAGTTGTTGATAACGATCCCGATATCCCTGGTGAAGATGAAGTTCGGAATGGGGGCGAAGAGCATTTGGTCTTCCGTCAGCGAACCGCTGATAAAGGTCTTGGCGAGCTGGACAGAGTCCAGTTGCTGCAACTGCTGCTGGGTCTCATAGGAGCAGGCCTCGATGGCGCAGACCGACGCCACCAACTTCATCTTGATGGATTCGTCGGTGAGGATATCGCTGAGCAGCCACTGCAGTTCGACGACCTTTTCGGAGCGGAAGAACTGGTCGTGTCCCGGCTTGTAAAAGGCCCTTTTGTTCTTTTCATCGTCGATATCCGCGAGGCGTCCTTTTATAATTTCGGGATCAAGAAAATAGAGAAGGATCTTGGTATAGAAATCATATTCTTTCCTCCGGATAGTATCCAGATGAACTATGTCTTCGAAAAGCCAGTCCTGCGCCTTGGACGGAACTACCTTGCCCAGCCCGCTGTCAGGACTGTGCACCAGGACCCGCCGGAGACGGCCTACTTCGGAGGATACGGAAATGGAATTCTTTGTCCTGTTCGAGTAAGTTCTTGACATATAATTGCAAGTTATGTTGTTTTGCCCACATGCACATTTTAATGTAGGTTTGAAAAAAAATTGCGGATGATACAAATTACCGATCAGGTGATCGACCTCATAAACGACCGGATCCAGCGCATGGACGAAGGGCAGATCAGCAAGGTCTGGGATGCTTTCGCCAAAGACCAGCCGGCCGTTGTCGGATATGTGCTGGGTGAGAGCCGCGAGCTGCAGGAACCCGACGCAAGAGAGGACGTAGCCTATGTCCTGACCATTATCCTGCTTAGCTTCCGGGAGCTGAGCCCTGGTATTCCCGCCATCACGGAACCCGAATTCGAAAAGGCGTTCAACGAAGAATTCGACGAAATGGAAGAAGTCTTCAATGATGGCTTCGACGAATCCGACGCCATGGCCATCATGGACGCTTTCTGCCAGCCCGATCTGCTGCAGTTTGCCGCCGCCACTATCTACAGCGAAGGCGGTGAAGATGGCGAAGGCAGCAATTTCACCGAAGAGGAAGCCGGGCTTTTTATCGTTATTTTCAAAACGGTGATCGGACTCCTCCACAATAAGGCCAGCGCCCTTCCGATATAAGGTTCCACGCCCTGACCGGACGAAGTCCAGTCCCGGTCATTAAACCTGGTAACACCACTTTCCTCTACACACCTCCGCAAAAAGACCCTCCCAGCACGGGCTTGCACAAAAATACTAACAAATGTTAGTTTGTAAAGTGACTTTCTATTATTTTTGGGGCGTGTGCAATTTTTTGCCGCACGTAAATAAAATAGTTTGTCCATATGCATTTCCAGTTGTCCGAAGAACACCTGATGATCCAGAAGGCTGCCCGCGACTTTGCCCGCAATGAATGTCTGCCGGGAGTAATAGAAAGAGATGAGCACCAGAAGTTTCCAAAGGAGCAGATACTCAAGCTGGCCGAGCTTGGTTTTTTGGGCATGATGGTCGACCCGGCCTATGGCGGTTCAGGTATGGATACGGTCAGCTATGTAATCGCCATGGAAGAGATCAGCAAGATCGACGCCAGCGTCAGCGTCTGTATGAGTGTCAACAACAGCCTCGTGTGCTGGGGGCTTGAGACCTATGGCAACGAAGCGCAAAAGCAAAAATACCTCACCCCGCTGGCCCAGGGCCGCAAGGATGGGGAACTATATATTGGTGCGTTCCTGCTCAGTGAACCGGAAGCAGGGAGCGACGCCACGTCACAACGAACTACAGCCGAAGAAAAAGAAGACCACTATGTGTTAAACGGCACCAAGAACTGGATCACTAACGGCAACTCCGCCTCGGTCTATCTTGTCATCGCCCAGACAGATGTGGGCAAAGGGCACAAAGGTATCAACGTCTTTATCGTGGAGAAGAATTCTCCGGGGGTGGTCGTCGGCGCCAAGGAGAACAAACTCGGCATCCGGGGCAGCGATACCCATAGCATCCTGTTCAACGACGTGAAGGTCCCCAAAGAGAACCGGATCGGAGATGACGGATTTGGTTTTACCTTTGCCATGAAGGTGCTGTCCGGCGGGCGTATCGGCATCGCTTCCCAGGCGCTGGGCATCGCCAGCGGCGCTTATGAACTCGCGCTCAATTACTCCAAAGAACGTAAGGCGTTCGGAAAGGAGATCATGCATCATCAGGCCATTCAGTTCAAATTAGCGGATATGGCTACCCGAATCGAGGCAGCCCGGCTGCTCTGTTTCCGCGCCGCCTGGGAAAAGGACCAGCAACTGGACTATGCGCTCAGCTCTTCGATGGCCAAGGTCTTCTCGTCCGAAACGGCGATGTGGACCGCTACGGAAGCCGTACAGATACACGGCGGGTATGGCTATGTAAAGGAATATCATGTAGAACGGCTAATGCGCGACGCCAAGATCACCCAGATCTATGAAGGCACCAGCGAGGTACAACGCATCGTCATCAGCCGGTCGATACTGAAAGGGTAGGGCCGGGCGTCCGGAAGACCTCAACTCATCCGTTCGACTCGGTATTCGCTTTGTGCCGCTGCCCGTCGAGCTCTTTTCCAAAGCTGTACGTGAAATTGATCTTGAACACCCGGGTCTCGGGTTTTGTAATGGACTCCTGGAAGAACAACCCCTGCGAATAAGTATCGACACGCGTTTGCTGTGTATTGAAAACGTCCGAGAGGCTCAGCACCAGCGTGGCGGCATTGTTCTTCAGCAGGTCCCGTTTGATTGCAATATCAAGACCGCCCGAAGCCAGGACCTTGCCCTGCGCCACGATATTCGCAGCATTATAATTACCGGTGACCTGAAATGTATACAACTTCAGCAGCCGCATGTCGGAATTCAGCTTGGCAAACCCGCTGAACCCGGAATTGGACAGCCCCTGCGAGAGATTATTGGCATTGATATCCGTCCCGAACACATTGAGATTGGTCGTTGCATTCCACCATTTCGTGACGGGCAGCCGGAAGATCAGCTCGGCGCCATACGTGTTGATGCTGTTGCCATTCTCGAAAGTACTCAGCAGGGTATCCCTCGACAGGGGTTTGTTATAGGACATGATGGGATCCAGCGTATTTTTCACGTAGATCGTGCTGTTCACCGTCAGGATCCCGAACTTGTCATTGTATGCCAGCTCGAACAGATTGGTGTTCTCCGGTCGGATATCGGGATTGCCGGACTGCGGATTCTGCGGGTTCGAATAGTTGGTCTGGGGAGTGATCTGCCACCACTGGGGCCGGTTGACCCGCCGCGAATAGTTGAGATGTACGTCTCCCTGTTCGCCGACCTTTTCGGTCAGATAGATGCTGGGATAAAGGCCGGTCTGATGAAAGCCAAAGCCGCTGTTGACGTCCAGTAACTTCCCCGTATAATCGTATTTCTCCAGCCTCAACCCTGCCATGTAGCTGAACTTTTTTCCCACCTGGTCGCTGTAACTCGCATAAGCAGCATAGGTGTTGTCGTTGTACCGGTAGTTATAGCTGGCTGCCGGATCCTTTATCCAGTTGGACCCGGCGGCATTCTGGAAATCGTTATAGCTGTGGTTGCCGTGCAGTATCGCCTTGAGCCCGGTCTCCAACCGCGCCCTGTTGTCTTTCAGCGGATCGGTGTAGTCGGTCTGAAAGGTCAGGTTATGCGCGTCGCCCAGGCCGTCAAACAATTGTTGATGAGGCACGCCCGTGAGCGTCCCGCCCTTATCGGTGTATTGCATATCGTACCGGCCGCCGTCGTTGCCGTGATAGGTCTCTATAGCGGCGCTGGCAGCCAGTTTTTCCCCCGATTTGTCAAAAGAATGCGAATAGTCGAAATTGGAATGCGTAAAAACGAACCGGTCGCTGTTATATGAGGTCCGCAGCCCGGTGGAGTCTGTCAGGTTCGACGCATTGCGATAGTCCGTGGTCTGAGTGCCGGTGGTTGGGTGCTGGCCAAAACCGACATTCCCGGAAATGCTAAAAGTATTGTGCGGGTCCATGAAGTAGTCGGCGCCCGCCTTGAACATATTGAAGGGGCCTGTCGTCTCCGAATAACCGCGCTGGACCGTCGTCGTGCGGGTAGCAACGTCGCTGAGGGCGGTGGTCGTATTGGAGACACTCCGGTGGCGATGCCCCATATAGTTGAACGTAAGGTTCCACTTCTTTTTATAGGCGTTGAGGTTCAGGAATTCATAGGTCTCGTGCAGCGTGCTCAAAACACCTGTGACGGAACCGTTGAAGCCGGGCTGTCTGTTCTTTTTCAGCACGATATTGACGATCCCGTGGTTCCCCTGGGCGTCGAACTTCGCCGAAGGATTGGGCATGACCTCGATGCTCTGGATCTGGTCCGATGGTATCTGGTCCAGGGTCAGCTGAGTACGCTTGCCGTCCAGCAGGATGATCGGTGAACCATTGCGAAGGCTGACATTTCCGGAGGCATCGACACTCAGCGCAGGCACCTGACGCAGGGCATCCTGAGCCGTTCCTCCCTTGCTGGCGAGGCTGCCCGATACGTTGAACACCCGCCGGTCGATCTCGGTGCGCAACGGATTTCTCGAGGCAACAACCGTGACCGTCTGCATTTGCGCCGAAGCCATCTTCAGCCGGATCGTGCCTATATTGACCGGGGCTCCCGCCGCGCGCTGCCCGCCAGGAATAGCCTGTACGAAGGACTGATATCCCACCATGCTCACCCGTACCGATACTATGGACGCCGGAGCGTTGGAAATGGTGAATGTTCCGTCGGGACGGGTGATCGTCTGTGCCGCATTGGAGGAATCACTTCGAAGTAAAGTGACCGTGGCGGCGTGAATGGGTTGCCTGGTCTGTCCGTCGACTATTTTTCCGGTGAGGGTCTCCCTGCTTTGCGCGAGGCCGAAGAAAGGCAAAAAAAACAGGAGAAAAAGCGTTGTCTTCATGTGTGAAAGGTCCATGTGTGAAAAGTCCGCAAAATTAATTCAATTTGCCCTGCTAAACCTACTCCCCGATACCGCTGGTGTAGGTATCTTCGCACTAAACCCATTTAATATGCCGATAAACAGGGAAGCTTATCTCAGTGTAAAGCAGGAGATCGGTGAAAAAGCGGTGCTGGTGGCTGTTTCAAAAACTAAACCCGTTGAAGATATTTTAGCACTTTATAGCGAAGGGCAGCGTGATTTTGGTGAGAACTATGTCCAGGAGCTGACCGAAAAGCACGCGCAACTGCCCGCAGACATCCGCTGGCATTTTATAGGCCATCTCCAATCCAACAAGGTCAGGTATATAATCCCTTTTGTTTACCTGATCCACGGCGTGGACAGTCTCCGTCTGCTGAAAGAGATCAACAGACAGGCCGCGAAAGCGGTCCGGATAGCCGACGTCCTTTTGCAGGTGCACATAGCCGAGGAAGAGACCAAGTTCGGGCTGGACGCGGCCGAGCTCGACGAGCTGCTGATGGCCGTGCGGTCCAATCCCGCCGAATGGGCGAATGTCCGTATCAAAGGACTGATGGGTATGGCTTCGTTTTCGGAGGACGCCGACGCGGTCCGCGCAGAGTTCCATACGCTGAAGCAGTTGTTCGACGCCCATTTTACGGCCCTGACGGGGCCAGGCTCCGGTATTCTATCGATGGGCATGAGCGGGGACTATCAACTCGCTGTGGCAGAGGGAAGTACAATGGTACGTATCGGCAGCCTGCTGTTTGGGAAAAGGGGGTGACCGGCCTTGGCTGTCAGCCCGGGAATCATTAAATTCGCAGATTCAAGAAGTACTTATGACGGAGATCAAAAAAGAAGAAGAAAAGTCCCTGAATTTTCTGGAAGAGATCGTAGAGGAGGATATGTCTGCGGGCAGGTACAAGTCGATCCTGACCCGTTTTCCCCCGGAACCGAATGGATATCTCCATATCGGTCACTCCAAGTCTATCGTCCTCAACTTCGGGCTGGCGCAGAAATACGGCGGTAAGACCAACCTTCGGTTCGACGACACCAATCCCGTTACGGAAGACACCGAATACGTGGAAAGCATCAAGGAGGATATCCGCTGGCTTGGTTTTGAATGGGCGAACGAGCTGTATGCTTCCGACTATTTCGAACAGCTATACCAGTTTGCCGAAGACCTTATCGGCAAGGGGCTTGCCTATGTGGATGACAGCACCTCGGAAGAGATCGCCCGGCTCAAGGGTACGCCGACCAGTGTCGGTCAGGATAGTCCCTATCGCAACCGCAGCGTGGAAGAAAATCTCCGGCTGTTCAGGGATATGCGCGCCGGAAAATACAAGGACGGAGAGAAGGTGCTGCGGGCGAAGGTCGACATGAGCTCGCCCAATATGCTGCTCCGCGACCCCATCATGTACCGGATAAAGCACGCCCATCACCACCGTACCGGCGACCAGTGGTGTATCTACCCGCTGTACGACTTTGCTCACGGACAGAGCGATTCGATAGAGAAGATCACGCATTCCGTTTGCACGCTGGAATTTGTGCCGCATCGTCCCCTCTACGAATGGTTTATCGACAAGCTGGAGATATTCCCTTCACACCAGTATGAGTTTGCGCGTCTGAACCTCAGCTATACGGTGATGAGCAAGCGCAAGCTGCTGCAACTGGTCAACGAGGGCTTTGTCACCGGCTGGGACGACCCCCGCATGCCGACGATCTCGGGTCTTCGCCGTCGCGGCTATACGCCCGAGAGTATCCGCCATTTTGCGGACCGGATCGGCGTTGCCAAACGGGATAACCTGATCGACGTATCTCTTCTTGAATTCTGTGTCCGGGACCATCTCAACAAGATAGCCCACCGGCGGATGGTGGTTTTCGATCCGCTGAAGGTCGTGATCACCAACTATGAACAGGAAGAAGAATGGCTGAGCAGCGAAGACAATCCGGAAGACCCGGAGACGACTCACCGCAAGATGCCCTTCAGCCGGGAGCTCTATATCGAGAACGAAGATTTTATGGAGAACCCGCCGAAGAAGTTCTTCCGTCTTTCACCGGGCCAGAAAGTAAGGCTGAAAAGCGCTTATATCATCCAGTGCGACGAAGTCGTGAAGGACGCGTCCGGGAAGATCACCGAGCTCCGCTGTTCGTATATCCCTGAGACGAAGACCGGCGAGGCACAGGCCAATATGAAGGTTCAGGCGACGATCCACTGGGTCAGCGTCAGACACGCGATCACGGCGGAAGTACGGCTCTATGACCGGCTTTTCCGTGTAGAGGACCCGGCAAATGAAGAGGGAGATTTTAAGGAGTATATCAACCCGGATTCGCTGCAGGTGTTTCCGGCAGCCTATGCCGAGCCGACGTTGAAGGAGGCAAAGTTCAGCGATCACTACCAGTTCCTGAGAAAGGGATATTTCTACCTGGACAAAGACAGCTCGGAAGAGAGACTGGTCTTCAACAGGACGACTACGCTGAGGGATAACTGGGCGAAAGAACAGAAGAAGTCATAATAAAAAAAAGGAGGCTTTTGGCCTCCTTTTTTATTTCATTTTATCGGTTGCCCCCACCGCCACGCTGTGGCCGGTTGGCTGCTTCCCAGTCCTGGTATTTCTTGAACAGATCGGCTCCGAGAACAGCCTCGACCCTTTTGTTGGCGGCTTCACGCATCGGCTGGATCTTGGCCATCTTGTCTTCGCGGCTCATGGACTGGTCCATGAAGATATCCCGCATTTTACCCTGCATATCTGTCTGTATGGCTCTCATTGAATCCGCCTGTACGGGTGTAAGCTTCAGGTCGTCTTTCATTTTTTGAAGCCGGGCTTCCATGCGCTGACGCATAGCAGCTGTATCCATCATACGACCGCCCTGGGCGAAAGTAGATGTAGCAGAAAAGAGCGCGATCAGGAGTGCGGCGCAAGCGATCAAATTTTTACTGGCATTCATGGTTAAAAAAGTTTAATAAAATGATTATCCTTTGGTCAGGGGCCTTCCATAGCCCTCGTGATGTAGCACCAAATTTGTGCTAAAATCCCGTGCCAGGTCCTGGATTTACGTAGGCGGCAAGGAGTCCTTCCGGCCGTCGGTCAATCCTGGCTTTTTTGGCGTGAATATTGTATTTTCTCAACCGCTTTCACCCTGCCGCAGAACCAGCACGTAACAATATTAAAGGCCCGGGAAGGGCCTAACACACATCTGTCTTTCAATATTGAGAGCATCTCTACTTAAAACTCTCATCATGCATTTGCTCCTGGTTAACCTATATGAGTTCGGCTTATTCCTGCGCATCATTCTATGGATATCCGTACCACTGATCGTCGTGGCCCTGCTGGTCACTACCTGGCTACACTATCGCAGTCGTCGAAGGGGCGTGGACGAGCTAAGGCTTGCCATGGAAGGGATGGAGCTGTCGGCTAAGCCGGAAGAGTTGCTTGCGGCCATTCAGGGAAGGCGTATGTTGGTGGAGGCGGCCGGAGGGGAAGAGGCCGGGAGCGGTGAAAGTGCAGAAGGCGGAGATAGTGCGACCAGCGGAGAGGAAGAGCAGGTCGAGCGGGAGCGGAACAGGATGTATAAAGGAATCCTGTGGATGAAAGAGAAATATGAACAATACCGCGACCTGGCCGACCAGCGGATCGAGCAGCTAAAGGACGAGTTGGTCCGGTCGGAGAAGCGCTATCAGGACCTGTTGGACCAGCGGATGGATGGGAGGGGTCCCGAAAGGGCAGAGGGCGGGGCGCCGGAGACAGTGGTGGCAAGGGCAGAGGCAGGCACCCCGGACGTGGAGGAAGAAATGGGAAGACAGTTAGCCGAAAAGGGGCGCCAGATAGAGGAAAAAGATCACCAGCTGGAAAGCAGGGATCGCCGGATCGAAGACCTTGAGAACCAACTGCAAACGCAGGTTCAAAAGACGGAAGAGCTGGTCTCCAAACTGCAGAACAGCAGCCAGTTGCTGCTCAAAATATCACAGGAACTGGACGGCTCGCTGCCCCCGGTAACCCAGCCGCAGGCCCAGTCGGAAGCCCGGCCCTCATAGGTGGCTGAATCCTGATAGTCAGGCCCGTTTTTAATCCACTTTTAGCTGAAATACGATGGGTTGTGTCTTGTAGGACCTGACCGTCCGCCCGGCCTGCATAGCCGGCCGCCAACTGCCGCTGCTGAGGCTGATCACCCGTATGGCTTCCTTTTGCAGGATCCCCGGACCGTTGAGGGCTTGCACGTCGCTGACTTTACCATCTCTTTCGATCACGAACCTGACGAGGACCCTACCCTGGATCTCACGGTCAACCGCACTATCCGGATAATTCACAGTTTCTGAAAGGAATTTCATAACAAGCAGTTTCCGCATTAGACGCGGCCGCTGCAGGATTCCATATTTCCTGAATTGGAAATTTTTCCGGTAATGGGAAAGATCGTTCGGGTCTGATTGGAGTTAACGGGTTGATTCCGATAAGGTTGTGAAAAAGGCAAACCAATTGCAACTATTACGGCACAACCTGTATGTATGAAAACTATTTTGACCCTTGCAGCTTTCTCCTTTGCCACCGCCGCCAACGCGCAGACGGCGGCTTCATGGGGGTTCAATAATACGTTGGCCGGTTCACACGGCTCCGATATTTCGGTTTCCGCTGCCTCGCTGGGTTCGTCGATCGTCAGCAATGCCTTCAACGGCTCTACGGAGTACTATGGTCAGGACGGCTGGCCCACGGGAGCGGTCGATCCCAATGCCTACCTGCAGTTCACGGTCAGCCCGTCTTCGGGGTATACGCTGGTCCTCAACAACGTGGCCATGACGATCCGCAGAAGCAATACGGGTAGTCCTTCGGGCGCCGGTCCCAACAACTGGACGCTGCGTTCGAGCCTCGACGGCTATGTCGCCGACCTCGCCACGAACAGCATGACCTATAACTATGCGACGTTTACGGTGAGTCTGCCCGCGGCGTTTCAGAACCTGACGGGCGCCGTTAGTTTCCGGCTGTATGGCTTCAATACTACCATCAATTCAGGCGGCAACAGCCGTTTTGTATACGATAATATCAGCATCCAGGGACAGGCTGTCTCCGGCCTTCTTGCGGAGCAGTCCATTACCCTGGGCGCCAGGCCGACCACGGGCGCCGTGAATCTCCATTGGCAGTCGCTGGGAATTTCATCCGGCTCTGTGTATACGATCCAGCGCTCTTTCGATGGAACAAATTTTTCGGCTATCGATCGCCAGCAGGCCACCGACGCCACATCTTACCAATACGATGATATTTCTCTCCCGGCTTCGGGGAAGGTATTTTACCGGGTATTGGCCGAGCAGCCCGGCGGCGTCAGCGTGATCTCGTCCACTTCGGTCGTCAGCCTCGGTCAGCCGGCAACGGCTACGGCCATTCGCAGTGTGGCGGCATCGGGCAGCGCGATACGGACTTTCCTGCATCTGGCCGAGGGCGGTACGTATCAGTTGAGCGTCTGGTCTTCCGACGGCAGGGCCGTCTATCGTCAGGTGCTTAGTGCACAGGCAGGTGATCAGGTTGCGGACCTGTCAGCAGGCGGGTATCCCCATGGTGTGTATGTGCTGAGCCTGTCGAAGGATGGAGTGGCGAGCAGCAAACAGTTCATATATTAAATTATATCTGATGGCTATATTTCAGCAAAATAGGTCGGGATGGACCCGAAACCCCACAGGCCCAGCCATGTTCTTCGTCTACAAAATTCAGGCTTTCCATCATGAGGGACGCAGGTCCGTATACTGGGGTGAAGCTGGCACCACCATTCGTCGTCTTCAGTACCTTCGCCGACGCCATCAGATAGCCGGTCTGGCTACGGTCGGTCATTAGGGTTATGCCGCGCAAGTTTGGTGTTTATTTATACTCCCCAAACACCTCGCGGAGCGTATCTGCGATCTCACCGAGCGTGCAGCGGTTCTCCACGGCC
>Ga0068853_100003500_pt1 | contig 12015 bp, 10 predicted proteins | sample KBSCornC32_FD_65655 | JGI IMG/M metagenome (GOLD analysis project Ga0068853, IMG submission 65655) | Corn rhizosphere microbial communities from Kellogg Biological Station, Michigan, USA - KBS Corn C3-2 | ecosystem: Host-associated > Plants > Roots > Rhizosphere > Soil ... | reverse complement strand
CTCGCCACCGGCTTTCCTAGCCTGAAACGCCACTTGAATGTGAACATTCATTTCTACTATCAGCTCGCCATGGTGACCCATGGCATCCGGCGCGGCGGCTCGGCTGCTATCGATCTCGCGTACACCGCGTGCGGACGGCTCGAAGGCTTTTGGGAATTTGGACTGAATCCCTGGGACATGGCCGCGGGCACCCTGCTCGTCGAAGAAGCGGGCGGCAAAGTCTCGGGCATGAAAGGCGAGCCGCTCGATCTGCATGGCCTCTACCTGCTCGCCGACAACGGACGGATTCATTCGGAAACTCTGGCGCTTTTTTCGGAGATTTTTCAAGGGCGTTATGTGCACGACATGCCCACCTTGCCGGCTGAGGAACGGGAGATGCAGCATGGCTGAGTTACCCCCGGTTCCGCTCACGCTCGAAGGCTCTTACGCCCTCCATCAAATGTTCCGCTTCCGCCGCACCGCCTGGCGGCAGCAGGAATCGTTCCATCGCGATCGCATTCTCAAGGAAGCAATGACGGTATTCGGAGCGATGGGGGACGGCTCAGCGGTATATTCACACATTGGCCATAAAGGCGATTTGCTGCTACTTCACTTTCGCGAGTCGCTCGAAGGTGTGCATCGTGCCGAACTCGCGATCGCGCAAACCGAACTGGCGGATTTTCTCGAACCCGTGCATTCCTATCTTTCCGTGGTCGAACTGGGCCTGTATGAATCGTCGGCCAAAACTTACGCCGAACTCGCCGCTAAGGGCATGAGTCCGCACTCGGCGGAATGGCAGGCTGGTGTGGCCGAAGTGGTAGCGCGCCAGTCCGCCGCTATGTCTTCTCGCCTGTATCCGCAGATTCCGGCAGCCCGCTATCTCTGTTTCTATCCCATGGATCGCCGCCGCGGCGAAACTCAAAACTGGTACCAGGTACCTATGGCCGAGCGCCAACGCATGATGCATGAGCACGGCATGATCGGCCGCCGCTACGCCGATTCAGTCCGGCAAATCATCACCGGCTCCATCGGGTTTGACGATTGGGAATGGGGCGTGGATCTCTTTGCCGACGAGCCGTTGGTGTTCAAGAAATTAATTTACGAGATGAGGTTTGACGAGGTAAGTGCTGTATACGCTCAATTTGGATCGTTCTACTTAGGCGTTCGGGTCGGCGTCTCGGACTTGCCGCGCCTACTGGCTGGTGAACTGCCGTAGGCTGTTCAAATTATTGGCAATGGTACCCTTATTATTCGTAAATGCGTACCGTTGACCTGATTCACCGCAAGCGCGATGGGGAAGAGCTTGCCCCGGAAGAAATTCAATATCTCGTAGACGGCTACACGCGCGGCGACATTCCGGATTATCAGCTATCTGCTTTCCTGATGGCTACCTATTTCTCCGGCATGTCGGACCGCGAAGTCAGCGTCATGACGGAGTCCATGGTGAACTCCGGCTCCGTAGTCGACCTTTCCTCCATACCGGGGACTAAGGTCGACAAACACTCAACCGGCGGAGTCGGCGACAAGACCAGCCTCATTTCGTCTCCCATTGCCGCATCGGCGGGCGTGGTGGTGCCCATGATTTCGGGGCGCGCGCTGGGCCATACCGGCGGCACGCTCGACAAGCTGGAATCAATTCCGGGATTTCGCACGGACCTTACCATCGATCAGTTTCGTTCCTTGCTGGCCGAGCATCAATTGGCCTACATCGGGCAAACACCGGAGATCACCCCGGCGGACGGCAAACTCTATGCGCTACGCGATGCCACGGCCACCGTGGAATCGATCGCGCTTATCGCCACTTCGATCATGTCGAAGAAGGTCGCCGTGAGCCTGGACGCCTTGGTGCTGGACGTAAAGGTGGGCTCGGGCGCATTCATGAAGAAGCAGGTGGAAGCACGACGCCTGGCCCAGATGATGGTGGGCATCGGACGGCGCCTCGACAAACGCGTGCAAGCCCTGATTACCGACATGAACCAGCCGCTCGGCTACGCCGTCGGCAACGCGCTCGAAGTGATGGAAGTTTCGCAGACCCTGCAGAATGCGGGTCCCGCCGACCTCACGCGGCTTTCACTCGAACTCGCGGCACGCATGATTTTCCTGGGGAAGATCGTCAAGACCATGGAAGAAGCCAGGGAAGTTGCGCAAGCCAAACTACTCGATGGCTCGGGTTATCGCAAGTTCAAAGACGTCATCGCGGCCCAAGGCGGCAATCCGCAGGTTCTCGATCGCTTCGACCTGCTGCCGAATGCGACCGGAGCGCAGGAGATCACAACGAGCCGCGGCGGCTATGTGAGCGCCATCGATGCCGAGTTTATCGGCCAGGCGTCGTCCATGATCGGCGCCGGGCGCAATACGAAGGAAGATTCGATTGACCCGGCCGTCGGCGTGATCCTCGAAGTCAAAGTCGGACAGAAGATCGAAGCAGGCAGCATCTTGTGCCGCATTTATCACACCAACGAAGAGCATTTGGCGGAAGCGGCCGAACTGGTCGAGGACGCTTTCAAGATCTCTCAACATCCCGTCGAAGAGCGCGAACTGATTCTCGAAGTCGTCAGCTAAGCGCTGGAGGCCGATGGCAAAATACACCGGCGTCGTCGGCCTGATTGCCATCGTCCTCGCCGCGTTTCTTTTCTCTACGAAGCGCTCAGCCATTCAAAAACGCGTTGTGATCTGGGGCATGACGCTGCAGTTCGCGTTTGCGTTCCTGGTGCTCAAAACCCCGCTTGGGAAAGCCTTCTATTCCCTCAGCCAGTTCGTCAACGCCATATTGAATTACTCCTCCGCCGGAGCGAGTTTCGTATTCGGCGACAAGCTCGGCCTGAAGAACGATCAGTTCGGCGTAATCTTCGCCTTCCAGATTTTGCCGATCGTCATATTCATCTGCTCGGTTTTTGCGATTCTCTATTACCTGGGCATCATGCAGGTGTTCGTGAAGGCCATGGCAGTGTTCATGCAGCGCTTCATGGGAACCAGCGGCGCCGAATCCACCTGCGTGGCGGCGAGCATCGTGATGGGCCAGACGGAAGCTCCCGTGACGATCCGCCCGTTTCTCGAGAGCCTTACCGAATCGGAATTGTTCACCGTAATGACCAGCGGCATGGCGCACGTCTCCGGGGCGGTGATGGGCGCTTATGTAGCCATCGCCAACGTCTCCATCGCGCACCTGCTTACCGCTGTCATCATGACCGCGCCCGCAACCATCATGCTCAGCAAGATATTCGTTCCCGAGACAGGCGATCCGGTTACGCGAGGCACGGTACGAGTGGAAGTCGAAAAACCCGGCGTGAATGTCATCGACGCGGCAGCGCGCGGGGCGGGCGACGGGCTTCACCTGGCGCTCAACATAGCGGGTATGCTGATTGCCTTTCTCGCCTTAATCGCCATGCTCAATGGCGGTTTGGGATGGGCGCATGCGCACGCGGCCTGGGTGCCGGCCTCGTTGCAGCAAATCCTCGCCTACGTGTTTGCACCGGTTGCCTGGTCATTAGGAGTCAGCTGGAACGATTGCGCGACCATCGGCAATCTTCTCGGCACGCGCATGGTACTGAATGAATTTGTGGCCTTCGTCGATCTGGGCAAGGTGAAGGCGATGCTTGAGCCTCGGTCTTTTGTAATCGCGACATTTGCGCTCTGCGGTTTCGCCAACCTCAGTTCTATTGCGATTCAGATCGGGGGCATTGGCGCGCTCGCGCCATCGCGGAAGTCAGACTTGGCCCGGCTCGGCCTGAAGGCCATGTTTGTCGGCACGCTCGCGAACTTCATGTCGGCCTGTATTGCGGGCATACTGCTATAAGATCGGTTCGTGCGGCGCTGTTTTGGCATTCTCGTCTTCTTTACGACTGGTGCGATCCATGCCCAGGATAATGCCGGCATCACGAGCAAAGATGTCATCGGACACCTGAATCAGACCATCACCTGGTATCGGCGAGTCGCTGAAGTCGATCAGTCGTCGACCGCTCCGGAAAATCTCCTGCTGCAGAATAACGTTCACGGAACCGCGAAACAGGTCCTGAAACTGGCGTTCGATTATGCGCGGGCGCAAGCCAATCTGCTGTCCAAAACCGGCCCGGCCAGCCCCGCTCAGACCCTTCCGCAGGCCACCGCTAATGCGCAGGCGCGCGCCGACCGCATCCAATCCCAACTCGACAATCTCGACAGTCAGATCGCCCAGGCCAAAGCGCCGGAGCGGCCGGCCTTGGTAGCGAAGCGTAAGGCCATGGCCGCCAATCTGGCGCTCGCCAAGGATGTGCAAGCGTCCATCAAGAATATGGTTTCGTTTGCGAGCGCGCCGCAGGGGCCTGGCGGCGGCCGTGCTCTAGTCGATCAGATTAACGATCTCGAAAGTCTGAACTCAATCGTCGACGCGCCGGACGACACATCAAGGCCCCCTTTAAAAAATGATGATGCGGCGCCACAAGCGTTCCATCCCGAGAGCGCCGGTATCATCACGCTCATCTCGAAAGCCACTACGCTCGCGAGCGATCGCTCGGAACTCGATTCCCTGGGGAAGGAGACAGACCGCCTGCTTGCCGAGATTGGGCAACTGCGTGGACCATTGCGAACGGCCCTACGCAACGCAGTGGCCCAAAGCGATTCTCTTGCTAACGCCGCCGATGCGCTCACTCCCGATGATTGGAACGCAAGGCGCAAACAAATCGACACGCTGGCAGCACAATTCAAGCAACTTTCTAGCGTTTTGACGCCGCTTGGGCAGCAAGCGATCGTTTTGCGGCCGGTACGGGCAGGGATTGAAGAGTGGCGCAACGCCCTCGATCGGCAATATCACTACACACTACGCTTTCTCTTCGTGCGGTTGGGAAGTCTGCTTGCCGCGGTGTTGTTCCTGCTGCTAGCGTCGGCTCTCTGGCAGCGTGCCATTTTTCGTTATGTACACGATGCGCGGCGACGGCGCCAGTTCATGGTCGTCAAGCGTATCATCATAGGCTTGGCGATGGCATTAATTCTGGCGCTTGGCTTCCTCTCGAGTCTCAGCTCCGTGGTGACGTTACTGGGTTTCATCACCGCGGGTCTTGCGCTGGCCCTGCAGAACGTCATTTTATCGGTGGTCGCTTATTTCTTCCTTGTGGGTCGCTATGGACTGCGGGCCGGCGATCGAGTGACGGTGTCCGGCGTTACCGGGCAAGTGATGGAGGTAGGTCTGGTGCGTCTGTTTCTCATGGAACTCGTCGGAACGGGCGCCGACATGCACCCGACAGGGCGCGTGGCCTCCTTTGCTAATTCGATCATCTTTCAGCCGTCCGCCTTGATGAAACAAGCGCCCGGTATGGATTACGTCTGGCATTCAGCCTCCGCCACCGTGGCCGACCCAGCTGACCATGGAAAGATCCGCGAGCGACTCGCCGCTGCCGTAGAACAGGTTTATGACGAATATCGCTCCACTATCGAGCGGCAGCACGCCACCTTTGAACGCAACACAAACATGCAGACGAGCGTTCCCCGCCCTGTAACGCGTGCGAATTTTACAGATGCCGGTGTCGAGATTCTGATGCGCTATCCGGTTGACGCCGAGCACGCTCTGAGCATTGACGATCGTGTGATCGCGGCTCTGTGGGATGAGGCCGGCAAAGAACCAAAGTTGCAATTTGCCCCCGGCGGAGGACCCAAGAGTGGGCCAGCTTAGACAATTTTGAAATGCCGCTGCGAAAATAAGATCACTTGATGCGTGACGCCGCACAATTGGTCTTAGAACGAACGTCCATCCGCCCGCGTGTCGGCGTGGTGCTCGGGAGCGGTTTGGGCACATTCGCCGATTCGCTCGTGCATGCCGTGCGCCTACCGTATCGGGACCTGCCGGATCTTCCGGCTTCTACCGCCGTGGGGCACGCCGGCGAGCTTGTATTGGGTACGCTCGGGGCGAACGGCTCGGGAACCGTCGATCTCGCGGTGATGTCAGGGCGCTTTCATTTGTATGAAGGCTACACGGCGCGGCAGGTCGCAAGTGGAGTGCGGCTGCTCCATGAATTGGGTGTCGAGCGTTTGGTGCTCACTAATGCCGCGGGCGGCATCAATCCGGCATATACACGCGGCTCCCTCGTTCTTATTACGGATCACATCAACCTTCAAGGCGCCAATCCGCTGGTTGGCGCGAACGATGACCTGCTGGGCCCGAGATTTCCCGATATGACGCAAGCGTACTCACCAGAACTCCGGCGCATCGCCAGCGAAACCGCGGCTGAGCTTGGCATTGCGCTCCACGAAGGCGTATACGCGGGACTCATGGGCCCGAGCTTTGAAACGCCCGCCGAGATTCGGTACCTGCGAACGATCGGCGCAGACTTGGCCGGTATGTCCACGGTCTCTGAAACAATTGCCGCGAACCATATGGGAATGGAGGTGCTCGGCATCTCGTGTGTGACGAATCTTGCGGCCGGCCTCTCTGGAGAGAGACTGAGCCATGAAGAAGTTCTCGAAACCGGCCGGCGCATATCGGGAACCTTTCTGAAGCTGCTGAGCGCCCTCCTGCCGAGGCTGTCGCCGAAGTGAGCTTGGTTCTCTTCGACATCGACGGCACCCTGCTGCGCGGCGCCGGACCTCACCACAAAAACGCGTTGATCGACGGTGTACGGCGTGTGACGGGCTTATCCGCCAACTTCGAGGGAATCGACACCTCCGGCCAACTCGATCGCGATCTGATTACCGCGCTATTGCGGGCCGTGGGCGCCGATGAGGTCGATCTGGCGGCGGTGATTGCGGAGATTGCGAATGAGTGCCAGCGGGCGTATTGCACAAATTGCGCCGCGGACTTAAGCGGGTTCGTGTGCCGGGGTGCACGCGAAGCACTCAGCCAACTGCGCGAATACGGTGCAGTGCTGGGCCTGGTAACCGGCAATTTGAGCGAGATTGGATGGCGCAAGATGGAGCTCGCCGGGCTGCGCGATTTTTTCTCGTTCGGGAGTTTCTCCGAAGACGGGGCGACCCGTGCGGAGCTGGCGCGCGTCGCCGTCTCCCGGGCATGCGATCAAAAGCTTGCTTCGGCCGGCTGCCGTGTTTCACTCATCGGTGATCATGCCAACGATATCCGGGCCGCGCAAGCCAACGGATTTCAGGCTATTGCCGTCGCCAGCGGCGTTATGCCGGCGGCGGAGCTGGCGCGCTACTCGCCCGATATTCTTCTCAACAACCTTTCCGAACTGGACTGCCGTGCCATGATGAGCAGTTAAGACATGCGGGTTGCGGTGGTGGATTCTCATACGGGGGGCGAGCCGACACGACTTGTTTTGAACGGCGGCCCGGACTTGGGCAACGGCAGCATGGTGGATCGGCTGGCGCGTTTCCGCAAATACTTCGATAGTTTTCGCTCCGCGGTCGTCAACGAGCCGCGTGGGTCCGACGCCATTGTCGGCGCGTTGCTCTGCGATCCTCCTGATTCCTCCTGCCAGACCGGCGTCATTTTCTTTAATAACGTCGGCTATCTCGGCATGTGCGGGCACGGCACCATTGGCCTCGTGGCAACGCTGGCGCACCTTGGACGCATCCAGCCCGGCCCTTTGCGCATCGCTACGCCTGTCGGCATTGTCAGCGCGGAATGGCATGGCGACGGCGAAGCCACAGTACGCAACGTGCCGAGTTACCGGTATGCGAAGGACGTCACTGTAGACGTGAGCGGCTACCGACCGATCGGTGGCGATGTAGCCTGGGGCGGCAATTGGTTCTTCCTTGCAAAAGATAAGAGTCCGGTTGAACTCTCACTCGGCAACGTAGAGGAACTGACTCATCTCACCTGGAGCATCCGGCAGGCGATCGCCCGCCAGGGAATCACGGGTGCGCAGGACAGCGAAATCGACCACATCGAGATTTTCGCTGCCCCCTCCGATGCCCGTGCGGACAGCCGTAACTTTGTGCTTTGCCCGGGCAAGAGTTACGATCGTTCACCCTGCGGCACGGGCACCAGCGCGAAAATGGCCTGCTTGTTTGCCGACGGCCTGCTGAAGCCCGGCGATATCTGGAAACAGGAGAGCATCACCGGAAGCCTTTTTGAGGGACACATCGAAATAGTGGACGACCAGGTTATTCCGTTCATTCGCGGCTCCGCCTTCGTCACCGCCCGATCGGAGTTGATACTCGACGAGCGGGATCCATTCTGCTGGGGCATTCCGGCGTGAGCATCGAAACCAATCAGAGCGCCGCAGTCGATCGTGAGACGGGGTTCGTTCGCGAATTGGGACTCTTCGATTCCGTGATGGTCACCATGGGCGTGATGATCGGCTCGGGCATTTTTATCGTCCCGGCGGATATGGCGCGCAATATAGGCAGCGCCGGATGGCTGCTGGTGGCTTGGGGAATCGCCGCCGTGCTGACAGTGGCCGCGGCCCTCTCCTACGGTGAGCTTGCCTCTATGCTGCCACGCGCGGGCGGAATGTATGTGTATCTGCGCGAGGCGTTCTCCCCGATTGTCGGCTTCCTTTTCGGATGGACCCTCTTTACCGTCATCCAAACGGGCACCATCGCGGCCGTCGCTGTAGCTTTCGCCCGCTTCACGGGCGTCCTGTGGCCCGCAATTGCAGAGGACCGCTATCTGATCGCGCCCATTCACCTTTCAAGCGGCTACGCCATCTCGCTTTCAACCGGACAACTGACAGCGATTTTAGTCATCGCCTTGTTGACCTGGACGAACAGCCGGGGAGTTCGCTACGGCAAGATCGTACAGAATCTGTTCACCACGGCGAAAGTGGCCGCGCTCGCCGCGCTCGTTCTGTGCGGGCTGATTTTTTCGCAGCATACCGCCATCGCCGCTAACTTCACCAGCCTCTGGACCCCGCACGATGTGACACCGATTACCGCTTCGCTCAGTGCTCTTACGTCGGCAGGTCTGTTTGTAGCCATTTGCGTCTCGCAATCCGGATCACTCTTTGCCGCCGATTCGTGGCACGACATCACATTCGCTTCGGGCGAAGTTCGCGATCCGCAGCGAAACGTGCCGCGCGCGCTCGCTCTCGGCACGATGTGCGTGCTGGGCCTCTACCTGCTGGCCAACGTTGCGTATCTGCTGGTACTGCCGTTGGAAGCCATCCAGCACGCACCCGCCGATCGCGTGGCAACGGCCATGCTGCAGATGCTCTTCCCCGGCTGGGGCGCGGCGCTGATGGCTATCGCCATCATGGTCTCCACGTTCGGCTGCATCAATGGTCTGATCCTGGCCGGACCGCGTGTATGTTACTCAATGGCTCACGATGGCCTTTTCCCAAAGAAGGCCGGCGAGTTGAACGCGCGCCGCGTGCCGGGTTGGTCGCTACTGATCCAGGGGCTCTGGTCTGCGGCGCTGGTGCTTCCCCGCACCTACAATCCGGAAACACACGCCTACGGAAGTCTGTACAGCAATCTTCTTGACTACATCATTTCGGCCGCGCTGCTGTTCTATGCGCTAACCATCGCCGGAGTTTTTCGCCTGCGGATCAAACAGCCGGACACCCCGCGGCCGTATCGCGCCTGGGGTTATCCGGTCGTGCCCATTGTCTATATTGCCGGCGCCGCGGCAATTCTCGCGTGCTTGTTTCTCTACCGGGCCGCCACCACGTGGCCCGGCTTGCTGATTGTGGCGATCGGAGTGCCGGTCTATTTCTTCGTGCGGGCACGGACGGCGCAATAGCGTCGAATAGGCAAAGACCGGTCGCTGAAGAGCGTGGCAACTTCAATAAGCTGATTCGACCGAAGATCGGGGCACGTCAATCGTTCCCCTATTTGCTCGTTTCGGGCTTGGCACTCAGTCCTGTGGGTTCACGGAACGGCAGATCTACCGTGATCGGGCTATGATCGGAAATTGGCTCCGGCAGACAATTGTTCAGGTCAGCCAGGGCTCGCGGAAAGTGTGGTGCAAACATGTATGACGCCGCTATATCGCGGGGTGTATTTATATTGTCCTTAACGAAAATCCAATCGAGCTTGAATCTGGCGACTCCAACATTGCCCCAAATTAACTCGGTTACATACGTGGGCGTGAATCCCATGCTCTGCCTCTGATTCGAATTTGCCAACGTCCCCGCGGTTCCGTTCGTGGTACGCGTCTCAACGCCTCGAAAATCGATCGCCTTTCCGTCGGCAAATCGAAATTTCTCCAGAGTTTTGAAAAAGCCGCGCTCCAAATTGGGTGAGGCACCGGGGATATTAGCGGACGTAGGATCCACACGGTATTCAAAGCCAGCGAGGTTTCGAACAGTTTTGGCGCCCGTGTATATCAGGCCTACACCGGTCAATTGAATACCTCTTGTAGCCCAAAAATCCAGGTCTCCATAGCGCTTATACAGCATGTTCTCGACGCTTGTCGGCGTCGAATCGGACCCGGTAGTGTTCATATCCCCGGCTATAATCACCGGATTCGGCACCTCATGTACTTCCTTCAGCAATTGCTGCAATTGTTTGCGACGGGTCTTTGGCCTGGTCCGGTTCTCAAGATGCGTTGCGGCAATTGTGACGCGTTGCCCTGGTGCTTCGGGCATGTCCAGATCGACGTACAAGGTCATCCGCTGGCCGCGCCGCACTTCACGCATCATGTCCTCTCCGACTAATTTCGACGCTTGCCGTTTGGTTTTTTCGAGCGGCCGGAGCTTGGTCTCTTTGAACCAGTCATACCCAACCGTGAAAGGAACTATACGCACACTACGTATGGGATACCGTGAAAGCACCGCATTCCCGTGAAGTGCCCTCAGCCGATCTTTATCGACGCTGAACTCTTCGACGAGCTGTTCCTGGGATGCTTTGTCCTCACCGTCATTGAACTGGTCTGTCCCGAGTTGCTTGGAATCAATTTCCAGGAACTCCACGCCATACGCCCAGTTCATGTTCAGGGCCTTTCCCAATTCGCGGATGATCTCGCGGTAACCCGTGCGCTTCACACCCCAATCCACCTCATTGAGGATCCAGACGTCCGCAGCTTTAAGAAAGTCGATTTCCTGCGGGATCTTTTCAAGGTCCACGTCTCGGACGCTTTTGCCGTTTTCTTTGGCCTTCTTACGCTCCTCGTTCACCTTCGCCATGAATGCGTCTTTGTCCGTGATGAACAACAGGATGTTATCGATTTCCAGTCCCCTCTCAAGGTTCCAGAACGCCACCCGCACGGAAGGCCCCAGCCCGGCCACTTCCAGCGGCCTCGGCCTTGCACCCTTAAAATAGGCCTCATTACTGACGAAGGGTGTAGTTGTGACCACTTGGAGCTTCTTTGCCAGTTCAGGGCTCAACGTGTGGGGCAAGCTGAGCTGGACAAGTTCGTCATAAGAGAACAGCGCAGGTTCCGAATCGTGCACATAATTCTGTGACCGGAGCAGCATGGGCTGGGCCAGACTCATAGCCGTCATGATCACGACGCACACACTAGCTCTACGCTCTATGATTCTCAAGGTTCTGTTCTCCTCGACCGGGGTCGTCCTTTTGGATATCCCACTACAGTACCAGCGCAGTTTGCAATTGGTAGCACCCGTTGTCTTTGCCCATTCCTCCCATTTGCCGGGCGGCAAGTGGGACGCAAACCGCAAGGGCGAAGATGCCAATCACATTGCCGAGTCCCAAAGTGTTGGCGGGGGCACCGGCCGTGCGCCCGGTCCGACCATCGTCGGCGTCGTTAAGGACTCTTCGCAGATGAGTTACGAATTGTCGGCCTGATCGAGTCTCCATTGCACTATCGATTTCGGAATCGATAATTGTTCAAAAAGCCCAGCGCAATCCCAGCGTGGTATTGTTGGCGTGAAAATAGCGTGGATCCGTTGGCCCTACAAACGATCCTTCTCCGTACTGGTAATAGTTCCACCCCGCCCTTGCCGTCAGGTTGTGGCCCAGGTCAACCGCGAGATTGGCCAGCGGTTGATTGTAATTATATTGCAGTGATCCGAGGGGTTGCAGACTGTTGAACTGCGGCGTCCCTCCACCTACGCTAGTAACGCTATATCCTAACTGGAGAGTAAGCCGAGGAATGGGCCTGAACATCACCGAAGCTAAGCCATAGTAAGTTTGACTGTTATAGAAACCAGAAGTTAGGAGTGGGTTGCGGCTGTCGTTGTACCCGTTTGCTGTGCAGCTCCCAGC
>Ga0068853_100003492_pt1 | contig 12026 bp, 6 predicted proteins | sample KBSCornC32_FD_65655 | JGI IMG/M metagenome (GOLD analysis project Ga0068853, IMG submission 65655) | Corn rhizosphere microbial communities from Kellogg Biological Station, Michigan, USA - KBS Corn C3-2 | ecosystem: Host-associated > Plants > Roots > Rhizosphere > Soil ... | reverse complement strand
AGCCGGGCTGTCCTCGAACGTCAACTTCGACGCTGGCACGCGCACCCACGTGGACACCTCGCAGACGCCTCAGCATTACTACCCGGAGCTCTCCAGGACTCCCATCTCGATGAACACGGTCAAGCCGTCGCGAACGACGAGCGGCACCGCGACCATCAGCAACGCTTCCACGAGCGTCCACGTCACCTTCAGCTCACCCCTGCCAAGCGCGAGCTTCCGCGTCGTCGCGAGCGTTGGCGCGACCGTCGGCTCGGTCCCCGCCGCGGCCACCCGAATCGTCTCGGTGGCGAAGACGGCGAGCGGCTTCGATCTCACCGCCGAGTCGGCTCCCGGCACTGGAAAACAAGTGAAATTCGAATGGATGGTGTTCCCATGACTCCGAAAAAGCTCCTTGCGGCGGTCGTCCTCCTCTCACCCTCGCTGATTCCAGCTTGCGTCCCTTCGGACCCTCTGGGCGCCGGTCGGGCGGAGAGGTCCGAAGTCGCGTCCACGACCTCGGCGCTGGTCACGGCCACCTGCGGTCAGGCCAATGACGCGCCAACGATCGCCGGCCTCATGGCGTCGGGCGCGACGGAGGTGCTGCTTCCGGCTACGACATGCAACATCGGCAGCGCGATCACGGTCGCCAACGGGGTGTGGGTGCACGGGGTCGGCGCGGCGACGGTGCTCAAGGTCGTCGCCGGCGGGAGCTTCGTCTCGGTCTTCTACGGAGGCGCCAACGACTTCCGGGTCACCGACCTGACGATCGACGGGAACTCACGCCCCGTTCCGGCGTTCAACATCGCCGGCAGCAACGTCTCGATCTCCCGCCTCAACATGCGAAACATCACGACCGCCGCCGCCAACATCGTCGCCGGCACGGGCTCGTACTCGAACATCCAGCTCACGGACAACGTCCTGCAATCCGTCGACTCGGGCATCGCCATCCTGGGGTCCCCGCAGCCGCCGACGCTGAGCAAGATCAGCGTGACCAACAACGCCATCAAGCTGAATCACTCGGCAGGCCTGGCGATGTGGTTGCGCGGCGTGAGCGACGTGATCATCGACGGCAACGCCATCACGGCCGACAATGGGACGGCGATAGCGCTCGAGTCCGGGGTTCGCTCCACCATCGTGGCCAACAACGTTCTGCAGGGCGCCGCGTCCGCGGGCGCCGCGGTCGCGCTGGGCGGTGGCGCCTATGATTACAACTCGGACGTCCAGGTGAACGGCAACGTCATGAGCGGGTTCGCTCGCGGCGTCAGCGTCTCCAATACGACGAATTCACGCTTTTCGAACGTCACCATCAGCAACAACACGATCTCCAGCGCCACCGACGCCGGCGTCTACCTCAGCGATGCCAGCGACGTCGTGGTCAGCAAGAATCAAGTCCGCGATGGGGCGTACGGGGTCCGTGTCCTCACGGGGGTCAAGGGCGGAGTCTCCCGGATGGTCCTGACGGGGAACATCATCCGCGGCGGTGCAGCAGCCAGCACCGGCGTACAGCTCAACTCCAGCAATCTCTCGGACGTGATCTTCGCCTCGAACACGCTGGTGGCCGGCGCCGGCACCTTCACGCCCGTGTCGGTCGGAACCACCCCGACGGGAGCTTTCGAGATCGCCAACAACCTCGGCTGGAAGGGCGCCGCATCCGGTCTTCATTCGGGGCGCAACGCCTCGGGCACGGTCACCAAGACCTGCGCCGCCGGCACGAATTGCGGCACCACCATCGCGGTCACCTTCCGCGACCCGGCCTCGACGCTGGTTCCGGAGCCCGACATGAGCTATCGCGTGGTCGTGACGGCGGTGGGCGCGACGGGCACGGTTCCCGCCGGCGCCCGACGAGTGGTCGCCATCACGAAGGACCCAGGGGTGGTCGCCGGCACGAGCAACGGCTTCACCATCAACCTCGAGGCCGCTCTGACGGCGCCCGCCGGTGGTCCGTCATCCGTCACGTACGACTGGGTCGTCCTGCGCGACCCGGCGTAGGCCCACCCACGACCGCGGCGGTGCACTGGACGTCCCCTCCGTTCGCCGTGACGAGCGATTGAGAACGCCCGTCAACCCACCCACACGCGCGCGTTGCGGAACAGGCGCATCCAGGGGCTGTCCTCGCCGGCGTACGGGTTGAAGGACAGCTGCGTCGCGCGGAAGACCCGCTCGGCGTGGGGCATCAGCGCGGTCACGCGGCCGTCGGTGGTGGTCACGCCCATGACGCCGCCGGGGGAGCCGTTGGGGTTGGCGGGGTAGGTGGTCGCCACGCGATCGCGGTTGTCGAGGAAGCGGCCGGCGGCGAGGCCCGCGCGTTCGAAGGCGTCGCGCAGCGTGTCCGACGCGAACTCGGCCCGCCCCTCGCCGTGCGCGACCGCGATGGGCGCGATGGTGCCGGCCATTCCGGCGAGGAGGATCGACGGGCTCTCCTCGACGCGCACGCGCCCGAGGCGCGCCTCGAACTGCTCGCTGCGGTTGCGCACGAAGCGCGGCCAGAGCTCGGCCCCTGGGATGATCTCCTTCAGGGCGGCCAGCATCTGACAGCCGTTGCAGGCGCCGAGCGTGAACGTGTCGGGGCGCGCGAAGAACTGCGCGAACAGCTCGCGCGCGCGGGCGTGGAAGAGGATCGACTTGGCCCAGCCTTCGCCGGCGCCGAGCACGTCCCCGTACGAGAAGCCGCCGCACGCCGCCAGGCCGCGGAACGGCGCCAGGTCCAGGCGGCCGGCCAGGATGTCGCTCATGTGGACGTCGACCGCCTCGAACCCGGCGCGGTCGAAGGCGGCTGCCATCTCGACCTGGCTGTTCACGCCCTGCTCGCGGAGGATCGCCACGCGCGGGCGCGGCGCCACCGTCAGCAGGTGCGCCGCGATGTCGTCGTCGGGATCGAACGGGGTGGTGACCGAGAGGCCCGGATCGGCCTCGTCCAGACGGGTCGCCTGCTCCTCGTCGGCGCAAACGGCGTCGTCTCGCAGGCGCTGGAGGGCGTGGGTGGTCTCGGACCAGAGGCCCCGCAACTGACCGCGAGGCTCGTCGAACAGCGTCCGGGATCCAGCGAACACGCGGATGCGGTTGTCGGCGGTGGGGCCTCCGACCCGGTGGACCAGCGCGCCGAGCCCGCGCCGGGCGAAAGCCTCCGTGGCGCGGGCCAGGTCGGCGACCCGCACCTGCAGGACGGCGCCCAGCTCCTCGCTGAACAGCGGGCCCAGCGCCCGCGCCTCGAGGTCGTCGGCCTCGGGCGTGGCCGGCGGGAGCAGCGGGCCCACGTCCAGATCCACGCCCGTCCCGCCCGCGAACGCCATCTCCAGCGCGGTCACGAACAGGCCTCCGTCAGAGCGGTCGTGATACGCCAGGATCACGCCTGCGTCGGCCAGCTCGCGCACCGCCGCGAAGAAGCCGGCCAGCAGCCCCGGAGCGTCGAGGTCGGCGGGGCGATCGCCGACCTGCTCGTAGACCTGCGCCAGGCACGAGCCGCCGAGGCGATTCTTCCCCGCGCCGAGATCCACCAGCAGAAGCTCGGTCGCGCCCGCGTCTCGCCGCAGCTCGGGTGTCAGCGCGCGGCGCACGTCGGTCACGGGCGCGAACGCGCTGATGATCAGCGACAGCGGGGCCGTCACCGAGCGCCGCTCGCCGCCTTCGGTCCAGACGGTGCGCATCGACAGCGAGTCCTTGCCCACCGGGATGGCGATCCCCAGCGCCGGGCCCAGCTCGGTGCCGACCGCCTTGACCGCCTCGTAGAGGCGCGCGTCCTCGCCGGGCTGGCCGGCGGGCGCCATCCAGTTGGCCGACAGCTTGACGTCGCCGAGCTGGGCGACGGGGGCCGACGCGATGTTCGTGATGGCCTCGCCCACCGCCAGGCGCGCCGACGCCGCCGCGTCGAGGAGCGCGACGGGCGGACGCTCGCCCATCGCCATGGCCTCGCCGGCGTAGGTGTCGAACCCGGCGCTGGTCACGCCGGCGTCCGCCACCGGCACCTGCCAGGGGCCGACCATCTGGTCGCGCGCAATCAGTCCACCGACGGTGCGATCGCCGATCGTGACCAGGAAGGTCTTGTCGGCGATGGTCGGCAGTCGCAAGAGGCGCGTGACGGCCTCGCCGAGGCGGATCCCGCGGGTGTCCAGGGGACGGGCAGGGGAGGTCACGCGGCGCGCGTCCCGGGTCATGCGCGGCGGCTTGCCCAGCAACGTGCCGAGCGGCAGGTCGATGGGACGGTTTCCGAAGTGCGCGTCCTCGACGACCAGTCGGCCGTCGTCCGTGGCGTGCCCCACCACCGCGTAGGGGCAGCGCTCGCGCGCGCACAGCGCGGCCAGCTCGGGCAAGCGATCGGTTGCGACGCCCAGGACGTAGCGCTCCTGCGCCTCGTTGCACCACAGCTCGAGCGGTGACATCCCGGGCTCGTCACTCGGGACCTTGCGCAGGTCCAGCCGCGCGCCGCGCTTGCTGTCGTTGACCAGCTCGGGCAAAGCGTTCGACAGCCCGCCCGCTCCCACGTCGTGGATCGAGACGATGGGATTGGCCTCGCCCATGGCCCAGCAGCGATCGATGACCTCCTGGCAACGCCGCTGCATCTCGGCGTTGTCGCGCTGGACCGACGCGAAGTCGAGGTCCTCCGCCGACGCGCCCGACGTCATGGACGACGCAGCCCCGCCGCCCAGGCCGATGAGCAGCGCCGGCCCGCCGAGCACGATGAGCGCCGCGCCCGGCGGGATCTGCCCCTTCTGCACGTGCTCGGGGCGGATGTTGCCGAGCCCCCCGGCGACCATGATCGGCTTGTGGTAGCCGCGGATCCGGCGCTCGCCGTCCTCGGGGGCCTGGGGTGCGGCCGGGTCGGCCTCGGAAAGCTCGGAAAGCTCGAACGTCCGGAACATGCCCGTGATGCACGGCCTCCCGAACTCGTTGTTGAACGCGGCTCCGCCCAGCGGTCCGTCGATCATGATGTCCAGCGCCGAGGCGATGCGCTCCGGCTTGCCGTTGTCGCGCTCCCACGGCCGCACGGCGCCCGGCAGGCGAAGGTTCGACACCGCGAACCCGACCAGGCCCGCCTTGGGCTTGGCGCCGCGGCCGGTGGCGCCCTCGTCTCGGATCTCACCGCCCGAGCCGGTCGCCGCGCCGGGATAGGGCGAGATGGCGGTCGGGTGGTTGTGGGTCTCGACCTTCATCAGGATGTGGACCGGCTCGACGTGGCGGCCGTAGACGCCCGTGGCGGGATCCGGGAAGAAGCGGGCCGCGCGCGTCCCCTGCATGACGGCGGCGTTGTCGTGGTACGCGGACAGCACGCCGACCGGCGACGCCTCGGTGCTGCGGCGGATCATCTTGAACAGCGACATCGGCTGCCGCGCGCCGTCCAGCACGAACTCGGCGTTGAAGATCTTGTGGCGGCAATGCTCGCTGTTGGCCTGGGCGAACATCATGAGCTCGACGTCCGTGGGATCGCGCCCCGCGGTCCGGTACGCCTCCAGCAGGTAGTCGATCTCGTCCGCGGCCAGGGCCAGCCCGAGCGCGCGGTTGGCCTGCTCCAGCGCGGCGCGCCCGCCGCTGCCGAGCGGCACGGTCGACAGGGGGCGCGGATCGGCGCGGCTGAACAGCGCCTCGGCCTCCGCCGTGCCGTGAAGGACCGACTCCGTCATGCGATCGTGCAGGGCGGCGCCCAGCGCGCCGACGTCCCTGACGGAGCCGGTCACGGCGTACCAGATCCCGCGCTCGATGCGCCGCACCCCTTCGAGGCCGCACCCGCGCGCGATCTCGGTGGCCTTCGAGGACCAGGGCGAGATGGTCCCGAGCCGCGGGACCACCAGCAGGCGCGCGCTCGGCGCCATGAGCGGCGCGGGCGCGACCCGCGGGCCATAGCGCAAGAGGCGCGCCAGGACGCCGGACGCGGCCCCGTCCAGGGGCGCGGCCAGGTCGACGAAGTGCGTGAACGTCGCCGAGAGCTGCGTGACCTCCGGGTTGGCGGCGCGGACGACGGCGAGGCGTTTTTCGAGGCGGGCGGGGGTGAGCGCGGGGGCGCCGTGAAGCTCGAGCATGAAGTGGGCACCAGACTGCCGCGCCCGGAGCGGAGATGCAATCGCGGGGGCCTCCTGGTCCGGGCGAGTCCGTCGCGTGGCGCGGAGCTGGTGATTTCGGGCTCGGCTTGGGCGGACCGCCGGGGTGCGTCACCTTGACAATAATCGCGCGCCGCGGGATTGTGCGCTGGCGCACCAAAGAGATCGGGCAGAGGCATGGCAGTGAGACGCGGCAGCCGGCGAGCAGGAGGCGGACGTAACGTCCGACGCCTTCTCAGTTCGCGCACCGGTGCTCGATTTGCGCAAATGGCACTTTGTTGAGGGTGGCCGTCGTGACGACCGAGACCACCATCCACGAAGTCGATGAGCAAACGGGGCACGGGGCGGGCGTTTTCCACCTGGTGCTGCTCTCCGCGGATTCCTTGTCGACAGAGCCGCTTCCGACCGATGGAGCGATCAGCATCGGGCGGTCGTCGAACAACGACATTCGCCTGGACGATCGATCGGTGTCTCGCCAGCACGCCGTCCTCTGGGTGGATCCGGGCCCCGGCAACCCAGCTTACCGGCTCGAGGATCTGCGCAGCGCCAACGGAACCCGCATCCGCGGGCAGCGGGTCCCGGCCGGTGAGACGGTCTCCCTGGGCGTCGGCGAGGCGTTCAGCATCGGCGCCACGGTGATGATGATCATGCAGGGGCGTCCGATGGGACCACCCCGGCGGATCTGGTCGCACGCCTTCTTCGAGCACAGGTTGGAGGACGCGTGCGGCCGGCCAGCGCCATCGGATCGCGTCACCTTCGCTCTCGCCCGGTTGCGCTTCGACGCCAATGTCGTCTGGACGAGCGTCTTGCCAATCTTGGCCCGCGAGGTCCCGCCACCTCACCTCTTCGCGGCGTACGGCCCGCGTGACTACGAGGTTCTCTTCCAGGACGTCTCGGCCGAAGGCGCCGAGATCGCGACCCAGCGATTGGCGGCGGCCTTCGACGAGGTGGGGGCCCGGCCCCGTACCGGCCTGGCCTGTTATCCGCGGGACGGCCGATCGGGAGATGCCCTGTTCGCCCGGGCCCATGGGATGCTCAGGCGAGGCGGGACCGGTTCCGAGCGCCCGGCGGCGGGCCGAGCGGCCGTCGAGGTCGCGCCCATGGAGGGGGTTCGCAAGATGGCGAGCCGCGTGGCGTCCTCGTCGATCAACGTGCTCGTCCTGGGCGAGACGGGGGTCGGCAAGGAGGTCCTGGCGCGGCTGATTCACCAGTTGTCGGGCCGCGCGGACCAGCCCCTCGTGGCCCTCAACTGCGCCGGGCTGGCCGAGTCGCTCATCGAGAGCGAGCTGTTCGGGCACGAGCGGGGCGCCTTCACCGGCGCCACCCAGGCGAAGATGGGGCTCATCGAATCGGCCAACGGGGGGACGTTGTTCCTCGACGAGATCGGGGAGATGCCCCTCGCGATGCAGGCGAAGCTGCTGCGGGTCCTCGAGACCCGCCAGGTGATGCCCGTCGGATCCGTTCGCACGCGGTCGGTCGACATTCGCCTGATCTCCGCCACCAACCGCGATCTGGAAGCGGCGACCATCGCCGGCCACTTCCGGCGCGACCTCTACTATCGCCTCAACGGGATCAGCCTGCTCATCCCGCCCCTGCGCGAGAGAACGGATGAGGTTCCGGAGCTGATGACGACCTTCATCGACGAGGTCTGCGTCGAGATGGACCGGCCGGACCGGCCCACGGTCTCGGGCGAGGTGCTGGACCTGCTGCTCGCTTACGAGTGGCCCGGCAACATTCGCGAGCTGCGGAACGTGGTGGAGCGCGCCGTCGTTCTCTGTGACGGACCCGAGATCCAGCTCGAACACCTGCCGCTCGAACGGATGCGAAAGCCCGCGGCGACCGGGGAGCCCGCGATCCCCCCCGACAGGATCCCGACCTTGGTCCCACGGCCCGACGGGGCTGCGGCGGCCGAGCTCTCCGACCCCCAGAAGGCCGACGAGAAGGAGCGCATCATCCGGGCCCTCGTGCTGTGCGCGTCCAACCAGACCCGCGCCGCGAAGCTGCTCGGCATCTCGCGCCGGACGCTGGTCTCGAAGCTGGCCCACTACGGGATCCCGAGGCCCCAGAAGGGGCCGCACCCGATCGACGGACCACGCGACGGGAAATAGCCCGCGGGCGGCGCTCGGCCGCTCGTGACCACGCGGTCATTTTCGCCCCACCGCACGCGCGGCATGAGGCTTGCTCGCCGAGGCGGCCGTGTACAAGAACGGACGCGACGCGGAAGAATCGGCAGCGCTTGGCGGCGGCGGCACGGGCGCGCGATCTCTCCGGCAACTGCTGGCCGAGGTCGGCGAACGACACGGTCGAGCGCTGCAGCGCTGGACCATCGTTCGGGGGGGCAGCGCCGCCGAGGCCGCGGACTTGATGCAGGAGGCGTTCGAGCGGGCCCTGCGCACCCGGCCGAGCGTGACCACTCACGACGAGCTGCGCGCCTGGCTGCAGATCGTCATCCGGCGCCTCTTCATCGACGGGCGCCGGTCCACGCGCTGGCGAGGCTGGGTCAACGTCGATCTCGAGCGGCATGCGGCGCCGGCACCCGAAGCCATCCCGCTCTGGCGACAGGTCGAGGTCGGCGCTGCCTTGACGCAGATCGCGCCCCGGCTGCGGCAGGTCGTGGAGATGCAGGCGGCGGGCCGCTCGCTGCGAGAGATCTCCGAGGAGCTGCAGATCCCGATCGCGACCGTGAGCACGCGCCTGTTCAGGGCCCGGCACCAGCTCAGGCGGCACCTGGTGGTCGAGATCGCGCCCGACGAGCTCGTCGTGGCGGTGCGGCCCGAGCTCCCGGCGAGCTGCCCGACGCTCGGTCAGCAGCCCCGTCCCGGAGACGTGAACGTCGCACGAGCGGCTTGAGCCGGCGCTCAGGCTCTCTTCTCGTCTCCGCGCAGGAGGTTCCGGATGTTCTGCCGGTGGCGCACGGTTACCAGGATGGCGACGGCGACGGACAGGGCGACGTAGGCACGGTCGACGCCGCCATGGATCGTCGCGATCACGGGGAACGCCCAGATCCCGAGCAGCGAGCCGAGCGACGACAGCCGCGTCAGCCCGTAGGCGGCGGCGTAGATGCCGAGACAGCCGAGGCCGATGATCGGCGACAGGCCGAGCGAGACGCCGAGCGAGGTGGCCACGCCCTTGCCGCCCCGGCCTCGCAGGAACACGGTGAACATGTGGCCGACGATCGTGGCCAGCCCGGCGAGCGCGACCAGCAGCGGCCCGTGCTGGGGCAGCAGGCGCGGCGCCCCCCACACGGGCAGGAACCCCTTCAGCGCGTCGCAGGCCAGCACCAGCGCCGCCCAGCCCTTGCCAAGGGCCCTCGCGACGTTGGTGGCCCCGATGTTTCCGCTGCCGACGGTGCGCACGTCGACGCCCCGGGCGCGCCCGACGACGAGCCCCGTCGGGAACGAGCCGAGCAGGTACGCGCCGAGGCAATAAGCGATGGCCCACGTCATCCCGAGCCTCCGGCGGGCTCCGAACCTCCTGGCGCTCGCTCCGGGGGCGTGGGCGTGGCGGGCCGGATCCGGGCCCAGAACGCGGCCACGTCGGACAACGATTCGGTGCGCGGGCAGTCGCGCGGCAAGCTGGCCAGCAGCGTCGCGCCGTAGCGGCGCCGCGAGATGCGTCCGTCGAGCAACGCCACGATGCCGGCGTCCGCGTGGGTGCGGATGAGGCGCCCGAACCCTTGCTTCAGGGCCAGCGCGGCCCGCGGCAGCTGGTAGCCGTCGAACGGGTCGCCGCCGTCGTCACGGAGGCGCTGAATGCGCGCGGCGGTGAGGGGATCGTCGGGCACGGCGAAGGGCAGCCGATCGATCACCACCAGCGAGAGCGCCTCGCCTGGGACGTCGACGCCCTCCCAGAAGCTCTGGGTCGCCAGCAAGGTGGTTCCGATCTCGGTGCGGAGGGTCTCGAGCAGCACGTGCCGCGGCCGCTCGCCTTGAACCAGCACGCGGTGATCGGGCAACCCGGCCCGCACGATCTCGGCGGCGTGTCGCAGGCCGCGGTAGCTGGTGAACAGCAACAGGGCCCGGCCGTCGGTGATCCGGCACAGCTCGACGGCGCGCGCGGCGGCGGCCTCGGCGAACGTGTCGGCGGTGGGCTCGGGCAGGTCGACCGCCACGTAGAGGAGCGCCTGCCGATCGTAGCGAAAGGGCGACGGGAAGACGGCGTCGCTGGCGGTGTCGCCCAGGCCCAGGCGCTGGCGGACGTAATCGAACGAGCCGGCCACCGTCAGCGTGGCCGAGGTGAAGATGGCCGGGCCGGCGTGCGCCGCGAACGCGTCGGCCAGCCGCGGCCCGACGTCGACGGGCGCCGCGTGCAGGCTCAAGCCGCGGGGGCCGGCGGCGATCCACCGGACGTCCGAGCGCGCGCGGCCGCGCGGGTCCACGCCGCCGCCGACGTCGACCAGGGCCGACAGGTCGGCGCGCGCGGCGTCCGCGCGCCGTCCCAGCGAGGCCAGCTCGGGCGCGCCGCGGGCCGCGTCGCGGACGGCGGGGCCGTCCGGATCGAGCCACGCCGCGATCTCCTCGAGCACGCCGTCCAGCTCGTGGTAGCGCGCGCGCACGGCGGGCGTCCACACGTCGGCGCCAAGGGGGTGGCGGGCCTCCTCGCCGGCGCGCGCCCGTGGCAGGCGCTCGCGCAGCGAGTCCGCGAAGGCCGCGGTCACGCCCTTGAGGCGCGACGACAGCGAGTCGGCGCGCAGCGGGTGCAACCCCGCCGATCGTCCGAGATCGCGCGCCAGCGCCAGCAGGCGGGAGCTGGACACGTGCACGCCGAAGAAGTCGCCCGCGATGTCCTCGATCTGGTGGGCCTCGTCGAACACGACCGCGTCGTACCGCGGTAACACCTGAGCCTCGGGCCACGCGGCGCGCAGCGCGAGATCGGCGAAGAACAGGTGGTGGTTGGTGACCACCACGTCGGCCGCCGCGGCCCCGCGCCGCATGGCCGTCACAAAGCAGCGGTCATGGTGTGGGCAGCGCGCCCCCACCCGCGTCTCGGGCGAGCTCTGCACCTCGCGCCAGTGCGGGCTGTCGTCGGGCAGCTCGGCCAGATCGGCGCGGTCGCCGGTCTCCGTCTCGTCGACCCACGCGCGCAGGCGCGCGAACACCGGGTCCGCCACCAGGGTCAGCTGGCGCTCGAAGGCCTCCAGCCGCCGCCGGCACACGTAGTTGCCGAGGCCCTTCATGACCCCCCACGTGAACGGGCGCGGCATCACGCGCGCCAGCCGCGGCAAGTCGACGCGCGCGATCTGGTCCTGCAACGTCTTGGTCGCCGTGCTGACCACGACCTTGCGCCCGGACAGAATCGCCGGCACCAGGTAGGCGAGGGTCTTGCCGGTGCCCGTCCCCGCCTCGACCAGCAGCCGCTCGTCCTCGTCGAGCGCGCGGGCGATGCGCTCGGCCATGGCCACCTGCTCGGGGCGGTGCTGGAAGCCGGCGAGCGCGCCGGCCAGGCGCCCGCTCGGGCCCAGCACCTCCGCCGCGTTCACCGGGGCTTGCTCCGGCTCGCTTTCTCGTCGATCCCCGACACGCCGAAGCGCCGTTTGAGCTGGGCGAACACGTCCTCCGCGGGAACGCCGGCCGCCTCGAGCCCGACGAGGATGTGGAACATCAGATCGGCCGCCTCGTGCGCGGTGTGGCCCTTGTCGGCCGTGGGCAGCGATTCGGCGAGCTCGCCCGACTCCTCGGTGATCTTGGCCAGGATCTTCGGCCACCCGGCGTCGAGCAGCGACACCACGTAAGACTTCTCGGGACGCTCGCGGCGGCGGCGGGCGATGACGTCGGCCACGCGCGAGACGACGACGGCCGGCGGATCGGGCGGGCCGTCGTCCTCGACCAGCGTGCCGCCGTTCGTCGCGTCGCCCGCCCCTCCGTCGAGCTTGCGGAAGAAGCAGCTCGTGTGGCCGGTGTGGCACGACGGTCCGTCGGCGTCGACCAGATAAAGCACCACGTCGCCGTCGCAGTCGATGCGCAGCTCGCGCACCGCCAGCCCGTTCCCCGAGGTCTCGCCCTTGCGCCACAGCGCCTT
>Ga0068853_100003491_pt1 | contig 12029 bp, 11 predicted proteins | sample KBSCornC32_FD_65655 | JGI IMG/M metagenome (GOLD analysis project Ga0068853, IMG submission 65655) | Corn rhizosphere microbial communities from Kellogg Biological Station, Michigan, USA - KBS Corn C3-2 | ecosystem: Host-associated > Plants > Roots > Rhizosphere > Soil ... | reverse complement strand
GATGGGTTTCGGCCTGCCCCCATCAGGTGCGCTCGCTGCCGTTTGAGCGCGCGAACTCGCGCTTTGCGCGGTGCGGACCAGACCCGGCAACAGGACGGTGACGCCGATGCCATGGGGCGCCAGTTCCGCGCGCAGCGCTTCCGACAAGCCGACCACGGCGAACTTGGCGGCGATATAGGCGGCATGATGCGCCTTGGGAAACAGGCCCAGGATGGACGAGGTGTTGACGATGTGCCCACGGCCCCGAGCCTTCATCCGGCCCACGGCGGCGCGCACACCCAGAAAGACGCCCCCCAGATTGATGTCGAGGAGCCATTGCCAGTCCGCTGGCGCGATCTCGTCGGTCGCCGCCGGACCGAGGCCCACGCCCGCATTGTTGCACAGGAGGACGAGGGGGCCAAGCCGCGCTTCGGTAGTGTCGATCGCCCGCACCCATGCGTCGGGATCGCGGACGTCGAGCCTGATCGGCAGCACGGTCGCGCTTTCGGCGCGCAGAAGGGCCGCCGCCTCGTCCAGCCTGACTTCGTCAATGTCCGCGATGGCGATAGACATGCCTTCCCTCGCCAGCGCCCCGGCCATGGCCAAGCCGATCCCCGAGGCTCCGCCCGTGATAAACGCCACCTCTCCCGTGAGTCGCTGCATGTCGCTTGCCTTCATGTCGGCACCGTTGGATGATCGCGGAATGCTACAATAAAAAATAACAACCGTCCAGTCGGACAATAATTAATTTTGCCTCTGATCTTGGCACGCGAATCCCTGGACATGCCCAGCTCAGTCTAGGATTTTCGGCTTTCTGGGGGGCGGTTCGCATTCCGGGATTGACACCTAAACGCTTTCTCATCACAAATAGACCGACTAGACAGTCGGGTGTAAAGACGGTAAGCGGAATGCACGTCAACGGCGTGACGGCGATTGGTGCCCTGCCTGCGATGTTTGGGTTCGGCAAGTCTGTCGTCGCATGTGCGCCGGTCGTCCACCGAGGAGAGAAGTGACATGAATTCGCCAGGCTCGGTCGCTCAATTGTCCTCGGAAGGGGCGCGCGATGTGGTGCGTGACACGCTATTCATCAACGGCGCGCATGTCGCAGGCGAGGGCGCGCCGCTCCTCGTGGAAAATCCGGCGACCCAGGAGCCCATCGCAACGGTAGCGCAGCCATCGCCCCGGCAGATCGACGAAGCCGTGCGATCGGCCGGGGCTGCTTTCGCTTCGGGTATCTGGCGCGACGCCGCGTTCCGCGCCGAGGTGCTGGGGCGCATGGCCGATCTGCTGAGCGCGCGGTCGGCCGAGTTCGCCCGGTCGCTGGTGGCGGAAACCGGCACGCCCGTTTCCATCTCGAAATTCCTTCAGCTCGACGGGCCGATCGACATGCTGCGCTACTGCGCGAGCCGCGCGACGGTCGATCGCACGCGCTTCCTCGGCATCGACGAGCGCACGCCGCGCAGCGAGAGCATGATCCGCTACGAACCGGCCGGCGTTGCGGTTGGCATCGGGGCCTATAATAATCCGCTGCTGTATCTGGTGTCCAAGGCCTGCGCGGCGATGACGGCTGGCTGCACCGCCGTCTTCATGCCGAGTTCGCTGACACCGCTGACGGCGCTGCTGTTCGCGGAGATCGCGGAAGCGGCGGGGGTGCCGCCCGGCGTGCTCAATATCCTGGTCGGCGGACCGGAGGCGGCGCGCGCGCTGACCCTGCACCCGCTGGTCGCCAAGATCAGCATGACGGGATCGGTCGAAGTCGGCCGCAAGGTGATGGCGCAGGCGTCCGACGGGCTGAAGGATGTGGTGCTGGAACTGGGCGGCAAGTCGGCCGGGATCGTGCTGCCCGGCGCGGATCTTTCCAGGATTTCCATGCCACTTCACGGCCGCTATCTGCGTAACGCGGGACAGGGGTGCCAGTCGCCGACGCGGTTGCTGGTGCCGCACGCCTTGTTCGATGATTTCGTCGATGCCTCGCGGGAGGCGTTCAAGCATATCATCGTCGGCGATCCGCTGGATGCGGCGTCCACCTCTGGCCCTCTGATCCGCGAATCCCATCGCGCCCGTGTGGAGGGATTTGTCGAACGCGCGCGCGCAGCCGGCGGGTCGTTGCTGGCAGGCGGCGGGCGTCCCGACATGGACCGGGGCTGGTTCATGAACGGCGCGCTGCTCGGCGGGCTCGACAATGACTCGGAGATCTGCCGCAGCGAACTGTTCGGACCCGTCGCGGTCGCCATCCCCTATCGCGATGTCGACCATGCCGTCGCCATCGCCAATGATTCCGAATTCGGGCTGGCGGCCAGCGTATTCGGTCCGCTCGACGAGGCGCGCGATGTCGCGGCCCGGTTGCATGCCGGCACCGTGTCGATCAACGGCGGCGGCGGCTTCCGCGTGGACGCCGTGCTGAGCGGCTGGAAGATGAGCGGCACCGGCACGGAGTGGGGTGACGACGGCATCGCGGAATATCTTTTGCCCCAGCATATCCAGTGGGCGCTAGGATGACCCGTCACGGCAAAGCCGGGCGCTTGAGGAGAGCATGAGGTGACGGATCAACCCTTCGAACTGGTCGGCATGGGGCAATATTATGAGGATATGCCGGTCGGGCGGCGATACCGCACGATCGGCCGGACGGTGACGAACGCCGACATCGTCAACTTCATCAACTGCGTCGGCCTCACCGAAGTCTATTTCATCGATCATGTGGCGGCGGAGACGCAATCGGTGTTCGGTCGCCGCTTCGCGCCGATGGCGCTGTGCTATTGCTTCAGCGAGGCGCTGATCGCGCAGGCGACGCTGCAATATACCGGCCTCGCCATGCTGAACCTCGAACTCGACGTGAAGTCGCCGGTCTTCGAAGGCGACACGATCCACGCCGAATGCGAGGTGATCGAGGCGCGGCTGAGCCGCAGCAATCCGAGCCGGGGCATTCTCAAGACGCGCGTGCACATCGTCAACCAGCAGGGCGAAATCGCCTATGTCTATGTGCCCACGCGCATGATCAAGTGCCGGCCCGCCAGCACCGATGGCGCGACGCCCGCCGCGTGAAAGCCACTCCCAGACCAATCGCCAATGGAACGACAGATGATCGCAGTAGAGGACAGGATGGGCATAGAGGACAATCGTCAGCCGGTGGCCCCCGCCAATGAATGGCACTGGGAGGAGCAGGACACGATCGTCGCGGCCTATCGGCGCGTGCTGGATGTCGCGCCCGATCGAATCTTCCTGGATATTGGCGGGGCGCAATACAGCTATGCGCAGTTCGACCGGCTGGCGACGCGCTTTGCGCATGCGCTTGCGGCTCTGGGCGTCACGCAGGGCGCAACCGTGGCCACCATCCTCGACAATAATATCGACGCGATGACGAGCTGGTTCGCGATCAATAAATTGGGCGCGATCAGCGTGCCGCTGAACACCGCATTGCGCGGCGAATTCCTGCGGCACCAGATCGACGACGCCCAGGCGTCGATCGTCATCTGCGAGCGTGACTATCTCGACCGGATCGTCGCGTTGGAGGACGGCCTGTCCACAACCCGGCTGGTCCTGTGCCGCGACCTGCGCGACGCGCCGCCCGTCAGCCGCCTGCAGATCGCGCCGCTGGACGACCATCGGGGGGAGGACGAGACGCCGATCGCCTTCGAACCGCGTCCCGACGATATCGCCTGCATCATCTACACGTCGGGCACGACCGGCCCGTCGAAGGGCAGCATCCAGCCCTATAATTATTTCTGCAATCTCGCTCGCGCGCGCCTCAACGCCAATCCGGCGACGGCCGACGACATCACCTTCACACCGCTGCCGCTGTTCCACAACAATGCCATCGCGACGGGGGTCACCGCGACCGTCATCAGCGGCGGGCGCATCGTGATCGCCCCGCGCTTCTCCGTCTCCAATTTCTGGCCCGAGATCGAACGATCGGGCGCGACGATCGTCTCGCTGGTCGGCTCGATGGCGACGATGCTGGCCGACGCGGCGGATAATGACGCGGCCAGGCGCTGCCATGGTCAGGTCCACACGGTGCGGGGCGTACCCTTTTCCGACCCGGTCAAGCAGGCGTGGCGCGATCGCTTCGGATCACTTCATGTCGGGTCCAACGATTATGGCATGACCGAAGCGGCGGTCGTCACGTCGCTGCCGGGCGGCGCCTTCGCGGCGTCGGGATCGTCGGGCAAGCGCTATCGCGACTTCGACGTGCGGATCGTCGACGACAATGATCGCGAAGTGCCCCCCAACACGCCCGGCGAAGTCGTGGTGCGGCCCAACAAGCCCAACATCATGTTCCAGGGCTATTGGCGCCGACCGGAAGCCACGGCGGCGGCGATGCGCAACCAGTGGTTCCACACCGGCGACCTCGGCAAATTCGACGATGATGGCTTCTTCTACTTCGTCGATCGCAAGAAGGATTATCTCAAGCGCCGGGGCGAAAATATCTCCAGCTTCGAGATGGAGGTAGCGATCAAGGCGCATCCCGCCATTCAGGAGATCGCGGTGCATGCCGTTCCGTCCGGCATGGGCGACGACGATGTGAAGGTCACCGCCGTGCTGAAGCCCGACATGGTCCTGTCCGAAGAGCAATTGTGCGTCTGGATGCTCGACCGCGTGCCCTATTATGCCGTCCCGCGCTTCATCGAGTTTCGCGCGATGCTGCCCAAGAACCCGCAGGACAAGGTGCTGAAATATGTGCTGCGCGAGGAAGGATGCACGCCCGCGACCTGGGACATCGAAAGCTCCACCATCACGGTTTCGAAGCGCTGATCGTCCATCATTCCGTCCCCGCCATCAAAGCGAGTTTCTTCCATGCCCCTCTACGCCGTCATCGCCTTCGACAAGCCCGACACCGCCGACCTGCGGGAAAGGCTGCGCGCCGACCACCGGGCCTATGGTTTCGCCAATGACGGGCCGACCCGGCTCGCCGGCGCGCTCTATGCCGACGACGGGTCGCAATGCGGCACGCTCAAGATCTTCGAGGCGGACAGCGCCGAGGACGTGTGGGACTGGTATCGCAAGGAGCCTTTCTACCTCGCGGGTCTCTACGCCGAATTCAAAATTGTCGAATGGAACCTGGCGTTCAACCGCTTCCCGCTCAAGGACTGGAACCTGTCCGCCCCCGGCCGGATCGACCGCACGCAGTCGGCCAACTGAAAAAGATAACGGTGGAGAAGAGCATGAAGGCCCCGTTCGACATCACCGATCGCCAGCGGCGGCTGACCATTGCCTTCCTCTTCATCGTGGGCGTGTTCAACTATATCGATCGCACCATCATCTCCATCCTTCAGGTGCCGATCAAGGCTGAGCTGCACCTGTCGGATACGCAGCTCGGGCTGCTGACGGGTCTGGCTTTCGCGGCGCTGTACGTGTTCTCGGCCGTTCCCATCGCGCGAATTGCCGACCGGTCGAGCCGCAAGCTGGTGATCGTCACCGCGCTGGGCATCTGGAGCGTGATGACGGCGCTGAGCGGTGCGGCATCCAGCTTCGCCCTGCTGCTGCTGTGCCGGATGGGCGTGGCGGTGGGGGAGGCGGGCAGCGTGCCCGCCACCCACTCCACGCTCGCCGACCTCTATCCCCCGCACAAGCGCGCCCGCGCCATCGCGACCTGGGCGCTGTGCCTGCCCTTCGGCATGATCGTGGGCTATCTGGCGGCGGGACGGCTGGCGGAGGCGCTGGGGTGGCGCATGACATTCGCGGTGATCGGCGGCCTTGGCGTTGCGCTGGCGCCGATCGCGATGCTGTGCATGAAGGAGCCGTCACGCGGCCGCTTCGACACGAAGCCGGGCCAAGAAGGCGCGGGCGACGTCAGACAGGCGCTCATGACATTGTGGCGGATCAAGACCTATCGCTATCTCGTCGCGGCGGGGTCGGTGCATGCCTTCGTGCAATATTCGCTGATGCTGTGGAACGCGCCCTTCTACTCGCGCGTGCATGCCCTGCCGCTGACCGAAGTGGCCTTCTATCTTGCCATGCTGAACGGCGTCGGAGGCGCGGTCGGCATCTATGTCGGCGGCTGGCTGGCCGACACGATGGCCAAGCGGGACATGGCGTGGCAGTTGCGGGTGCCCGCGATCGCGATCTTGGTGATGATGCCGCTCGCCATGCTGCAATATTTCGTGGCCTCGCCGACGCTGTCGGTGATGCTGGGCTTCCTGCCTTCGGCGTTGGTGGTCTTCTATCTGGCGCCCATCGTCGCCGTGCCCATGCTGGTCGTGGGGCCGCATATGCGCGCTTTCGCTTCGGCGGTGATGACCGTCATCTTCAACCTCGTCGGGCTGGGACTGGGGCCATTGGTGACGGGCATGATCAGCGATGCGTTCATCACGCATCTGGGCATGGCCGACGAGTCACTGCGTTATGCGCTGATCGTCGTCCTTTTGCCGTGCCTGCTGTCGAGCTTTCTCTTCTGGCGGGCCGCGCGCCGCCTGTCGGGTGACATGTTGCCACAAAGCGAGGGCGCGCCGAGCGCCGGTCCAGCGGTCGGCGCGGCGCAACCGGCATGACGCCCGCGGAGGAAATGTCGGTGAACCGCCTGGTGCATCGCTATGCCCATGCGCTCGACGATGGGGATGTCGATGCGATCCTCGCCTGCTTCGCTGCCGACGCCCATGTCCTGTTCGAGGATGGCGCGATCGTGCTGGAGGGACGCGCGGCGCTGCGCGCTTTTCTGCGGGGGCGGCCGGTTGGATCGGCGATGCATGTTTTCGGCACCCTGCTGGCGGAACGGCAGGGGGATCATGTCGCCGTGCGCGCGTCCGCGCTGATCAGCACTCTTGGCAGCGCCGGGACCGTGGCGATGCGCGGGGTGAAATATGCCTTCAAATTGCGGGGTGCGGGCGAAGAATGGTCGATCACCCATCTGTCGCATCGTCCGCAATGGGCGATCAACGCACCAACGATGCTCTTGGGCCAAATCGCCGAACCTATCCAGTCATAACCAGATTTATCGGGAGACAATTTATGGGCCGTATGCAAGGAAAACGCGGACTGATCACGGCATCGGGCTCGGGCATGGGCCGCGCCGGCGCGATCCGTTTCGCCGCCGAAGGCGCGAGCGTGGCGGTCGTCGATCGTGATACCGGCGCGGCGCAGGCCGTCGTCGCGGAAATCGAAGGGGCGGGCGGCACCGCCTTCGCCATCGTCGGCGATCTGACCGATGACGCATTCGCGAGGGACATCGTCGCGCGGACCGCCGATCGCTTCGGTGGCCTCGACTATGTGTGGAGCCATGCCGGTCATCCCGGACCGGCCGCGTTCGAGGATATCGAGATGGCCTCCTTCGACCTCGCCATGGCGCTCAACCTGCGGTCATCGACCCTGATCGCCAGTGCGGCGGTGCCGTTGCTGCGGGCGCAGGGCGGCGGCAGCTTCGTCTTCACCGCTTCCGGCTCCGCGATTGTCGGATCGCCGTTCAGCCCGATCTACTCGGCCGCGAAATTCGCCGTCGTCGGCCTCTGCCGGTCGCTAGCAAAACGCTATGGCAAGGAAAATATCCGCTTCAATTCCGTCGCGCCCGGCGCCGTCGATACGCCGATGCTGCGCGACTTCCAGAAGCGGCCCGATGCGCCCGACACGGGCGTCGATGTCGAGGAGACGATCAAGAAATTCGGCGCGGTCAATCCCATGGGCCGCAACGGCCGGCCCGAAGAGATCGCCAGCGCCGCGCTGTTCCTGGCGTCAGACGACGCGTCCTATGTGAATGGCACGACCCTGGTGGTCGACGGCGGCATGACCGCCTGATCCAGCGCTTTGCCGAGGAGGAATGCATGATTGCCGTAGCCGAAGTGCCCGCTTTCCCGTTCGAGCGACCGCCGCTCGCCCCGCCGGTCGCTCTGGACCAGATCCGGCGGAATGAACCGCTCAAGAAGGTTCGTCTGTGGAATGGCGCCGATGCCTGGATCGTCGTACGCCATGACGATTTCCGCGCCATCCTGGCCGATAATCGCTTCAGTGTGAATCCGCTCCATCCGGGTTATCCCAATGTGAGCGAGGCGCGTGCGTCGCTGATGCTGAAGGAGGAGCCGACACTGGTGCGGCTCGATCCGCCGGAACATACGGCGCTGCGACGGATGCTGGCCAAGGAGTTCACGCCGTCGCGCATGCTGGCGCTGCGCGCATCGGTGCAGGAGACGGTGGACAGGCTGATCGCGGACATGCTCGAAAAGGGGCCGCCCGCCGATTTCTACCATGATTTCGCGCTGCCGATCCCCTCGGTCGTCATCTCGCAGATGCTGGGCGTGCCGTATGACGACCACCACTTCTTCCAGGATCGCGGGTCCAAGAAGCTGGCGTTCAACGCCCATCCCGACGTGCCGCTGAAGGCCGCGGCGGAGATGCGCGACTATATGGACAGGCTGATCACGGAAAAGGAACGCAAGCCCGGCGACGACCTCGTCACGCGGCTGCTCCACGATCAGATCCAGCCCGGCCATCTTTCACGCGAAGAAGCGGTGCGCCTGTGCGAATTCCTGCTGGTCGCGGGGCATGAAACGACGGCGAACATGATCGCGCTCGGCACGCTCTCGCTGCTTCTCGACCGTGAGCAATATGACTGCCTGATAGCCGATCCGTCCCTCTCGGGCCGCGCCATCGAGGAAATGCTGCGCTTCCATTCGATCGTGCAATATGGGCTTTCGCGGGTCGCGACCGAGGATGTCGACATCAACGGACAGGTCATTCGCGCGGGCGATGGCGTGATTTCGCTGATCAATGCGGCGAATTGGGATCCTTCCGCGCATCCCGACCCGGACCGGTTCGATATCCGCAAGAAACGGTCCATGCATGTCGCCTTTGGCTTTGGCGTCCATCAATGCCTAGGCCAGCCGCTCGCGCGGCTGGAAATGGACGTCGTGTTCGCCACGCTGCCCAACCGGATGCCGACGCTCGATCTGGCGGTTGCCGCGAAGGATATAGAGTTCAAGCAGGATGCGCTGGTCTATGGCGTGGAAAGGCTGCCGGTCACCTGGCAGACCGGAGGAGGACAGGCACAATGAAAGTGATCGCGGACCTCAATATCTGTATCGGCGCGGGTCAGTGCGTCGTCAATGCGCCCGACTTTTTCGCGCAGGACGACGACACAGGCCTCGTCGTCGCGCCGATCGGTGATCTGCCCGAAGCACGACGCGAGGAGATTGAAATGGCGATCTACGCCTGCCCGACGCGCGCGCTCAGCCTGTCGGAATGACAATCGCGCGGCCCGCCGACCAGATCGGCGGGCCGCGCGGCGGACTTGGGCTGAATGTCGATCGGCCCTATTTCACATAGCCGGGATGCTGGACCAATATGCCGCCGTCGACCACCAGGTCGCGGCCGGTGACATAGCCGGTCTTGTCGCTGGCGAAGAACAGCACCGCCTCGGCGATGTCGTCGACGCGGCCCCGGCGCGGCAGCGGCACGCGCAGATCGCGGTTCGCCGCCGCTTCCGGGTCGAAGGCGCGGGCCTGTTCCGTCATGGCGGTGCCGATGCTGCCGGGACTGACCGAATTGACGCGGATATTGCGCGCCCCCCATTCGACCGCGAGCGCGCGTGTCAGGCCATGCACCCCTGCCTTGCTGACGCCATAGGCGCAGAAGCTGGGCGCGGTGACATGGCCGCCCACCGACGCGATGTTGACGATGCTGCCGCCGTTGGTCATCAGCCGGGCCGCGCCCTGACTGCACAGGAAGGCGCCGGTCAGATTGACGGCGAGGGTCCGGTTCCATTGCTCGACGGTCAAGGCGTCCGCCGCCGCCTGGATGACGATGCCGGCATTGTTGACCATGATGTCGAGCGTGCCGTGGCGCTGCGCGATCCTGTCGAACAGATGCCCTACCGAGTCCGGGTCGCCGACGTCGGTCCTGACGACCCATGCCGTGCCGCCCGCGCTTTCGATGTCGGCCCGCGTCCTGTTCGCCAGTTCCTCGTTGATATCGGCGAGCACCACGGTCGCCCCGTTGCGCGCCAGCGTTTGCGCGATGCCGCGCCCGATGCCGTCCGCGCCGCCGGTTACAGCGGCGATCTTGCCTTCCAACATGGATTCTCCTTTCAGTGCCCGCAACGGCGGGGTGGGTGTCAGATGGTGCGCGCCGCCCGCTGCGCCTCGAACAGCGCGTGGCTGATCCGGCGGGGCGTCAGGCAATCGCCGATAAAATGCACGTCGCCCGACCGGTCCAGCCATGATCCCGCCAGCGTGAGCGGCGCGGCGATCCGGCCCGTCTGCAACACGACGAGATCGGCGCGGACCGGCTCCTCCGCCCCGGAGGTCAGGTCGAGCCGCCGGAGGTCGCCGTCCTCCAGCCCGGCAAGGCTGCTCAGAACCCGGAAATCCGTTCCGGCCTGCCCCAGTCGCGCGAGCATGCCGCCCACGCTTTCCGCCGGCAGATGGGCGCCGACCGCAGCCGAGCTTGTCAGGAACAGAACCTGCCATCCAGCCATCGCCAACATTTCGGCGACGCCATAGCTCATCCAGAAGCCGATACCGTCATCGACGAAAATGGCACGGCCGGAGCCGGTGGGGACAGGCGCGCCGTCCGTCACAATGTCGAACCATGTCAGGCATCGCACCGTTTCGCTGCGCGCGCTGGCCGGTCCCGGCGTTGCCCCGGTTGCGACGACGACCGTATCGAACGGATCGAGCATGGCCAGATCGGTGACCCGGCTGTCGAGAGACAGTTCGATATGGAGCGCCCTCACTGCGGCGGCGAGATGATCGACGATGCGCGCCAGTCCGCTGCGATGGGGCAGGGATGCGGCCAGCAGAAACTGTCCGCCCAGCGTATCCGACGCCTCGAACAGCGATACGGCATGTCCGCGCAGCGCCGCCACGCGCGCGGCCTCCATGCCGCCCGGCCCGCCGCCGATCACGGCCACGCGGCGCGTTTGCCGGGCAGGGTGGAGCGCACCGAACAGCGGGTGCCGCTCGCGTCCGGTCTCCGGGTTGACGGCGCAATGGATATGGGGGGCGAAGGCGCGGCAATCCTGATTCAGGCCGACGCAGGGGCGGATGTCGCGGCTCCTGCCGTTCGCCACCTTCACCGCGAAGCGCGCATCCGCGACGAAGGCGCGCGCCATGCCCACCATGTCGGCGACGCCTTCGTCAAGCAATCGTTCGGCCAGTTCGGGCGAGGGGATTTTCTGGCCGACGATCACCGGCAGGCCGCTTTCGCGCCGGATGATCCCGGCCGCCCGCGCCGCCGGGGCTTCCGGCCAGGTGGCGTCCTTCACATAGCCGCCACGGGTGCCGATGGTGATGTTGAGATAATCGACATCGCCGGTCGCGGCCAGCGCCTGCGCGATCCCCGCGCTATCGCGGACCTCCAGTCCATTCGCCGTCTCCTCGTCAGCGGACAGGCGCACGCCGATGGCGAAGGCGTCGCCGCAGCGGGCGCGGATTCGGGCGATCGTTTCGACCAGCAGGCGGCAACGCTTTTCGGCGTTTCCGCCCCAGCGATCGTCACGCCGGTTGGTCGTGGGTGAGAGGAATTGCGCGAGCAGATAACCATGGGCGGCGTGCAGTTCGACGCCGTCATAACCCACCGATTGCAGGTTGGCGGCGGCCATGGCGAAGCCGGCGATGAGTTCCTCAATTTCGCGGTCATCCAGCGCGTGGGGTGGATAGGGATCGCGCCCGCCCCGCACCGCGCTCGCGCCGACCGGCGGGTAATCGGATTCCGAACCCAGCGTCTCGCGCCCGACATGATTGAGCTGCCCCACGATCTTGGCGCCCAGGCCCTTGACCAGCGCAACGCGGCGCGCGAGCGCGGGCAGCGCCAGGGGATTGAAGGCTTCGACCCGGTTGCGTTGCCGCACGGTCGCCTGTTCATGCGCCACCATCGCGCCGGTGACGACCAGCCCGATCCCCTCCGCGCGCGCGCCATAATAGGCCAGATCGTCGTCGGTCGGAACGCCGTCCCGCACCATGGAGGTGCCATGCGGCAGCAGGACCAGCCGGTTGGGAAGGTCCAGTCGCCCGGCGCGACAGGGGCTGAGCAAAGTCGGGAAAGGCGGCGGCGCCGTCACAGCCGCACCATCGCCTTGCCCAGATGCCGCCCCTGTAGCATGTCGATGAACGCGGCCGGCGCGTTCTCCA
>Ga0068853_100003490_pt1 | contig 12030 bp, 9 predicted proteins | sample KBSCornC32_FD_65655 | JGI IMG/M metagenome (GOLD analysis project Ga0068853, IMG submission 65655) | Corn rhizosphere microbial communities from Kellogg Biological Station, Michigan, USA - KBS Corn C3-2 | ecosystem: Host-associated > Plants > Roots > Rhizosphere > Soil ... | reverse complement strand
ATCATCGAAGCGCCGGCGCCATCACGGCCGATCGAGCGCGGTCTGGCAGCACCGAGTCTGCTGGCTCACGTGATCGTCTCGAAGTATGCCGATCATCTGCCGCTCTTCCGACAGTCAGAGATCTATGCCCGTCAGGGCGTCGAGATCTCGCGCTCGACCATGGCCGGATGGGTTGGTGCAGCCAGCGATCTGCTGGGTCCGCTGGTGGACGCCATCGGCAAGCATGTCTTCGCCGGCCGCAAGTTGCATGCCGACGATACACCGATGCCGGTGCTCGCGCCCGGCAACGGCAAGACCAAGACCGGACGGCTCTGGACTTACGTCCGCGATGACAGACCGGCAGGCGAACAGGCTGCTCCGGCTGTCTGGTTCGCCTATTCGGAAGACCGCAGGGGAGAACATCCGCGGCAACATCTGAAGAACTTCACCGGAGCGCTGCAAGCCGATGCTTATGCGGGCTTTCATCATCTATACGGCAACCATATATATGAGGCAGCCTGCTGGGCACATGCCCGGCGCAAGTTCCACGACATCCATCTGGCGCACGCTTCTCCAACCACCAACGACGCTCTGGCCAGGATCGGTGCTCTCTATGCGATCGAAGACGAGATCCGCGGCAAGCCTGTTGACCTCAGGCTAAGTATTCGACAGAGCCGGGCCAAGCCGCTGCTCGATGAGCTGCGCAAGTGGATGGAAAAGGCACTGCGGTCTCTATCTTCGAAGAGCGAGACTGCAGCCGCGATCCGATACGCGCTCTCACGATGGCGGGCTCTGACTCGCTACACCGACGATGGCTTGCTCGAGATCGACAACAGCGCCGCCGAACGGGCGCTCAGAGCCGTTGCTCTCGGAAGGAAGAACTTCCTTTTCGCGGGATCGGATCATGGCGGTGAACGTGCCGCAGCCATGTATACCCTGATCGGCTCGGCCAAGCTCAACGGACTCGATCCAGAACTTTACCTGCGAACCGTGCTGGCTCAGATCGCGGACTATCCCATCAGCCAGATACAGGACCTGCTGCCCTGGAACCTGGCACCCTCACTCCAAACCCACTCTTCTCAGGCTGCCTAAGACACACTCATCAAGTGTCCACGATCGAAACAAGTGGGCACTTCATGGCACGCTCTACCGCTGTCAACAGGGACTGGCAGGACGCTTACGATCCAAGCGCAAACTCGAAGACAGCAGGCACTGTTGCCGTGCTTTCAACTTTGCCCGCACTTACGTAGATCGTCCCGAGCGAATTTACTGCAATTCCCAAACTGAAAAAATACGGATACATCTCCCGAGTGTCAGGATCGAATATTGCGCGGATTGGAGTGGCATTTCCATCGGCATCAGCATCGAATTCGAAGATCCCGACAGCGTAGAGATCAGGGGCACTCGCGGGCCTATTTGTGATCGCGGTTAAATACAGATTCCCATCGGAATCAGTGGTCAGGCCTCCGATATAGGAGGCGGAAAGGGTCGAGATCGATCGCTTGGGGACTACAGATCCAGAGTCCATCGGTCCAAAGACCACAATGGAGCGCGTCGATGTGTCCACCACATAGAGGGTCCCGAGCTTGTCCACAGCCATCAAACCCGGGATGATCTTGGCGCCACTGATGCCATCTTTTCCGACAATATAGCGCTTCGGATCTACATTTCCGTTCGCTGCGGAATCGAATACCGCTATTCCGGTGCCATCGTTGACATAAATGTCCCCGCCCTCGCTTACGACCATGTCTATCACCCTGCTGATCTTCTTTCCAGTACCGACAGGTAATGACCGCAAGACGTTGTTCAGCGAAGCGCCCGACAGCTCGACGATAGCGCCGGCCGAATATCGGACCACATACAAATTCCCACTTGCATCCACGGACGGACAACTCCCAGTCAGATCTAAGGTTGAAGTCGTCTGATGATTCGCTGTTTGAGGGAAAATCAGAATCTTCGAGGGAAAGGTAGAGTCGTCCTCAACATAAACGCTCGGTTGCATTACCTGCTGAGGCACGACTGGGGATGTCGGAGGCTTCGACGGAGATGTCGGACTATTGCTCGCTATAGGTGTTTGCCCACACCCGACGAAGATAAAGAAACCTGTGGAAAAGAGAGTCAGATGCACAGAGCTACGTCGCATACCTTTGACCTCGGGCGAAACGCGCCGATTCCGTGGCTACTATGAGTTTCCAGTTGTTGGATCGGCGGTTTGTGAGCTTCAGCTGTATCGACCAGTTGAGGCACAGGTTGATGGGCAACGTCTGAGACGGATTGTCTCAGTGGCAATCAAGCTTGCTGACTACTCGGTTAGTTCTACGCGCAGAATTTGTCCCAATCCCGCGGGTGCGGCACCGAAGTTTGAAAAGTAAAGAGCGCCATCGGGACCCGTGGTCAACCCTGTCGGTACTACTAAACCAGTGACGACATCTGTGAGTTGATCCGAACCGTCCACGCGGACCAGCTTGCCTGCGCCGGGGTTTGGGAACCCAGGGGCTGCAGACAGTTCCAGTGCGTACAGTCTTCCACTGTTGTCGAATGTCAAACCTGTCACCGTGGTCAGTCCGAGAATAGTTGAGACAATCTCACCCGACTCAGAGATCTTGTAAATTTTGGCGGAGCCTGGATTGATCGGAAATGTGTCGAGCGTGCCGACGTAAAAGTACCCGTCATGAAAAGCAATGGCTGTCGGTACAGCGTGTCCCTGACTGGCAGATATATCGATGAACGTCTCCATATGTCCGCCAGGATTTACCCGAATAATTTGACCGTGGTTAGGCTCTACCGCATACAGATGCCCATTGTGTTCGATCATGCTGAAGAAAGATCCGTCCGGTTCGAAATCAGCAGGATTCGTAACGGCGGCAGGATTGTCGCTGAGGTACTTCGACAAATTCGCTATGTATTTCCATGTACCTTTGTTTAAATCGGCACGAACGATTCCAGCGGGAGCATTCGGGTTGCCGTGCGAGCATCCGCCACCGGCAACAAGGACGTACAGATTGTTGCCCAAAAAGGCTACGTCGGCTGCCCCGTGCGTATCTCCGGAGGGCAGGCTGGTCATCCCGGACGCCAACCCCGACACTACGATTGTTCGCTTGCCATCGGGACTGATGCGAGAGACCGTCGCTGATGGGCCGCCATGATACGGACCTACCGGGGGCAGAACTTGCTGACAAGGGTATTTGCTACTGTCGGTGGATCCTCCGGTACCGGCTTCGCCGACGTAAAGCGCGCCATCGGGGCCAAATTTGAGGTTTCGGGGGCCGTTCAGGCCGGTTGCGATTGTTGTGACTGTTTGAGCCCACGACAAAGATGCGAGGAATGCTAGTGTCGTTGCGCAGATGATTCTGGGAAATGCCAATTTCATGAAGTAGCTCCTTTGTTTGAATAAAGCTCATGAAGCAGAAAGAAGTCTTGTGGTAAATCACAGAATGTTCTCTGCCAAAGATCTCGGAACTTGGCGAACACGATCAGATGCCCATGCTGGGCCGGGGGAAGTCGCCTGCCTGGTTGTGATAAAACTCGGATCCTGATTCGCGAACAATAGAGGAAGGTAAATTCTGAGGTAAAGAAAGATGAAGCGGTAAATCATTGAACCTGTGCGAGAACCATGCACCTCATTTGGGCCGATGCTATACTTCAGCCACGCTGCGGAGGCAGATGGTGGCCCTAGTCGTCTACCAATTCGGCGACTTCAGCCTCCATCCCGGCAGATGTGAGCTCTCGCGGATGGGCCGCAGGCTCAAAGTCGAACGAAAGCCTCTGGAACTTCTCATTCTCCTGGTCACTAACCACGGAAAAGTCGTAAACCGAGAGGAGATCGCCCGTTGCCTTTGGACGCAAGAGGTCTTCGTCGATATTGAGCACGGAATCAACACGGCGATCCGAAAGCTTCGCCAAACTCTAGGCGACAGTTCAGATCTTCCTCGGTATGTGCAGACCATCTCCGGCTCTGGGTACAAGTTCATTGCGCCCGTCACCATCGTTGAGACCGACGTCCCCGGGCCCGCCCAATCTTTGCCTGATCCAGTCGATCCTCCCCCCGTCGAGCCTGAGTTCACTACTGCGGCCTCCGTTCCCGCTGTCAACAGACCGTCGCGCACGCTTTGGCTCATCACCGCGCTTTGTACGTTCCTTCTTGTCGTGTTCGCTGCATTCACTCTGGGGTCGCATCACAGGCCTGGCGATCGGAACGAACACGCCACCATCCACTCGCTCGCTGTGCTGCCCCTCCAAAACCTGTCCGGCGACACCACACAGGACTATTTCGCAGCCGGAATGACTGACGAATTGACCATGCAACTGGCGCACATTGAAGGACTGCGTGTCGTCTCGCGCACTTCAGCGGTTTTCGCCAGTCAATCGCAGAGGTCACTACCGCAGATAGCCGAGGCACTCAACGTCGAAGCCGTTGTTGAGGGCTCTGTGCTGCGCTCCGGCAACAAGGTCCGCATCACCGCTCAACTTATCGATGCCAGGAATGACAAGCATCTGTGGTCGCAGAGCTTTGAAGGCCCGGCATCGGACATCTTATCGTTGCAGGATACGGTTGCGCACGAGATCGCTACGCGGACCCGAGTCGCTCTTACAGGCGCCGACCGCACACGGCTGAGCAACTCGCGGACAATTAAGCCGGAGGCGCACGACGATTACCTGCGCGGGCTGTACTTCATCCAGCGCCGCGAGCCGGAGCGGGCTGCGCAATATTTCCAAAACGCCATCGATCTCGAGCCCACCTATGCACCGGCATGGGCAGGGCTGGCCCAGGCAATCATGCTGGAATCGGTCGCGGGCAGCAAACCTGCGAAGGAGACAATGGCTCCGGCTATGCAGGCCGCCAAGCGTGCGATCGAACTCGATCCTGAAAGCGGCGAGGCCTACATCGCTCTTGGCGCCAACGAAATGACCTACTCCCTGGACTGGAGTGCCACGGAGCGCGACCTGCGCCGCGGCATCGCCCTGAGCCCCGGTGATCCTCTCGGCCACGCGTACCTGTCTCTCTATCTCACTACTGTCAATCGTCCCGACGAGGCCGTTGTGGCCGCGCGTCGCGCCTTGGATCTTGATCCGCTTGGCTTCTTCACTAATCGAAACCTCGGCGCGATCCTCTACTACGATCGCCGCTACGACGAATCACGCGCTGCGCTGCGCCGCGCCGCCGAGATCGCCCCGGACAGGTTTGAGTTCGTGGAAGGTTGGAATGCGGCGATTGATGAGGTGCAAGGCCACTATGCTGATGCCGTTGATGCCCATCTGCATGCCCTCTCGGCCAACTTTCCGCCCAATGAGCTCAAAGGTCTGAGGGCTGCTTTCGCTGCGGGAGGATGGAGAGGATACCAGCAGGCACTCATTCGTTTCCTGCTGCCCAAAGGCTCGACCTGCTACTCGGGCGATCTCGCCATGAGTTATCTGCGCCTGGGACAGATCCCTACGGCTTTCCGCTGGTTTCAGCGCGAAGCCGATGGATATTGCGTGTTTTCGCGGCAGCTATCGTCCGATCCTCTTCTCGACCCGGTTCGCCACGACCCGCATTACCTGGCGTACCAGGATAGGCTTCACTTGCCGCACTGATTTCTGCATTTTGGATTGCCGCAGAACCTTGGCGTGAAGTGACATGTTTGTACAGCTGATATACCGGAGCACGATTTCATGCGTTGCCGGTGAATGTGATCACGACGTTCGTTGGCCCCCTTCGCGTGTTGGCCCTTGGCCCAATATTACGGCTGCAACGTCGATGTTCCTGAAAAGTACGATTTGCCCGTTGACTCGACTCGGCAGATTACAGAACGAAACTCCTTTTGAGCGACGATCCCACCAACTTCTCGGCGTTTCGGGAGTCTAGTCGGCAATGGAGACATTGACAATTTCTCAGCCTCAAGTTCACCATGCCGGTAATTGGCCAGCTATTTGCAACCTCCGGTCATTTCGATACCGATTGAGGAGGCGAAGACCTTCACGTTGATAGGATTAACATCGCGCAATTGTGCCAGGAATAAGTGCGCTCCTGCGGTGTCTCCGGCTGCTTTCAGAATCGCGGCGTGATAGCCCCAACTCGCCAATAGAGGACGTGAGCCCCTCTTCAGTTCTGCCGCTATTGCTTGTAAAGACCCGAGCCTTCCGAACCAGGGCAAAGTATGATTCAGGAGCAGACCAGAGACTGTCAGGTCGGCCACTGGATCGCAATGGTCGTACCAGATGTCTTTTCCGAAAATTAGTGTCGATAGCCTTTGCCGAACCATGCATTCGGTCTCGCGAGGTGTTACATTCGCGCGAGCCTCTTCCAGAGTGGAGGATTTCCCAAGAAGCAGGTGGACTTCCGGAATATAGATACCCAGGTTCACAGCACTCTTGCCAGCAAGGCGGCTCAAACCAGCCTGAAGATTGATGACCTCCACGAGCTGAGCATCGTTCACTCGATGGAAGGTAGTTCCAGATAGTGTGAAGCCTTGGGGCTTCAACGCAACTTTCATGGAACTCAGGATCTGGTTGCCCTTTGACATGAGAAAAGGATACTCGCCGAGCGGCAGAATCATTGTTCAGGTCGAGTGGTCGGCTACCCGGAACCTAACCGAGAAATTGTAGGGTCCGGAGTTGCCGGTGACTCAAGACCATCAGGATTCTACGAATCGGCAGTCTCGCAACAAGTCCTGTTTAGTCCGAAGTTTGTAGGTCCACCACCGTTGGTCGTCACCAACGTGGGAGAGGTCTTGCAATGCGTCGTGCAGCTTGCCAAGACGAATGAATGATTCGGCTCTCCAGAAGTGAAAGGCTTCGCGGTAGTAATCGTTGTTGAGTCGGTCGCAAAGCTTCAACCCAGAAGCGAAGTCATCGAGTGCGCCCTCATGGTCATCAAGGTGAAACCTATACCTTCCACGCGTGAAGAAGAGGTGAGGTTCATCTGAGGTCAGGTCCATTGCGCGAGTTAAATCTTTGACAGCCGCCGCGTAATCATCGAACAACTCATTCAAGTGTCCGCGAAGAATCCAGACCCTAATGTCCTCTGGGTGAGAGGTGGTCAGTTCATCCGCCAATCGTGCGGCTGCAGTCGCGTCGCGAGCGCGGGCCAACTCCTTGGCCCTCTCAATCTTGTTTTCAAGAATTGTCTCCACCCGGTGCCCACACTCCCTTTCGCGGTCTAAATCTCGATGAGTATTCGGCGATTCAGAACTATGTGGACTCTGACCAGTCGTCGTCGCCGGGTTCGTCCATCCCGAGACGCAAGTGACGGGAGTTCTCAGCTATCTGGTACAGGTCCCGGATAAACCCGCAACAACGTTCGCAACCCTTCGCGTGTGGATGGCTTGCAAGGTCTGCACCAGACGCAAGCAGATCGGCGAGTTGGTTCTGAAATTCTTCACAGCTCGTGCTGGCGGCATCCTCGGCCATAGGTGCTCCTGTTGCGTCGAGTCTAGCAAAGCGGCAGAAAAGCTGCTTGCGAGTGAGTCGTCGGCTACTCGGAAGTATGCCATTTCTTCGCCTACGGCGGTATTCTAAGCGCAACAGGTAATCACAGTCCCGATGCACAGAAGCCGCACAGAACGCGCTAGAAAGCCCGTACTGCCCGCCGCCTCGAGCATAGGCGTTGGGTGCCATGCATCAGGAAGAAAGGTTCTGAACCTCCCGTTTGCGAGGTTCACAACGTACAACTTGTGCGGAAGGAACTCCCCGCCGAGATGATTTCGTCGGGCTATAAAGGGTTCACGGTTCTTATCTGTCCGGTGAGCGGTACAGTTTTGGACGACGAAATAGACGCATAGAATCCCATCCTCGCCTGTTCGGACGACACCTTTATTTCTGCTACGGAGTAATCTTTTGCCGTGGCGACTGCACCTGACTGGCTCTATAAAGACTCATGGGCTCACACACGTGGGCAGATTCATGGCTTGCCAGCTCCCATTCTTTCTGGACCGTGGCTACAGTCGCAAAACATACCGTGCAGATGGAATCGTGTGTACCGTCTGGATTGTGTCGATGTGGGAAGCTTGGCCTCAACAGTGTGAGCATATACAACCCCCTCAACAAAAGATTCTGCTAAGGTACCCAAATCTGCGCGGCTCGTCTGTGCAATTTAGCTCAACGGGGGAGAATCTTTCCCGCTCGTATTCCTGAGAAACTCTCAAATGAAGGAACTCTGAATAGGACAGTCCGGAACTGCGTTGGTTTATTGAGTAGTTCGCCCGACTTCATGAAGCCAAGCCGCCTTTCGATTCACATCGAACCCCCAGGCCATCCAAAGCAGAGTGAGAAGCGACCCTTCCGCATTAGCTCGTACCGTCGCTACAGCCTAGACAGGTTCCGGTGCCGGGATTGTCCGTGCATTGGCGACTGACGCTTCCGTGAAACTCATGATTGTCTGTTTCAACTGGGAATCAACCTCGTCGGCTATAGTCATCACGTCGATGAGCAGAAGACTGAAATCCACGACGTTCAGATTGGACTGCAGGGTATGAAACAGGCTGACCTGCAACATCCGCGACTCCTCGATAATCATCGGAATCGTATAGCCCTGCGCGTGACGGATCTTTCCGTGTTCAACTGCTCCTTCCGATACCTGCTTGGTTCCAAGTCTTCGAGGTACTCGCAACCGATGAACAAGTTCTCTAATCAGCAACGGGAGGTGCCCCGTTCGCCCGTCATGACCGAGGACTAAGTGGTTCAGTTCATCATCCTCTTCAACTCGAGAGAGCCAGTCGGCAATTGTGGCGTCGGCCTCACGCTCCAATATGGACGCCACTCTCTCGGTGTTTGAGGTCCGTCGCACCCCGCGATTCTTCAATTTCTCGCGAATCAATGCCAGTAATTCCGGGACGGGCATGGGCTTCACCATGATCTCGTCCGCTTGCAAAAGGATGGCATCCATTGCTTCCCTCAATGCCGGATAACCTGTGAATAGCAGAGTGACGGCATCGGGGTGCCTATGGCGCATAGCACTCACGATGGTGAATCCGTCACCTGCTCCAGGCAGATGCAAATCTGAAAGAAGAACATCGAAGGCTTCCGTGTAGATAAGATGAATCGCATCCGTGACGTTTGCGGCTGTTTTCACGTCAAACTGGCTGAGTTCCAATACGGCTCTCAGCGTGTCGCGCACGCTGGCGTTGTCATCCACCAGCAAAATTTTGGGCCTTACCGATCTCTCTAGCGCCGTATCATGCACGTGATTTCCATCCCACCACGCGGTCGAGGGCATCCGCGTCTCTGAGAAGGCTACAAGGAGCAGGCGAGGAAAGATGCTCAATCCCGCTCACTGCGACCATAAAGTTCAGCGAAGTCCAAATAGTTTTATGATCTGAGAAAAGCTCTTTACTTAATGGCCTTATTTCTTCGGGGAGTACCCATTCGAGCGGTTGGCAGCGAAGTCGCCGGGTGGCGCTGTTGGCTGCAGGTTGCTGATCGCGCGTAAAAGAGTGCGCTGTAGTTCGCTCAGGGAAGGATCGTGTCCACCGTAGCCGTAGTGTTCCAAAAGAAACGACGTGTTGCGAAGTATGGAAATAAGAGCCTCAGATGATTTGCCACTGTCCACTTTGATGCCTATCTTCTATCCAAACCCTAGGCTATGGGTAAGAGAAGCGCTGTCCCACATTGCTCAGATCTGGGCTTTATTCGAGGAATCCGACTCACAGGTGTTGAAGCGGTCGAGGATGGCGGTCACATGTGGGAAACTATGCGGATCTTGCTGACATCGAGGTATCCTATTCGCAACTCCAGGTCACAGTCCCCGATGCACGAATACCGCACAAAACGCGCATGCTCCTGAACGCTTGCCCTGTTCGTATCTGCTGTTTCTTTGTTTGGCTACTATGCCTTCGAGCTTGTGCTCTCTAACGAACTGCTCCAGCGATGCCAGATCACTTGACCATGCGGCAAGATCGACATGCGGTCCACGGGTGACCAGTGACCGCAGAAGTTCCCGACCCTCCGATAAGGGCAGCTTTGTAACGTCCTTGCCCTTATGCACGAGAATGTCAAAGGCGAAGTACATGAGATGCGCCGAACCGCTGCGATAGTTCTGAAGCAGGTTGAATCGTGGCACACCGTTCTTGTCCAGGGCGACTAATTCGCCGTCGAGGGCCGTCTCAGGCAGTAGCTTTTCGAGTTCCAAGGCGACTTGCATGAACTGCCCGGTAAGGAGCTTGCCTTGCTTCGAATACAGGATGATTCGATCTTCAGTCCGGACCGCCGCGACTCGGAAGCCATCGAGTTTGAGCTCATAGGTCCACTGTTCGCCCGTGGGCAGCTTCTTGGCGGACAGGCACTCCATCGGCTTGGTGAATCTGAGGCTCACTGGTTGGGGGGATCATACCGGGCAGAAACCACATTTGGTACCACCTAATCCACACTGATTCGAGCGATCATCAGGGCATGCAATCCCTTCTCGATCTCCAAGTTCTGGTGGAGAAGTATGAAGTATGCCGCCGCATTGCCCGATCTCACCCTCGAGGGTGACGACCAGGAAGAGTACAGCCGCGACCTCACGTGAGATTACAAGTCGCGATTCTTGTCGAACCACTCGCGCGGATTCCAATCTGCGAAAACGGGAGCCAAATTGTCGAACCGTATTCGCGGGTTGCCTGATTGGACAATGATGAGCAGCCGTCGGCCAAAAAGCATGTGAAAACGAACTGCATGAGCTAGAACGTGGAGCACTATTTCCGCGAAGCTCCGACCGCCTGCTCTTATGTCCAGTTGAACAGCACTCGCGAAGCGGTCATAGCTGCGGAAAACCAGAACAAGCCCACCTTCGTCAGGGACAACTAGGTCCTCACAAATGCATTCGTTCAGTGCGTCCAGATTCCTGCCGTAGTAATCCGGGAAGGACAAAGCCGATTTCAGCTCCAGATGCATCTGCTCTTCGCAAGACCACTCTCCCGCTTCAAATGAAACGATTCCGTACCCCTTCGACTCAAGCCAATTTAGGTCCTGAGTGAGTATCTCCGGCTTACAATAGAGTGCCACTCCCCCATCTCGAAGGATCGTCCAATCCAGCTGCTGATCATTGACTTCATTCGCGCTAAGCACAGTCATAGAAAGCGGATTATACCGATCGCGATTCGGTTCCGGGCGAGTTGTCGCCAACTCGGACCCTAAAAGGCGAAAGGTCGGCAAAGTTCCGGGTTGCCGGTAAACCGCCCACAATCGGCGGTCGGCTCGACATTACAGCAGGGCCTGGACGAAGGTCGACCCTACGTTGCTGAAATCGAACGCATGCAGCCCGAGGTGGTTTGCCAATTCTTTTGAAGCAAGGATGCCGCGTACGCTGTTCCCTTGCGCATCCAGCTTTGGCGAGTACACCGCAATCCCGAACTGTCGGTTCACCACACCAAAGATTCCACCTGACACGCCACTCTTCGCGGGCAGCCCAACTTCGAATGCCCAGTTGCCCGCATAGTCGTAAAGCCCACAACTGAACATAACGGCCATCACGTACTTCAGGTACTGAAAGTCAAATACGGGCTTGCCCGAAGTCGGCTGATTGCCAATGTTCGCCATTGTCGCAGCGATCATCGCCAGGTCGCGGCAGTTCACCAGCATTGAGCACTGCGCGAAATACTGATGCAAAGTATCGTGCACCTCGTTGTCGATGATCCCTGAATTGAGGAGCATGTAAGCGATCGCACGATTTCTATTGCCGGTTCCGGTCTCCGATGCAAGTACCGCATGGTCGATGCGCAGACGCCGTCCAGCCGCATCGCTCATCTTGTCCACAAATGCATCGATACCGGCTTGGACCGGCTTCTGTTTTATGAGGGAAGAAACCGCGATAGCTCCGGCGTTCACCATGGGATTGAATGGGCGGCCAGTCTTCTGGTCTAATTCGATGGAGTTGAATGCTTCGCCACTCGGCTCCACACCGACGTGCCGTAGCGTCTCCTCAGTTCCGTGCCGTTCCATGGCGAGTTGAAACGCGAACGGCTTGCACATCGACTGAATTGTGAACTCCGTATCCCAATCACCAGCCGTAAATACCTCGCCTTCCGCGGTAGCGAGGCAGATGCCAAACTTCCTCGGATCGGCTTTGCCCAGTTCCGGAATGTAGGTGGCAACGGC
>Ga0068853_100003489_pt1 | contig 12031 bp, 7 predicted proteins | sample KBSCornC32_FD_65655 | JGI IMG/M metagenome (GOLD analysis project Ga0068853, IMG submission 65655) | Corn rhizosphere microbial communities from Kellogg Biological Station, Michigan, USA - KBS Corn C3-2 | ecosystem: Host-associated > Plants > Roots > Rhizosphere > Soil ... | reverse complement strand
GCCTCCAAGCTGGCCGGCGAGCAGTACTGCCAGGTCTACGCGCGCGCCTACGGGCTCGAGACGGTGTGCCTGCGCTACTTCAACATCTTCGGGCCGCGGCAGGATCCGCGCTCCGAGTACGCCGCGGTGATCCCGCGCTTCGTCACGGCCGCGCTGGCCGGCCAGGGCGTCACGATCTACGGCGACGGCCTGCAGTCACGCGACTTCTGCCACATCGACAACGTCGTCCAGGCCAACCTGCGGGCGGCGGCGGCTCCCGCCGCCCAGGCGTCGGGGCGGGTGTTCAACATCGGCTCGGGCGCGTCGATCAGCCTCAACGACCTGGTGCAGAGCATCGAGGGGTGCCTGGGCCGACGGGTGGCGGTGACGCACGAGGCCCCGCGGGCGGGGGACGTCAAGCACTCGGCGGCGGACATCGGGGCCGCGCGGGCGCGGCTCGACTATCAGCCGCAGGTGGCCCTCGACGCAGGGCTTCGCTCGACGATCGACTGGTACGCCTCGCCCAGATGAGCCCCGGGCGGCACGCCTGAGCCGGGGGGGACGCCGCTGGTGTACTCTTGCTGTGGGGGGGCAGAGTGGACACGCAGGCGTTCGAGAGTGGACAGCGCGAGGTCCTGGAGCGGATCGCGTCGGGCGCGCCGCTGACCGAGCTGCTGGATCGCGTGATCGAGCTGGTCGAGCGGCAGGCCGAAGGAATGTTGTGCTCGATCGTGCTGGTCGACAGCGATCGGGGGGTCATGCGCCACGGCGCCGCCCGCAGCCTGCCCCCCGAGCTGGTGCGCGGCATCGACGGGTTGTCGATCGGCCCGCACCAGGGATCGTGCGGTACGGCGGCCTACCGGCGGGAACGGGTCGTGGTGGAAGACATCGCGACCCACGAAGACTGGGCCAACTATCGACACCTCGCCTTGCCTTTCGGCCTGCGGGCGTGCTGGTCGACGCCCATCTTTTCTTCGACGAAGGCGCTGCTGGGGACGTTCGCGATGTACTACCGGGAGCCCCGGGGACCGCGCGACGCCGAACGTCACTGGGTGGAACGGGCCACCCACCTGGCCGCCATCGCCATCGAACGAGATCAAGCCGAGGAGGCCATTCGCTTCAGCGAGGTCCGCTTTCGCCAGATCGTCGACACGGCCTACGAAGGGGTCTGGGTGGTCGACACCCAGGCGCGTACGCAGTTCGTCAACGACCGGCTGTGCGAGCTGTTCGGCTATCCGCGCGCCGAGATGATCGGGCGCCTGGCTTTCGACTTCGTCGACGACGCCGACCGGGCGCGAGCGGAGCGGAACTTTCACCTGCGCCCCGGGATCCGCGAGCTGTTCGAGTATCAATTCCGCCGCAAGGACGGCGGCCGGATGTGGGGAACGTTGGCCGCCAGCCCGCTGCGCGATCGCGCCGGTCGGGTGGTCAGCCTCCTCGGCATGGTCACGGACATCACCGAGAAGAGGCGCCTGGAACGTCAGGTGATACGGGCCCAGCGGCTGGAGAGCCTGGGCACCCTGGCGGGTGGGATCGCGCACGACTTCAACAACATCCTCTCCGCCGTGATCGCGAACGTCTCGATCGCGCTCTCCGATCTGGAGCCGCATCACCCGGCGCGCGAGTCGTTGCTGGAGATCGAGAAGGCCAGCGAGCGGGCCACCGATCTGGTCAAGCAGATCCTGACCTTCAGCCGCCAGGAGAAGCCGAAGCGCCAGTTCGTCAGGCCCGCCGACATCGTCGTCGAGGCGATGAAGCTGTTGAAGGCGACCACCCCCGCGGCGATTCGCATCCAGACCCGCTTCGATCCCGGCACGCCGCAGATCTTCGCCGATCCCAGCCAGCTGCATCAGGTCATCGTGAACCTGGCCACCAACGCCACGCACGCCATGGCGGAGGGGCGCGGCACCTTGACCATCGAGGTCGAGGCCTCGTCGCTGTCGGCCCCGCTGGTCGAGGGGCCCTCCGCCCTTCCCGCCGGTCATTACGCAACCCTGGCCGTCACCGACACCGGTACGGGCATGGACGCCGCCACCCTGGAGCGCATCTTCGATCCGTTCTTCACGACGAAGGAGCTGGGGGAGGGCACGGGGCTCGGATTGGCGGTGGTCCACGGCATCCTGAAGGCGCACGACGGGGGTGTCACCGTTCGCAGTGAGCTCGGCGTGGGCACCACCTTCCGCGTGTTCTTGCCGGCCGCCAAGGTGCTGGCCGAGGGGGCGCGACCCGCGGCCGCCGCGGAGGTGCGAGGACGCGGCGGGCGCGTCCTCTGCGTCGACGACGAGGAGGCCATCGTCACCGCCACGACCAGGGCCCTGGGGCGGTTGGGCTACGAGGTCACGGGCGCGGTCGACCCGCTGCAGGCGCTCGAGTCATTCCAGTCGGACCCGTCGCGATACGACGCGGTGGTGGTCGACAATTCGATGCCGGGGATCTCGGGCCTGGAGCTGGCGCGGGCGATCTTGCGGCTGCGACCCCGGATGCCCGTCGTCATGACCTCGGGCAGTCTACCCCCCGAGGACGCGAGCGAGCTGAAAGACGCCGGTGTGGCCGAGGTGGTGCCGAAGCCGAGCTCGCCACAGGATCTGGCCGCGGCCCTGCGCCGCGCGCTGGAGCGCGCCGCGATCTGAGCGAAGACCGGGCGACAGGCTCAATGCGCGGCCGGAGCGGGGAGGGGCTGTCCGTGCCCGGGCCCCGTCATCTCCTTCATGGCTTCGGCCAGCACGAAGGGGCCGCGGTTCTGGTCGGGGGTGTGGCAACCGAAGCAGAGGACGGGGTCGACCGCGCGCGAGGTTCCGCGGTGCTTGTCGGCCGAGGTGACATGGGGGGTCGACGGCCCGTGGCAGGCCTCGCATCCGACGTCGACGAAATAGCGGGCCGACTCGAGGTTCTGAACACCTCCGGGGACCAGGAAGCCGGTCATGTGGCAGCCCATGCACCCCGGCTCCTTCTCGTGCCCGCCGGTCAGCGACGCGAAGGCGTGCCCGTGGTCGGTCGAGGCCCACTGTGCGAATTGCGAAGGATGGCAACCCCGGCACAGCCCGGTCGTCCCGTACTGCCACTCCTCTCCGTAGGTGCGTCGGCCTTTCTCCTTCGAGAGCGCCGCCTCGCTCTCGGCGAAGGTGGCCAGCACGGGCTGGGCTGCGCGCAGCACGAGCCTGACCCCGTACTGCTCGGGCAGGTCGGGCGAGACGGAGAAGCGGCTGTCTTCGAGAGCGACACCTTTCTGCTGTTGGGCCAGCCTCACCTGCAAGAGGCCCAGCTCTGCGCCGCGGGCGGCGACCGCCACGTAGCGGGGCGGCGCCGCCTGCTCCGCGTGCCCGAGCACGATCACGTCGATGCCGCCCGCCGCGTCCGCGATGGCTTGCGCGCGGGCCCGCCCCCCCGCCAGGTGGAAGAGGCCGACCACCACCCGGACCCCGGAGGCCCGCAGCGCGGCCGCCGCCTCGCGGGCCGCGACCAGCGGATCCGTGACGGTGAGGTCGTCCGGCAGCGGCGGCGCGCCGGGGCCATCCTCGAAGATGCCCAGCACGCCGACCTTGGTGTTGCCCGTCTCGAACGACTCATGGGCGGGAAAGAGCAGCTTTCCGTCCTTGCCGCGCACGTTGGCCGCCACGACCCTCACCTTCTCCTCGCGGGCGAGCGATTGCAGCGTCGCGCTTCCGAGGGCCCAGTCGCTCTCGCCCAAGGTGACGACGTCGACGCCCATGCGCCGATAGCTCTGGAAGACCAGCCTCGTGCGGTCCGCCCGGGCGGCCGCGTCCGTGAGCGTAGGCTCGTCTTCCGCCTTGGGGGTCAGATCGCCCGCGTCCACCTGGAAGAGGGCTCGCGCGGTGACGCGGGTGCGGTCCACCAGGGTCGCGCGCCGGGCCATCCCTCCGGGCCCCGCCTTCGGCGACGCCACCGCCCCGCGAACGCCGCTGGCATAGAACATCACCAGATCGGGGGGGCCCGGCGGGGCGGGGCGGGGGCGCGGGCAGCCGACGAGCATCATCACGAAGGCCAGGCAGAGCGGGTGCCGCATCTGCTTTCATCCTAAGCGCAAAGGACGATCCAGGCGCAAAGGACGATGCCCATTGCCGTCGTGGGCGCGCGCTGGTACGAATTCGCGGTCCGCCGCGCCCCAGACCCATGCTTGGAGCGTCACTCACAGCGACCGCCGTCTTTCTGGTTCCGGTCGCGGGACTGCTGGTGGTGCGCGCGCGCCGCGAGCAGTCCCTTTGGGAGCTGGCGACGGCCATCCCGACCGCCGTCGCCCTGGACCTCGTCGGCGTGCTCTTGCTCTGCCGCCTCATGACCTTGGAGACGGCGGCCATCGTCAGCCGCGGGCTCTGGTTGCTGGGCCTCGGCGCGATCTGGCTTTGGAGGGTCCGCCGGTCCGATGGCCCGCGCTGGCCGCGCGTCCTCGATCTCTCGCTCGTCACTCACCTGGTGGTCGTCATGGTGGCCGCGGTGGCGCTCAGCGTGATGCTGTCGCGGACCACGATGGCGTGGGACCGCGACTTTCACACGCCGCTCGTCACGGCCTTGCGCGGGCAAAGGCTCCCGTTCGTCAGCATGTACGAGCCGCGCCAGGCGCTGGCCTATCACTACACGGCGGACGCGCAGTCAGCGATGCTCCAGACCTACAGCGCGATCCGGCTGACCTCGGCGCTGGCCTTGTCCGTGCACCACGACGTGATGTTCGCCCTGCTCGGCGCCGCGGTGGTGCTGGCGGCGGCCGCTCTGGGCATTGGCCGGCTGGTGCCGCAGCTCGCGATCTTCGCGGCCCTGGTGCTCGCCGGACCGGTCACGCTGTTCCACCAGCTGCCGCTCCCCGACGGCTACTCCGTCGTGAGCATGTTTTCCCTCAGCTTCCGCCCGCACGTCTGCCTGTCCTTTCTCCTCGTCGTCGGGTTCGCCGGCGGCGTGATGAGCGGGGTCCTTCGACGCAAGGGGGGGCAGCCGGCGGGGCGGCTTTATCCATCCTTGCTCGGGATCACCGCGGCGCTCGCGCTGACCGACGAGGCCACCCTGCTCTTGCTCGGCGCCTTCCTCGGGGTCGTCTGGCTGCGGGATCCGGCGTGCCTCTCGCCCACGCGGTGGGGCGGCGCCCTGAAGCTGGCGACGCTGGTGGCGGTCATCGGCGGCGCCATCCTGGCTTTTGGGGGACCGCTCGGGCTGCACGCCGACCGCTATCCGATCGATCTCGTGTCGCCTCGCGCCCCAGGTTGGTCCGTCGCCCCGCTGTCACTGGCGGTGGCCGAGGGGCGACGACGCATGATGGAGGACCTGCTCCCGGTCCTGGGCGTGCTCGTGGCAGCGCTGATCGCGGCTGCGCGCCCGGTACGTCGCGAGACGCGGACGGTGGGCGTCGCCTTCGTCGTGCTGGCGACGCTCGCCATGGTCGCCATGACCTGCTTCGATTTCAATCACCAGCCGATGGAGAACCATCGTTGGGTCACCGCCGCCTACGTGCTGGCGCCGCTGGTGGGCGCCTTCCTGCTGGCCGACCGGTCGCGGCGCAGGCCCCGGGCGCTGTATGGGCCCATCGGTCTGGTCGCGCTCCTGATCTACCTCCCGAATGGTCTGGCCATCGCCAGCACCACGAAGTGGCTGACGATGGGCGTGGGGGCGGGGATGCGGGACTCGGGGTACCAGGGAACGGACAACCTGTACCGGCTCGACTGCCGCACGGGGACCGGCGCCCGCATGCGCGAGCCGCTCGTCGCGACCTACGTGGATCGGCGGCGCCCCTTTCCGTGGATCGCCTGTCATCCGAGCCTGCTGGCCGGGCCGGCCGAAGCCGCGGGTGGGCACAAGATCAAGACGCTCGGGGGGCTCGCCAGCGGGCCGGCCGCCCTGGACGATCTGGCCCGCAACATCCTGGGCCCGGGACAATCCCTGCGCGTGGCTTGCTGGCAGGTGGGCGCCGGCTCCGATCCGATCTGCGCCGCCGCGCTCGCGCCGGGGGTGGGGAGCTGCCAGGCCTCGGGTGAGCTCTACACCGTGTGCGAGGTGCCTGCCGAGCATCTGGACCGGCTCCGGTAGAAATCGTCCGCTTGACATCGCGCGAAGCGCGGCGGTTAGATGCCGTTCTCTTTGCGGCGGGCCCCGAGGACGCTGCGAAATGACCCGAAGGAGGTGGAGCGTGGACCAGGGTGCAAATTCCCGGCGTTGGGTGACCCTCGGCTTGACGGCCATCGCCGCGGTCACGAGCTGTGAGCCCCCGCGGGCGCGCGAGGTCACGGTGGTCGAGAGGACGGCGGCGCTGTCGACGTCCACCAACGCGGCGGTCCTCGGCTTCGAAGACCCGGCGGCGTGGTCGGTCGTCGAGGGGCAGATCCCGGCGCCCACCGCGAACGCAGCGCACACCGAAGGGGAGTCGTCGCTCGCGGTCCAGGCCTCCGGCTCGGTCATGCTGGCCAGCCCGGCCATGTCCGTCTCCTCGGCGCTCACGGGCGCGATCTCGTACGATCTCTTCCTCCCGCCCGAGCAGCCCGATCCCTTCTGGTTCGGGGCGACGAGGCTCTACCTGAGCTGTCCCTCGAGAGGGATCGTCGACGCCTTGGCCGGCGAGGCGGACCTCACGGCCCTCGGGACGAGCCAGTTCAACACGGTGGCGTTCACGATCTCGGACCCGGCGACGCTGGGCGCGCTGGCCCAGGGCTGCGCCGATCTGTCCTTCTACATCGCCCTCGATGTTCCCTCCGACCAGACGGGGACCTACCTGCTCGACAACTTGAACGTCGCGACCGCGGGCGACCACCTGACGCCGCTGCTGGACTGCGTGTTCACGCAGGACGCGCGGACATATTACGCTCGCTTCTCGTATCGAAACGACGCCGAGTCCGTCGTGACGGTGCCCATCGGACCCGAGAACCGATTCTCGTCCGCCGCGGCCCCGGTCCGCCAGCCGGAGAGCTTCCTCCCCGGAACGCCACCGGAGCCGTTCATGGTCGCGTTCGACGGGACACCGCTGACGTGGCATCTCGGGCGTCAGGAGGTCACGGCGACCGTCGATTCGCCTGCCTGCGCGCCCACCTGGCTCTCGGCGTGGACGGGGCGAGGGCCGCTCTCGACGACGATCACGACCAGCACCACCTTCACCGAGCCCGCCCCGAATCTGGGCGGGCGCACGTTGCGCGTGATGGCGCGGCTGACGACGGCCGGATCGCAGGTGCGAGTGCACCTCAGCCAGAGGTTCTCTGCGAATGCGCTCGCCATCGAGAGCGTCCACGTCGCGTTGCGGACCACCGGGAGCGGCATCGCCCCGGAGAGCGATCGGGCGGTGACCTTCGCGGGGTCGCCGGACATCACCGTGCCCGCGGGGGGAGACGTCTGGAGCGATCCGGTCTGGCTCACCGTGAACGGCGGCCAGGACCTCGCCATCTCCCTCTATGTCCCCGGCGACTTCGTCCCCACGACGGAGGGGGGACGCGGGGGGATCAAGACCTCGTATCACAAGGCCGGGAACCAGGTCTCCGCCGCTTCGCTGCCGTCGGCGTCGACGACGCGCATGGTGTACGCCGTCTACGAGGTGCAGGTGCTCTCGCCCGGGCCCGCCGCGGCGCTGGTGACCCTCGGCGACTCCATCACCGAAGGCGCCTGCTCGAGCCTCGACGCCAACGGAGATTGGCCTGATCTGCTGGCGGCTCGCTTGCCGTTTCTGGCCGACGGCACGGCCGTCGCCGTCCTGAACGAAGGGATTGGCTCCGGGCGCTTCGCCTCCTCCGACGGCGCCGGTCTGCGCGGTCTCCAGCGCCTCGATGAGATGCTGACGTTCCCCGGGGTGCGCTGGGTCACGTTGCTCATGGGGGTGAACGACATCTCGTACGAGGACGTCGACGCGGCCTTCCTGGAGGACGCGTACACTCAGGCCATCGTCAAGGCCCACGCCGCCGGCGTGCGAATCATCGGCATCCCCATCCTCCCCTTCGGCCGCTCCGTCAAGGACGTCGGCGACAACGTCGCCGTCGCGAAGAGCGTGAACGCCTGGATCCGCGCGCACGACGCGCGGCAAGGCGCGGCCGAGCCCCGGTTCGACGCGATCATCGACATGGAGCCGGCCGTGGTGAACCCGACCGACGCGGCCTGGTCGCTGCGCACCCAGCTCACCTGCGATCAGGTGCACCCCAACCAGGCCGGCTATCGCGCCATCGCCAACGCGATCCCGCTCGACGTCTTCGAGTGAAGCTACCCGCCGCTCGCTTCGCAGCCGAGCGGTAGCGAGAAGGTGAAGGTGCTTCCTCGGCCGGGCTCGCTCGTCGCCCAGATCCGTCCGCCGTGGGCCTCGACGAGTCGCTTCGCGATGTTCAGGCCCAGCCCGGTGCCGTTGGCCCGCTCGCCCGCGGTGAAGAAGCGATCGAACACGTGGGGCAGGACGTCCGGCAGGATCCCGGCGCCCGTGTCGGCCACCGAGATGATCGCGTCGGATCCCTGCTGCCTTCCGGTGACGGTGACGGTGCCCTCGAAGGTGAACTTGACGGCGTTGCCCACCAGGTTCGTCAGGACCTGGTGGATCCGGTCTCGATCGATCGACACCGTCAGGTTGAGCGGGACCGCGACGTCGACCTGAACCCGCCGGTCCTCCGCCAGCGGCGCGTTCAGATCGATCACCTCGCGGACGAGCTCGGACAGCGCACACGGCTGCGGCCGCAGCTGCAGGTGGCCGGCGTCCATCCGCGCCACGTCGAGGAGCCCGTCGATGAGCCTCTGCATGACCGCGACCGACCGCCGAACCGCGCAGGCGTGCGTGGCCGCCCCCGGGATCTCCGACTCCTCGAGGAGCTGCTCGCGCAGCGAGATCGCCCCGAGCGGGTTCTTCAGATCGTGCGAGACGACGGCCAGGATCTCGTCGCGCCCGGCGAGGGCGAGCCGGAGGCGTTCGAACAAGCGCGCGTTCTCCATCGCGATGGCCGCGTGGCGGGCGAGGAGCTCGATCAGGGTCGCCTGCTCTCTGGTGAACGGCGACGAGCCCGGTTGTCGCGCCAGATAGAAGGTCCCGAGGGTCCGATCCTTCGAACGGATCGGGACGGCGAGGGGGGCCTCCAGCGTGGGGCCGCTCGTGACCCACGCTTCGAAGGGGCGCGAGGGATCGTCTCCCACGCCGAGCGCGGCGTAGTCGGCGCGGCTGAGGCGCTTCGCTTGCTCGACGATGGATTGCAAGACGTCGGGGGCTCCGCTCTTGGCCGGGCCCTCGAGCTCGGAGATGGAGAGCGCGGCGCGGCGAAGCTCCTCGAGCATGCGGCCACGCTCCTCGAGCGCCGCGCGGTGCTCGGCGTCCTTGCGTTCGGCGGCTCTGAAGACGCGCCCGACCCACAGGCCCGTCCCGATCGTGGCGCCGATGCCCATCAGCCACATGGCCAGCTGGTAGAGCCGCGCGGCTCTCGTGAGGTCGAGCGCGCGCCGCCGGGACGCCTCGGCCGCCTTCGTGTTGATGCCGATGTCTGCCTCGAGATCGCGGCCGATCTCCTCGACCAGCGGCTCGCGGGCGACCAGGATCCGGCGCGCTTCGCTGTCGCGGTTCTGACCCGACAGAGCCAGGGCCCGCGTGACGGCCGCGTCGAGCTGCTCGACGTGGCTCTGGAGCCGGTTCCACGAGCCGGCCTCGCCGGGGTAGGTCGCGAGCGGCGCGTAGCGGCGCGCGGCGGCGCGGTAGTCGCGCTCGACCTCGCGGATGCGGCCGTCGATGGCCTCCATCTCGGCCGGCACGGTCGCCGCGATGTGGGCGCTCACCAGCCGGCGCTCCTTCTCCAGATCGAGCCCGATGCGGCCCAGGAGCTCCACGCTCGCGAGCGCGTCCGTCGTGGCGTCCTCGACGGCCGCCAGTCGCGTCGACGAGATGTGCAGGGCGATCGCCGCGCTGACGATCAGCGTGAGGGCGATGGCCCCGAACGCGGCCCACAGCAACCAGAGCCGCGACCGAGCCTTCGGCGGCGCACGGACGCCCGGCGCCGCCGCGCTCTCGGGGCTGCGCTGCGAGGGCGTCATGATTCTCGAGGAGAGCACAGCTTCCCGGTATGTGTCGACTCGAACGCCGATCCCACCAATCTCTCCTTTGCATGGTGCGGGCCGCGCCGGCGGGCCGGGGCGTCGTGCCGGGAGTGAGGCGGCCGGGGGCAATTTGTCCCGCCGGGCAAAATGCCCCAAAGAACGGGAGCCCTGCGGGGCTGGATCTGACGGCGAGCGCCCCGAATCACGGCCTCCACGCTGGTCTCCTTCGTGCAATGCCGTCGAGCGGAGGGAGAAATCGAGATGCCGACGATGATGAATCCACAGCGACTTCTTCGGCCGTTCGTCCTTGGAGGAGTCCTGGGAGGCGCCCTGCTGGCCTCGCTCACGCCGGCCGTGGCGGCCGCGGCGGACACCGCGGCCCAGGCGCAACCGCCCGGCCCGGCGCCGCAGGCCAGCCCACCGTCGCTCCCGCTCACGATCCCGGCGGCGCCGTCCGCTCAACCCCTGGAGACGCACGCCCAGGCGGCCGCGGCGCCTCCCGGCGGCGTCGCCGGCCCTGCGAGCGCGTCGCCGGGCGCCCCGCCGCCGAGCGCCCCCGGGGCCGCCCCGCCCGCGGGGCAATGGACGTTCACGCAGCAGTACGGCTGGCTGTGGATGCCGTACGACCAGCGCTACACGTACGTCGTCGACAGCGCCTCCCTCGCCTACGAATACGTCTGGTACCCGAGCTTCGGCTGGAGCTGGGTGGTCGCCCCCTGGGTCCTCGGCCTCGGGGTGACGCCGTTCTGGGGCGTCGGCGGTCCCCTGCGGTTCACCTGGTATTCGCGCCCGTGGTTTCGCGTGGGGACCGCCCATCTGCATCCCACCTGGGGCCGCGACCTGGCGCCGCGAGGGGCCTTCGCGCGCGGCTTTGGAGGCGGACATGGCCGCCGCTAGCGAGTGGAGGGCCGCGAAGCGCGTCCTGGTCGCCGAGGACGATCTCGAGATGCGCCAGGTGGTTCGCGAGGTGCTCGAGGCGGCCGGGTTCGAGGTGCACGAGGCCTCGTCGGGCGTGGCGTTGCTGGCGCAGCTCGCCGAGGACGGCGACTTCGATCTGGTCGTGACGGACGTGCGGATGCCGTGGATCTCCGGCGAGCACGTGGTGCGGATGGCGCGTCGGGCGGGCTTCGCGATGCCCGTGCTCATCATGACCGCCTACGCCGACGAGGCGCTGGAGCAGCTGCTCGACGGGGTCCCCGACGTCATCTTGCTGGAAAAGCCGTTCGACCTGCAGGAGCTGGTCGAGGCGGCTCGCCGGTTCCTCGGGTCATGACGGCGCGCGGCTCCGGGAGGTGGTGGTGAAGGTCGCCGCCAAGCTCACGTCGATCATCGTCGCGACCATGTGTGCGGTCATCGCGGCGGGCGCTGTCGTGCGCTGGCGGCACGATCGCGCGGTCTTCGAGGACGACATGGCCCGGGATCACACGGCGCTGGGGAGGTACGCGGCGGGGTCGGTCGCGCAGGCGCTGCTCGCGCGCGGACCGGGCGGGGCCGAGGCCCGCGTCGACCGGATGAACGAGCGCAACCCCGACATCCGCATCCGCTGGCTCCCGGGCGCTCCGCCGGCGGCGCCGGGCCGGCGCGACGGGCGGTTCTACTCGTACACGGCGCTGCCGCCCGAGAGCCCGGCGTTCGGCACGATCGAGATCTCCGAGTCGCTCGAGCGAGAGCGCGCGAACATGCGCGCCGATCTGAAGCAGGCCCTGGCCCTGGCGCTGGCGATGGCGGGCGTGGCGGCGCTGCTGTCGTCGCTGCTCGGGTATCGGCTCCTCGGCAGACCCCTCGATCTTCTTGCCAGGAAGGCGCGACAGGTCGGCGCCGGTCAGCTCGCGCCGCCGGTGGTCGTCGCGCAGGCGGACGAGCTCGGCGAGCTGGCGCGCGAGATGAACCTGATGTGCGATCGCCTGGCGGACGCCAACGCGCGGGCCGGCGCCGAGAGCGAGGCCCGCGCGGCGGCGCAGGAGGCCCTCCGACAGTCGGATCGCCTGGTGACGGTCGGCAAGCTCGCGGCGGGGCTGGCGCACGAGCTGGGCACGCCGCTGAACGTGGTCGCCGCGCGGGCGGCCATGATCGCGGC
>Ga0068853_100003488_pt1 | contig 12033 bp, 14 predicted proteins | sample KBSCornC32_FD_65655 | JGI IMG/M metagenome (GOLD analysis project Ga0068853, IMG submission 65655) | Corn rhizosphere microbial communities from Kellogg Biological Station, Michigan, USA - KBS Corn C3-2 | ecosystem: Host-associated > Plants > Roots > Rhizosphere > Soil ... | reverse complement strand
TTCCGCGCCTACGCACCGGCGCAAGCCGGCTGGCCCTTCGAGCCAGCCGGCTCACTGCCGGTGTCGGTACTGGGTGCTTAGACGGGGAGGAGATCGACCGCCTGGCGAACCCGCTGCTCGAGCTCGTCGCGGTTGCGCTTCAGGGTCGTCTCGACGGTGCGCTGACGCTTGCGCGCCTCGCGCTCGACCCGGTTGCGGGTCTTGCGCGCCTCTGTGGTGGCACGTTTGCGGGCGGTGGTGCCGCGGCGCTCGGTCCGCTTGACCCGCCGCCGCAACTCGGTCCGGTAGGACTTGAGCTGTTTTTCGGCGGCACTGCGGCCGGTGAACGGCTCAACCAGCTCGGTGACGCGGTCGGTGAGACTCAGAACCGCGCCGACCGGGAGGTCAACGGCGGTCTCTGCGGCGGTGCGAGCCTGGCTTTTCCCAGCGCTCGTGGTGCTTGTGGTTTTGGCTTTGGAGGCGGAGCTTTTGCTCCCGTTGGTCGATGCCATGTGAAAGAAGAATCCCTTCGTCTGCGGTTTCCTGCCTCGGGTTCGCGAGTGTAACGAACATACGTTCTACGCGAACAAACGTTCTTAACCCCGAAGCCCGCGGCGGTTACTGGCCAGCGCTTGCGATCGCCAACGCGCGCTCGCCGGCTGCGGCGGCGAAGGTGTAGCGGGCGTCGAGACCGAGGGGGGCATCGCTCAGGGGCCCTTTCCCGAATGCAACCTCGCCACCCGCCTCGCGAACGATCAGCTGCGTTGCCGCCGCATCGACCGAGCGGCAGGGACGCAGGCCGATCATCGCGTCGAAGCGAGCGGCCGCAACGTAAGCGGCGGTAATCGCGATTGAGCCGACCACGCGGATCCGGTACACCCGCCCGGCGAAGGCCTCGAGGGCGGGGATGGCGCGCTCCGGCTCAGCCGCCTCGAGGCCAAGCAGCTCCAGCTTGTCGCCGTCGGCAGCGACTTCGATCCGCTCGCCATCCAGCATTGCCCCCTCACCGCGGCGGGCGGCGAACTCCTCGCCGGCACCGAAGTCGTAGACGTAGCCAAACTCGACCTCGGCCATCGAGTCCTCGCTGGCGACGGCGACGCTGAGACTGTGCGAGGGAAGGGTGCGGCGAGCGTTGAGCGAGCCGTCGATCGGATCGATCACGACCCGCGCCGGACCGCCGCCGCCGAACTCGACTTCGCCGCGCTCCTCGGAGATGGCGACGAACGAGGCGCCCTGCTCGGCCAGCGCATCGAGCTCGGCAAAGACGATGTCCTCGCAGCGGCGGTCGATGACCAGGGTGTTGTCTCCCCCCTCTCCCACGCCCTCGTACACGGTGCGGGCCTCGATGCCGCGAACCTGCTCGAAGATCGCTCGCTGCGCGGCCACGGAGCGACGGCAGATTCCCAGCCAGTCTGCGGAAAAAACGTCCACGCCGGCCATCCTATGGAGGCCACGCACTCGCTAGCGTTGGACCATGCTCACCCTCGCGGAGGCACAACAGCGAGCGATCCGGCACGGCGACGGGCCACTGCTGCTGCTCGGGGCCGCGGGCACCGGTAAGACCGAGGCCCTTGCGCAACGCCTTGCCCGGCTCGCCGACGGCGAGGTCGGCTCCGATCGGGTCCTCGTCATCGCCGCCACCCAGGCAACGGCCCGGCGATTGCAGGCTCGCGCCGAGGCCCTTCTGCGGACTCCCTACGAGGAGCTGTGGATCGGCACCTGGCCGGCGATCTGCGAGCGGCTGCTGCGGGCCCACTCGACCGCGGCCGGGCTCAACCCCTTCTTCGACGTTCTCGGCCCGGCCGAGCGGCTGGCGATGATGCTCGACCACCTCGACGAGCTGCCGCTGCGCAACCATGAGATCCGCGGCAACCCGGCCGGCCTGCTTGCGCGCCTGCTGGCTCAGATCGACGCGCTGAAGGCCGGCTCCGACCCGCCGGAGCCCGACCTGGCCGAGTTCTGCGCCGCCCACGACCGGATCGTTGCCGCGTCGGGCAACCTCGACGAGGGCGATGTCTTTCTCACACTGAACAAGCTCTTCCAGGAGCGCCGCGACGTCCTGGTCGAGATCGCCACGCGTTTCGCATACGTGATGGTCGACGAGCACGAGGACACGACTGCAGCCCAACGCTCGATCCTGCGAGAGCTCGCAACTGAGAATCCGAATCATCTGTACGCGGTCGAAGCCGCGGGCGGCGAGGTCCCGACCGCGGATCCCGTCGTGGGCGAAGTCATCGAGCTGGAGGAGCAGTTCCGCCGGCCGAAGGTGCGTCTCTGGCGCTGCGTCAACGAGCGGGCTCAGGCGCAGGCGGTTGCACGCGAGGTCGAGCACCTGCTCGGCGAGGGAGCCGCGCCGAGCGCGATCTGCGTCTTGATCGACGATCCGGCGGCGAACGGTGGGCCGGTTTCGGCGGCGATGGAGGAGCGCGGCGTTCCCTTTCACCTGGCAGGGCCGGCGGCCTTGTTCCAGCGGCCCGAGGTGCGGGACGCGATCGCCTGGCTGCGCGTGCTGGCGGCGCCCGACGACTCGCCGGCGGCGGCGCGGGCGCTGACCCGGCCGCCGATCGAGCTGCGCGCCGCCGACCTGGCGCGGCTGACGACGATCGCCCGCCGCCGCAAGGTCGACATGGTGTCCGCCTGCGAGGCGGCGTTGGAAAGTCCGCAGATCCCGCCCGAGGGGCGGGAGCGGATCCAGGCCTTCCTCAAGCTCTACGGCGAAGCGTCGGCGGCGCTGGAAGAACGCCGCGCCGACGTCTTCGTCAGGCGCCTGATCGAGCGGGTCGGCCTGCGGCGGCAGCGGCTCTTCGCCGCCGAGCCCGAGGTGGCGGAGCGGCTGCTCGGTCTCTCGCGCCTGGCCGAGCTGGCCTCCGCCTGGGCGCGGCGGGAAGCGCATGGGACGACGCGCGACTTCGTCCGCTACCTCAGCGCCGTCGCCGAGGCTGGGGTCGAGCCGGCCGGCGGCGAGGAGCCGCCCTCGCCCGGGGCGGTCCTCGGCCTCTCGCGCCGCGCCGCCAAGGGCACCGAGTTCGACCACGTCTTCCTGCTCGGCCAGGGGAGCGAGGGCGCTCAGGCGCGCCTGAGCCTCGTGCTCTCCCGCATCGAGCCGGACGGGACCGCGGCTGCCGAGAACGGCGAGGAGGAGACGCAGGAGGAGGAGCTATTCGGTCCAGCCGAGGGCCTGCACGCCACCTATCGCAAGCTGCGCGAGGAGGTCCTCGAGGCATCCTGGCGGGCGGGGCGCGAGCTTTCCGAGCCGCGCCTCGACACCGTTATCGACGTCAACCGCGCGATCGCCCGCCACCTCGAGCTGCTCAAGCTGGCGGCCCTGGCCCAGCGACCCGGCGAGGAGGCGACGGCGGAGGCGATCGCGGCGGTCAACGGACTGCTGCGGCAAGTGGCCACGCCCGAGCAGCAGACCGAGCTCGACGCCTCCCCGCTCGACGCCTACCTGCTCGACTCAGAGCGCGAGCGCGACGGCCGTCGCATGCTGATCGCAGCCCGCCATGAACCGTCGCTGGAAGCGTTCCTGCCCCGGCGCGGCGACGGCGCCCTCAGTCTCTCGGCCTCGGACCTCGACCTCTACCTGACCTGCCCGCTGAAGTACAAGTTCCGCCGCGTCTTCGGCATCCCCGAGGAGCCGACGATCAACCAGCGCTTCGGAATCCTCATCCACAGCGTGCTGGAACGCTTTCACAAGGACTCCGGCGAGGACGAGACGGGCGGCGGCCTCGCCGAGCTGATGGATCTCTTCGAGTCGGGCTGGCGCCGCTCGGGCTTTGGCAGCAGCGACGACGAGCTGCAGTTCCGCGATCGCGCCCGCGACGCGATGCGCCTCTACTGGGAGCGCGAGCGCGAATCGGAAGGGGAGCCGGCCTGGCTCGAGCGCAAGTTCGACATCCGCATCGGCGAGCACCAGGTGCGCGGCCGCGTCGACCGCGTCGACCGACTCCCCGACGGCAGCTACGAGCTGATCGACTACAAGACCGGCGAACGCAAGAGCGAAGCCCAGCTGGAGAACGACCTGCAGCTCGCCCTCTACCGGCTTGCCGCCCGCGAGGCCTGGGGGCTCGAGGCGGGAACCGGCAGCTACTACTACGTGCTCGACGCCGACAAGGTGGCAGCGCCCACCAAGCCGGACGACGCGGAGCGGGTGGAGCGCACAGTGCTCGAAGTCGGCGAGGGGGTGCTGGGCCAGGACTTCGAGCCGCGGCCCTCGCCTACCACTTGCGGCTGGTGCGACTACCGGCTCATTTGCCCCGCTGCTGAGAGCTGAGTCCGGCCGGTTACTGCTCGCCCTGCTGGCGCAAGAACTGCTGGAAGTCCCTCGCGATGGAATCCGCGGACGGGAGGTCCTCGGGGCCGTCCAGCTGCTCGGTTTGTTCGGCCTCGATGCGATCGACCAGCTCCTCGATCTCGGGGTTTGCGGCGATCGCGCGGTCGATCTGCTCTTCGTAGCTGGCGGTCTCCTCCTCCAGCTCGGTGGCGTCCACGACGATACCGGTGAGACCCTCGAGCCGGCGCAGCAGAGCAAGTGCCGCCTTCGGGTTCGGCACGGCGGCGACGTAGTGGGGCACGGCCGCCCAGAGCGAGGCCGAGGTCATCCCGACCTGGCGGCAACAGTCGTGGACGACCCCGACGATGCCGGTCGGACCCTCGTAGCTGGAGCGCTGCAGGTCCAGCTCCTCGACAAGCTCCTCGTCCGAGGCGAGGCCGGTGATCGGAACGGGCAGGGTGTGGGAGACCTCGGCGACCAGCGCCCCCAGGGTGATCACCATCTCCACCCCGAGCGCGTCGGCAGCGGTCGCGATCGTCTCCGAGAAGGTGCGCCAGCGCAGGTTCGGCTCGGTCCCGTCGAGGAGAACGAGATCCCGCTCGGCGGCCGGGATGCGGACGGCGATCAGGTTGTTGTGAGGCCAGTCGATCCGCCGCGCCTGGCCCTCGCTGAGCACGATCGTCGGCCGGGTCGCTTGGAAGTCGAAGTAGTCCTCGGCATCGACCTCGGCGATCAGCTCCGAGTCGAAGGCGTCTCCGACCGTGGTCAGCGCCGTCGAGGCCGCGGCGGCGGCGTCGTTCCAGCCTCGAAACGAGCAGACGAGGATCGGGCTGCGCAGCTGCGGCACGTCGCCTTCCCAGCGGAGCGATTCCACCCGTTTGAGGTTACCGATGGGCTTCCGCGGCGCTGATCAGGCGGGAGCGGAGAGGGCGCGGCGGACGAGGGTGTAGGCCATGAAGAGGGCGAGGGCGGCGAAGGCGAGTTCGAGTGCCCGGGTCGGGACCGCGTTGGAAACCCCTACTCCGATCAGGACCCCCAGCGGCGAGAGCACGCCGATTACCAGGGCCTCCCGCAGCCTGACGTTGCCGTAGCCGTTCTGCCGGTAAGCGCCGACGAGAGCGACGATGACGATCATCAGCAACGAGGTCGACTCGCCCTCGACCTGGGTCAGGCCGACGAAGATCGTCAGCGCCGGCACGAAGAGCACGCCGCCGCCAACGCCCACCAGGCCGCCGGCGAGGCCGCCGGCGATCGCGATCAAAACCGCCGCGAGCTCGTTCAACACACAGCCTCACGCTTCGCTCCCGGCGCGAAGAACCAGAGATGCACGCTTGGTCGCTCCGCGTTCATTTCACGATCAGCTCGATCGCCACGGCAACGAGGAGGACGGCGAAGAGCAGGGAGACGGCGCGCTGGGGGATGCGCTGCTGGATCGCGGTCCCCATCACCACGCCGAGCACGGCAGGTATCGCCAGCAGGAGGCCGGTGAGGACGTGCACGTTGCCGTAGATGCCGCCCTGCGCGACCGCTCCCAGCAGTCCGATCAGGACGATCGCCGCCAGGCTGGTGCCGGTGGCGAGCCTCTCGCCGTAGCCGAACCAGAAGATCAGCAGGGGGACGATCACGGTGCCGCCGCCAACGCCGAAGAGGCCGCTGAAGATGCCGGCGAGGGTGCCGATCGCGGCGAGCTTGAGGATCGCGTGGCTCGGCAGCGTCTGGTCGGAGGCCATCGTGCCGCGATACTAAGGCCGTGTCTCCCGCAGACGAGACAGGGGGTGGCGGCTCCGGGCGCTCGTCGCTGGAGCGGCTGCGCGCCAACCCGGCCCGGGCGGCGATCCTCACCGACGTCGACGGCACGCTGGCGCCAATCGTCGAGCGGCCCGAGCTGGCCGCCGTCCCGGCTCGCACGAGCGAGCTGCTGCGAACGCTGAGCCGCCGCTACGGCCTGGTCGGCTGTATCTCGGGGCGCCAGGCACTGGAGGCGCGGCGCATGGTCGGCGTCGAGGAGATCGCCTACGCCGGCAATCACGGGCTCGAGCTGCTGATGCCGGGGGAGGACCAACCACAGCTCGACCCGGCCCTGGCCGGCGCTGAGGGGGTGGCAGCGGACTTCGTCGCCGGGCTCGGCAGCGAGGAGCTGGCGGCGACTGGGTTCCGGCTCGAGGACAAGGGACCGATCCAGTCGCTGCACTGGCGCGGCGTGGCCGACGAGCGCGCGGCCGAGGCGCGCGCCCACGAGATCGCCGCTGCGGCGGGACGAGCCGAACTGGAACCGCGCTGGGGCCGCAAGGTGCTCGAGCTGCGGCCCCTGGGCGGTGGTGGCAAGGACGCCGCCGTGGCGGCGCTGCTGAGCGGCGGGGACATCGCCGCCGCGGTCTTCGCAGGCGACGATCGCACCGATCTCGATGCCTTTCGTCGCCTGCGCGAGCTGCACGGGGAAGGCCAGCTCGAGAACGTGCTCTGCGTCGGCGTGATCTCAGCCGAGGCCCCGCCGGAGCTGACCGAAGAGTGCGACCTCGCCGTCGACGGCCCGGACGGCTGGGTGACCCTGCTCGAGGAGCTGGCCGCGTAGCGATGCCCTACACCGACCTGCTCCGCGTCACCGTGCTGCTCACCGGCGCCGAGGCGACCGCGCTGGCGGCGATCACGGCGGTGGCGGCGAACCGCGACAGCGATACGAGGACCTTGACGGTGGCGGCCGCCTGGTGGCTGATCGCGCTCATCGTCGGCTTTTACCTCGGCCGCCCGAGCCGGGCGGCCGATGGCCTTCGCGACACCCTCGCCCAGGCGCGCACGGCGACCTCGCTGCCGCCCGAGTCGCCGGCTCGAATCGCCGCCGCCCGTCTCTGGCCGGTCGCGGTCACCGCGGTCGCCGCCGGCGTCCTCGGCGTCTTCTTCCCCGGCGTCGCTGCGATCGGCGCCGGCTACGCCCTGCTTGTCTCGCTCGCCTGGCACTCGCGCGAGCCGGCGGTGCTGGCTATCGAGCAGCGCGACGGGGTCAAGTTCTACGTCGTCCCCAACTCGGCGCTGCGCCCGATCCAGCTCGTCCGTACGCCCGGTTTGCGCAGCAGCCGCCGCGCCCACGCTTGAGTGGGCGTCGCGGCCAACGGGTAGCGTCACCCCAGATGACTCGGATCTTGCCGATCGCGTTTGCGATGTTGGCGTTCGCCGTGCTCCTCCCCGCGGGTGCCAGCGCGGCCGAACGAACCGTCACCGTCAAGGGCTCGGCGACGCAGAAGGTCCCCAACGACGCGGCCAAGCTCGGCTTCTCGGTCAGCAAAGAACGCAAAGGCAGGGGAGCAGCCCTGCACGCCGTTGCCGCCAAGCTCCGGGCCGTGATCGCCGTGGTGCAGGCAACTCCTGGGATCGGTCCCGGCGACGTCACCACCGGCCAGATCTCGATCCGCGAGGTCGGCCGAGGCAAACACACCCTTTTCCGCGCCTCCGAGGGCGTCGGCGTCGTCCTCCACGAGCCCCAGCGAGCCGGCGAACTGGTCAACGCAGCGGTCGCGGCCGGCGCCACCGGCACCCGCGGCCCCGACTTCTTCGCCAGCAACCCCGAAACCGCCTACAACAACACCCTCCTCGCCGCCTTCGACCAAGCCAAAGCCAAGGCATCGACCCTGGCCACCCGCGCCGGCGCCGCCCTCGGCCCAGCAATCACGATCGAAGAAACCACGGAAGCGGTCTCGGCCCAGCCCCGCTCAAAGAGCGGAGAACTCGAATCCGGAGCGGCGGCCCCCACCCCGCCCGCCAAGCCGGGCGCCTCCACAGTCACCGCCAGCGTCCGCGTAGTCTTCGCTCTTGAATAAGCGCTACTCCGCGCCTATCGCTTGGTCAACCTCTGGAACTCCTCCCAGCTCCGCGTGTTCGCGATGTCCTTGGGACCCAACCACGCTCGCCTGGCGGTAGCCACCGCGTAGGACATGTTGTTCAGCGTGTCGACCCCATGCGCATCCGTGTTGAGCACGAGCATCACGCCCGCCTCGCGGACCAGACGAGCGTGGTGCTCGGAGAGGTCGCGGCGGTTGGGGTTGCCGTTGATCTCGATCATGGTGCCGTTGCGCGCCGCCGCCTCGGCCACGGCCTCGACGTCGATCCCGTAGGGCTCGCGGCGGCCGATCAGGCGGCCGGTGAGGTGGCCGATGCAATCGACGTAGGGGTTTTCGATCGCCGCTAGCACTCGCGCCGTCATCTCCTTCTCGGAAATGGAGAAGGAAGTGTGGACGCTGGCGACGACCCAATCGAGTGCCGCCAGCACGTCCTCGGAATAGTCGAGTGAGCCGTCGAGGCCGATGTTGACCTCCGAGCCGGCGAGCAGGCGAAAGCCTTGTTTGCCCTTGTTCCAGTCGGCTACCTCGTCGATCCGTTCCCAGAGACGCTCCTCGGTGACGTGGTCGCCGAAGCCGTGGCTGGCAGAGTGGTCGGTGATCGCCATGTAGGCGTAGTCGCGCTCGCGCCCGGCCTCGGCCATCTCCTCCAGCGTGTTGCGGCCGTCCGAGAGCGTGGTGTGCAAATGCAGGTCGCCGCGGATGTCCTCGAGCGAGACCAACTCGGGCAGGTTGCCCTGGCGCGCCGCCTTCAGCTCGCCCCGGCCCTCGCGCAGCTCGGGTTCGATGTAGGCGTATCCGAGGCGCTCGTAGACCGCCTCCTCGCTGGCGCAGAGCTCGACGTCGCCGCTCTCGACCTCGGTGATCCCGTGCTCGGAGACCGAAAGCCCGCGGGCGACGGCGTCCTCGCGCAGCTGCACGTTGTGCGCCTGAGAGCCGGTGAAGTGCTGAAGCAGGTTGCCGAAGGCCCGCGGCGCGACGATCCGCAGGTCGACCGAGATCCCGTTCTGGGTCTGCGCCCGCACCCCGTTCGGACCGGGTTTGCCCGCCACCGCGATCAGGGGGCTGGCGGCCAGGTGCTCGGCCAGCGCCTGGGGCTCCTCGGCCGTGGCGATCAGGTCGATGTCCTTGCAGGTCTCGGCCCAGCGGCGCACTGAGCCCGCCACCTCGACCCGGTCGGCGGCGGGGTGTTCGCGCAGCGTCCGCGCCAGCTCCTCGGCGATCGGGCGCGCCATCGAGAGCAGCACGCGACCGCTGCCCTGCCCCGGTTCGCCAAGGCGCTCGAGCCCGGCCAGAACGTTTTCCTCGGCCTTCGGCCCGAGGCCCTTCATCTCGCGGATCCGTTCGCCTTCGGCCGCTCCACGCAGGTCCTCGAGGGTGGCGATGCCGAGCTCGTCGAAGAGGCGGCGCGCCGTCTTCGAGCCGACCCCTGGGACCCGGGTGACCTCGATCAGCGTCGGCGGGAACTTTGCCTTCAACTTCACCGCCGCCGGGATCTCCCCTGTCGCCAGCAGCGCCTCGATCTTTTCGGCCAGGGTCTTGCCGACGCCGGGGATCTCGGTCGCCCGCCCCGCCGTGGCCAGCTCGGCGACCGAGACCGGGCTTTCGCGAATCGCCTTGGCCGCCGTCCCGTAGGCGAGCACGCGATACCGGTCCGCTCCGTCGAGCTCGTAGAGGACCCCGAGCTCCTCGAGAGCGGCGGCTATCTCGGCATTCGTCACAGCTGCAAGCTAGCGAGCGGGTCTCTTTAGCTCACGCTCAGCTCCCTCAATAGCATCGCCTCGCTAATGCCCGCGAGCAAACCCGAGCGAGGGCCGGCATGGCTGGTCCTCCCCACCTACGAAGAGGCGTCGAACATCGAGCGGCTGGTCGCCGAGGCGCGCGACAAGCTTCCCGCCGATGGTCAGGTCCTGATCGTCGACGACAACTCCGCCGACGGGACCGGGCGGATCGCCGCGGGGCTCGCCGAGCGGGAGGAGTCGATTCACTTCCTCCACCGCGAGACCAAGGAAGGCCTGGGGCCCGCCTACATCGCCGGCTTCCGCCATGCCCTCGCCGGGGGGGCGGGACTGGTGATCGAGATGGACGCCGACTTCTCGCACGAGCCCGCCTACCTGCCGCGATTGCTCGAGGCCGCCGAGCGTGCCGACATCGTGATCGGCTCGCGCTATGTGGCGGGCGGCGGCGTCAGCGACTGGGGAACGATGCGGCGGGCGATCAGCAAGGGGGGCAGCGCTTACGCGCGGCTTGCCCTGGGGGTCGGGGTGCGGGACCTGACCGGCGGCTTCAAGTGCTTCCGGCGCGAGGTGCTGGAGGCGGTCGACCTCGGCGCGATCCGCTCGCGCGGCTACGCCTTCCAGGTCGAGGTGACCTACCGCGCGATTCAGCTCGGCTTCGACGTGGTCGAGGTGCCAATCGTCTTCCGCGACCGCCAGACAGGCTCGTCCAAGATGAGCCGCTCGATCGTGCTCGAGGCGATCTGGCGGGTGCCTCTTCTACGCTTTGGACGGTGAGGGAGACCGACCGAGAGGACTTGCGTACCTCGCTATACTTTATGAAGTATTGAGCGCCGAACCTCAATTTCCAGGAGAGCGATTTCAGTGACAGGGAAACTCAGCGACGTGACAGACGCCAACTTCAAGTCAGAGGTCCTCGAGGCCGAGGGGCCCGTGCTCGTCGACTTCTGGGCTCCCTGGTGCGGCCCCTGCCGCGTGGTCCATCCGGTGCTGGAGGAGATGGACGCCGAGCGCGACGACCTCAACATCGTCAGCATCAACGTTGACGAGAATCAGCAAACCGCCGCTCAGTACGAAGTCCTCTCGATCCCGACCATGATCCTCTTCAAGGACGGGGCGATCGCCAAGAAGGTGATCGGTGCGATGCCCAAGCGTCGCCTCGAGGCCGAGCTCGAGCCGGCACTCGCCTAGCGGCCGTGCCTTTCGTTCAGGTCCACTGGTTCGAGGGCCGCTCGGACGAGCAGAAGGCGGCAATCGCCAAACGGATCGAAGCGGCGCTGGTCGAGGAGGCCGGCGTTTCGCCGGATCACTGCTGGGTCAAGTTTTCGGACTCCAAGAAGACCGACTTCATCATCGGCGAGTCGGCCGACCACTAGGATCGACCTTCGGCCGCAGAAGCCGACTAGAGCTGGGTGACGATCGCGGCGAAGCCGGCGATGTAGGCGGCTGATAGGGCGATCACGCCGTGGAGCATGGTGCGGTTTATCGATTCGAAGCCGCTTTTCATCTCGCTCCGAAGCTCGTTCATCTCGCCGCGCAGGTCGCGGATTTCGCCTTCAATCTTGTCGAAACGCCGGTTGACTTCACCGCGGAAATCGTCCAATCGCGCGTCTGTCCAGCTCTCCCTCATCACGTGCATGATTGCACCGTAAACATTTCGGTTGCACGCATGGTGCGCAGAATGTCAAATCTTGGTCACGCCTATCTCGAGGTCGCGGCCATCTACGCGGACCGCGAGACCATCCCCGGCGTCGTAAGCAACCGATGTGGCGAGGACCTCGCCCGTGACGTAGGTCTCGTGCTCGCGGGCCGCCGCGATCAGCTCGTCGTCGCCTCCCAGGGTGAGCTCGATACGGTCGGAGATGTCGAGACCAGCAGCTTTACGGGCGTTCTGGACGGCGTGGACGATCTCGCGGGCGAGGCCCTCTTGACGCAGCTCGTCGTCGAGCTCGAGCTGCAGGGCGACGGCGTGGCCGGCCTCGGCCTCGACCTCGTAGCCCTCAAGCGGCTGCAGGGCGAGGGTGATCTCATCGGGGCCGATCGTGTGGTCGTCGCCGTCGATGCTGATCCCGACCTCGCCACCGTCCGCCATCACCCTGGCGACGTGGACGGGGTCGAGCGCCTCGACCGCGGCGGCGACCTGCGGCATGCGCTTGCCGAAGCGCGGGCCGAGCGCGCGGTAGTTGGGCTTGACCTCGTAGGAGCCGAGCTCGTC
>Ga0068853_100003487_pt1 | contig 12033 bp, 8 predicted proteins | sample KBSCornC32_FD_65655 | JGI IMG/M metagenome (GOLD analysis project Ga0068853, IMG submission 65655) | Corn rhizosphere microbial communities from Kellogg Biological Station, Michigan, USA - KBS Corn C3-2 | ecosystem: Host-associated > Plants > Roots > Rhizosphere > Soil ... | reverse complement strand
CGCCCTCAATCGCGAGCGCTGCAGGCTGCTCCGGTTCGCTTCCTGCAGACCTCGTCAACTTAGCGCCGAAGGCCTTTAGTGCATGCTCCGTATGATCTCGAGTGCGAATAGACTCAGTCAGGATTGTTGTTCCTGCAGCTTGCAGCCCAGCAAACAATACCGCGGTCTTAACTTGGGCTGACGGGATAGGAGTTCTAAATGCTATCGCCTGAAGCGGTCCGCCATGTACGGTCATCGGCGCGTGACCGTCCACCAAGTCAATTTTTGCTCCCATCTGACTCAGAGGCTTACGGATCCGCTCCATGGGCCGCATTGTGAGTGAGTGATCGCCGATGAGAGTGAACGTGTGAGGATGCGCAGCGATCAACCCTGTCAACATGCGCATAGTCGAACCAGAGTTGCCGCAGTCCAGCGGCCCAGATGGCTGCCGGAATTCGCCTCCCACTCCGGACACTTCGATGACCGATCCGGGCCCCATCCCAATTTTTGTAATTTTTGCGCCCAGTGCCTCCATGCACCGCAGGGTCGAATGAGGATCAGCTCCGCTTGAGAAGTTCGATAGCCGAGAGGTGCCTTCTGCAAGACCGGCTAACATGGCATACCGATGCGATATGGATTTGTCGCCCGGGATGACAAGGGATCCCTGAATTGTGCGCGCAGGACGGATAGTTTGGGTGGACATTCATTTAGCAGTGTATCGGAGACGGGACGCCGCCTGACTTCTTCTCCGCTTTGAGACTTACTCAATCCACGGGTGTGGTCACCGGACTGGCACGTGGGGCTCGTCCTCCTTGCGAATACAAGTAAAGCCCGGCTAGTCCGAGGACCGTTGAAAACCAGCCAGATTGCGAGAAACTTCCTCGCAGATGTGCTGCCCAGCCAATGTACGCTCCAGTAGCTATGCAGATAAGGCTAGCCGCCATAGCCCATGGATTGCGATAGGGACTCACTTTGCGTGTGGTACACCATGCGCCGAGGAACATGAGGCCCGCGGAGCAATGCGTGGAGACAAATATGATGTTGTCCCTGGACAATGAGCCAGCCAACCTGAAGCCTCCACTGACGACCATCAGAATCGCCTGCAAGGCGAAAAAGCCACGCACACGCCGCCGGAGCACCTTCATTGTCGTGAGACTATGCCTTCGCATCACCAGCGTACATGACACTATTTCGTCAATGTCAGGACAGCTGCTTCCGAACGCTAATCAGCCGAAGTTCTCGCGGGACCCGCCTCAGACGCACAGTTGAGGTATGCTTTTATCGATGCTGGTTCGCGAAGCGAAAGCTCCAAGTAACAGACGGACGGCCCTCTTCTTCGGCATGCTCCTGTGTGTCCTTTTGGCTTTTTTCGCCGTCGAGCGTCGCATCGCGGCGTATCCCAAGCACGATGTTGCGGCAGCTACCATAGCCGCGACGGGCGTTCAGAAACCGCCGCAAGTGGAATTGGCTGATCCTCAGAGTCTGAACATGCCTGCAATTTTTCTCACTCTGCTAGTGCTTTTCGCGCCGGTGTCGTTTCAGCGTGTCTGTGAGTTCGTCGACAAGCAGCCTCGTGTTTCCATATCCCCCTGGGTCTCAAGCTCTTTAGCTGTACGCCCTCCGCCCACACGGTGACCTTCGCCATTGGAAGCTACACGTCAGGCACTCAGCTGGCGTGTCCGGTGCTTTTGTTCAGGCACGGCTTTGTTCGATGTGAAGCGAGAGTTCCGTATGAGTCTTAGGTTTTTGGCACGACCCATGGGGATATTCAGCCCCGTCGCCGCGGTTCTATTGGCGCTATCTCCCATCGGTTGCCGACAAGACCAAATTAGCAGTGACAGCGCGCAGCGGGCTCCAGTGGCCCCGGTGGCTGTTGTGCGTCGCGCCCATCTTGAAAACGTATTTGAGGTGGCGGGCGAGTTCATCCCCTATCAGCAGGTTGAGCTGCACGCCAAGGTTGCCGGCTATATCCGCCACATCAACGTTGATATCGGCGACAAAGTAAAAGCCGGCCAGGTAATCGCCACGTTGGACATCCCTGAACTCTTGGCGCAGGTGCAAGGAGCCGATGCCACTGTGCGGCAGTCGCAGGAGCAGATAAGCCGGGCGCAGAGCGATGTATTGCGCGCCCAGGCCAACTACGAGGCCTACCACTCCGCGGCAGGACGCCTGGAACAGGTATCGAAGGCACGCCCTGGGCTGATCGCGCAGCAGGAGATCGACGATGCCCTGGCGAAGGATCGTGCTGCTTCCGCCCAGGTGGACGCGGCAAAGGCCGCGCTTTCGGCCACGCGTCAAAACTTGGGGGTTTCCCAAGCGGACCGACAGCATTACTCATCGCTGGCGGAATACTCGCGCATCGTCGCGCCCTTCAACGGAACAGTCACCTGGCGATATGCCGATACGGGAACTTTGATTCAGGCGGGAACATCCAACGCTGGCTCAGCACCTGTGGTGAAGGTGGCGGAGGTAGATACTCTACGTCTCAGGCTCCCTGTGCCGGAGTCGCTCGCGCCTTATATACGGGTCGGCAATCCGGCGTCTGTCTATGTCGATGCAATCGCAAAGACATTCCAGGGGACAGTTACACGAAGCTCGGGCGCGCTTGATCCCGCGACCCGGACCATGCAGGTTGAGATTGACGTGCGCAATAAGACAGGAGAACTGGCACCCGGCATGTATGCGCAGATCACGCTCCATGTCGCGCACTCCGGCGAATCGCTAACTGCGCCGTTGCAGTCCGTAGACCAGACGGCCACACAGCCCTTTGTGCTGTTGGTCGACCCAGCAAACAAGGTCCAGAAGAGGAACGTTCGGATTGGCATCTCGACGGCAAAGCTCGTGGAAATACTGAGTGGGGTGAAGGAGGGCGACAGGATCATAGCGGCTAATCTGTCGACGTATCAACCCGGACAACTCGTTTCGCCGAAGCAAACGTCAACCGGCACGCAGGAGAGCGAGTAAATGTCCGGCTTTGCGCTCCGCTACCCGTTTTTCATCATTATGCTGTGCTTGGTGATTGCCGTTCTCGGCGTAACCATGGTTGCACGCATGCCGGTGGACTTGTTCCCCGAAATCGATATTCCCGTCGTTGTGGTAGCTACGTTCTACAACGGCATGCCTCCAGAGCAGATCGAGGCTCACATTACGAATCCGTTTGAGCGCTTCTTTACGCTCGGCAGCGGCATCGACCACATCGAGTCTCGTTCTCTGCCCGGCGTCAGCCTCATCCGCATTTACTTCCAGGCGGGGACGAGCTCGGATGCCGCCGTAAACACAATTTCAAATCTGGCGATGGCCCAATTGCGGCGGCTTCCTCCCGGCACCCTGCCTCCGGTGGTACTCAAGTTCGATGCATCCAGCCTGCCAGTTTGCCTGATTACGCTAAAGGGCCAAGGACTGAACGAAACGCAGTTGCACGATCTCGGCCAGTACGACGTGCGCAATCAGGTTGCCTCAGTACCTGGTGCTTCGATTCCGCCGCCATTTGGCGGGAAATACCGGCAAATTCAAATCTATGTGGATCCCACAAAGATGGAAGCCAATCAACTAAGCCCGATGGATGTGGTTCGCACAGTGAACAACGCGAATGCCATCCTACCTGCGGGTGACGTGAAGCTGGGTCCTACAGATTTCAACATCTACACCAACTCGCAATTCCCGGACACCGATGAGATCGATCGTCTGCCATTGAAGACAAGCGGCAACGGGCAGCTGTTGGTGGCTGACGTGGGCAAGGCGAAGGATTCATCCGCAATCCAGACCAACATTGTCCGCGTCGATGGACAACACTCGGTTTACCTGCCCATCCTCAAGCAGGGTGGCGGGAGCAACACCATCTCCATTGTGAATGGCATCCGCAAGGGGCTGGAGCATCTGGTGGATGTTCCCAAAGCGCTGAAGACGGCGGTGGTATTCGACCAATCCGAGTTCGTGAAAACGGCCATCAAAAACCTGGGCAGCGAAGGCGGCATCGGCCTTGTGCTTACAGGGCTCATGATTTTGATATTTCTCGGAAGCGTACGCGCTACGGTCGGCGTAATGTTGTCGATTCCGCTCTCCGCTCTCGCCGCATTTCTTGCTCTCAACATGATGGGAGCCACAATCAATTCCATGGTCCTTGGCGGTCTGGCGCTGGTGTTTTCGCGACTGATCGATAACTCGGTGGTCGTGCTTGAGAACATCTTCCGACATCTGGAGATGGGCGAGACACCGGAACATGCAGCCGAGGTCGGCGGCCGCGAAGTGGCACTTCCGGTCCTGGCCGCAACCTTTACCACCGCTATCGTCTTTTTCCCGGTTGTATTCCTTTACGGGGTAAGTCGGTATCTCTTCACCGCGCTGGCACTTTCGGTTGTGCTGGCGCTATTCGCCTCCTATTTGGTGGCGTTAACTGTCGTTCCGCTGTTCTGTGCGCGCTTCATCAAGAACGCTCACAACGAGGCGGCTCACCACAAAGGCGGAAGTCCCTTCCAACGATTTGTGCGCTCGTTCAACCGGGTCTATAACCGCTCTTTGATTCACTACGATCGTTCCGTCGAAAAGACTCTCGTGTGGCCGCGTACCGTTGTACTGGTCGTGATGGGCGTGTTCGTGATCAGTTTGGGACTGTTTCCGCTAATGGGACTCTCGTTCTTCCCACGAACCGACCCCGGGCAGTTCGTAATCAACATAAAGGCGCCGAGCGGCACGCGAATTGAGCTCACCGATCAATACGTCTCCCGCATCGAGCAGGACATCCGCAGCATCGTGCCGAACAGCGATCTCGGAATGATCGTGTCGAACATCGGTACAGCGCCTGGCTTCTCCTCTATGTACTCCAGCAACTCCGGGCCGCACACCGCGTTCATTCAAGTCAGCCTGAATAAGGAGCACCGCACCAGCACCTTTGCGTATATGTCCGACGTGCGCAGCAAGCTGCACGAAGACTTCCCGGAGATCTCCTCCTACTTCCAGACCGGGGGCCTCGTTGACGCTGTAGTCAACCTCGGACTGCCCGCTCCGATCGATATCCAGGTGAGCGGCAGGAATCTTCAGGAGGCAGCAGAAGCCGCCAGATCGATTGCAAAGCAGATTCGGGGGTTGAGCGGCGTAGGTGACGTGCTGACTCCGCAGGACGTTGACTACCCCGGTCTGCGATTGCAGGTAGACCGCGAGATGGCAGGTAGACTCGGTCTGAGTTCGCGCGAAGTGGTAGACAACGTCATCACCGCTCTGAGCTCCAACGCGATGATCGCGCCGAACTACTGGGATGATCCCAAAAGCGGCAATAGCTACATGCTTGCCGTGCAATATCCAGAATCACAGATCAAGTCGTTGCAGGATTTGGAGCAGATACCCATCCGCTCACCGAACGGTCTAACCGCAACCAACTTAGGCGCGGTGGTACATATTGCGCCAATGAAATCGCCGACTGAAGTGGACCACTACCAGCTTCGGCGCGTAATTGATGTGTATGTCTCCCCGTCGGGCCAGGATCTCGGCGGACTCGCTAGCCGAGTTGACCGCATTATTGCCAATCAGCACCTGCCGGAGAATCTGCATGTCACGGTACGCGGTTCGGTGGAAGGCATGCGCCAATCCTTCACCAGTTTCGGGATTGGGCTGATCCTCTCGATCATCCTTGTCTACCTGATCCTAATGGCGCAGTTCTCCTCATTTATTGATCCTCTTGTGATTCTGCTGGCGATCCCGCCCGGCATTACGGGCGTAATTCTGCTCCTGCTAGCGACGGAAACAACGCTGAACGTCATGTCGCTCATGGGCGTGATCATGATGACCGGAATCGTCGTGTCGAACTCGATCCTGATCGTGGAGTTCGCGCGAAAATTGCGTGGAGAAGGAATGGCAATTCGCGAGGCCGTGGCGATGTCCTGCCGCGTCCGGCTGCGTCCCGTCCTGATGACTTCCCTCGCAACTATCTTGGGCATGATCCCGATGGCACTGGCACTTGAGCCGGGCAGCGAGCAATACGCGCCGCTGGCCCGAGCTATCATCGGTGGACTCACCGTATCCGTTATCGTCACGGTGTTCGTCGTGCCTGCGGCTTACCTCTGGGTACACGGCAAAGAAGAGCAACCCGCCGCTGCTGCCGTCGGAGGTGCGCAATGAAGCCGGGAACCCACATAGCCGTGGCTCTCGCGCTCTCGTCAATCCTCACCGCTCGCGCCCAGGTCTCTCCAGCGATCCCGCCCGTTGACTCTAATTCACCCTCTACATGGAGAGCGCCAGAGAGCCAATCTGCTGGTACAGCATCACTGCCGAAGGCGACCTCCGACACCGTTGCACCTGCAGGCTCCGCGTCGCTATCCCTGACGCTGGCAGATGCTGAAAGCCGTGCGTTGCGCAACAATCCTCGAGTCGCAGTTGGGCGCCTGCTGGCCCTCGCGCAAAATCAGGTCACCCGGGAGACCCGATCAGCCGAGATGCCGGAACTTAAAGGCAATATCACGGCCGTGGACTCTCATCCAGGGAGCCGCATCACAGCCGGTTCATTGAATAACCCGGTCGTATATGAGCGGGCTGCGGCAGGGCTCACATTCTCGCAATTAATCACCGATTTCGGCCGTACTCGCAATCTCGTCACTAGCGCCGATCTGAACGCGAGAGCTCAATCCAGTGCCGCCGATGCAACCACCGCCGAAATCACTCTTGCCGTGGACCAGGCCTTCTACCATGCCCTTGGCGCGCAGAGCATTCTGAATGTCGCACAGGAGACAGTGAACGCGCGGCAAGCTAGCGTGGATCAGATATCAGCGCTAACCAACGCGAAGCTGCGCTCCACGCTGGATCTCAGCTTTGCTAACGTCGCTCTTGCTCAGGCAAGGCTGCTTTTTTTGAATGCAAGAAATCAGGCTCAAGATGCGATGGCAGCTCTCAATGCGCTGCTTGGGGAAGAAGTCGCACCAAATTTAACGCTTGTTGAAGAAGAAGCAATGTTCACTCCACCACCGAGTGATGCAGAAGCCCTGGTCGGCATAGCTCTTGCGCGTCGGCCGGATCTCCTTTCTCTGAACCAGCGAGCTCAAGCGGCGGCAAAGCTCAGCGCCGCAGAGCACGATTTGAACCGGCCAACGCTGTCCGCATTAGGCGCAGCCGGCGGTTCGCCCATTCGGGCGGACTCGATCACGAGCTCGTGGTACGGAGCTATCGGGGTCAATCTTAGTATTCCCTTGTTCAACGGCTTCCTCTTCTCCGCGCGGTCCCAAGAGGCAACGCTAAGGGCTAGCGCTGCGGAAGCGCAAGTGAAAGATCTCCGCGATACGATCGCACGAGATGTCAGGACAACGGCGCTACAGGCAAATTCCAACTTCGAGCGCATCACGGTCGCACAGCAGCTATTGAATCAAGCAAACTCCGCGCTCGATCTGGCTCAGGTTCGCTACAATCTCGGACTCTCGTCCATCGTAGAACTTAGCCAGGCGCAACTGCAGCAGACACAAGCTCGCATTGATCTTGCAGACGCGCGTTACTCCTACGCAGGTTCCCTGGCAGATATCAGATTCCAGACTGGTCAGTAGCCGCCGTTGACGTGACCGAAGGTCAGTCCTTGTATATCTGCCACATCTCCAGGTACGCGGCGAGCCCTACGACATGAAAAAAATCGGAGGCAGCGAAATACACGACCGTTACGCCCAGATACCAGCAAATCATGAACTCCGGGGTAACAATCGTTTGCAGAGGAAGCGGTGAGGCCGAGGCCACCATGGCCAGCACAATCAGCGCAAGCTTCACGATTCCCATCACCAGATTGATCTCCACCAACTTCCCTCGCATTGCCCCGATGCGAAAGGCACCAAGCAGGCTTGCCATCGGCCCTGTTCCTCGCAGCATTGCGATCAGCGGTGCCATCGAAAGCACCCAGCTCACTGACGCCCAAAGCGTAAAAAGTCCCAGGCTGGAGGCGATTACTATCGCTCCATAGAGCACTGCATTCGGCTCTCGCCCGGCTTGGATAGGACCCGCAATCGCAACTTTTCCTCCTAATCGCAGCAACGCGAACCATAACGCAAAGCAGCCAAAAAGCGCCGCCGCGCGCAACCCATGCAAGATTGCAACCGCGCCCGGGCGCGCCCGCAGACGCGGCTCCGTGCGCAGCAGTACGAGTGTCCGCCCGATGGCCGATACCAAGACCCACGCGATCAGCAGCGCCGGTACAAGCCATTCCGCGAGCCGCGTCATACCTGGTCGTAATATGTTCCAAAGCTGGGCCACGATCGCTGCAGATCCGGTCGGATCGGTCAGCGATATCCCTCGCAGAACGTGAAAGTCGGCGCCGGATTGCCGTACTAGTTGAGCTGTATGAAACCAGATCAGCGCCACTGCTGGAATACCAAACAGCCAACGCCACGCTACCTCGAGGGCTGTGAGCGAAGGTCGTTTCCAGCATGCTGACATCGTGTGAACGAATGACTGCGTGCCCCGGATACTGTCACTCTGGCTGGGACTCTCCGCCCCCTGCACTAATTCACCACTAAGTTCACCAGCTTTGTTTGCACGATGATCACCTTCACAATGGTTTTCCCTTCCAAACGTGCCACAATCTTCGGATCCGCCAAGGCGGCGACCTTGATAGCTTCCTGGTCGCTGCCGGCTACGACGGTGATCACGCTCGCCAGCTTGCCATTTATCTGCACCGGAATTTCAATCTCGTTTTCCGATGCCAATTTTGCATCCGCAATCGGCCACGCTGTGCGGAGGACAGCGCCCTCTCCGCCAAGCCGCTCCCACAGCTCGGCCGCCAGAAATGGCGCAAAAGGAGCTAACAGCAGCGTCAGCGTGCGAAACACGTCGGCAATTGTCTCGGGGGCAATCTCGCCGGAGTCCATGGCCGCCTCATGGTCGACGATCGTATTCACGAGTTCCATTATCGCGGCGATGCAAGTATTAAAGTGCCACCGTCCGCTGAAGTCTTGGGTGATCTTCGCTACCGTCTGGTGCAGCTTACGCAACAAAGCCTGCGCCGCCACGCTCTGCTGTACTCGGTCTTCCGATCTGTCGCGAGTCACCTCTGCGTACTTCATCGTCAGCCGGTAAACCCGGCTTAAAAAACGACTTATACCAGCCACACCCTCTTCCTGCCAATCCAGGTCACGATCTGGCGGCGCCGCAAAGAGGGCGTACATGCGTGTCGAGTCGGCACCATAGCGTGCGATCATCTCGTCCGGCGCTACTACATTGCCCTTGGACTTCGACATTTTCGCGCCGTCCTTGATCACCATGCCCTGGGTGAATAGGCGCGCTGCAGGCTCATCATTCTTAATGAGCCCGAGATCACGCATCACCTTCGTCCAGAAACGCGAATAGATCAGGTGCAGGATCGCGTGCTCCACGCCGCCGATATACTGATCGATCGGAAACCAGTAATTCGCCTTCTCAGAGTCGAACGGGGCGCACGTGTTCTTCGAGTCCGTGTAACGGTAGAAATACCAGCTTGAGTCGACAAAAGTATCCATCGTGTCTGTCTCACGTCGCGCGGGTCCACCGCACACAGGACATACCGTGTCCACAAAGTCCGCCATGCGCCCGAGTGGCGACCCACCCTGTTGTGTGATCTCCACCTGCTCCGGCAGCAGCACCGGCAGTGCGGACTCAGGAACTGGGACCACCCCGCCTGCGTCAACTCCGTCATGCCCGTTGCGGCAATAAACCATTGGAATGGGAGTACCCCAGTATCGCTGCCGGCTCACGCCCCAGTCCTTCAGGCGATATGTCACGGTCGGCTCTCCGAAGTTGCTCTCCTTCGCATGTGCAGCCATGCTTTGTTGCGCTTCAACGCAACTCTGTCCGGACCACTTACCGGAATTTATTAGCACCGATGCGTCTTCCTCGATGTATGGCAACGACGGAAGCTCTTCATCATGCATATCGGGGACGATGACCTGCCGAATCTCCAAGCCGTACTTGGTCGCGAATTCGAAATCTCGTTCGTCGTGCGCAGGTACGCTCATAATCGCGCCGGTTCCGTAGTCGGCAAGAATATAGTTCGCTACCCAGATCGGCACCCGCTCACCGTTGAACGGGTTAACGGCAAATCTGCCGGTCGTCACGCCGTGCTTCTCGATCATGCCGACATCTCCGGCTTCGCGTGCGGCCTTCTGCTCGGCGATCATCGTATTCACCTGCGCGGCCAGAGCGGGATCTTCGTCCGCGAACCGCTTGGCCACAAAGTGTTCCGGAGCTACTTGAATCGAGGTCGCGCCAAAAATGGTATCGACCCGCGTAGTAAATACCGTGATGGCAGGACACTGGTCCGCTCCAGCCCCAGCCGCGTCTTCCAGCGCAAAATCCACGAACGTACCTTCGCTTCGGCCAATCCAGTTCCGCTGCATGGTACGGACCTTTTCAGGCCAGCCCTCAAGCTGCTCCAACCCCTTTAGCAGCTCGTCTGCGTACTCGGTGATCCGCAAAAACCACTGAGTCAGGTCTTTCTGCTCAACCAAGGTCTCTTCATGCCTCCAGCACCGGCCGTTGATCACCTGCTCATTCGCGAGCACGGTCTGGCAATCGGGACACCAGTTCACCTTGCTCTTTTTTCGGTACGCGAGCCCACGCTCGTACATCTTCAGAAAAAACCATTGGTTCCAGCGGTAGTACTCCGGTAGGCAGGTCGTGACCTCGCTTGACCAGTCGTAGCTGAACCCGATGCGTGACATCTGCTTTCGCATCGCTGCAATATTGCTCAGCGTCCATTCACTTGGTGGAGTATTGTTCTTGAGCGCAGCATTCTCAGCCGGAAGACCGAAGGCATCCCAGCCCATAGGGTGCAGTACGTTGTAGCCCTGCATCCACATGAAACGCGCTAGGGCGTCGCCGATCGAGTAATTCCGCACGTGCCCCATGTGGAGCTGTCCGCTCGGATACGGCAGCATTTCCAGACAATAGAACTTTGGTTTGCCTGCATCGTGCGGATCGGCGGCATAAAGGGACGGTTCAGCGTCCCACCTCGCCTGCCATCTCGCCTCGATCTCCGCCGGGTTATACCGCTGTAGGTCGTTCGCGCCTCGAACCTGCTCTGACATATGTTCGATTGTAAAGAATCCGTGTGGCCGGGCTTGGACCCGCCCAACAATGCACGAAAAAATGGCCCCACTCCCTGTCAGAAGTGGGGCCTACCGCATCTTGCGTCACTCTGTAGCTCTGCGAGCAAGAGTTGCTCGTGCCCTGCAAGCGTCTAAATCTGCTTCTGAACCTCTACTTCGTGAAGATTGTGCTCCCGGGAACCTTTCCCTCGTCGTTCAAAATTCTGTTCTCAGCCCGCTTCGCTCCGCGCATCGCGTTCACATCGAGCTTCTCCTGCTTGCTCTTCGTATCCGTCAGCTCATCACCTGAGCCCCTGCCTTCGATCGCCTCATGAGAAGGCCGTGCCGCGCTCTTGGTGGAATCGAGTCCGTGTGCCATAGACATCTCCTCTACCTCTATAAGAGCCCTGGGCCCTACGACGGGTTGCCCTGCACCGCGGCCGTGACCGGCTAAACTGGAAAGACACATGAAAGCTCCTAACTCGTACAATCTGCACGCCTCCGCGCTTGTGATCGACACTCACGCTGACACTCCGCAGCGCTTTGCAGATGAGGCCTGGGACTTTACTGGGCCGCTGGGACACGGCATGCTCAACCTCGAAGCCGCACGCTGCGGCAACCTCGCCGCCGAGTTTTTCGCGATCTGGCCTGAGCCAACCGCCTGGCAAGGCCGCTTCGCACACCGGACACTCACGCTCATTGACGCAGTCTATGAGCAGGTGCGGCGCCACCCAGACGAACTCGCACTGTGCACGTCACCTGAAGAGATCATGGCTGCTCGGGACGCCGGCAAGTTTGGTGTATTGATGGGAATCGAGGGTGGCCACGCGATCGAGAATTCCCTGGCCTTGCTTCGGAGCTACTACGCCCTTGGCGTGCGCTACATGACACTCACCTGGGCCAACTCGAACGACTGGGCGGACTCTTCCGGTGACCTCGGCGAGCCTGACGTTCCCCATCACAACGGTCTAACCAGCTTCGGCCGCGACGTTATCGCGGAAATGAATCGCCTCGGCATGATGGTGGACGTCTC
>Ga0068853_100003486_pt1 | contig 12037 bp, 9 predicted proteins | sample KBSCornC32_FD_65655 | JGI IMG/M metagenome (GOLD analysis project Ga0068853, IMG submission 65655) | Corn rhizosphere microbial communities from Kellogg Biological Station, Michigan, USA - KBS Corn C3-2 | ecosystem: Host-associated > Plants > Roots > Rhizosphere > Soil ... | reverse complement strand
CACGTCGATGTTGCCGCGCGTCGCGTTCGAATAGGGGCAGATCTTTTCATGCGCTTCGGTGGCGAGTGCGAGCAGATCGGCTTGCGGCAGGCTCTTGTCTTCGACGTGCAGCTTGACTGCGAGGCTGAAGCCGCCGATGTCGCGCGGCCCTATCGATACTGCGCAGGTGATTGCGGCCTTGGAGGCGTCTTTGCGGTGTTGCTTTCCCACGAAGTCGAGCGCCCCTCCGAAGCATGCGGCGTAGCCGGCGGCAAACAGATGCTCCGGCGTCGCGGTACCCGGCTTCCCGGGACCCCCCATTTCCTTGGGCACCGACAACTCGGCCTTGACGATTCCGTCGCTCGATTCGGTGTGCCCGTTGCGGCCGCCCCGGGCGGTCGCGGTTGCGGTGTACAAGGGTTTGATCTTGTCCATCGGTGATGCGTCTCCTGTGAGGTACTTCGATTCAATCGAGAACGGATCTCGAGTGCGGGCGCCGGTCCCTCTCCCTCGGTGGGAGTGGGCACGGCACATGCAGGCCGGGTCCGCCTTGGTGCAGATCGGCCCGCGAACCGGTGAGATGTGCAAACGTGCAAACTCAGAAGCGACCAGCCATGTAGTCGTTCGCTGCCTGCCGGATTTCATCCATCGTGTTCATCACGAACGGGCCGTAGCGCGCCACCGGCTCGCCGAGCGGCTTGCCGGCGATGATCAGCAGCCGGGCCGGCGCTGCGCCAGCGGCGACTCTGATTTCTTCGCCATCGCTCAGCACCCCGATCTCGCTGCGCTTCAGCGTCTTCGCATTCGCACCAACGCCGATCACGGCCTCGCCATCGTACACATACACGAAGGCGTTGTATCCAGCGCTAACCGGTTGCACAAACGCCGATCCCGCCGGCAAGTGGACATCGAGATAAGTCGGGTCCGTCGCGCCGGTATCGACCGCGCCTTTCACGTCACCGACCTCGCCCGCAAGCACCTTCACGCTGACGCCGTCGACATCGACCGTCGAAATCTTCTCGGGATCGATGTCCTGATAGCGTGGCGCGGTCATCTTGTCCTTGGCGGGCAGATTGACCCACAGCTGAAAGCCCTGCAGTAGTCCGTCCTCTTGCTCGGGCATTTCTGAATGGACGATGCCGCGCCCGGCCGTCATCCATTGCACGCTGCCGGGCCTGAGCAGGCCGACGTTGCCCTGGTTGTCGCCGTGCCGCATGCGGCCAGCGAGCATGTATGTGACCGTTTCGAAGCCGCGATGCGGATGATCCGGAAAGCCGCCGATGTAATCCGCCGCCTCGTCCGAGCGGAACTCATCGAGCAGCAGGAACGGATCGAGCTCGGAAAGGCCCGGTCGTCCGATGATGCGATTGAGCTTGACGCCGTCGCCATCGCTGGCCGGCAGGGCGGCGAATACACGCTCGACTGCGCGCACTGTCCGCGGTTCGACCTCGCTTGCGACCGTAGAGGTTTTGGTGTTCTGAGCCATGATCGATATCTCCTGAGCAAGCAAGACACGCATATGGGGTCATGTTGTCGAAACGAAAGACCCTTCACGAGAGTCGAACAATTCGTGCAAAACGGCTGAGCGAGCCTGGCCGAGATGGCAGCGCCTGGGCGGTGTGGAGCTGCGAGCGGCCGCTAGTCCGCCTGCCCGATGTCCTGACGCCTGATCTTGCCGGCTGCGGAGAGCTGGAACCGGAGGCAACTGCAAAAATTCCCCCACTGCTCGGAGTCGAACGGTTGACCCGATGAGCGGCACGGCGCTGCTCGATGTGCTGGGTAGCTTGCTCCTGTAATGGCAAGATCCGAGAAGGGCACTGGCACAGCGCCCTTTCGTTCGACCTATCAGCGGCCTGGTTCGTCGGCTTTGCGGCCGGCCTCGAACAGGAACCAGATCCTCCGCTCGGCTTCGTCGATCCAGTTTTCCAGCAGGCTCGCGGTCGCGACATCGCCATGCTCGTCGCACACGTTGTGCGTCTCGCGCATGTGTGCGGCCAGCTGCATGTTGTCGTCGCGCAACTCGGCGAGCATGTCCTGCGGCGTGACGAAATCAGCGTCGTTGTCCAGCACGCGCTGCAGCCCGGCGATGTGTCCGATCGAGCGTAACGTCGTCCCGCCGAGCTTGCGCACGCGCTCGGCGATCGGGTCGGTCGTGTCGTAGAGCTGATCCGCCTGCTCGTCCAGCAGCAGGTGATAGTCGCGGAAGTGAGGTCCCGAGACATGCCAGTGGAAGTTCTTGGTCTTCATGTACAGCGCGTAGACATCGGCGAGCAGAATGTTCAAAGAGCCGGAGATGTCCTGCGTGGCGCTCGCGCTGAGACCGGTTGGGGTCTTGAGCGGCGCTTTGCGTCGTGCAACTGCGTCCTTGGTCGTCATGGTTCACTTTTCCCTTTAGAAATACCGGATCGAACGTCGGGCTCGATGGGCGTCGTTGATACAGTTTGCCTTATGATCCTGAGCGCTGCAGCAAGCAGAACGGTTGCGGCCTACGCGACCGCGACGGCCTTCGGCTCCGATGGAACGGCAATCTCGCGCAAGACTTTGTGCACGAACTGAACGCTGATGGACCCTTCGCCGACGGCGGATGCGATGCGCTTGGTGCTGCCTGAACGGACGTCGCCGACCGCGAATACACCCGGCAGCGAAGTCTCGAGCAGATGCGGCGTGCGCTGCAATGGCCAGCGTGCGCGCGTGAGATCCGCGGTGCTCAGATCGGAACCGGTGCGCACGAAGCCCTTGTCGTCGAGAGCCACGCAATCGATCAGCCACTTGGTGTTGGGTACGGCGCCTGTCATCAGAAAGACATGGCCGATGTCCCGGGTATCCGATGCGCCGCTCAGATTGCAACGCCAGCTGATGCGTTCGAGTCGATCGCTGCCTTCGAGCGCGGTCAGCTCGGTGCGCGTGTGCAGCGTGATGTTAGGGCTCTCTTCGATGCGCCGTATAAGATAGCGCGACATCGAATCGGCCAATCCGTCCGCGCGAACCATCAGATGGACATGCCGGCAGGCTGCCGCCAGAAACACGGCCGCCTGGCCGGCCGAGTTACCGCCGCCGACGATCACGACCTCCTGGTCGGCACATAGCTTTGCTTCAAGATACGTCGCCGCGTAGTAGACGCCGACGCCGACAAAGCGAGACAGATTGTCGAGCGCAAGCTCACGATACTGCGCGCCGGTAGCGATCACGATGACACTTGCAAGCACCACGCGGCCGTCGGACAGGTCGATCGAGTACGGACGCTGGTCGCAGTTGAGCCGCAGGACCGTCGAGGCGATTTCGATGTTGGCGCCGAATTTCTGAGCCTGCGTAAGCGCGCGACCCGCCAGCGCCTGACCCGAGATACCGGTCGGGAAGCCGAGGTAGTTCTCGATTCTCGAGCTGGTTCCGGCCTGGCCTCCGGGTGCGACGGACTCGAGCACATACACATCGAGTCCCTCGGATGCGCCATACACGGCTGCGGCGAGACCCGCAGGCCCGGCTCCGACCACGATCATGTCGTGCACCGTGGCCGTGTCGACGGTCGGATTCATGCCGAGAAACTCGGCCATCTCGTTCAGGCTCGGATTCTTCAGGACTGTGGCACCGCGTCCGATGACGACTGGAACGTCGTCGAATCCGACGTGAAAGCGATCGAACAGCTCCTGCACACCCGGGTCGCTGTCGACGTCTACGCTCACATAGGGGTACGCGTTGCGCGTGAGAAATTTGCTCAAGCGCAAGGTGTCGCCGGAATGTCTCGAGCCGACCAGCATCAGATCGCTCTTCCCGAACGAGAGCATCCCGACGCGGCGCAGGATGAAGGCCCGCATCATGATCTCGCTCAGCTCTGCGTCGGTCTGGACGATATGCCTCAAGTCCTCGTCCGGGATCGAAAGGATTTCGCCGGACTCGCGCACGCGGATACGCGCAAGGCCCGCCACGCCGCGCAGCGTGCTCATCTCGCCCGCGAACTCGCCCGATCCGACCACCGTCAGCATCTCCTCGCCGGCCATGCCCGGCACGACGATTTCGATGCTGCCCGACAGTACGACCAGCAGATCACGATGGCGCTGGCTCGGCTCCGCGAGAATATCGCCAGCTTTCACCAGCCTGTGCCGGCCGTGCACGTCGAGGCGCGCAAGTTGCTGCGGGGTGAGCTTCGGGAACACCTGCTCGCGGCGCTTTTCGGGGAGATCGCTGGCCATCGTGCCTGTTGCGTCTGTGATGATCTATCCAGGATAGTCCCGGCGGACGCGGGACGATTGCATTTCTTTGCTTCCGTTTCGCGCTTCTTGCTGTTTTTTTACGGGCAGCCTTCACGAGCTGCAAGAGAGCATCGAGCAGCCGGCACGATGCCGGGCCCAATCCGGTCGGCGCTGTGCGAACTGTTCGCGGCCGGGCTGATCGTCATAGGGCGTGCGCAGCACGTCGAGCAATTCATGGATCCCGGAATCATCGCCTTGCTCGGCGCGATCGATCGCGAGCTGCGCCAGATAGTTGCGCAAAACATAACGCGGGTTGACAGCATGTATGCGCTCACGCCGCTCCGACTGCGTGAGTCCGTCCTTGCGGACACGTGCGGCGTAGCGCTCGAGCCACGCGTTGAATTCCGGTTCACCCTGTTTCCGCTTCGCTTCGTCGTAGAACGCATCGTGCAGCGGCCCGAGCGTCGGCGCATCGATATCGACTTCCGACAGCGCGCGAAACAGCAAGGTCATGTCCACTTCGGCCGATTGCATCAAGGCCTGCAGCGAATCCATCAGCTCGATGTCTCCATCGAGACATTCGATCAGTCCGAGCTTCGCTGCGACGTTGTCGCGATCGGCGGCGGTGAATGTGTCCACGTAACGCTGCAGCCCCGCGTGCAGCGGATCGACGGAAGTGAAGGCGGGCACCAGTGCGTTCGCGAGCTGGCCGAGATTCCAGTACGCAATCTGCGCTTGCTGGCCGAAGCGGTAGCGGCGCCCCTGCGCGTCGGTCGTGTTGGGCGTCCAATCGAGGTCGAAGTCGTCGATCCAGCCGTACGGTCCGTAGTCGATCGTCAGGCCGAGGATCGACAGATTGTCGGTGTTCATTACGCCGTGCACGAAGCCGACGCGCATCCAATGCGCGACCATGCGGGCGGTGCTCTCGGCCACTTGTCCGAACCACTCGGCGTAGAGCTGTTGATCACCGCTGAAGCGTGCAGCGAGCTCCGGAAAATCGCGCTGTATCGTGAAGTCGATCAGCTGCTTGAGCAGAGTCACGTCGCCGCGCGACGCGGGCAACTCGAAGTTGCCGAAGCGGATGAACGAAGGTGCGACGCGGCACACGATCGCGCCGGGCTCGGCTTTCGGATGGCCGTCGTAGAACATGTCGCGCACGACTTCCTCGCCGGTCGCGACGAGGCTCAATGCGCGCGTTGTCGGCACGCCGAGATGGTGCATCGCCTCGCTGCAGAGAAACTCCCGAACCGAAGAGCGCAATACCGCACGGCCGTCGGCGCTGCGTGAATATGGCGTGCGGCCCGCACCCTTGAGCTGCAGCTCCCAGCGCTCGCCGGCCCCGTTGATCGTTTCGCCGAGGGTGATGGCTCGGCCGTCACCGAGCTGGCCGGCCCAGTGGCCGAACTGGTGACCGCCGTAGTTCGCTGCGTAGGGCTGCATGCCATCCAGCAGTGCGTTGCCGCCGAAGATCTGAGCGAACGCCGGCGATTTGATCTCGGCCTCGTCGATGCCCAGCAGGGTGGCGACTTCGCGCGAGTAGGCCATGAGCCGCGGCGCAGCCACCGGCGTGGGATCTACGCGCGAGAACAGTGCGCCATGCACCTGTCGCAAGCGTGGCCCGGCTTCCGGGTCGGCGGGTAGTTTGCGTACGAACGTGTTATCGAAACGAAGGGCTTGCATCAATGGGAAGCGAGGAGTCGTGCTGGTTCGCGATTGGCGCAGGACGCAGAGCTTATCGCAATTCCAAACCCCACCGCGGTTGAGGTTATGGGTCCCCCTCGGGCAGCTCCCACCGCCCCGGCCACTACGGGGGCATCCCTCGGGGACGAAGGGAGAATTACGTCGCTCCCCTCCGTTTTCAAGGAGGGTTGGCGCGAAGCGACCGGCAGGGCGCGGCCCTGCCTGGCAGCTCCGGTAAACTGCTGCCTTTTCGACCGTCGTCATTCAACCCCAGACACGCAAAGGAACGAAGTGAAGCGAGCGCTAGTGATCTTGATCGCCCTCACGTCTTCTGCACTGGCCGGTGCACAGGATTTCCTGCAGCAGTGGCGCGATAGCGCGGCCAAAGCCATGAATGAGTTTCGGAGCGCCCACGGAGCCGACATCCAGGCCGCAGGCTGGCGCTTCGTGACTGCCGTTACAACGCCGGAGGGCGTTCCGAGCGCCGATGTGTTCGTGAAGGACGTGAAGGTCCAGGACGGATCGATCCGTTCCGCATCGGTGCTGACCGTGGCCTATGTTCCGGTTCCGGCCTTCGACGTGCCCGAGTATCAGTCGTCGCGCGCGCTGGTCTGGTTCGATTGCAAGCAGGAACGCTACGAGCAACGCGGCATCGCCCGCTATGCGTCCATGAATGGTGGCGGCACACCGACTTCGGCGGATGCGGAGAAGCCGGTGACCGCAGCTCCGCAGATGCAAGCCGTCGAGGCAGAGTCTACGCAGAGCACGTTGCTGACGGCGGTCTGTTCGGCAGCGCTGTAATCTGCGAACGGTCCGTTCCCGAGCAGATATACATTTCCCTCCCCTTGAAGGGGAGGGCCAGGGTGGAGATGGGTGCAGTGAAACACGAATCGATCGAAGCACTACCCTCGGTTCTCGGGGAACTCTCATATCTCGCCCCCGGCATCGACCGCGCGCAAGTCCGAGTCTTTCCGCCGAGCAGTGGGCTTGCCGCCGAGCGCCCGGCATCGACTGCATGCACCGTGCCGATTCACGATGCGCGGCCGATCGCGAGCGACCTTCATCTCGACGAGCAGGGATTCGAGCTGCATTCACGCCGCTCCGCGTTCGCAGACTTCTACGACGAAGCCGCGGTGCGAGAGCGCTACTATCCGGAAGTGCAAGCGATTGTACGCAGCCTCATCGGCGCGCTCGAAGTCGTTGTGTTCGATCACAACGTGCGCAGCGCTGTGCGTGCGGCCCGCGGCGAGCTCGGGGTGCGCCTTCCGGTCGATCAGGTGCACAACGACTACACACTGGAGTCGGGACCGAAGCGCAAGCTCGAAGTCCTCGAAGCGGCCGGCCGCTCCGATCTCGCCAATCACCCCGTGGCGTTCGTCAATTTGTGGCGGCCGATCGTAGGACCTGTCTGTGACAATCCTCTCGCCGTGTGCGACGCGCGCAGCATCTCACCGAAGGATCTCGTGATTACCGACATCCATCATTTCGGAGAGGGAGATATGGAAGTACCTCGCCATCGCGGGCAGATCTATTCGGTGCACTACAGCGACGCGCACCGCTGGTATTACGTATCGGAGATGCAGCCTGACGAGCTGTTGCTGTTGAAGTGCTACGACTCGCGGGCGGACGGCCGTGCGCGCTTCATGCCGCATACCGGATTCCGCAATCCGGCGTGCCCGGTCGATTTCGTGCCGCGCGAGAGCATCGAGGCGCGGACGCTCGTGGTGTTCAACGAAGTTACCTGAGTTTCCTTCGCGAATCGGCTTTTTGCCTCGACCTCTTCTCGAGAGGGCCGCGCTCAAGCTCGACCCCCAGTCGCAATGGCTGCATGAGCTCGACGCGCAGACCATGAACCAGGCGCGACAATGGGCAAAGGCGAATCGCTTACCGGCAAAAGACTTGCCGAGTCAACCCGCGAAGTGGGATCAGGCGTGGAGTCGGGATTCGTCACGCAGCAAGGTGTCGCACACACAAGACACAATGCTTCAACGCGGCTCGCAAGCGGCCAGTTGATTTATCCACCGGCAACTGTGGGTAACTCTGTTGATGGTTTCGAGCGCGGCGCCAGCGGCCAGCGCTTATAACTCGATGCCGAAAAATCGCTCACGAAATAAGCGGCGCGATATGCTCAGCGGCTCTCCTCGGCGTCCTCCGACTTGCACGTTGGAAAGTACGCCAGCAGCGCGGGTCCGAACCGGAAGTCCGTGAAAGCACACAGATCGAGGAAGGTGCCGTAGCAGTCGGATTCGGATTCGACGCTGCAGTACTGCTGTCCAAAGCGCGTCGCTACGGCGGTGTAGAGCGTGCCGCCTTCCGTTCGCTCGGGGCGCATCAGCAGATCGCCCTTGGGCGTCCTCACGACCACCATCGCATACGGGAAATGCTTGACCGGCTTATCGTAGCAGCCGCAGTAGACCGATTGGAAATCCAGGTCATCGGACCGCAGCGCTTTGCGCTCGGCTTTCGAGAAGTGGGATTCCAGCCAGCGTGTGAGGTCGTCGTGCGGGCGTTCGTTTCTCTGCGGCGCATCGTTCGACCAGCGCTCGGCGTCTTGTGCGCGTGCGTAGCTAGCCGCCACCAGCATGGCCATGAGCCAGATGAAATACACATACCGAAGCATCTGCATTAGCTTCCCCCGGTTTCGTTGAGCGATGGGGTCCGACGGCAGCTTTAGCGCAAGCCGGAATGCTATCACTGGCGAGGCGAGGTCTGACGTTGATGTATGTGCGCCTGCACACGATCGTGGACGATCATGAGCGGCGACCGGAGCGAACGCCGGCTGAATCCGGACTACAAAGCACAGCAGGTGGACGCGTGAAGAGGCAGAAACTGCCTTTGGACGGACAGGCTCGGGTGGGGCTTACTTCTCGACGAACGCGCGTTCGATCACGTAGTCGCCAGGGACGCCGATATGCGGCGACATTGCGAACCCGCGCGCATCGAGCAGTGCGCGCGTGTCGCGCAACATGCTGGGGCTGCCACAAACCATCGCGCGATCCCGCGCGGGATCGAGCGGCGGAAGCCCGATGTCCTCGAACAGCCTGCCGCTGTTGACCAGATCGGTCAGCCGACCGCGGTTCTGATAGGGCTCGCGCGTTACCGTGGGGTAGTAGATCAGCCGATCGCGCACTTCATCGCCGAAGAATTCGTTGTTCGGCAGCTCGTCGGTGATGTACTCGGCGTAGGCCAGCTCGCTCACGATGCGCACGCCGTGCACCAGAATCACTTTTTCGAAACGCTCGTAGGTGTGCGGATCGCGGATGATGCTCATGAACGGCGCGAGGCCAGTCCCGGTAGCGAACAGGTACAGATGCTTGCCCGGCAGCAAGTCGTGCAGCACCAGCGTGCCGACCGGCTTGCGACTCACGAGGATCGGGTCGCCCGGTTTGATGTGCTGCAGCCGGGAGGTGAGCTCACCGTCCTGCACCTTGATGCTCAGGAACTCGAGGTGATCGTCGTAATTCGCGCTCGCGATGCTGTAAGCGCGCATGAGCGGCTTGCCTTCGTTCTCGAGGCCGATCATCACGAAATGGCCGTTCTCGAAGCGCAGCGCCTGATCGCGTGTGGTCTTGAAGCTGAACAGCGTTTCGTTCCAGTGATGCACGTCGAGCACGCGCTCGGTCCCTACGCTTGCCATGGTCTTTTCGGAGTTGCTGGTTGATCGGAAGGCACGAGTCTAGCGGCCGGCGCCATTTCGGAAAAGCTGGTAATTTGAATAACTATCATCGATAAAATCGATATACACGTTGCCATCAATGTCCCTGCGGTACACGTTGCGGCAGCTCCAGGTCTTTCTTGCGGTCGGCCAGGCCGGCACGGTATCCGACGCTGCGCAGCGGCTGGCGATGTCGCAGTCGGCCGCGAGCACATCGCTGGCCGAGCTCGAGCGCCAGTTCGATTGCCGGCTGTTCGACCGTCACGGCAAGCGCCTGCGCTTGAACGCGACCGGGCAGTTGCTGCTGCCCAAAGCCCGCGAGCTGCTCGATCGCGCCGCCGAGGTCGAAGCTATCCTCGCCGGCGGCATGGGTTTTGGTCCGCTGCGAGTCGGCGCCACGCTTACCATCGGCAATTATCTGGGGACCGTGCTGGTCGGCGAATTCATGCGCCGCTATCCCGGCAGCCCGGTTACGCTCGAGGTCGACAACACCACGAGAATTGGGGCGCGCGTGGCCGATTTCGAGCTGGATTTGGGCCTCATAGAAGGCGAGTCGGACAACCCCGCATTGCAGATGACGGATTGGGTGGCCGACGAGCTGGCGGTCTTCTGCGCACCGACGCATCCGCTCGCGAAAGCACGCAGCGTCGGAATCGAGCGTGTGCTGGAGGAGCAGTGGCTTGTGCGAGAGCGCGGCTCCGGCACGCGGCAGACGCTCGATCGCGCGCTCGGAAAATGGCGCAGCCGTTTGAAGATTCGCCTCGAGCTCGAGCATACCGAGGGGATCAAACGGGCGGTCGAATCCGGCCTCGGTATCGGCTGCGTGTCGCGGCTGGCGTTGAAGGACGCTTTTCGCCGCGGCAGTCTGGTCGAAGTCAAGCTGCGCGGAATCGATCTGCGGCGGCGCTTTTACTTTCTGCTGCACCGGCAGAAGTACCACACGCCCGGCATCGACGCGTTCCTGGGTCTGTGCCGTGAGGCCTCGGCGAAGGCGCGCAGAAGCGATGACATGGTGCCGTAGGAAAGCGCAGACGCCCCCTCTCCCACAAGGGGGCAACCGCACTTGCCCCTCGTGTCCAGCCGGACAATAATGCCGCGACCAGAGTCCGCACGGCCACGATAGATGGCGGGCGGTACCGGGGGAGGTAGCGCGAGCATGACTGACCAGCAGTCCGTCGAAGCAATCCAGAAGGAACCCAATGGCGAGCTCGACGCGGTGATCGTCGGCGCCGGATTTGCCGGGCTCTACATGCTGTATCGGCTGCGCAACATGGGTTTGTCGGTCCGCGTCTTCGAGGCCGGCAGCGGGGTCGGCGGCACGTGGTACTGGAACCGCTATCCGGGCGCGCGCTGCGACGTCGAGAGCGTGCAGTACTCCTACCAGTTCTCCGACGCCCTGCAGCAGGAATGGGACTGGACCGAGCGCTACGCAACGCAGCCCGAGATCCTGCGCTATGCAAATCACGTCGCCGACCGCTTCGATCTGCGGCGTGACATTCAGTTCAACACGAAGGTGACTGCCGCGACCTTCGACGAGGCCACCAGGCGCTGGACGATCCAGACCGATGGCGGCGCCAAGGTCAACGCGAAGTTCTGCATCATGGCGACCGGTTGCCTGTCGTCGGCCAACACGCCGCGCATCGAAGGCCTGGAAACCTTCCGCGGCCCCGTCTATCACACCGGCCGCTGGCCGCACGAACCGGTCGATTTCACCGGCAGGCGCGTGGGCGTAATTGGTACAGGGTCTTCTGCAATTCAGGCGATTCCGGTGATCGCCGAGCAGGCCGCGCACCTGTTCGTGTTCCAGCGCACGCCGCACTACACCGTGCCTGCACGCAATGCGCCGCTGGATCCCGAAGTGCGCCGCCAGATCAAAGCCGAGTATCCCGCGCTGCGCAGCAACGCGAAGCAAATGTTCGCGGGTATCGACCTCAAGCTCAACCCGCAGTCGGCGATCGAGGCGAGCCCCGACGAGCGCCAGCGCGAATACGAGGCGCGCTGGCAAAACGGCGGTGTGGCGTTCATGGGTGCGTTCGCGGATCTGCTCTTCAACGCGGATTCCAACGCGACGGCGGCGGCGTTCGTGCGCAACAAGATTCACGAGCTCGTGCGCGATCCTGCGCTGGCCGAGGCGCTATCGCCGCGTTATGTCATCGGTTGCAAACGGCTGTGCGTCGACACGGGCTACTACGAGACCTACAATCGGCCGAACGTCACGTTGGTCGATCTCGGCGGCAAGTCGATCGAGGCGATCACGCCGACTGGCGTCCGTGTACGTGGCAAGGAATGCGCAATCGACGCGCTGATCCTCGCCACGGGCTTCGATGCGATCACCGGTGCGCTGACGCGAATCGATATTCGTGGCACGAGCGGCAAAAAGCTTAGCGAAAAGTGGTACGCGGGTCCGCGCTCGTATTTAGGGCTGATGACCGCAGAGTTCCCGAACCTATTCACGATCACAGGTCCCGGCAGTCCTTCGGTGCTGACCAACATGCTGCCGTCCATCGAGCAGCATGTCGAATGGATCGCCGACTGC
>Ga0068853_100003483_pt1 | contig 12041 bp, 10 predicted proteins | sample KBSCornC32_FD_65655 | JGI IMG/M metagenome (GOLD analysis project Ga0068853, IMG submission 65655) | Corn rhizosphere microbial communities from Kellogg Biological Station, Michigan, USA - KBS Corn C3-2 | ecosystem: Host-associated > Plants > Roots > Rhizosphere > Soil ... | reverse complement strand
AAGACCGCGCTTTGTCCGCGTCGTCGAACTCCAGGATGACGAGGCGGCGAGGATCGTCAGTCCCCTCCAGGCATTCGAGCTGTCCGCCGCGTGTCAGGAAGCGCCCCCCGAAGCGTTGGACGGCTGCAACGCTTCGGCTCTTATAGTCGTCGAACGCTTTGACGTCCCCGATCGCCATTCTCGCAACGATATAGGCGGGCATGGCGGATCAGGCCTGTCCGGCGACGTGGGCCATGATGAGCCGCGCGCCCGGCATGCCCAGCGGTACGATTTCCACGCTGTTATAGCCTGCCCTCGCAAAATGCTCCTGCCATTGCTCTTCCGTCTGGAGGTACAGCCCCATGAACGCCTCATGCAGGAAGGAGAAGGCGGCGGAGAATTCCTTCTCCCGGTCCGATCCGGCATAGGGCACGGCCTCGGCCACCAGAACAGTGGTGTGGCGGGCGGAACTGAGCACTTCCCGAAAGCCGTCGGGATGCTCGTGCAGTACGTCGTGGAGGACGAACCCGGCATGTACCAGATCGGCCTCGTTGATCTGCGGGCGATAGGCTTCCACATCCTGAACCGGCGCGCAGATCACATTGATCCGGTCGCTGAGTCCTGCAATGGCAATCTCTTCCTTCGCATGTTCGCAAGCCTCGGGGCTGATGTCGACTGCGGTCCCGGTGGTGTCCTTCGGCATTTGGGAGAGGCAGCGTATCAGCAGGCCAGCACTCCCCGCGCCCAGATCGATGACGCGCTGCGGCTGGCGTTCCAATATGGCCTGTTCCGATTGTGGGTAGAAGGACTTCTCGCCGATCCAGCGGGAGGTACGCGCGACGAGTTTTCCATCGCGCGGGTAAAGGCTTGCGGCATGCTTCCAGTCGTCCGCATATTCGCGCGCATGGGCGATCAGGGGCGCGCAGGCGCGCAACGACCACGACAGATAGCCGGTGCCGTTTACCATCTCATCGAAAACGGCCGACCTTTGATAGACGGCTGCTCCGCCATTGGCTGTCGAAACGAGGAGGCCGGCCGTCTTCAGGGCGCTGAGGTAGCGATCCATGAGGACAGGCGAAAAGCCGGATGCGGCCGACATGGATGCCGCGTCGATCGTCTCGGCTTCGCGAAGATGGTCGAAAACACCATATTCCTCCGCGAGTTCGAACAGTACGGCCGCGCCGGCAAAAGCAGAGGCATTGGCGTTGGCCGCCTGGAGGTTCGTAGACAGTGACATGCTCGGTCTCCCTTCTCACTGGTCGACCGATCACCTGCGAAGATGATCGGTTTGAAGAGAGACTAATGCGCTGACCTCGCGGCAAGAATGGTCCTTTATGCGTATAAGAAACTTGTTCCTGCTACTCACTTGAGTTAGCCTCAAGGGACAGCGAACGATTCCGGTCCAGGAGTCAGTAAGGGGTAAGCATCCCTTGAGTTGGCGGGACGCCGCGTCCTTCCATCCTACCATGGCGGCACCGAAAAGGAGAGATACACTCGGGTCGGGCTGCGCAAAACTATGATCGAGGCTGCATCGAGACTTTACCATCTGGATAGATGGGATGACATCCGGTTCGTTCTGGCTGTGGCGCGGGCGGGCAGTTTCTACAATGCCGGCCAGTCGCTGGCGACCAGCCAGTCGACGGTCAGCCGCCGCGTTCAGTTTCTCGAAAAACGCCTTGGGACGAAGATTTTCGACCGGCACTCGCACGGCATGCGGCTGACCACTGCGGGAAATGAACTGGTTGCCCGCGCGCGGGCGATGGAAGATGCAGCGCATGCCATAGAACTTCATCTGTCCGGCGCCGATATGCGGATGAACGGCATCGTCCGGCTGAGCGCGCCTGACGGGCTCCTCACCCACTGGCTGGTTCCCGCGCTGGCTGAATTCCGTTCGACCTTTCCGGGCATTCGCGTGGACCTGATGGCAAGCAGCAAGGTTCCCTGTCTGGGCACGGGGGAGACGGATGTGGCGATTTGCATGAACCACCCTGTCGGGCATCGTGTCGTGGCGATGCGTGCGGCGGATATCCGGTTCACTCTGTTTGCGACCACCGGCTATATAAAGGCCTTCGGAACTCCCAAGGTGAGGGAAGAACTGCGTAACCACTGGTTCGTCGAGCATACGGGCCAACTTGGGCTTGAGCAGCTGGAAAGCTGGCGGAATTTCGTTTCCCAACATCAACGTGTCGCGTGCCATGCCGATACGTCCAGCAGTTTCCTCGCGGCGCTGCTATCCGGATTCGGCATCGGCCTGTGTCCCGACTTCTATCGCTTCGTGCAGCCCGAACTGGTGCCCATCGCCATCGATACCGGATGCTCCGCGAGCGTGTGGTTGATGTCCCATGAGGAAACCAACCGCAGCGCGCGCATCCGGGCCTTGCTCAATTTTCTCAAGCGTCGATTTGCGGAGCATCGAGGGCTGTGGTTTTCGGAGTGAGTTGCGCTGGCGACCGGCGCTTTCCAATATTCTCGCTCAGTCCCACGCTAACCCCTACCAGAATGAACGCGATGCCCCAGAGGTGATAGGCGTGGATCGGCTCGTCGAGAAAGATCAGCGCCAGTACGGTCGAATAGGCGGCGACCAGATGGAAGGATATGCCTGTAACCGATGGGCCGAACACCGCAACGCATCTGTTCCAGAACAGCGTGGCCACGAGGGAGGGGAAGACGGCGATGAACAGGATCAAGGCAACCGGCATCGGGCCAAATGGCATCGACCGCCCCAATGCCTCCTCCCATATCCACGCGGGCAGCATCGGTATCGGTGTCGACAGCACCATACCGCCGAGAAAGGCGTTGGCGGATAGCCCTGCCGGCTTTTTGCGCAAAAGGATCGAATAGATCGCGAAGGAGCATACGGCGGCAAGGACTAACAGTTCGCCCGGACCGAAGGACAATGTTCGCAGGATCGCCCAATCGCCCTTCCCGATGATCCAAAGGACACCGATCAGCGACAGCGGCGCGCCCATGAGTATGTGGCGGGACGGGCGCTGGTGCAGAACCGGCCAGGCAATGAGCGGCGCGACCAGCGGCATGGCCGAATTCAGCATGGCCGCGGTAGCTGCCGGCACGCTATGCAGGGCGATATAGTTGAGCAAGGGGTAGCCGATGAAACCGGTGATAGCGGCGCCCATGACGAGGGGGAGACTGCGGCGCAGCACTGGCCAGTCCCGCACGAGGTCGCGCCAGACGAAGGGCAACAGGCATAGTGACGCGCCGACCCAGCGCCAGAATGTCAACCCGACCGGCGGCAGGTCCTGGGCATAGGCCCGGCCGATCAACAGGTTCAGTGCCCAGAAGAGAGGGGGCAGGGGCAGGAGCAGATAGGGAGCATCCCAGATGCGCCGAATGAGGGTCTTCACAGGCTTGCCTCTTCCTCTGTCAGGGCGGTGTCGGTTCGGGCATGATGCCGCAGGAAAAGGTTGCAGGCCGGATTGTCTGTTTCCTCTGCCCATGCATATCCCAGCCGATCGAGCGTCGCCTCGAACCGGGCGCGATCGTCGGAGGGCACCTGAACTCCCACAAGGATGCGGCCATAGTCGGCCCCGTGGCTGCGATAGTGGAAAAGGCTGATATTCCACCGCGACCCGATCGCTTCCAGAAAATCGAGGAGGGCGCCAGCCCGTTCAGGGAATATGCAACGCAGGATGATCTCGTCGGGCAGGTCGGGCGCAAAGCCCCCGCTCATGTGGCGAATATGGGACTTCGCCAGTTCGTTGGCGCTCATGTCCAGAACCTGAAGTCCATGTGCCCGCACGGTTGCGAGCAGGTCGTTACGCTCGCCTTTGCCGCCGTCGAGTTTCAGGCCGACAAAGACATGCGCGCGCTCAGGGTCATTGTATCGATAGTTGAATTCCGTCACGACGCGCTTGCCGAGGAGCCGGATGAACTGGCGGTAGGTGCCCGGCCGTTCGGCGATCGTCACGCCGAGCAGGATTTCGCGCTCCTCCCCGACGGCAGCCCGTTCGGCGACATGGTGGAGCCTGTCGAAGTTCATGTTTGCGCCGCTCGCAATGGCGACCACGGGATTCGAAGGTGCGCCGCGCCGGGCGATATGGGCCTTTGCCCCGGCCACGGATAGCGCCCCCGCCGCTTCCAGAAGGACGCGGGTATCCTCGAACACATCCTTGATCGCCGCACACATTGCATCCGTGTCGACCGTGATAACGCCATCGAGCAGCGTGCGGCACAGCGCGAATGTCTCGATACCCGCCTGCCGGACGGCAACCCCGTCTGCGAACAGGCCCACACTGTCGAGGATCACGCGCCGGTCAGCCTCGATCGCGGATTTCATCGAGGCGGCGTCAACCGGCTCGACCCCGAAGACCAGTGTTTCGGGGCGCAGATATTTGGCATAGGACGCGATCCCCGCCGCCAGCCCACCACCCCCGACCGGTACGAAGATCGCCTCGATCGGATCGGGATGTTGCTGGAAAATCTCCATCGCGATCGTGCCCTGACCGGCGATGACGTCCAGATCGTCATAGGGATGAACGAAGCAGAGGCCGTCGCGTGCGGCGAGCACCAGGGCATGGGCGCAGGCGTCGTCGAACGTATCGCCGAAGAGTACGACCTCTCCACCCAGCCCGCGAACGGCATCCACCTTGATCGATGGCGTCGTAACCGGCATCACCATCAACGCCCGCAGGTTCAGCGTCCTTGCGGCCAGGGCGACCCCTTGGGCATGATTGCCCGCGGAGGCGCAGATGACGCCTGCGGCACGCTCCTCCCCCGTCAGACGAGCCATCTTATTGTAGGCGCCGCGTATCTTGAAGGAAAAGGTCGGCTGGAGGTCCTCCCGCTTTAGCAGAATCCGGGCTCCGGTGCGCTTTCCCAGTCGCTTCATGTCCTCAAGCGGGGTGACGTGTGCGACATCATACACGCGCGCTTCCAGAATCCGTCGAACAAGATGGTGCATGTGCCGGCCCCTCGATGACGGAAACCCAGACCCTTCGCCCCCTTTCAAACCTGTTTTAATTGACTGCGTCAATTAAATTTACGTATGATGGCCGCATTACATCAGGAGGGGCGGGAATCTGTGTCCAGCGTGGAGAATGAGATCATTGACTATGTCCGTTCATTCAACCGCTTCTACACCCGCAGAATCGGGCTGCTCGAAGAAGGCCACCTCGGCAGCGGCTATACTCTCGCGGAGGCGCGCGTGTTGTACGAACTGGCGGCACGCAGCGCCGGGTCGACGGCCGGCGTGTCCCAGAAGCTGCTGGTCGAGGAACTGAACATTGATCCCGGCTACCTCAGCCGCATCATCAAGAAGCAGGAAGCGCAGGGGCTGGTTCGCAAGGTGCGCTCCGAACAGGATGGTCGTCGCATCGAACTCTTCCTGTCGCCTGCCGGCAGGGACGTCGCCGCGATGCTGGGCGGCGCCTCGCAGCGCGATATCGGCCTCATGCTGCATCCGTTGGGATCGCGCGACCGGGAGATTCTCGTCAACGCAATGCGCACGATCGAACATTTGCTGAACTCGGCCTCCGTATCCGCCGAAACCGACACGCAGTCTCCCGCCCTGACGGAAAACCCAATGCTACTCCAGGACTGAAGGATCAGGATCATGGCCGAAACCGGCGCATTTTATCATCTGTTTCCCGAGGCGCGTTCCGTCGAGACATCTGTCGTGGACGCGCGGCCGGGGATGGTGCGGCTTGAAATATTGCCCTTTTATCCCGGCGGCGGCGGACAACTGTCCGACCGCGGTACGCTACGGTCCCAAAAGGGTGTATTCCCGATCGCGGGCATGGAGGTTGTCGATGGTGCCATCTGGGTCCGACTGGCGGACGAAGCTGTGTTGCTCGACGGGGTGCTGGAAGCGGCCGTGGACACCGGCTTCCGTCAGGAGATGCGGGAGCTTCATACGGGTACGCATTTGCTCAACGCGCTTGTTTTCTCGGCCTTTGATGGCGCTCTTGTCACCGGCGCGCAACTTGGCGCGGATGGAAGCGCACGCCTGGATTTCGACTTGCCGGGCGCAGACAATGACGCGATCCGCGCGCTGGAAGGGCCGCTCAACGATCTGATCGTGCAGGATTTGCCGGTCCGCACGCACCTTCTATCTATGGATGAAGTGCTGGCCGAGCCGGGATTGGTCCGATCGAAGTCGGTCGCGCCACCCCCCGGACCGGATGGCCTTATACGTATTGTCGAGGTCGTGGGGCTCGACCGGCAGGCATGCGGTGGCACGCATTTGTCGTCGACCGGCGCCTCACGCCGGTTGCGTATTCAGAAGGTCGAGAACAAGGGCAGGCACAATCGGCGGGTGCGGATAGCTTTCGATTAAGCTTGTAACGCCCCCCTATTTCTTCATCCAGTTTGAGCGAGAGTTTTCGGGTCCTTTGAGGGTCCTCCGGTTTCTCATCCGGGCACGATGCAGCATATTCGGTTGGCGTCAGCCAGCCAAGAGCCGTATGAGGGCGGCTCTCATTATAGTCCCTCCGCCAGGCCTCGATCTTGCTCCGAGCATCGTACAGCGACAGGAACCAGTGACTGTCCAGACACTCGTCGCGCAAGCGGCCATTGAACGACTCCACGAAGGCATTGTCGGTCGGCTGGCCCGGACGGCTCTGGCATTGTGGAGCCTGTGGAAGGGCGGACGCCCTACACATTACACACTAAGCCCAGGATGTTGCCTGTAAACCGGATTATCGGTCGCGGCCGGAACGCCGATCAGGCTTTCGCGACGCGTTTCGCAGCGGCGGCATAGGCAGTCCTTACGACCAGCGCGATAACCCCTGCTGCAAAACACATGGCCGGTACGGTCAGGCCCAACGCCAGATTGAGGTGCGTTCCATTGCTGTTCAGTCCATCGCTGACCACAGCCACAAGGGTTGGACCAACTCCTAGCCCGACGAGTGTCACGATAAACTGGAACAGCGCCGCACCGACGCCGCGCAGTTCAGGTGGATTGAGTTCCTGCACACCCGTCGGCCCGCAAATGGTCAGCATCGCCAGGCAGAAAATACTTCCACCGAAGCCTGTAAAGGCCAGCATCGGTGACTGCGTCAACGCGAACAGGCCGGTGAAAGGCATTGCGCAGAACGCTGCAGACGCAAGGACGATCAATCGGGCGGATATGATGCCACGCGCAAGCAAACGGTCAGAAACCAGACCTCCGGCCAGCACACCCGCCGTCCCGAACAAAAGGACCAGAAGTCCAATCGTCATGCTCGATTGCCCCGTGGCGAGCCCATGAGTCCGTTTGAAATATTCGGGGGCCCAGGCGAGTTCCGCATAGAGCGCCATGGCGAGGCAGGCCGTCGCGCCATGATGCCCGAAGATCGCGACACCATTTGCACGCCAATGGGCCATCAGGATGCCCTTCGGTGCCGCTTGAGCAATGGCCGTGCTCGCTCGAGATGGCCGCCGCGGCTCGCAGATAAAAAGAACGAACAGGCAAAGCGGTATTCCCGGCGCGCCGGCGATCAGGAACGCAAGTTGCCAGGGCGCGACGCTGCCGATCAGCGGCAGCGAGATGGGGCCCATCAAGACCAGCGCCTGAACGAGCGCGCCGCCGATGATGAGTGCTGCGCCTATCCCGACATAGACACCGGCACCAAAGACGCCCATCGGCAACCCGCGACGCTCCGGCGGGAAATAGTCGGCCAGCAGCGAATAGGTTGCGGGCGCGACCGTGGCTTCACCTACGCCAACACCAATTCTGGCGATAAACAGCGCCGCAAAGCTGTTGGCGCGACCGCACAGGCAGGTAAACACACTCCACGTCGCGATGCCGACGCACAGCACATGGCGGCGGTCGACACGGTCGACCAGCTTGCCGATGGGGGCACCCAGAACGACATAGAAGAGCGAGAAGGCGAAGCCATGGAGCAGGCTGAACCCCGTATCCGATATGGCAAGGTCAGCGCGGATCGGGCCGACAAGCAAGCTCGATATCTGTCGATCGACGAAGGAGCTGGCATAGACGAGGAAAAGGATTGCGACCCCTGTCCAGGCAACCCGCGGACTTGGATAAGTGCGTACGTCGTTCGGTTGTGTCAGTACGGCCTGTGGGGGCGCCATTAGCGCGGCACGCCCGACCCGATGCCAAGATGGTGTTGAACCCGTGTCAGGGTGCAGCGCAGAACTTCGTCGCATCGATCAAGCACCGCTTGCCTCCACCATTCGTCGTCAGGATTGAAACATTGGCGCAGTTCCTGCGCTGCCGACCTTCGCACATCTTCGTCATTGATGCCGTAATGATGCAACAGATTGTCTTCCCGCAGCGCCGCAAACATGCGCTGGAATGCGACCGTGCCGAACTCGATGGACAGGGACAAGGCCTGAGCGCGAGCAAGCCGGAACGCATTGTTCATCGTTCCCCGCACTCGCGTCGCTGAGGATGCGTTCCCGCCCGCTACATTGAGGCCCAGCGCACCATACCAGTCACGCGCCATTACCGCCGCAGGAGTGTCTGGCTCCAGTGTGTAGAGTAGCTCACCCACGCCGTAAGGTCCAAGACCGGTGTGAATGTCAATGTGGACCAGCAGTTCGAGGTTCGCAGGAAGGTCTGCAATCAGCGCCCGCAACATGATGTTCGACCATGCAGGTTCCGTACCGCCATAGAAGAGCCCGTCGGCATGGACATGCTGCCCCTGGCACACGGCCTGTTGGAAATCGCGCGAACCCATCGTGCCCCAGGCCTCGGCTATGGCACGATCGGCGGCATCTCGGGGCGGCCCGCACCAGTGCGACGGCACCAGCGCCGGGTGCAGAGTTTCGTAATCCGGTGCTTCCGGCAAAACATCCGTGAAGTCGATGAAATTGCGGTTGAGATCGACGTTGTGTTCATTCGTTCGCCGCAGATACGAAAAGCCGTGGGGATTGAGTGCGTGAACGATGGCAACCGCAATACCGGGTGGGGGCGGGTTTTCTCCCAGTTGGGCCAGGATCGCGAGTTGGGCCGCGGATCCGGCGAAGCCTTCGATCCCGTGCAAGCCCGATGAAACCATTATGACGCCCCGGGGAGCGCTGTCGCCAAACCACAGCATGTCGGTGGCAAGCGTCTCACCGGCTCTGCCTTTGTGGCTGTCAAGCAAATGGCTTTTGACTGCGATATTCATCCGGGAGGCGGTGTCGAGGAGGCGCATTCGCGCCTCCCTATAGTCGGGCGAAAAAAAGAGTGGGCTATTCATTGATGCTTCCTGCCGAGCGCCCGCCAGGGGCTCAGAACTTCATGCTTGCGCTGAGGCCGATAGTGCGTGGGCGGATGTAATAGGAGTAACCGGCAGGCCGGAAGTTATCGACGAAGATGAACGTCGTACCGCGCTTGTCGGTAAGGTTCATCGCGAACGCCTGGATCGTATATTTCGCGAAATCGAAGGTCAGGCGCAGGTCATAGGTCGTGTAGCCGGGATATCTGGCAAAATATGGGTCGGTGATCCCGGTGTCCGTACCCGTAACCGTGCTCACCAGTGTCGGATGGAGGTTGTTCTGGCTGCCTGCGACATATTGCGCTTCGCCGCGCAACCGAACGGTGAGATCGTCGCTTACAATGAAGCTCTTCTCTGCCGAGAGGTTTAGCGAATTGTCCGCAACCGCCGGAACCTTGTCACCCTTCAAGCCGCGCCGAGGCACGCCCGGCACGAAGGGTTGATCCTTCGTCAAACGCGCATTCACATGACCATAGGTCAAGCCAAGCTCCAGCGAAGGGGTCGGTCGACCCGACAATTCCAACTCAATTCCGTCCACCTTCGCCTGGCCAGCGTTGGTGGTGAAACGGAAAAGGCCGTCGGGGGTGGAGCCGGCGACCTGCATATTGTCCCAGATGAGATGATAATAGTCTGCGTTCAGCGTCAGTCGGCGATCGAACCACTGCGATTTGATCCCGACTTCGTAGTTGGTGACGGAATCCGAGCCAAAGCCGGGCGGAATGAGCGGCGACACATTCTGGTTGGCACCACCCGGCCGGAACCCCTCGCTGCGCAGAACATAGAGCATCAGATCGCGGTCGATCTTGTAGGACAAACCAAATTTGGTGGTCGTGTCGGACTGCTTGAAGGGGGCGGCTCCGGTGTAGACACCGGGGTTTGCCGGAATGATGCCGCCTGCCGCGATGGTCGTGGCCTGTAACGACGTCACTTTGTAATCGAACCAGCGGATGCCGGCCGTTGCGGTCAGCCTGTCCCAGAGCGTGTAGGACAGCTCTCCGAAGAGTGCGGTCTGGGCGAGCGTCGTCTTGATGCTGCGATCCTGGTAATGGGGCAGCGTGGGACTTGGGCGCCCGGTAGCAGCGGCAAATGGCAAAAGGCTGTAGGTCAGCGCGTCCCGGTCTTGATGATAGGCGCCGATCGTCCAGACAAGCGCAGATTTGTCGTCGGGCGATTGCGCGCGCAGTTCATATGTCTTGGCGCGCGAAGTCTCAGGCTGCTGCACAATTCCGGTGCCCAATGTCGTCGGGCTGGAGCGCGGGATGGGCAAGTTGGGAAACAGAAACGTGAAATCGAGATTGCGCTGATAATATGAAAAGTTGCCGACGATGGTCGCGAATTTCGTCTTCCACTGCGCGGTTGCGCCATATAGCTGAACTTCGTCCGTCAGGGGATCATATGCTGGAAGATTGGATTTGAGATCGCCCAGCGACGCTATGACCGCATTACCCGCATCGGCATGATATTTCTGATATAGAGCGAAGAGGTCGAGCGTAAGATTGCTCGTCGGTTCAACGCGGAGCGAGGCCCGACCGCCAGCATAGTCGGAGCGGTTGATACCCTTGTCGCCCAGCGTCACATTGTCGATGAAGCCGTCGGCTCGACCCGCATAGCCGACAAGGCGCAGGCCAGCCAAGCCAGGAGCGATGGGGATGTTGACAGCGCCATTGATGCTCATGTCCGTACCGCCGTGCGAGACAAAACCGACCTGACTGCCGATGCTGCCGGACCACTCATCCAGATTGGGCTTGTTAGTCACGATGCGCAGCGTGCCACCCATGGACCCACCGCCAAACAGGGTTCCCTGGGGACCGCGAAGCACTTCGACGCGGTCGATGTCTACCAGTTTGATCTCGGGCGCAAAGCGTCCCGCATCATTCGTCGCGCCCGGCGAACTGCTGACTGGGAATTCGTCATAATAGGTTCCCACCTGCGCTTCGCCTGCGCCCTGGATTCCACGGATAACGGGGCGCCTTTGCCCGGGACCATTATCACGCATGGTGAATCCAGGTACCGAAGCCGCGATGTCGATGAGATCCTTTGCCCCCTTCTCTTGCAAAAGTTCGCCGCCCACGGCGGCAATGCTTATTGGGGTCTCCTGAAGCGATGTGGTTCGTCGGAGCGCGGTTACGACAATTTCGTCCGATTGATCCGTTTCATCGGCAGCAAAACTTGGTTGCGATAAACCGCCCATGACAGCAAGGACGAAGAACGCACTCGATCGGCTAAGAGCGGCTTTGAAGGAAGAAGAAGAAGAAGAAGAAGAAGAAGAAGAAGAAGAAGACAGATGGCTCGACATGGTTGCCCCCCTTTATCATCCTGACGGTCTCTCTTGAGGTCCGGGGATGCGATGGGCCATGAATTGACCGGCGGGGCATGTTTCGGAATAGCGAATGCGACATGTGAGCTATGCAATTTTGCAAGCGCATCCCTCTGAGGGTAGTCGATCGTTCCGATAGTCTTAACGGCACATACACCGTCTGGCTTTCTGCACGAAAATCGGTTGCAGTGGCGAGGCGCAGAAGCCTGTCGAAATTTTGCCCCATCAAGCCCCGAATCATACCATCACGATCCATGCAAAATGTGGGAGCATTTGTGGTGTCATGCCAGCGTTCGCGGATCGTGACTCCTGAGGGTTGCCAAGGGCGCCAGCTTTAGATTCACCGTGGCAAACGGACTGGAGTTTGCCATGCCTATCGCGCTTCGTACCGGCTTCGACGCCATCTCGGTGAGGAGCGCCACCCGGCAGTCGAGGGACGGTGCGCAGGCCCGGCGCTTGCTCGCGTGATCTGCCCCCACTGAGTGGACCGATTGGAGTGTTAGTGGATTAATCTCATTGCCGCCATATCCGGGTGGAGGTGGAGCGAAGCGGAACCGGAGGCCGGATATGGCGGTGTCGCCGTT
>Ga0068853_100003471_pt1 | contig 12058 bp, 10 predicted proteins | sample KBSCornC32_FD_65655 | JGI IMG/M metagenome (GOLD analysis project Ga0068853, IMG submission 65655) | Corn rhizosphere microbial communities from Kellogg Biological Station, Michigan, USA - KBS Corn C3-2 | ecosystem: Host-associated > Plants > Roots > Rhizosphere > Soil ... | reverse complement strand
GAGGCGAGGAGTTGTAGCCAGCCTTCGTCACCGTGCCCGTCTGCGCCCCGGCCTTGATCGGGAGCACGATCCGACCGAGGCCCGAACTGTCGGTCACGGCTGTGGCGCTGCCGAACGCGATACGGGCGCCCGGCACCGGCTGGCCGGTGACCCAGTCGCTCGCGTGAATCTCGAGCGGGTACCCCGTGGCGACGATGCGATCCGTCGCCGAAGCACGGCCGAAGGCGATCGGCACCAGGAGCTGGATCTGCGCGTCGCGGTAGTACTGCTTGGTGACGGTGACGGTGTGGGGTCCCACCGGCACGCCGTGCAAAGTCGCATGGCCGTCGGCGTCGGTTGCGGCCGTGACTCCCGCCGTGGCGACGCGGACCCCCGACACGGGCTGGTGCGTCACCGAATCGACGACGGTGATCTGCGCATCCTTCTTGATCACCAATCCGGTGATCGCGTAGCGGGTCGTCGGAATGGCCAGGAGTGCAGCGACGATCACCGCGACGCCGACTACGACGGTGAGCACGATGCCTCGTCGAGTGCGCAGGAAGGTCGCGAGGCGAACCCGAGTCGCCGCGGGCTCCTCGCCCGCGTTCGGCTCCTCGACCGCGTTCGGCGCCTCGCCCCCGTCCGGCGCCTCGCGGGCCGGCTGCGGCTCGGACTCCGGGTGTCTGCTTTTGCGTCGTCGGCCACGGGGCACCCTCCGGTGCGAGTGTAGGAGAACCCATGCCGGAGGATCGATCAGTTTCGTTGCGCGGATGCCCAATCGTTACCCGTCCTAGGCTGAGGGCATGTCCAGCGCTACCCAGAACGTCGACGCCCGCAATCCCCTCGACGATCCCGCGGCGGACCCGTTCGCCATCGCGCAGCAGGCCGCGGCTCAATTGGCCGAGGCCACCGGAGTCGAGAAGCACGACATCGCCCTCACCCTGGGCAGTGGCTGGGCCCAGGCCGCCGATTTGATCGGCGAGACCACGGCGACGATCCCCGCGACCGACATCATCGGCTTCAGTAAACCCGCGCTGGTCGGGCATGTCGGCACCCTGCGCAGCGTGCTGCTGCCGAACGGCAAGCGAGCCCTGGTGATCGGCGCACGCACCCACTTCTATGAGGGTCACGGCGTCCGGCGCGTCGTGCACTCGGTGCGCACCGCCGCGGCCGCGGGAGCGACCACCATGATCCTGACCAACGGCGCAGGCGGCATCCGGGAGAGCTGGACCCCCGGCACGCCGGTGCTGATCAGCGACCACATCAACCTGACCGCGGCCTCCCCGCTCGAGGGCGCGACCTTCATCGACCTGACCGATCTGTACGCGAGACGGTTGCGCGACCTGGCCAGATCGGTGGCTCCCGAACTCGACGAGGGCGTCTATACGCAGTTCCGTGGACCGCACTACGAGACCCCGGCCGAGGTGCAGATGGCCAAGACCATCGGCGGCCACATCGTCGGCATGTCGACGGCGCTCGAGGCGATTGCCGCCCGGGAGGCGGGCATGGAGATCCTCGGGCTCTCGCTCATCACCAACCTGGCCGCCGGCATCTCGTCGGAGCCACTGAGCCACGCCGAGGTGCTGCAGGCCGGACGCGACGCCGAGCCGGTGATCAGCGCCCTGCTCGCCCGCATCGTGGCGGAGATCTAGAAGGAGCACCCATGGTCGACGAAGACCTGGCCGACGGCGACCTGGCCGCGCTGCTGGCCGTCGCCCGCGCCTGGGCCGCGCAGGATCCCGACCCGGTGACCCGCACCGAGCTGGATGCCCTGGTCGCCGAGGCGGAGGCCGGCGACGCGCCGGCCCGGGCCGACCTGGCCGCGCGCTTCGCCGGCCGCCTGGAGTTCGGCACCGCCGGGCTCCGCGGCGAGCTGGGCGCCGGTCCGATGCGGATGAACCGCGTGCTGGTGTCGCAGGCCGCGGCCGGCCTCGCGGCCTACCTGCTCGGCCGGGAACCGCATCCGACGGTCGTCGTCGGCTACGACGGGCGTCACAACTCGAGCGTGTTCGCCCGCGACACGGCCGAGCTCATGCAGGGCGCCGGGGTGCAGGTGACGCTGCTGCCCCGCGCGCTGCCCACCCCGGTTCTGGCCTTCGCGGTGCGGCACCTCGATGCCAGCGCCGGCGTGATGGTCACCGCCAGCCACAACCCGGCGCGCGACAACGGCTACAAGGTGTATCTGGGGGGAGCGGACGCCGGATCTCAGATCGTGCCGCCGTCGGACGCCGAGATCGCCGCCGAGATCGAACGGGTGGCAGCGGGGTCGATCGGTGGGCTGCCCAGATCGTCGGAGTTCGGGACGGCGCCCGAGAGCGTCGTCACCGAGTACGTGCGCCGTACCGCCGCGCTCTCGGACTCGCCCTCCGGTCTCACGGTGGTCTACACCCCGATGCACGGCGTGGGATGGGAGACCGCCGCCGCCGTGTTCAAGACAGCCGGATTCGCCGAGCCGATCACGGTCGACGCGCAACTGCATCCCGATCCCGACTTCCCGACCGTCGCGTTCCCCAACCCGGAGGAACCCGGGGCGCTCGACCTCGCCTTCGGCGTCGCGCGGGAGCACGGCGCCGACCTGGTCATCGCCAACGACCCGGATGCCGACCGGGTCGCCGTCGGTGTTGCCGACCCCGACGCGCCCGGCGGCTGGCGGCGTCTCAGCGGCAACCAGGTCGGCTGGCTGCTCGGCTGGCAGGCGGCGAGACGACTGGTCGAAACCGCCGAGGAGCACGCGGCAACGCTGGCCTGCTCGTTGGTCAGCTCGCCCGCGCTGGGCGCGATCGCGCGCCACCACCGCCTGGACTTCGTCGAGACCCTGACCGGCTTCAAATGGATCTCCCGGGTCGGCGGGCTCGCCTTCGGCTACGAGGAGGCGCTCGGCTACCTGGTGGACCCGGACAAGGTCCGCGACAAGGACGGCATCTCGGCGGCCGTGCGGGTGATCGGCCTCTTCGCCGAGCTGGCCGCCGCGGGCACCACGCTCGACCAGCACCTGATCGAGTTCGCGGAGACCTTCGGCGGGTACGCGTCGTCGCAGATCTCGATCCGGGTGTCGGACCTCGCGCAGATCGGGCGGACCATGTCGCGCCTGCGCGCCGAACTTCCCGCGCAGATCGCCGGGATCCGGGTCGAGCGCATCGACGACTTCGTCGAGGGTTTCGAGGGCTTCCCACCCAGCGACCTGCTGCGCTTCCACCTGCAGGGCGGCGCCCGGGTGATCGTGCGCCCCAGCGGCACGGAGCCGAAGCTCAAGTGCTACCTCGACACGGTCTCCGAGACCGGCAGCGGCGCCGAGCGCCTGGCATCTGCGGAAGAGGCCCTGGCGCGCCTCGATGCCGCGATGCGGGAGCTGCTCGCGGCCTAGTCGGCGCCGGAAACACCGGGGAGGAAAGATCCGGCCCCGGCGCTCAGGCTGCCGCGCCCAGGATGGCGCGGACCTGGTCGGGGGTCTGCGCGTCGGCCAGGCCCTCGACCGCATCCGAGTCGTTGAACAGGTTGGCCAGTTCGGCGACCATCCTCAGGTGCCGCTCCGGGGAGTGCACGGCGAGCGCCAGCACGACGCGGACCGGGTCGTTGTGGGGGTGCCCGAACTCCACGGGAGTCGAGAGCGTCACCACGGCCAGTCCGTCGTCGAGCACCTCGGGCCCGGGGCGTGCGTGCGCCAGAGCCAGCCCCGGAGCGATCACGACGTAGGGGCCGTGCTCGACGATCATCCGGATCATCTCGTCGGCATAGGCGGGCGCCGCCGCGCCCACGCGGGTCAGGCAGCTGCCGGCCAACTCGACCGCAGCGCGCCAGTTGGACGCGGTCGCGTGCAGCAGGATCGCCGCGTCGGGGAGGGCAGGAAGCGCAGGCAGCGCGGGCTCAGCCATCAGCCGCGGCCGGGCACGGCGGATCGGGCCTGAGCGAAGCCGGCTCCGATCCGTTCGATCAGCTCTTCGCGGTCCTCCAAGGGCAGGAACGCGACCTCGGCCGCGTTCAGCTGGAAGGCCTCGAGGTCGTCCAGGTCGTAGCCGAAGGCGTCGGCGAGCAGGCCCAGCTCGCGCGTCAGGGTCGTTGCGCTCATCAATCGGTTGTCGGTGTTGACCGTCACGCGGAACCCGAGCTGGTAGAGCAGGTCGAAGGGGTGATCGGCCATCGTCGACCCCCAGGCCGCGATCGCGCCGGTCTGCAGGTTCGAGCTGGGGCTGGTCTCGAGCGCGACGCCGCGGTCTTTCACCCACTGGGCGACCCGTCCGAGCGAGACGAAGGTGCTCTCGTCGTCCGAGCGCTCGATCGTGATGTCTTCGGCGATCCGCACGCCGTGGCCGAGCCGCAGGGCGTGGCCATCGACCAAGGCGCCGCGGATGCTCTCGACGCCGTCCGCTTCGCCCGCGTGCACGGTCGCCGGGAAGCAGGCGCGAGCCAGCACGTCGAACGCCTCACTCAGCCGCGACGCCGGGAATCCCGCTTCGGGCCCGGCGATGTCGAAGCCGACGACTCCGAGGTCGCGGTGGCGCAGGGCCAGCTCGGCGATCTCGGTGCCGCGGTCGAGGTGACGCATGGCACTGACCAACTGGCCGGCGCGGATCCATCCCCCGTCGCTGCGCACCCGATCGACGGCCGCGTCGATGCCGCGCTGCACGGCCTCGACCGTCTCGTCGAGGGTGAGCCCGCGCTGCAGATGCTGCTCGGGGGCCCAGCGCAGCTCGCCGTAGATCACCCCGTCGGCTGCCAGGTCTTCGACGAACTCGCGCGCCACCCGAGTGAGTCCCTCAGCGGTCTGCATCACCGCGATGGTGACGTCGAAGGTCTTCAGGTACTCGACCAGCGATCCCGAGTCGGACTTCTCGGCGAACCAGGCCGCCAGCTCGGGGGCCGTGCTTGCGGGCAACTCGATGCCGAGCGGCTCGGCCAGCTCGATGATGGTCTGGGGCCGCAGACCGCCGTCCAGATGGTCGTGCAACGAGATCTTGGGAAGGGCGCGCAGACCGATCCCGGTGCCGGGCAGTGTGACGTCGTCGGCCTCGCTCATGTGATCGAATCTACCGGCCCCTAGGCTCGGAGAATGCCGACGAAGATCATTCTCGACTGCGACCCCGGCCACGACGATGCGGTCGCGATGCTGCTGGCCTGGGGCAGCCCCGAGATCGAACTGGTCGGCGTCACGACGGTGGTCGGCAACCAGACGCTCGACAAGGTGACGCGCAACGCGCTCGCGGTGGCCAGGGTCGCCGGGATCGTCGGCGTCCCGTTCGCGGCCGGGTCGGCCCGCCCGCTGGTGCGCGAGATCGAGACCGCCGGCGAGATCCACGGGGAGTCCGGCATGGACGGCCCTGTGCTGCCCGAGCCGACGCTCCAGCTCGATCCGCGGCCGGCCGCCCAGTTCATCGTCGAGACGATCATGGCCGCCGAGCCGGGCTCGATCACGCTCGTGCCCACAGGGGGGCTGACCAACATCGCCCTCGCCGCGCGGCTGGAGCCCCGCATCATCCCCCGGGTCAAAGAGGTGGTGCTGATGGGCGGCGGCGCCCGCGAGGGTAACTGGAGCGCGGTCGCCGAATTCAACATCGTCATCGACCCCGAGGCCGCCGCCATCGTGTTCGGTGCGGGCTGGCCGGTCACCATGGTGGGGCTGGATGTCACGCACCAGGCGATCGCGACGCCCGAGGTGCGCGCCGCCATCGCCCGGGTCGGCACCGGGCCGGCCGTGTTCGTCGGCGAGCTCATGGAGTTCTTCGAGACCGCATACCGCGACGCCCAGGGCTTCGACCACCCGCCGGTGCACGACCCGGTCGCGGTGGCCTACGTCATCGATCCCAGTCTGGTGCGCACCGTCGCGGCACCCATCGCCATCGAGACGCGGGGCGAGCACACCCTCGGGATGACGGTGGTCGACCTGCGCGGCCCGGCCCCAGCCGACTGCATGACCCGGGTCACCTTCGACCTCGACGCCGAGCGGTTCTGGGCGCTGGTGGTGGATGCGCTGGAGCGCATCGGCGAGCCCGAGCTCTAGCCCTCCCCACGCCGCCTCCCCCGCGACAGTACGCACTTCTGCGTGCTTTCGCGCGTGAGAGAGCGCGCGAAATGTACTTTCGCCGGATGACATCACCCGGCTCTCGCACGGAAGACCCGGAACGCGACTTCGCCGTCTCCGTCCGCACCCTCAAGAGCCTCCGGAGGAGCGTGCGAAGCTCGACCGTGTTCGCGCCTTACTGGGGAATCCGAGCAGCCACCAACCCCGGCGAGGATCAGACGCTCCGCGCGCTCGCGTTCGCGCCGCGCCTCCCTGACCGCTCCCTCTATTTCGGGATCACGGCCGCCGCGCTCCCCAGCGTGCCGCTTCCCGCCCGCCTGAGCGCGGACCCTCGCATCCACGTCGCCGTCAAGTCGGGCGACCGGCGACCGCAAGCCGCCGGGGTGGCTGCACACCACATACGGGTGCGGGATCACGACATCACCACGGTTCGCGGGCTTCCCGTCACGACACGTGCACGCACCTGGTGCGACCTGTCCACCGTCGGCCTGACCCTGGCCGAACTGGTCGCGGCGGGCGACCACCTGATCTCGTGGCGTGCGTCGCGCACCTCGCCAGATCAGCTCTGGTCGGCGATCAAGAACTACGAAGGTCGGCGCGGCGCGGCCCTCATGCGAGCTGCCCTGCAGCTGCTGAACGATCGCTCGGACTCGCCGGCGGAATCGGCTCTTCGCGTCGCGATCGTGACCGCCGGCTTCGTCACGCCGGAGGTCAACGCCGAGATCCGGATCGGTGCGCGGGTTCTCCACCTGGACATGAGCTGGCCCGAGCGCCTCGTCGCGATCGAGTACGAAGGAGATCATCACCGCACCGATCCTGATCAGTGGCGTTACGACATCCGGCGATTCACCGACCTTCAGGGTGCTGGTTGGTTCGTCTACCGGGCGACTGCCGATGACCTCCGAGATCCTCGACGGCTCCTGGCCTGGCTGTCCCACAGAATCCAGCAGACGAGAGCCTGATTCTGCGCTGCTCTCATCGACGAAGGTACGCAGAAGTGCGTACTTTCGGGGGATCGGGTGCGCGCCCTAGCCGACCCGCCCCGCGATCAGCGGGCCTCCGTCGTCGATCGGGTCTCCGGGGTCGCCGATCCGGTACGCGCCGTCGAGCGCCTCGAGGGCGCGGGCGAAGCGGTCGGGGTCGTCGGTGCCGAGCGTGAAGAGCGGCTGCCCCTCGGCGACCGCATCGCCGGGCTTGACGTGCAGGTCGATGCCGGCTGCATGCTGCACCGGATCCTGCTTGCGGGCGCGTCCGGCCCCGAGGCGCCACGCCGCGATCCCGAAGGGCAGTGCGTGCTGCGCGGTCAGCACACCGGAGCGTTCGGCTCGCACCACGTGCGTCTCGCGCGGGGTCGGGAGGGCCGCATCCGGATCGCCGCCCTGCGCGCCGATCATGGCGCGCCAGGTGTTCATCGCCCGACCGTCGTGCAACGCCGCCGCGACATCGGCGTCGTGGATGCCGGCCAACTCGAGCATCTCGCGCGCGAGCGCGACGGTGAGCGCCACCACGTCGGACGGGCCGCCTCCCGCCAGCACCTCCACCGATTCGCGCACCTCATTGGCATTGCCGATGGCCAGGCCCAGCGGCACGTTCATGTTGGTCAGCAGCGCGCGGGTGGCCACGCCGGCGTCGTTGCCGAGCCGCACCATCGTCTCGGCCAGCTCGCGGCCGCGCGCCGGGTCCTGCAGGAACGCCCCCGAGCCGAACTTGACATCGAGCACCAGCGACGAGGTGCCCTCGGCGATCTTCTTGCTCATGATCGACGACGCGATCAGCGGGATCGCCTCGACCGTGCCGGTGATGTCGCGCAGCGCGTACAGCTTGCCGTCGGCCGGAGCCAGGCCAGACCCGGCCGCGCAGACCACCGCGCCGACCGACTCGAGCTGGGCCATGAACTCGGCGTTGCTCAGCGACGCCCGCCAGCCCGGGATGCTCTCGAGCTTGTCGAGCGTGCCTCCGGTGTGTCCGAGCCCGCGGCCGGACAACTGGGGCACCGCCACACCGAATGACGCGACCAGCGGAGCAAGCGGCAGGGTGATCTTGTCGCCGACTCCCCCGGTCGAGTGCTTGTCGGTGGTCCTCTTCGACAGGCCCGAGAAGTCGAGCCGCTCGCCGCTGGCGACCATCGCCTGCGTCAGGTCGCGGATCTCGTCGCGCTGCATCCCGTTCAGGAAGATCGCCATCGTCATGGCTGACATCTGCTCGTCGGCGACGTAGCCGCGCGTGTACGCGTCGATGAGCCACGCGATCTGGGCGGCGCTCAGGGCGCCGCCGTCGCGCTTGACGCGGATCAGGTCGACCGTGTCGAAGGGTTCGACAGCCATGTCACGCGCCGTCCGCGGCTGAGTACGCCTCGAGAGTGCGCGGGCCGAACGCGTCGGGCAGCACCTCGTCGATGGTCTTGATGCCCGAGACGGTGGCCAGCAGCATCCCGTCGGCCGAGTGCTCGTAGAGCAGCTGCCGGCAGCGCCCGCACGGCATGAGCGCGTTGCCGTGCCCGTCGACGCAGACGAAGGCCACCAGCTTGCCGCCGCCGGTCATGTGCAGGCTCGACACCAGGGCGCACTCTGCGCACAGCGTGAGCCCGTACGAGGCGTTCTCGACGTTGGCGCCGGTGATCATCCTGCCGTCGTCGACCAACGCGGCGACCCCGACCGGGAACTTCGAGTACGGCACGTAGGCGTGCCCGAGCGCGTCGGCGGCGGCCGCCCGCAGAGCCTCCCAGTCGATCTCGGGAGCGCTCATGACGGGATGTAGGGCTTGCCGTCGGCGGCCGGCGGTCGCGACTGCCCCACCAGGCCGGCCACCGCGAAGATCGTGATGACATACGGCAACATCAGCAGGAACTCGCTCGGCACCGGCGAGCCGATGATCCCGAGGGTGCTCTGCAGGTTGGTCGCGAACCCGAACAGCAGTCCGGCCAATGCAGCGCGGATCGGATGCCAGCGCCCGAAGATCACGGCCGCGAGCGCGATGAAGCCCGCCCCGTTCGTCATCTCCTTGCCGAACGACGACACCGCGTCGAGCGTGTAGTAGGCGCCGCCGATCCCGGCCACCGCGCCGGCGATCGACACCGTCCAGAAGCGCGTGCTCTGCACCTTAATGCCCACGGTGTCTGCGGCCGTCGGATGCTCGCCGACCGCGCGCACCCGCAGGCCCCACCGGGTCTTGAACAGCATGTACCAGGTGAGGAACACCGCGACGTACATCAGGTAGATGATGATCGTCTGCTTGAACAGCACCGGGCCGATGATCGGGATGTCCGACAGAAGCGGGATCGACACCTTCGGGAACCGAACGGTCGAGTTCAGGCTCGGGTTCGCGGTCAGCACCTTCGAGTAGAGGAAGTTGGTCAGGCCGGTGATCAGCACGTTGAGCACGACGCCGACGATGACCTGATCCACCAGGTACTTGATCGCGAAGGCGGCGAGCACCCACGAGACCAGCACCCCGCCGACGACCGCCGCGAGCAGCCCGACCACCGGCTGGTGCGTCGCGGAGCCGACCACCGCGGCCGAGAACGCACCGAACAGCAGCTGCGCCTCGATCGCGACGTTGACCACACCCGCTCGCTCACCGATCACGCCGCCCAGCGAACCGAAGATCAGCGGCGTCGCCAGAGCCAGGCTGCCGATCAGCAGGCCGGGCACCGGAACGGATCGCAGCCCTGCAGCCGCCCAGGTGAGGAACAGGAACAGGAACAGCACGGCGAACACGGCGGCGAGCCAGAGCGGCACCTTGCCGGTCGCGCCGCGGGCGACGAACAGATGCCCGACCACGGCCAGAGCGACCAGGAGGATCGCCACCGTCACGACGGTGCCGACCGTCGGAACCGTCACCGGCGGGATCTGGAAGAAGTCGCGCGCGGTCGACAGGCCGAAGGTGCTCGACCCGGTGCGCGGGATTCCGAAGGCGAAGACCAGGGCGGCGACGGCGAACACGTCGAGCACGATCGGGATCTTGAGGCTGCGGACGATCGCCTTCTCACGCACGATCGGCGCGGAGAGGGAGGGTGCGGTCACGGCACTCACTTGGTCACCACCTTCGCCGAGCGGCGGACTCTGGGCTGGATGCCCGGCTTGGGCAGATGGAACACGGTGCGCACCAGCGGCGGAGCGGCGATCAGCAGCACGATCACCGACTGCACGACCAGCACGATGTCGATCGGGATCTGCTGCGAGGCCTGCATGTTGTAGCCGCCGGCCTTCAGCGCCCCGAACAGCAGACCGCTGAAGAAGACGCCCCAGGGCCGCGACCGGCCGAGCAGGGCGACGGTGATCGCGTCGAAGCCGATGCCGGCATCCACGCCCGAACTGAAGCCGGACGGTGTATTGCCGAGCACCTGATCCGCTCCCGCCAGGCCGACCAGGCCGCCCGAGACCACCATCGCCAGGACGTAGACCATCTTGACGTTGATCCCGGCGACGCGGGCAGCACTCGGATTCTCACCGACGGCACGGAACTGGAAGCCCATGCTCGATCGGTTGACCAGGTACCAGACGAAGATCGTGGCCAGGATCGCGATCAGGAATCCGACGTTCACCCGGAACGTCGTCGGCCCGCCCCCGAGGAGGGTGACCAGGTCGCTGAGCTTCGGATAGACCGCCGTCGGCAGCGCCGCAGGCGACTTGGGGTTGTTCGATCCCGCGGACTGGAGCAGGCCGGGGGTGCGCAGCATGAACGAGATGAGGTAGAACGCGACGTAGTTGAGCATGATCGTCACGATCACCTCGTGCGCCCCGGTTCGCGCCTTCAGCAAGCCGGCCAGGCCGCCCCAGAGTGCGCCGCCGACGATCGCGCCGATCGTGGCCACCAGCGCGTGGATGAAGAACGGCATCGGGAACGACCAGCTGATCCAGCCGGCCACCGCCGCCGCGATCAGGATCTGGCCGCGACCGCCGATGTTGAACATGCCGACGCGGAACGCCAGGGCCACCCCGAGTCCGGCCACGATCAGCGGGGTCGCGAAGGTCAGCGTCTCGGTCAGCGGCTTGATGCCGTTGACGAAGCCGGGCCTGAGGAAGTTGTAGATCGAGCCCTGGAACAGCGAGGAGTAGGCGCCGCCGACCGCGTTCGCGATGGCCTGGAAGCTGTCTCCCGGCCGGGCGAAGAAGTACCCGAACGCGGTCTGAACTCCGCTGTCGGTCGCGGCGATCAGCACTCCGGCGATCAGCAGGGCCAGGACGACCGCGAGCACGGTGACCACCGCGCTGCCCGAGAAGATCTCGCGCAGGACGCGGTTGGCCGTGGGCGCCTCGGCATCCGGCTTGACGTTGGGAGCCTGCCCCGGCTCGGTGGGAAGGACCGTCGGGGTGCTCGACGGCAGCTGCGCGCTCACGCGGCCACCTCCGCGGGGACCTCGCCGGCCATCATCAGACCGAGCGTCTCGCGTGAGGTGTCGCCGGGCACGATGCCGACGATGCCGCCGCGGAACATCACGGCGATCCGGTCGGCGAGCGCCACCACCTCATCCAGCTCCGTCGACACCACGATGACCGGGATGCCGGAATCGCGCGCCTCGATGATCCGCTTGTGCACGAACTCGATCGATCCGACATCGAGCCCGCGGGTCGGTTGGGCGGCCACGAGCAGCTTGAGATCGCGGCTCAGCTCGCGCGCGAGCACCACCTTCTGCTGGTTGCCGCCGGAGAGCTGCCCGACCAGCGAGCCGATCCCCTGGGCCCGGATGTCGAACTCCGACAGCTTCTTCTGCGCGAACTCCTCGAGCACGCCCAGCTGGAGTGCACCAGCCCGCACGAACGGCGGGGTGGTCGATCGGTCGAGCATCAGGTTCTCGGCGACGGTGAACTCGGAGATCAGGCCGTCTTCGTTGCGGTCCTCGGGGACGAAGCCGACCCCGGCATCCAGCACTCCCGCGGTGCTGCGCCCGGTCAGCTCCTGGCCGTTGAGCACGATCGTGCCCTCGACCCGGGGCTGCAAGCCCATGATGGCCTCGGTGAGCTCGGTCTGTCCGTTGCCCTGCACGCCGGCCACCACGAGCACCTCTCCGGCGCGCACCGAGAAGCTCACGTGCGAGACGACGTAGGCGTCGCTGTGGTCGAT
>Ga0068853_100003468_pt1 | contig 12063 bp, 11 predicted proteins | sample KBSCornC32_FD_65655 | JGI IMG/M metagenome (GOLD analysis project Ga0068853, IMG submission 65655) | Corn rhizosphere microbial communities from Kellogg Biological Station, Michigan, USA - KBS Corn C3-2 | ecosystem: Host-associated > Plants > Roots > Rhizosphere > Soil ... | reverse complement strand
CCGGCGCACCAGCGCTCCCCGTGCTGCCGCCGTTGGCGCCAGAATCGGGAACGCCGCCGTCGGTCGCCACCGCATGCACGACCACCGAGGCGCTCGTGCGCTTGTTCGCGACGAGGGTGATCGGATCGGTGGTCCCCGTGGCGAAGACCACGCGATTGAGGGCGTAGAGCTCGACGGTGAACTGCACCGCGCCCGACGTCGTGCTGCTCCACTGGAAGGTGCCGAGATCGTGCGTGGCGATGCCGGCGCATCTCGGCAACGAGACGCCCTGAGCGTCGTCCGCGCCGGTGACCTGCACCTCGCAGCTCACGACCATGGTCATGAGATCCTTGTCCGGGATGCTGGGGTCGATCGACACGTGGACGTCGACGTAGCTATAGGTGTTGGTCTTGCCGCAGCCCGGAGCGCCGCAGGCCACCAGGAGGATCGCGCCCGCCAGGGTTCGGGTGAGGCGACGGACGATTCGCGAGGCGCTGGTCATTTCCGCCCCGCGCCGTAGCAGCCGAGGGAGAGGGCCACCTCGGCCGGACAGGGGCCGACCGAACCGCGCGTTCCCGAGGTGGAGTAGATGACGGCTCCGACGGCGCCGGCGACGATGGCGCCGGTGACGCTCCAGAAGATCCAGTTCTTCCAGAACGGCTTCTCGTCGGTGTCCTCGGAGATGGGTGGCTGGACCATGCCGCCGCGAACCTTCCGTGCGACGCGGGCGGACGGGCCCTCGTCATCGACCTGGACCTGGGGAACCGCGGGCGGCGGCGAGGCGCTCTTGTCGGCCCCGTCGGACATCGGTTTCGGATCCTCGGTGTCGTTCGTCCCGGAGGCCGCCGCGGTCGCTGGACGGACGCCGAGAGACGCGAGAAGGAGCACCAGCGACGCGATACCTGCGCCGCGAAGCTTAAGAGCATAAGTCATGTTCACCGCAGGCATTGTAAACGTGCCGCTCGCGCGCGCAAAGTAGTGGCGTGCCGGAGATCAGGCGGGCCCAGCGGTCGGGGGGGAGCACCGGAGGGCTCGCGTGCGCGTGTCGTGCTCGTGTTCGGCTGGCGGCCGGGCGGCCTCGTGATGCGGTCTGCGTCTGGCCTCAACGCTTACCGCCCCCGCTTCACGGTGCTGGCCAGCCGAGCCCGAGCACGGGCTCGATCCTCGCGCCGATCAGGCGCCGATCAGGCGCCGAGCAGGCTCGGGCTCAGGTTCGTCTCGATGGGTCCGATGCTGGATCTGACGATGCGCGTTGTCGAAGATTCGCAATATATGGATTGCTTTTTGGGGTCGTCTGAGCGAAAAGTCGGTCCACGAATGTCTCCGGTGTACCTCATGTCCTCGTCGACCGGGCTCGAATCCGAGGAGAGAGGCAGGGTCAGCCGGAGGGAACGCGGGTGGTCGTCCCGGTGACGCCGTCGTCCCCGGAGCGGTTGCTGGCGTTCGGCCGCGATCTGCTGCGCGCCAATGACTTCGGCGAGCTGCTGAGCATCGCCCACGCCGAGGTCTCCTCGGCGGTGGGCTACCACCACGTGTGGTTCATGGTGGCCGACCACGAGGACGCCGACGAGGTGCGCCTCATCGAGTTCTCGGGCGACAAGCGCGCGGTGGCGTGGGAGGTCGCGCCCGTCCTGAAGGTGCGCGGCGATCGGTTCCTCGAGGACATCATGGCCAGCGAAGGCCCGGTGGTGGTGGAGGACGCGCGCACCGACCCGCGCACCAACAAGCAGATCGTGCAGCAAATGCAGAATCGCACGTTGATCAACGTGCCCCTCCGCCTGCTCGACAAGCCGTTCGGCGTCTTCGGGCTGGGGACGTTCGGCGAGGAGGGCTGCCGCGTACCCACGGCGGACGAGCTGGCCCACATCGTGATGGTGGCCAATCACCTGGTGGTGGCGGCGGGGCGGATCCGATTCCTCGAGGCGCGGGACCGCTCGCTCAAGGAGCGCGTGGCCCTGGAGCGGCGTCTGTTGCAGGTCCAGAAGCTCGAGAGCCTGGGCATGCTGGCCGGCGGCGTCGCGCACGACTTCAACAACTTGCTGACCGTGATGCTGTCGAGCGCTTCGTTCGCCCAGTCCGCGACCCAGGACCCGCGCGTGCTGGAGGAGCTGCAGACCATCAACGAGGCCGCCGGGCGCGCGCGCGACCTGACCCGGAAGCTGCTGGTGCTGAGCCGCCAGCAGGAGCTGGACTTGCGCGCTCTCGACATCAACTTCCGACTGACCGAGCTGGTCGGGTTGCTGCAGCGGGTTCTCCCCGAGACGATCTCGCTCGACTTCATTCGCGGCACGAGCCTGCCCCTTTGCGAGGGCGACGCCTCCCAGATCGACCAGGTGTTCATGAACCTGTGCATCAACGCCCGGGATGCGATGCCCAGCGGGGGGCGGCTCACCATCGAGACCGAGCAGGTCCTGGTCAACGGTTCCTACGCCAAGACCCACCCCTGGGCCAAGCCCGGGCGTTACGTCCTGACGACGGTCACCGACACCGGCATCGGGATCGCCGGCGACATCGTCGATCGCATCTTCGATCCGTTCTTCACGACGAAGGCGGAGGCGGGGTCGGGGCTCGGCTTGTCGATCGCTTACGGCATCGTGCGCCAGCACAATGGCATGCTTCATTGCTACAGCGAGCCGGGCGTGGGGTCGTCGTTCAAGGTGTACTTCCCGGCGCTGGAGCGGCTGGCCACCAGCGTGGGCACGAAGCTGTCGGGGGGCGTTCCCCGCGGCGCCGGACACGAGAGGCTCCTCGTGGCGGAGGACGACGCGGGTGTGCGGGCCGTGGCGGTGCGGATCCTCGAGCGCGCCGGGTACGCGGTGACCGCCGTCGAGACCGGGGACGCGGCCCTGGACGCCGCGAACCGCGAGACCTTCGATCTGGTGATCCTCGACGTCGTCATGCCGGGCACGCCTTGCCGGCAGGTCGTCGAGAAGCTGCGCCTCACGCGCCCTGACACGCGCATCTTGCTGGCCAGCGGCTACGCCGCAGGGACCACGCTCTTCGATTGGCTGAACGAAGTCCAGATCGAGCTTCTGCGCAAGCCGTACGATCCCGATCAGCTGCTGTTTGCGGTGAGGAGAGCGCTCGACTGGAAGCCGGCGCCCGCGCCGGGAGCGTCCTAGCGCCTCAGAACATCAGGGAGGTGCCCTCGTCGAGGCCGGCCTTGGACGCGTCCGGGGTCGCCGACATGGAGAAGGTGGGCGCGAGCTCCACGTCCATCCAGAGGCAGACCCGCTCGGTGGAGCGCGACGATTGGAACCACTGGGGCGTCACCGGCCCGCGGGTTTCGAGGGACAGGTGCTCACCGCGCAGGACGACCGGGGTCGCGATGTGGAGCTCGACGTCGTGCGCGAGGAGACGGGACTTGATTCGCCCGGCCAGCTGGTTGGCCAGCTCCGCCACCCAGTCCCGGATGCCGGCGGTCTCGACGGGGTTGGAGGCTCCGAGCGCCTCGCGGCTGCCGGCCAGCACCAGACCCCCCCGGATGTCCTGACCGTTGAACCCGACGATGCCGCAGTAGAGCATGTCGCAGGCGGACGGGACGACCTGCGCCACGTGACGCATGTCGAGGCCGTAGCTCTCGAACAACGCCACGCAAGCGCTGATGCTCAATTGCTGGATGCGTTCGCGATAGTCGTCCATGCCCACGCCCTCTCTCCCGAGGCAACATCGAGAGAACGAAGGCCAATCTTGAGCCGAGCACCCCCGGCGAGCAGGAAGGCATCAAGTTTTGCAAGGGGAGACCGATCCCTCCTCGTTGCCCTTGCCATTCACGTCGCCATCGTCTCCGTGGTCTCCGCCCTTTGCGGCGGGGGGCCATCGAAGGTCATCCATCGAGATCGAGGAGGATTCGAGCCCATGAGAAAGGTCCTGATCGTCGATGATTCGCCGAGCGTGCGGCAGCAGGTCTGTATGGCGCTGAACCAGGCCGGCTTTGCCACCGTCGAGGCGGTCGATGGAATGGACGGGCTGGTTCATGCCGCGAACCCCGAGGTCTCGCTGGTCATCTGCGACGTCAACATGCCGCGCATGAACGGCCTCGAGATGGTCGAGAAGGTGAAGGCCGATCCCCGGTGCTCGGCCCTGCCCATCCTGATGCTGACCAGCGAAGGCCAGCCGTCCCTGATCGAGCGGGCCAAGAAGGCGGGCGCCAAGGGCTGGATCGTGAAGCCGTTCAAGGCCGACCTGCTGGTCGCCGCCGTCAAGAAGCTGATCGTCGCCTGATCGAGCGCCGGCCCCTACAGGACGGAGGCCGACGTCCCGATGTGATGGGCGTGAACCGTTCGGGAGGTCTCGCCGGCCAGCGCCTCGCCATGGAGGAGGCAGATCCGGGCATGTTTCGCTCGATGGTGGAGCAGTGTGCGAGCGGGATCGTCATTCAGTGCGAGGAGCGGATCCAGTACGCCAACCGCGCCACCCTGGATTGCCTGGGGTGGCGGTCGCTCGACGAGGTCGTCGACCTGGACCTGGCCACCTTCCTTCACGCCGACAGCTACGCCATCCTGGGGCCCAGCCTGCGTAAGCTGGCGCCCGACGACGACCAGCTTTTCATGGGTGAGCTCAAGCTGCGGCGCCGCGACGGCATGCTGCTGGACGCCGAGGTGTACCACGTCGCGATGCCGGACACCCAGGACGGGACCAGCATGCTCACGTTCCGCGACGTGACCCAGCTGAAGCGGATGGAGGCCGAGCTGGCGGCGACCTGGCGAAAGCTGGAGGAGAAGGACGCCCTCCTGACGGCGGACCTGACCGAGGCGCAGACCTTTCAGCAGCGCATCTTGCCGACGAACCTGGCCGTGCCGGGGGTCGACATGGAGGTGATCTATCGGCCGCTCGGACTGGTGGGCGGGGATCTCTACGACTTCCACGTGATGGAGGACGGGCGCCTGCGCCTGTTCGTGGCGGACGCCACGGGGCATGGCGTGCAAGCGGCCCTGGCCACCATGGTGATCAAGAGCGAGTACGAGAGCGCCAAGCGCGCGCAATCGGACGCCGAGGTGCTGGCGGGGCTCAACGATCGAGTCGCGGCCCGCTATCGAGATTGCAAGATGCTCTTCACGGCGGTCTCCGCCACCGTCGACCTCGCCAAGGGGGTCCTCTCGTGCGCCGTGGGCGGGCATCCGCCGCCGCTGGTGCGCAGCGGGTCCGGCGTGAGCGCGCAGTGGCGGGAGTTGGAGGGAGCGGGGGCGTTCCTCGGGTGGATGCCGGCGGTGACGTTCGCCGATGTGACGACGCCGTTCGCGCCCGGTGACGCCTTGCACCTGTTCTCGGACGGCGCGATCGAGCAGACCAACACCGCGCATGAGCAGTTCGGCTACGACCGCCTGGTCGCCGCGCTCGACGCGGCCGCGCGCGAGGGACGATCGGCCGCCGCCGAGCTGCGCCGCCGCCTGGACGCCTTCTCGGGCTCGGCCCCTACCGACGACGACTTCACGTACGTGGCGCTGCACTGGCTGGGCTAGCGCGCGCCAGCAGGCGGCTCAGGCCTCACGGGCCTTCGGAAGGTCGGAGCGGCTCTCGTGCCCGAGTCCGTGCTCGTGTTCGAGCCCGTGCTCGCTGGCGGGGGTGGGCCGCGGAAGCGCAAACCGCATCACCGATCCGCCCACCGCTCGTCGCCAGTCGGACACGGGCACGGACTCGGGCACGCGCACGAGCGCCGCCTACCCGTGTGCCCCGCGATATCGCTTGCTCAGTGTCCGACGATCTTGCGGACGGCCGCCGCCAGCTGATCGGGCTTGAAGGGCTTCACGACCCAGCCTTTCGCGCCGATGCGCTTCGCCTGCTGAATCAGGTCGGCCTTCGCCTCGGTCGTCAGCATCAGCACGGGAAGGTTGGCGTTCTTCGCGTCCGCCTTGACGGCCGTGAGCATCTCGATGCCGCCCATGTTCGGCATGTTGATGTCGCAGATGACCAGGGCGATGTCGCGCGCGGCACCGATGGTGCTGAGGCCTTCGACGCCGTCCTGCGCCTCGAGCACCTCGTAACCCGCCTGCGCGAGCGTGATGCCGACCTGTTGGCGGATGGTGTCGGAGTCGTCGACGATCAGAATCTTCGCGGACATCCGAGGCCTCCCTGGGCGAGACGATCTGTGGCGGTCATGGAAGCGTTCACTTGGACTCCATCAAAACAGCAGGGTGTCGCCTTCGTTAGAGACCGGGATGGCCTCGGCGCCAGACAGGAAGATCTTGCCGTCGGGCGGAGGCGTGATCTCGAAGCAGACGCACAGGAGATCGCCACCCACTCCGAACACCAGGTCGATCACGCCGGCCCGCGGCGAGAAGCGCCGCGACAGCTCGCGTCCCGCGACGGCGGTGGGCGTGCTGGCGTGGAAGTCGCGACCGAGGGTGCAGAAGCGGCGCTTGATCCGGCCGAGGAACTGGTTGGCCAGCTCGGCCGTCCAGTCGAAGAGCGCGGGCTCGGGGAGCTCGCCCGACTCGCCGGCCAGCGGCGAGGTTCGCCGGAAGAGCTGCTTGGGGCCGCTCAACACCAGGGATCCGCGGACGTCCCCCGCGAAGCCGATGAAGCCGACCACATCGTGGGAGCGCGAAGCCAATGGATGGGCGAGATCGAGGAGGCGGACGGTGAAGCCGTAGGCGGTGAACAGGTCGCCGAAACACTCGGTGACCACCGCCCGCACGGTCGCCTCTTGCTCCGGATCCAGAGGCGCGGGTGGATTCGCGCCCGGTCCGGGGGAGAGGGATGCCTGACTCGCCATCCCATTGGGAAACGACAGATTGGCGAGAAACCTTTACGCGAGCTTTGCCTCCGAGGTTCGAGCGACTGTCTACGGGCGGGCGCCTCGCCGCCGCGCCCGAGCGACCAGGAGCAGCACGGCCAGGACCGGCAGCAGCGCCGCTTCGCCGCGACCAGCGGCCACCGCGCAGCCGCCGGAGGAGTTGTCCGCCCCGGTGCCGGCTCCGCCGGACCCCGACGGGCTCGCGCTGCCACCCGATCCCGTCGTGCCTCCCGAGGAGCTGGTCTTGCCGCCCGATCCCGTGGTGCCACCGCTCGCGAGCGCGCCTCCCGATGAGGTTGCTCCGCCCGACGCGCTCGATCCACCGGAGGAGGTCGCGCCACCAGAGGCCGAAGCGCCGCCCGAGGCGGTGGCGCCGCCCGACCCGCTGACTCCGCCCGACGCGGTGACGCCGCCCGACCCGCTGGTCCCGCCCGAGGCGGTCGTGGTGCCGCCACCCGCGCCGGCCGAGCCGGTCGCCCCGCCGGCCGCCGCGCGGCCGCCGGCCCCGCCGGATGCAGATGCACCGCCGCCCGCGCCACCGCCGCCGCTGGTCGATCCCCCGGTGATCGTGATGTCTGCGCAGTGGTGATAGAAGCAATCGGGTGGGCTGTGGTCGGTCATGATCATGACCACCTGGAGCGTGCACGGTTTGGCGGTCGTGCAGTTTGCGTTCTGCGGGATCATGACCTTCAGGGTCGCGGTGCCGCTCTGATTGGTGGTCGCCGTCGATCCGGCCGGCAGCGCATCGCCGATCACCGGCTGGGTGGAGGACCAGACCGGATTGTTGATCATGGTGGCGGTGCACTTGGTTTGAAGCTTCGGATCGGGCAGGGTGGTGAGCGTCTGGGACGAGCTTGGACCTTCGATCAACGAGACGCGGTACCAGCCCGGGTGGCCGACGGTTCCCTCGACTGCGATCGACACCATCTGGCCGGCCTTGACGTCGGTGACCTTCCCCGTCGGCGTTCCGGCAGGATCGCTCGCGCCCATTCCGACCGCGGCGCAGGGCCCCGTCTTCTGGGGCGCCCCCTGGGCGTTCTGAGACATCCACGAGACGTCCATCTTGTCGTCGATGGCGTTGAGCTTGAAGTGAGCCTGGGCGGGCGCGGGCGCCAGGGTCCCGAGCAGGCTCAACGAGAGACCGAGAATGGACGGCGCGACGAATTTCCGCATGGTGACTCCAGGAGGGTTGTGACCGGGCTCGGCCGTGGGGCCTTCCTCGTGCCGGTGCCGGTCCTCGGACCGCCCCGTCCCACGTGCGCCTCTGGTGATAGCGCGATAACGGCAATTCTGGCAATCGCCAACCGCCCGGCCGCTCGGTGGGCGACGCGGCGCGTGCTGGGGACCGAGGGGGCACCGGCCCGTCCTTCGACGCGTCAGGGTGATCTTCTGGCGGACGTGATACGCTCGCCGCCGTGAACGGGGAATCCGACCCAGCCGGGCGGATTCGGCAGCTCGAGGGTCGGCTGGCGATTTTGTCGGGGACCGTGCGTGCTTTCGCCGAAGCCACGACGGATTACGAGCGCTTGCTCGAGGTCATCGCCCGCCAGCTGGCGGCGGTGGTTCATGACGGTTGTGTCGTGCGCCTGCTGTCCGAGGGGGGATGGTTGCGGGCCGCCGCCACCCATCTGCCCATCGATGCCCGCGTCCCGGACGGCAGTCTGCGAGCCCGCGTCCGGGACCACATCAGCGCGCCCCGCAATCTGTCGGACCACGACGCCGGCCGCCGGGTGATCGAGACCGGGGAGCCGGTCTGCGTCCCACGCGTCGACGCCGCCGCCCTGCGCGCGGGCGCCACGCCCGAGGTCGCGGAGGCCTTCGAGGCGCTGGGGATCCACAGCTACCTTTTCGTCGCGCTGCGGGTGCGCGGCGAATCGCTGGGCTTGCTGGCGCTGGTGCGATTCGAGCCGACGTCGCCGCCGTTCGCCGAGGCGGACGTCGAGCTCGTCCAGGCGCTGGCCGACCACGCCGCGCTCGCCATCTCGAACGCCCGGCTCCTGCGCTCGGCGACCGACGAGGTCGAGCAGCGGCGGCGCGCCGAGGCGAGCCTGCGCAAGACCGAGGAGCAGCTCCGGCACGCGCAGAAGATGGAGGCGGTCGGGCGGCTGGCGGGCAGCGTGGCGCACGACTTCAACAACCTGCTCTCGGTGATCCTGAGCTACAGCACGCTGGTGCTGGAGGATCTGAAGCCGGTCGATCCCATGCGCGCCGACATCGAGTTCATCAAGAAGGCCGGCGAGAAGGCCGCCGATCTCACGCGGCAGCTGCTGGCGTTCAGCCGGCAGCAGGTGCTGATGCCCCGCCTGGTCGACCTCAACAGCGTCCTCCAGCCCTCCGAGACCATGCTGAGGCGCCTGATCGGCGAGGACATCCAGCTCTTGACCCACTACGGCCGCAGCCTGCCCAAGGTCAAGGTCGATCCGAGTCAGATCGACCAGGTCGTGTTCAACCTGGCCATCAACGCGCGCGACGCCATGCCCGAGGGCGGCAAGCTGACCTTCGAGACGAAGGAGGTGGTGCTCGACGACTCTTACACGACCGAGCACTTCGGCGTGGCGCGCGGCCCGCACGTGATGCTGGCCGTCAGCGATACGGGCGTCGGGATGAACAAGGAGACGCAGGCCCGGATCTTCGAGCCGTTCTTCACGACCAAGGAGCTCGGCAAAGGGACCGGCCTCGGACTGTCGACGGTGTTCGGGATCGTCCAGCAGAGCGGCGGCAACATCTGGGTCTACAGCGAGCCGGGCGGCGGGACGACCTTCAAGATCTACCTGCCCGTGGCCGAGGGCAGCGATATCGAGCCGCTCCAGGTGGTCGAGCCCGTCACGTTGATGGGGACGGAGACCATCTTGCTGGTCGAGGACCAGGACGAGGTGAGGCAAGTGGCGCGCGAGATCTTGCGCCGCTACGGGTACCACGTGATCGAGGCGCGCAACGCCGGCGAGGCCTGGCTGACCTGCGAGCGCCACCCGCGCACCATCCACCTGCTGGTCACCGACGTGGTGATGCCGCAGATGAGCGGGCGCGAGCTGGCGGCGCGCCTGGTCCAGGCGCGGCCCGAGCTGAGGGTGCTCTACATGTCCGGTTACACCGAGAACACCATCGTGCACCACGGGATCCTCGACTCCGGGATCAGCTACCTGCAGAAGCCCATCGTGCCCGAGCTGCTGGCCCGCCGCGTGCGCGAGGTGCTGGACACGCCGACGCGGAAGAGCCCGCCGCCGGCGTGAGCGCGCGCGCGGACGAGCGCCGTCAGCGGCGAGGCGCGGCGGCGTCGCGAGGCTGCTCGAGCTGCGCGAGATCTCTCACGGCCCCGCGCGCCGCGCTGGTGGTCATGAGCGCGTAGGCCCGCAGCGCCTGGCTGACGAAGCGGTCCCGGTTCGGCCGCCAGGCGTCGGCTCCCCGGGCCTCCATGGCCGCACGCCGCCGGGCCAGCGTGGCGTCGTCCACGACCACGTCGATGCGCCGCCCCGGGATGTCGATGCGGATCCGGTCCCCCTCCTCGACGAGCGCGATGGCGCCGCCCTCGCCGGCCTCGGGCGACACGTGGCCGATGCTGAGCCCGGACGTCCCGCCCGAGAACCGCCCGTCGGTGACGAGCGCGCACGCCTTGCCCAGCCCCTTGCCCTTGAGGAACGACGTCGGGTACAGCATCTCTTGCATCCCGGGGCCGCCCTTCGGCCCTTCGTAGACGATCACCACCACGTCGCCAGGACGGATCTGATCGGCGGTGATCGCGTCGCAGGCCGCGTCCTGCGAATGGAAGACCCTCGCGCGCCCCTCGAACCTCAAGATCGACTCCTCGACGCCGGCCGTCTTCACGATGCAGCCGTCGACGGCGATGTTGCCGGTGAGGACCGCCAGGCCCCCGTCCTGACTGTAGGCGTGCGCCAGGTCGCGGATGCAGCCCCGCTCGGCGTCGACGTCCAGATCGGCGAAGTATTTGTCCTGAGAGAAGGCGACCTTGGTCGGGACGCCGCCCGGCGCCGCGCGCGCGCGCTCGCGTGCCTCGGGCGCGACCGTGGGCCGCCGGAGGTCGTTGGCGTCGATGGCGGCGCCCAGGGTGGCCGCATGGACGGTGCCCACCTCGCGGTGGATCAGGCCGGCGCGGTCCAGCTCCCCCAGGATCGTGAAGATGCCGCCCGCGCGGTGCACGTCCTCGACGTGGTAGTGCGACGACGGCGCGACCTTGCAGATGTTCGGGACCTTGCGCGAGAGGCGGTCGATGTCCGCCATCGTGAAGCTCACCCCGGCCTCGTGAGCGATGGCCAGGATGTGCAGGACGGTGTTCGTGGACCCGCCCATCGCGATGTCCAGCGTCATCGCGTTCTCGAACGCCTGGAAGGTGGCGATGCGGCGGGGGAGGACGGAGGTGTCCCCGTCGACGTAGCGGCGGTTGGCCATCTCCACGATGCGCCGCCCGGCCGACTCGAACAGCTCCCACCGGCGCGCGTGCGTGGCTAGCAGCGTGCCGTTCCCCGGCAGGGCCAGCCCCAGCGCCTCGTTCAGGCAGTTCATGCTGTTGGCCGTGAACATGCCCGAGCACGAGCCGCAGGTCGGGCAGGCGGACCGCTCCATCTCGCCCAGCTCGGCGTCGCTGACCCGGGCGTCGCTGGCCGCGATCATGGAGTCGATGAGGTCCAGCTTGCGGACCGTCGGCTGGGCCAGCGGTTTGCCGTCGCGATCGTGCGTCCCGACCAGCTTGCCGGCCTCCATCGGTCCGCCCGAGACGAAGATGGTGGGGATGTCGAGGCGCATGGCCGCCATCAACATGCCGGGCGTGATCTTGTCGCAGTTCGAGATGCACACCAGCGCGTCGGCGCAGTGGGCGTTCACCATGTACTCGACGCTGTCGGCGATCAGATCCCGGCTGGGCAGGGAGTACAGCATTCCTCCGTGACCCATGGCGATGCCGTCGTCCACGGCGATGGTGTTGAACTCGACGCCCCAGCCGCCGGCCGCGTCGACGACCGCCTTCACCCGCTGCCCGACGTCATGCAGGTGCACGTGGCCGGGGACGAACTGGGTGAAGCTGTTCGCGATGGCGATGATGGGCTTCTCGAAGTCGGCGTCCTTCATGCCCGTCGCCCGCCAGAGCGAGCGCGCCCCGGCCATGTTCCGGCCCTGGGTGGACGTCCGGCTGCGGTATCCCTGGCGGCTGCTGCTCATGGCGCTGACTCTCCCCGAGGCGGGGGCAATCGTCCAGCGCCGGCCGCCGGTTTTACCGCCCCCGGGGCTTCTCCGGCGCCCTAGTACCGCCGACCCGAAATTCCTGACCAGCCTCGCTTGCTGCGGCGGCCAGGGGCTACGTTGCTCGTCGGTTACATGGCTTCGGCCATGCGCCCTCC
>Ga0068853_100003466_pt1 | contig 12067 bp, 17 predicted proteins | sample KBSCornC32_FD_65655 | JGI IMG/M metagenome (GOLD analysis project Ga0068853, IMG submission 65655) | Corn rhizosphere microbial communities from Kellogg Biological Station, Michigan, USA - KBS Corn C3-2 | ecosystem: Host-associated > Plants > Roots > Rhizosphere > Soil ... | reverse complement strand
CGAAAAGTTTAACGCCGTCAGATTTTCAATCACGCAGCCGCAATTTCGGAAGTTTTGGGTCTGCTTGCGAAACACGTTCTGCACAGAACAGGTTTGCCTTTAGTATCGCTCCCGCACTGCGAGCAGGTGACGTGCGTTTCAGTTCGCCGCCGCCCTTTGCTGCCCTCTTTCTTGGCCTTGCATTGCTTGCAGTGTTTCGGAACGTTTGTGAACCGCTTTTCTTCGAAGAATTGTTGCTCTCCCGCAGAGAACACAAACTTAGCGCCACAGCTTACACAGAGAACATCTCTGTCAGCGAACATGCTGCATTCCTCCGAACTCACGATTAAAGAGAAAGATGAACGGGGACAGCGGTCCTTTTGTAAAGTTCCCTTTTTGAGGCACGAAGCGTAGCACCTTCAGTCCGAAAAAGAATGTCCTATACCGAACAAAGCGTGGGAAAGCTGGAGTCTTCCCCTAGGCGCAGCTCCCTCATGTTGGCTTCCGCCCGCGTCGGCCAATTCCGGCTTCAACGATTGTGATCCTGGCTGCCCGGGTTTCTGCTGCCAGAATCTTCAGAGCATCAAGTGGTCATAGAGCGTGTCAACCGCAGCGGTTTGGTCGCTGTCTACTCTCGCAATCGGTAAAGAATCGGGCATCCGGCACAACTCACTTTTGAAATAGTGCTCCAAGCTTGAGAGATTCGTAGTGATGCAAATCACTTCACAATCGCCACCGCTGTGGAACCATGAATTCAGCAGTCCTCCCCAACTGGCCTGTTTTGGAATGCGATGTTCGGCTTTCCCATTCCAGCCCCTGCAACTTCGAACGCAGGTTGCAGGGGGATTTCTGTTCGTCATGGAGATCAAGTGTCGTACTCGATTCGCGAAGCTGTGCTTGTTGAAGGTGTTCTCGAGGGAATGAACCTGCAGGCACCTTGCACGGTGAGAGCAGTGAAAGTCTCACTGCCGAAGCTCGACATCTGGGAATACGTAGCCGCTGACATGGTGCAGGCACCTCCGAGCATCCCGGATGGAGCTTACGAGGTCAGCTTCGACGGCCGAAAGATGCATTTCCAAAAGACTGCACATGGATGGGTAGCAGGGCGAGGGTAAGGTCGTTGTGTCGGGCTTGTCTATAAGGCTTCTTTGCAGAGAGTCGCAGAAGTATCGCGGCAGCGCAAGCACCCGTGCAATGACTCATCCATAGGCCGATGACAGAAGGCGAATCCCTAGAGACTGAATCTGCCAAAATCCCATTTTAGAACGAGCTGAAATCCATAAAACGCTTTACTCAGATGCTTCCTTAGAGCGCTTTACTCTTTCACGAAGTTCGCGCAAAATGAGGAAAAGTTTCGAGATTAAAGGCAGAAGTGAAGCGCATGATCCAGTGCCTAGCTGGCGATCTTTCGTTAAACTGCCCTAAACTGTGGGGTTTCCAATGAACCGCGATTGCGAGAAGGGGCTTCAACTTCGTTTGCGTTTCGAGCACGCGCTGAAGGAATGGGGCTGGTTCGACGCATACGAGCGGGCTCTCCAACTCATGCCAGTCGGCCCGCCTCAGCTCGATACTTTCCACATAGAAGCAAAGCACGCCCAGGCGGAGCTAAATAAGGCACGTCACGCCTATGTTGAGCACATGTCCGAATGTCTCGCTTGCAGCAGACGGCTGATCACTCCGGACGCCGTTGAGTCGATACGCGAAAAATTGAAGACGTCCCGCATCCAGTGAAGACCCGGCATCCGATTGAATCACCGCTCCACAGAAGCCTCATCTTCCAATGCAGCGTATAAAAGATCATCCTCGTGCAACACACTGAACTCCGTAATCAGGTGTGCTGCGAACTGTTGAATCCAACGAACCTCTTCCTCGCTAAGATCCGGTGAATGCTGGAGGTGCAGGACGACTGTCTCGAGCAGATTTCGGACGTGGATAGAGGGCTGCGGCATATTAAGCGGATGCCAGAGGTATTCCCTGGGGTGTCCCTAGGTGGCAAGAAATTGCAAATTTCCGAGTGGCCCAAAACCAGAACATCAGCAAAGTCGTCGGATGGCAGTCCGCAGGGTGGGCGTTCGATGACACGGAAGCACTTCCGCTTCGGTGTACACTGAATCGCAATGGCGGATACCACGGTACGGAAGCGGACCTTCGCCCCATGGATGGGCTTGTTGTTAACGGTACTCGGCGCTTTGAGCAACGGGTTGCCGTTCACTGGTTTTCCAGCAGCGCCGGTTCCATGGATCAGCCTCCTGCTTTCGCTGATTGGCTCTGTAGTTGTTCTCTTCGGCCTGTGGCAGGCGTTTGGACAACCGACGGTCTATAAAGGAAAGCTTTCCAGCGCCCTGGCAACGGGGTTTTCCCTGTTGTTTTTGGCTGGAACCATCTTTTCCTTCTGGAGCGCACGACACATCCCACGAGAGTCCGCAACGGCTCCGCAGGTAGGGCAGCGAGTGCCAGATTTTACGCTGCCGGACAGCACCGGTCATTCTGTCTCCCTGACGCAGTTGTTCTCTGGTTCAGCAAGCAAGGAGCCGCCCAAAGCTCTCCTACTGGTTTTTTATAGAGGATACTGGTGACCGTATTGCAACCTCGAGTTACGAGGCATCGAAAGATCTCTACCGGAATTTGAGGCACAAAGAATCTTGCCGGTCGCCATTAGCGTAGATGCTGTGGAAGTTTCAGAAAATCTCCGCCACAAACGGGGCTACTCGTTCCCATTTCTTTGCGATCCCAAGGCCGAGGTAATTCGGCGTTACCAGCTCCTGCATCCACGCGGAGGTCCGGATGGAACAGATATCTCCCGCCCGGCGGAGTTCCTGATTGATCGCTCAGGCACTGTACGCTGGGAAAATTTCACCGAAGATATCCGAGTGAGGCCGCGGGCAGAGGAGTTGTTAGCTGCTTCGCGCTCGATCCGATAATCATTCAGCACTAGCTCCATCAGACCGGTGATGAACTACGCAGAAAATCCTCCGAGCCTGACATGAATGAACTTGTGGGAGCGCCCGGTAGGAATTGTGGGCGTATCACCGTCAGGGATGGTCGCAGAAAGTGGCGCTGCCTCGATTTGCAAGCCAGTGAACCCAAGCTTTACGCCCGTAAAGACTAGCGGCTTCCTGAAATGGAGGTAGCACGATTTTTGGTTATGTCCGTTGGTCCACCACCACCATCCTGCCGAAGCCCCAATAGAATTCGATTGAGTTCTCACATGAATGATCAATGTATATCCGCATTCCTCAGTCGAAGTGATAGGCATCACCGATTCTCGGCGCACAAGCGCCCATGATTCGGAATGTACACATGAGACGCATCATCCAACTCGTGGCCTTGATGGTGGCTCTGCTCCTTGCCGGTCAAACGGCGCTTGCAGACGCTCCATGTGACCACTGGCTAAGCTCCAGTCGCGACAACGGCTCTGGATGCTGCGCACCGGCGGCCGCAAACACTAGTAGTCGCCAGCTTGCCGCCGAGTGCCACAGCCCCATGCACGCCGCTTCCTTCATCGCTGAGTGCAATGAATGCGCGTGCAGCTCGACTGCCAGCCAGGTCGCAGCTCAGCCTGTTTCGTCACCTGATTCCAAGGCTTACCGGGTCGTTTCCCAAATTGCGATCCCGCAGATCCCGTCTCTTGTTCTCATCGCGATGCGGGCGGAATCCTTCCAATCCGCACCCGCTCCAGGACTCGCCAAGCACCTTCTCTTCCACGTCTTCAGGATCTAAGACTCTCCCTGCATTCAGCAATCGAAACTGTCACCGGTTCGCATCTGACCGTGGCTCCGTTTTGCCCCTTCAACCTGAATTGCCAAGGAGATTTCCATGAAACGCACGTTCGCAGTCTTTTCCGTCGTCTGTCTCTCTCTCGTCATCACCGTTGCAGCTATCGCCCAGGCCCCGTCCACCAAGGCCAAATCCGAGCAGCTCAGCAAGCGGCAACTCAACTCCCTGATCTCCACCGCCAAGACTCCGGCCGAGCATCAGCGCATCGCGAGCTTCTACGAGGCCAGCGCAAAGGACTATCGTGCTCAGGTGCGAGAACACGAAGCCATGATTGTGGCCTACAAATCGAACACCAGCTTTGTCCAACCAAAAGAACCGCGCCAGCACCATCGGGCACTGCGAATACTTCGTCAAGTCGCTGACGGAACTCTCTGTCAAGAACGACGAACTTGCCAGCCTCCACAAGGAAATGGCAGAAGAAGCAGCAAAGAAGTAACCGCGCACTCTCTCCGGGTCCGGCGGTTGTTATCCTCTGGACACCGTAGATGACTAGATCGAAAGATTTTTATTTAAACCTAGAGCATGTGTAATCTCCTGTCCGGAAGTTATCGGATTTCTAATCATCAGGGTATTTTCGCAATTCGCTAACCGTGGATTCAACAGCCGGGATTAAGAGCCTTGTGGTCGCTTCAGTTCGGTGAGAGCTGGTCTCTGCGGATGAGCAAACGAACAAGGTTTAGCGGCTAAGCAGGGAGTTTCACAATTCCAAGTTCCGGAGGATGTGTAGCACGGCTGAATTCTTAATTGATGAGCCGGAACTACGCGGGCTTCGAAAAGCGTTATCCGTCTGGCACAGGTCTTCTCCCACAGTCGTAGGGAAATGACACCCCCGTTGTATTTGCCAGACTGCCCAGCTTCACTACGATCAATACCGATGGAGCGTAACCGAAATGGAAGTTATCACTCTTGAACCTGAAACCGCGATAGACGTAATCAGTCCTGAACCTGAAACGTCGAGCGTGTTGACCACGGAACAGCAGGACGCACTCCTCGGCAGGTTGATGCGGGAAAGAAAAGAAACTGAGGTCCGCAAGATCTCGCTCGAAGCCGAAGGAGCCCGAATCGGGGTAATTCTCGCGAGGTTGGGGCAAAGCCTGCAGAAAAGGCTGTCGGGAATCCAATTGCTGGGGCAAGACTTGGAACCTGACTTTTTACACTCTGCCGTCTGGATAGAGCCGTCCGAACTAGAGGAAGTTAATAAAATCGTTCAGCTTGCCAACGATTATCGAGAAGCCATCAAAAGATCGAAGCAGATTTCAACTCAACTCTCACAAGCTGGCTGGCTGTAGTGTTCTGTTCGGCTGCAACGTTGACAGTTGGGCAACGGTGATCCAAGCGCATTGCCCCTTCTGCAAGGCTGAACCAGGCAGGCCATGCAAAAACGCAGTTGGGCGCAAATTGCTTGGAATTCATCGTCAAAGATATCCCCGAAAGGAACAGCCGAAGACGGACAGAATCATTAGCCAGGAGACCCGATTTGAGAATCCGATGCGAAGAAGGAATCGCCCTTAGTTGGGAGTACAAAAAAGCATTGAACAATTGGGGATTTGCTGAAATCAATTTGCGAGTCTCACAACTGATCCCTCTTGTCCGGCAAATTTGGAACAGCTTACGGAATCAGTCAGAAAAGCAGAATCCAAACACATCAAAGCTCGTGATGAGTATGTTGAACACATTGCGAACTGCCTCGCGTGCAGCAAGAAGATTGTGACGCTCTAATTTCTCTTCTCCGCTGCCTCGTCCGATTCCAGCTCAGTGATTTTGTGTTCGACGATTTGCCGAAGTGCGAGTAGGTCAGGGTTGTTCGGTGGTACGTGCGCTTTTCGCTCCACCTTTTCAACAATCGTGCGAAGGTCGTCAAGCGTCCGGTCTCGGGATTCTGCGTCCATTTAAGATGCGATTCGGGCAACACGGCTCGGGTTGTCCGATGTTGCACACTATGCAGCGACCACGCAACCCTTTGTGACCCCGCGAGCGCCAGGGGCAGCCTTGTGCGCGCAATCGGATATCGGCGTAGACTTCCCGGCATGGGAGAAGTCGCACATCTTATCGTAGGCAAGGATCGCAATGGCAAATATTCCGGCTACTACAAATGCTCCCTGTGCAACGCAGAGTTTCGCCCAACCCCCAAGCACGTTAAGGAAATGGCGTTCTTCTTTGCTGCTCACGTTCGGCTCACACATCCCACAAGGGAAAACTCAGGGAAAGACGTTAATCAGATTCACAGAGTGTAGATGCGTGGATAATTTAGAAACGCTAAATGCGTTGCTCGACATGACAAAAGAAGCACAGGAACTGGCCTCATATATAGAGAAGCCGGAACGCCTCAGATCATTAATTGTCGAGATCAGGTCGAAGGCTAAGGATGAGTGCAAGAGGCTGAAACGAGATCGACGGAACATAGAGACACACTATCAACTCTGCATGATTGGCATCCTTGAGGATATCGATTTTGGCAGGGTGTCTTGGCAAAATGTCATTGGCCTGGAGGCTCGATTGGGCCGCATCCGTGAGGACATCGAGAGGACGATCATAGAGATCAAAGCCCACAGGCTTTTGATGTAGGATTTCGCTGCACACTGTGCAGTGACACAAACGAGAACAGGGTTTCTGCCGCCAGAATCTTCAGAGCATCAAGTGCAAGGACGGGGTGGGCTGCAATCAGGTCAAAGAACCTGTAAGAATGTGTTTACCCGCTGTGGGTTGGCGGCTGTCTCACTGTTCGTTCAAACCGTGGTCAGTGAAGCCTCCAATGCAGGGGCGAGCCGCGTTATTGATCCAAAACTATGCTCCAGCGATTGGAGTTGTCGGAGTGGGCGACACCATCGCGTTCAAGCAGGCGAAGGCAGACCCGAACACGCCATTCTGAAAATCTGATAGCGGTTGCGATCTCGTGGACGGTAGCCGGTCCTATCTCCCACATGGGTGTGGTCGATTGCCATCCGTTGCAAAGCATGACCTGAGCTCTGAGATAACTCAGAACTCTGTGACCATTGTCAAAAAAGTACACGCACCAGCCGACCAAGGGTCCGCCGCCGCATTGCAAGCGAAAAATGAGAATGACATGTAGGTCTGCGCGAATGTATCCGGCCTTTGTGTGAGCTACTGCTCAGGTAGCCGGATCGGGATACGGCTGCGAGCTTGAGAGGGCCCAGAAAGAGTTCAACAGGTCAGAACAGTTCCAGCGACTTACGTTGAGGTATGAGCAGGCACAATTGGTCCAAGCCGCGCAGTCGGCGGGCTGCAATGCAACGCACAACTTCGAGCAGAGGTTGGCGCGGTGGCTATTGATCACGGCCGATCGCGCAAATACCACCCAGTTCAAAATGTCCCAGGAGTTTCTCGCCCACATGCTGGGGGGAACGCGACCCACAGTTACGCTAGCCGCCGGACACTTAAAGAAGGAAAAGCTGATCGAGTACCGTCGCGAGATGATCACCATTGTGGATCGCAAAGGACTGGAAAAACGATCTTGCGAGTGCTATCGGGTAATTCGGGATTATCTCGCAGACTATGAAGCATTCGACACCGGAAATACGGCTTAGCTGATAATCGCCAGTTCCGGCCACACTTTTTCCGGGACGCTCGGATTCGCCGCAACGCTCGTCTTCATTGGGGAGTCGGGTGAGTCCGATGCGAAGTTTGACCTTCGTCAATCATGTCTTGCATCAATTCATCGGCGTTGGGAAACATGGCATATAAAAAATCCGCCGTGTATAACGCACACTTGCCATCCTCAAATGTAATCAGGATGCCATCCAGCATTCTCAACGCTTCGATGATTCGAGGAAAGTGAACCTGAAGTAGCTGTTCACGCTGCCCCTTCAAACCATGACCCCATCAGAACGAAGACCGCTTTTAACTACGAAAAACATGCCTCGATTGTTAGGTACCGAACATATTCTCTAGATTAAAAGGCATAAGATGCCCGACAGCAGCGAGTTTTTCACCGAGGGAATTGCTTCTCCGTTGACCCATCTCTGAGCTGAGCTTTTAGGGATTACGCCTTTTGCTGGACCGAGATGTGCTGTGTGCAGGTTGTGGTGTGATGTTTATGTTTTCGGCGAGCGAGCAAGAGTTCTTTCATGGGAAGGGATTCACCAACGAACCAAAACACTGCAAGCAATGCAATGCAAGGCTAAGAGGCAGGGCGTCGACGTGCAGCGTCGAATTGAAACACATGTCACGTGCTCGGAGTGCGGGAACTACACAACTGTTCCCTTCAAGCCGACTCAGGGCAGATCTGTAATGTGTAGAACGTGTTTCGCAAACAGACCCAAAGCTCCCAATATTGCCGCTGCGAGTGCTCTGTAGTTCCTGCTTCAAAAGACAATCTCAGCAGCGCAACACGGAAATTTCGCTTCGAAACCAGCCATACCGAATGACGCAAATCACACCATCTCGCGCGAATCTGCCCTAGCATGGCATGAGAAATAACAGGTGAGGTCCACAATGGGTCAATCCCAGCCCGTCAGAGAGTTAGTCAATGAAGCTGGCATTCTTTCCTTATCCGGGTTACTCAATTTTGATGTCTGCTTCGACTTGCTTGAGTTGCCTGACTCCATTGATGGAGTGGAAGGCAAACGATTCACCTATGGTCGTCTCACCTTTCGTCAGCAGCTTGAGCCTTCCTTAAAAGCGGTCCTGTTGGCCGGTTCTCGGTTGACTCTCAAGGGCGGGGGTATTGAGGCATCTATCTTTCTACACGGATGCAATTCCTTTGGCGTTATCGGACCCATTAAGGATTTGACAGAGGAAGCCGCATAGAAGGCAGTATGTGGATTCCGACCTTGGAATGCATCCTTGACCGACACTTGGCGGAAACGATTATTGAGCAATCCGTGGAGGTCATCACTCAGGACGGGATTCTGTTCCGTCAGGGTCAGGGTGGAGATTGCCTTTACTTTGTGAAGTGGGGCGAAGTCGCATTGACGATGCTGGCAGGAGAGAAGGAAATTCGAATTCGAGCGGGTAAGGGTTCGCTTCTTGGGCTTCCTGCGGTCTTTGGAAATCAGGCATACACAATGACGGCCAAAGCAAGTTGGGATGCAGAGATTTTCAAGCTCAGTTCCAACGCTTTCACTGAACTGCTGAATAAAGAGCGACGAATGAAGGAAACGGTCTTGCAGATTTTGGCGGGAGAAGTCAGCGCAATCCGTCAAGCATTCTCACAGTTGATTTAGGGGCAAAGGTCAAAAATGGTTTCTATTCGCGAAGCGGTACTAGTATCGGGAACTTTGAAAGGTATGAGCCATCAAGTTCCGTGCATGGTCAGAGCCGTCAAAGTGTCACTTCCCAACCTTGACATTTTGAAATGGGTAAGAGCCGACATCGCTAATGCTCCTTCCGAGCTTCCTGACGGAGCTTATAACGTGAGCTTTGAAGGGCGAACCATAAAGGTCAAGAAGATTGCGGGAAATTGGGAAACTGGGGAAGTCTGAGTCAGCGTAGTTAGATAGTCGGGGGTGAAGGAATATGTCTCAAATGCCAGAACTACAAATGAGCTATGACGTGAACAGTATTCCCGTCTCGGCGAAATGTTCTCTTTGTGGCGAACAGATGCCGCGAGGGACACAGCGCGTCATGAACTCAATCGACAATGTTGTGTGGTTTGCGGCTCAGTTCCGTCTCCATGTAGCACGAATCCATTTGCTGGTTCTGGGAAACCCCGCGCCCAGTAGGTGAGGCTCGTTACGTCGGAACCTTCCATCAGTATGACGAGGTATCTTCGATGAAGAATATTTATATCAAGCGCGGAGTTCTCCTTTACAACGTTCATTTCAAGGATGGGAGCCTTGCGAACCGCGTCACAGAGCATGCGATTTCCGGCCTTCGCCCAGTAGACATCGCTTGGGTCTGGAATGTCTCGGAACGTCGACGGGTCGCTCCTGATGAGATTCGGAAGCTATGTAAACTCGTTCAGGAAATTTAGACGCATTTGTTTATGTCCGTGCGAGTTCTTCCGCGCCGGTAGTGGGCGCACACATGCCGTGCGAACTCCTTTAGCAACCCCATCTCGCGAGTCTTCGCCTTTTGGAACCAGTCGGGGATAGGGGCGTGCCCAATCGCATCTGGACGTTCATGACGCATGAGAATGAAGTATGACCTCACGCACCCATGCCCGTTCTCGATCTAGGATTTCGCGCATGGGATTTTGCAGCGTAACGAAAGATTCAATTCGGGACGCTCAGCGCATTGAGCCTGTCGATTATCGTCGCAACAACGATGGCTCCTTCGATTCAATCTGCCGACGCTGCTTTCGTACCATTCGGGCATAGAGCAACTGAACCAGACCTCCAGAATGGAGAGAGAGGGCAATCACGCTGCAACTCGGCAACAGTTGAGCGTTGTCACTGGCTCAGTAAAGCGGTCTCAGATTATCGTGAGGAGACTGACAGATGTGTACCCAGATATTAGACAGATGTGGGAGTTGAGACTTTTATGAGTTGCTCGAACCGCTGATTCTGCCGTGGCGCTTTAGGGACTCCCTTTGCCCTCCGTGGCCGAGAAAGCACCGCTCTATTCGGTACTGGTTTGGTGTTCGCTTCAAGGGATACGACTTCGCTGGAGATGGGCTGATGGTCAATTTGAACGGGCCACGATTTCAGGATTTTAGACAGGATTTTAGAAAACCGTTTAGGGTCTCTCCACTGTGCATTCTTTTTCATGCTTAGGCTCTCCACATATCGCGTGATTCCGAATCATATTTGAGCCTTCGAAGAATCCCCGCCAACCGGCTTCAGACTGACGGGGATAATGGGAGGACTAACCTTCTCGCACTTCTTGGCGAAATCAGAGAAACTTTACCCGTTACAAAGAGCGGCGTCTGGTCAATTTTATACAGACTCATACCCCGAAACGATGGCGGGTTTTCTCATTTTAGGGAGTAAAGCAAATGCATGTTTTATCGGGGAATTATGTACTGCACTCCCTTACTATTTAGCACACAGGTTACCTAAAGTCAGGAGTTTGCTCCGGTCATTTTGGCATGGAGTCCGAGTCTCCATCCGCCCGTTAGCGGACAAACCCTCGTGAAAAATTGTCGGCTGGTTGGTTTGAGCAGTTGAATCCTCTAGCGATGATGGCGGCTTTCCTAGTAGCAAAATGCTGTTGAGCTTCCTCAGGAATGCTGCACAGACCATCGCAATAAACGTCCCACTTGCTCCGCTGTTCGGAATCCGACCATGCCGCGTGAATCTCTCGAATGAGGAAACGCGGTCTGAGGTTTAGTCCAAGGTCAACCAGCCGGAGTGCGTAAAACTCCGTTTCTAGGGCATTTGCCTTTGGGTTGTCGGTTTTCGAAAGGATTTCCACGAGTGTGTAATTGTGCCCAAAGATGTGCAGAATTGAACAATCTTCCGACGTTTCACGAGCGCGAACAAAAAGTCGAGTGCTGTGCCTCAATGACATGAGGGCTTTTACGCAAACGTTCAAACCCGTCCTCCACTGCACCGACGTATCCCATTTGCATACCCCCGCTATGGTCGGGTGAGCAATACGGAACTTCTTTTCCTGTCCACTCCAGATAGCGTCGTATGAGAATACAGATAAGGAACTTCTCATGCCCGAACCAATTCAAATACTGACAGTCGAAAAAGATGATGGCGACGGGATGGTTGCGACCTTCTCGGACGGTACAACGGCAGGGTATGTTGCGGAAGAACTGCTGAAACTCAGGCCAAAGCGTGAACTAACAGAGGACAGCCAAGAGGAAGTCAATCGGAAAATCTTTTAGCAGTTGAGAAGGGCATGTATGCTCACACTGTTAGAAGCCAGCTTCGCACATCTACAGAATCCAGACGGTAGCCACGATTCCATCTGCTCTGCACGCTATGTCTTGCTACGGTAGCCACTGTCCAAAATGAACGGGAACTGGTTTGCCATGAATCTGCCCACAAATGTGAACCGATAAATCTTTATCGTGCCAATCAAGTTCTGTTGCCGCGGCTAAGACTTGCTGTATAGCCGTCACTCAGAATTTTGGGCGAGGCTACTGGAGCGTGAAGGCTCTCCTGCACAGCGTCGTGTTGGAAATTAGGAGAGTTTCCCTATGGCCCGGTACAGTTGGATTCAGATGCTCAAGAAGTATTATGTTCCGGCGTTCCCGCAGCCGCTTTTGGAAGGCGGAGTGTTGGGTTGTATCTATGGTCTTTTCGGAGCGCGTCCTGGCCGACCGCTGAACAGGGCGATTACAAAACACAGGACGTGTAAAAAGCAGTCACTCAATGCTTCTAAGGGACTGAAGAAACACCGGGAACTGGATGCGCAGACGTGCCTCTTCGGGTCAGGGCTCATCGAATCGGTATCTCCA
>Ga0068853_100003463_pt1 | contig 12069 bp, 11 predicted proteins | sample KBSCornC32_FD_65655 | JGI IMG/M metagenome (GOLD analysis project Ga0068853, IMG submission 65655) | Corn rhizosphere microbial communities from Kellogg Biological Station, Michigan, USA - KBS Corn C3-2 | ecosystem: Host-associated > Plants > Roots > Rhizosphere > Soil ... | reverse complement strand
GTGGGGATCGTGCATCCGGTGCTGGACCAGTTCTGGACCAGCTACCTGGTCATCCCGTCGCCGGGCGCGGACGCTCCGCTGGTCGGGTGCGTCGCGCTCGAGGTGATGGACGACGTGGCGTTGCTGCGCATGCTGGCGGTGGTGCCCGAGCGGCGCGGCGAGGGCCTCGGCTATCTGCTGGTCGAGACGGCCACCGATCGGGCGCGCTCCCGCGGGGTCGCGCGCCTGTTCCTGGTGACCGACGGGGCGCAGGGTTACTTCGGCGAGCGGCTCGGCTTCGCGGTGATCGATCGCAAGGACGTCGATCCCAAGGTCACGACCACGGCGGAGTACATGCTGGCGCGCTCGAAGGGCGCGACCTGGATGCGAAAGGACCTGTGACCGGCCGAGACGGGAGCGGAACCGAGAGCACGACGTCAGGCTGGGAGCGAGAGCGCCGCATCGCCGAGGAGATCGGCCGCGACGCCGGCGCGGTGTTGATGCAAGGGTGGGGGACCCGCCCCACCTTCGAGTTCAAATCGGAGGACATCGACCTCGTCACCGAGTTCGACAAGCGCTCCGAGGCGCTGGTGGTCTCGCGGCTGGCGGCGGCGTTCCCCGGGGACACCATCATCGGCGAGGAAGGCAGCGCGGTGGGCGACGCCGCCCGGCGGCGCGGGGGCGGGGGGCGGGTCTGGTACGTCGATCCGCTCGACGGGACGACGAACTTCGCGCACGGGTTTCCTCTGTTCTCGGTGTCCATCGGGCTCGTCGCGGAGGGGAAGCCGGTCGTCGGCGTCGTGAACGGTCCGGCGGTGGGCTGGGCCTTCTCGGGCGCGGCGGGCGCGGGCGCGTCCCTGAACGGCAAGGCGATCGGGCCGTCGCGGGTCGCGACGCTGAAGCAGGCGCTGGTCGTGACGGGCTTTCCGTATCACCGCACCCCGACGCAGAGCAACCTGCCCGAGTGGGCCGCGCTCGTCGCGGCGGCGCAGGGGACACGCCGGCTCGGCTCGGCGGCGCTCGATCTGTGCTTCGTGGCGTGTGGCTGGCTCGACGTCTACTGGGAGCGGATGCTCCACCCGTGGGATCTGGTGGCCGGCGCGGCCATCGTCGAGGCGGCGGGAGGTCGTGCCACGGAGATGGACGGCACCCCCTTCGACGGTGAGACGGGGCGCGTGCTGGCGACGAACGGCTCACTCCACGCCGAGACGGTGGCGCTGCTGGAGAAGGTCGCCAAATCATCGGGGGGAAGCTGGCCTTGAGGCGGAGGGACGGAGCCGGGGCGGCGTGAGCGTGAGCGTGCTCGTGTCCGTGTCCGTGCTCGTGTTCGTGTCCGCGCTCGGTTGGCGGGGCGGCGGCCATCATGTGGCGGCAGGCGTTCACGCTTTCCGCCAGACGCCTCACGCTTCCCGCGCACGAGCCACGAGCACGAGCACGGACACGGACACGCTTGCCCCTCTCCGAAAGGTCGACGCTTGAATCGCCTCGACCGTCCCACAGCGCTCGTCGTCGCCGCCGTCGCAGCCGTCGCCGCCCTCGTCGTCGCCGTTCCCTTCTTCGCCGCCACCACCTTCCTCGGCGACGATCACCTCTTCCTCGCGTTCGCGCGGTACGCGCCGAACCCGCTGGTCGCGTTCGTGCGCGATCAGCACGGCGGGGAGTTCTATCGCCCGTTACCCATGGTGGTCTGGTGGCTGCTCGGCCGGGTCGCGCCGCAGACGCCGGCGGTGTTCGCGGCGCTCGCGCTGGCGCTGCACACCATCGTCGCGATCGAGGTCGGCGCGCTGGTCCTCCTCGCGTCGCGCGATCGGCGAACGGCCGGGCTCGCGGCGCTCCTGTTCTGGATCTCGCCCTTCACGCGCGAGGCGGCCTACTGGTTCTCGGCTTCGACCGACCTCCTGGCAGCGGCGTTCGCGCTGGGGTGCGCCATCGCCGCCGTCCAGGAGCGGCGCGTCCTGGCCGCGCTGCTGCTCGCCGCCGCTTGCTGGTGCAAGGAGACCGCGACGGTGACGCCGGCGCTGGCGGCAGTCGTGTTCATCGCGCGGGAGCCGCGCGCGCCGGCCCGCGCCGTCGCCCGGCGGGTCGTATCGCTGTGGCCCGTCGTGGGCGCGTACCTCGTCGCGCGGGCCCTGGTGCTGCGCGGGGTGGGGGGCGTGGGCGGCTCGGGCGATCCGGCCGCGCCCGCGGCCGGCAAGCTCCTGCAGATCGCCAGCGGCCTCGTCCACACGGTGACGACCTCGCAGGCCCTCGGTGAAGGCCCGGCCTGGTTGCTCGGGCTCGGCGCCTGGGTCCTGATGCTGGTGGCGCTCGGCCGTGGTGTCGTCCGCGCCCGGCGCACGGCCGCGGCGGACCCCTCTGCCGGTGGGGGGACGCGCCTGCCGCTGCCCCAGCGCCCGATCTTCGCGCCGCTGGCGCCGCTCGGCCCCCTCGCGTTCGTGGTCGTCGCGCTCGTGCCTCTGGCGGCGGCGCGATGGCTCGTCGGGGCGCGCTACTTCTACGTCCCCGCGGCCGGTGTCGCCTGGCTGGCCGCCGAGGCCCTGCGCCGGCGGCCCGTGCCGGCGGTGGTCGGCGTGGTGTGCGGTCTCGCCGGCCTCGGTCTCGCCCAGGACCTCAGCCGTCGCACCGAGATCCAGCTCTACGAGGCGAAGCTCGGCGCCGCTCGTCGGGCCGTCGCCTCGGGGCTGGCCGAGGGCCACACCACGTTTCACATCGCCGCCGGAATCAAGGACCTCGACCTGGCGGTGAAGGAGGACCCGCGCACGCGCGCGGCCGACCCGTCGTTGCTGGTCCTCGGCGACGTCCCGGCGTCGTTCATCGCATTCCCGGAGTCCCGCCGCGACGAGCTCGCCCTGGTCCTGGCGCGCCCGCCGCTGCCTCCCGCCGGCGCCTATCGGTTCGGGGACCGGCTGGTCGCCGGGCTGGCCCGCCGGGGAGAGGATCCGACGCTCGACGAGGTGACCGCGCGCTTTCCCGACATCCGCTTCATCCGGCTGCGCGCCGGTCCCGAGGGCCGCGTCATCGCCCGCGACGTGACGGGGTTGCCGGCGCCGGAAGACGACGACTGACGCGGCCCTGGTTCAGCGCGGGTCGTCGCGAACGACGAGGCGGCTGAGATGGGGCCTCGAACCTCGGGTTGGAATTACACGAGCTTTTCCGCGGCGCGAGGGCCGAGGCCCGAGGCCCGAGGCCCATTCCGCAGCGGCGCTTTCCCGGCCTGCTACGCTAGCGGGATCTCCCGCTCCGATCCCATCTCCGACCGGGGCTCCGCCGTCGAGCACACCATCTTCTTGTTGTCGCCGGGGCATCTCGGCGGGGCGCGCGCGGACCTGATCATGGGGGCCACGGCCGAGCTGCCGCTGGCGCGCGCGCTGCGGTCGACGGGCGGCGCGCGCCTCGGCGAGGTCTTCAGCTTCGTCAGCAGCCTCTACTTCCGCGGCAAGGTGGCCTACGCCGCCGCGTTCGCCCGCCCGCCCGACGATCTGGCGCGCGCGCTGGTCATCAGCGCCGGCGAGGGGCTGGTGGCGGTCGACGAGGCCGTCACGCTCGGCCGTCTGCGCGCGTGGCGCCAGGTCGAGATCGACGCCCGCAACGAAGCTTTCACGCGACCCCTGGTCGAGCACGCCGAGGCGCTGGAGCGGGCCTACGGGGCCACCACCCGGTTCGTCCTGTTGGGCAGCGTCGCATCCGACAAGTACGTGCGCCCGCTGACCGCCGTGTTCGGGGACCACCTGCTGTTCCCACTCGACTTCGTCGGGCGCGGCGACATGAGCCGCGGGGCGCTGATGTTGCGCGCCGCCCGCGAGGGGCGCGAGCTGCCGTACGGGCCCATCGAAGGCGCCGCGCGCCGGGGCGTTCGAGCTCCGTCGATCGCCGCGCCGCGGGCCCGGGCGCGCCCTCGCCGCGGCGCCGGCGGCCGGTGAGCGCCGCGGCTCGAGCGGGGGCCCGCGTTCAAGTTTTCCCGCGTTCTTCCGAAGGACCGATCTCCGGAGGAAGGCATGGCCGCCATCGACAAGGACCTTCATCGGCCCTGGCTCGCGTACGCGTTGGAAGAGGCCCTGGAGCACGCGCTCCTCGCGCCCAAGGACGTCATCAATCACGCCAATCCCGAGGTGCTGGTGACGCAGTTACCGCCGCCCGTGATCAGCCTCTTGCTCTCGCGGGCGCTGACCATCGGCACGTTCTCTCCGGCGCAGGTGCTCGAGAGTGTTCCGCCGGCCGTCCTGGCCGAGCACCTCGATCCCGAGGTGATGTGGCGCTGTCTGAAGGACGCCGCCGACCGCGGCGGCCTGAGCCGTGTCGGCGGCACGCGCAGCACCGACGCCCGGCAATGGTTCGCCAGCGTCGTCGGACGCGCGCTCGAGGGCGCCCTGGTCACGCCGGCCGACGTCCTTCGCTTCCTGCCGCCCTCGGAATACGCCGGCGCGGCGCCCCGCTCGGTGATGGCGGAGCTGTTGAAAGAGGCGCTCGCCACCTCGCGGTTCGATCCGGATCTGGTCCTCCAGCACGTCACCCCCACGGTGATCGCGGAGAACCTGGAGACGTCGCTGGTGTGGGACTGCATCACGGACGCGGTGGTCCGTAACTTCGAGCTCGCCGGAGCCGTCCCTGGCAAGGCAAACGGCGCGAGCAGCGTCATGAAGGCCGGCACCATCACCAGCTCGGCGACCCCCGCGGCGGCGGCCTCCACTCCTGCGGCGGCGGTCGCCCCACCCGTCGCCGTTCCAGCCCCCATCTCGATCAAGCCCCCGGCCAAGGAGAAGCTGGAGGAGCGAACACCAGCTCCCGGTCTGCTGAACGGGACCGCCGGGGCAGGAAAGGGAGTGGGCCACACCCCCGGACCGGCGCGCGCGGAGGCCGCGGCGCCACGGACCGGCGCGGGCATCGTCGCAGCGGCCGTGCAGGCCACGCCCACCGCGCGGCACGTGGACGACGACTGGACCCCGGCCGCCGACGATCGCCGCTTCCCGTTCCCGCGCTGACGAGCCCGGCGCCCCGGAGAGCGCCGCGTCTCGACCGCTCAGCCTTCGCCGACGATCAGCCGGCGGATGTGCTTCTTTCCGACGTGCAACAAGGTGCCGCCGGCGTCGATCTCGCCCGCCACGACGACGTCGTCGACGGAGGTGATCTTGCGCGGGCCCACGCGGACCCCGCCTTGCTCGATCAGCCGGCGCGCCGCGCTCTTCGACGGGGCCAGACCCGCCTCGGCGATCACGTCGACGATCTTCAGTCCGGCGGCGACGCGCGCAGGGTCGAGCGGGGACGTCGGCAGATCGGCCGCCGCCTCGCCGCCTGGCCCTCCGCCCCCGCCGCCGAAGGCCGCCCGCGCCTGGGCGTCCGCAGCGGCCGCCGCGGCGTCGCCGTGCACGATGGCCGTGACGGCGCGGGCCAGCAGGCGCTTGGCGTCTCGCAGCTCGGCGCCCGCCACGGCCTCGAAGCGGGCGATCTCGTCGAGCGGCTCGAAGGTCAGGAGCTTCAGGAACTTCACGACGTCGCGGTCGTCGACGTTGACGAAGTACTGGAAGAAGTCGAAGGGCGTCGTCATCGCCGCGCTCAGCCAGACCGCCCCCGCCGCCGTCTTGCCCATCTTCGCCCCGGTCGCGGTGGTCAGCAGCGGGAAGGTCAGGCCGAAGACCTCCTTCTGGCGGACCCGCCGGGTGAGATCCACCCCCGCGATGATGTTGCCCCACTGATCGTCGCCGCCGATCTGCAGCGCGCAGTCGTATTGCTCGTTCAGCTTCAGGAAGTCGTACGCCTGCAGAAGCTGGTAGTTGAACTCGATGAAGGACAGGCCCTTCTCGAGGCGCATCTTGTACGCCTCGGCGGCCAGCATGCGGTTCACGCTGAAGTGCCGTCCGATGTCGCGCAGGAACGCGATGTAGTTGAGCGACAGCAGCCACTCGCCGTTGTCCACCACGACGGCGCCCGGGCCGATGATCTGGCGGACCTGGGGCTCGATGGCGGCGCGGTTCGCGGCGATGGCGTCAGCCGAGATGAGCTGGCGCATCTCGGTCTTGCCGCTGGGATCGCCCACCATGGCGGTGCCGCCGCCGAGGACGGCGATGGCGCGGTGCCCGGCCCGCGCCAGGTGGGCCATCGCCATGAGGGGGATACAGCTGCCGACATGAAGGCTGGCGGCGGTCGGGTCGAAGCCGGCATAGAACGTCACCGGGCCCCCGGCCAGCCGGGCGGCCAGGGCGGCCTCGTCGGTGATCTGCTGGACGAACCCGCGCGCGCGGAGCTGCTCCAGGGCGTCGCGGCTGGCGGAGGACCGCGGGGTGGTGCTCGGGGTCGGGCTGGTCGTCGTCGACATCGGGCGCGACATCATATGCGGGCCTTCTTCCGGGCGAACTGGAATTTCGGCGGAACGCAGGGCAAAATGCCTCTTTTGGAGGCTCCTGCCGCCCTTGGACCCCGACCCGCCAACGGCCTGTTCCTGTCAAACCCGCGCCGGTTGGGCCCGGGTCGACGACGATTCGGTGATGCAGTGGCCGGTCGTCGAGCTGGCAGAGTGGGAGGAGCTGAGGCAATGCCCCGGGTGTGGTGAGGTCTGGCTCGCCACCTGGCCCGAGGACGTCGAAGGGGGGATGGTCTTCTGCCGGCCGGTGCCGAAGACCGCGCGGCGCTTGCGGGACGTGGATCGCGCGGCCACGCTGCGCGGCTTCTGTCTCTCGAGGCTGGAGGATCACCTGGGCTCGCTGGAGGAGCGCAACGCGCGCTGCCGCAAGGTCGGGTGCGGTCGCAAGCGCATCGGCTCCACGGGTTACTGCGTGGAGCACCTGATCGCCGACCGGTTCGGGCGGCATCTGGCCAAGCTCGATCCCGTGCGGACCGACTGAGTCGGCGCGCCCTGGCGGTCGTCCGTCGCCGTCGGCGCCGCCGTCCGCGCCGTGATCAGGGACAGGAGGCGGTGCCGGTGACGGTCGTGAAGTCGGCGGCACCGCCACAACGAAGCCCGCAGGTCGCGCCCGCCTGACAGCTGATGGCGCAGCGCCCGGCACAGGTGACCCGACAGTTGGAGCGGGCGGCGCACGCGGCGTTGCTTCCCGCTCCGAGCGTGGCGGTGCAGCTCGCGCCCCCCTTGCACTCGAGACGCGACACGTCCCCGGTGGCTATCGCGCAGGTGCTGTTCTCCCGGCAATCCGCCACGCACCCGGTCCCGCAAGCTCCGCTGGTGCAGGTGAGCCCGGTCCGACAATATTGCTCGCACGTGTCGTCGTCGTTCGGCTCGCAGTTCGCCAGCGACCAGCCGCAAGGAGCGCTGCCCGCGTCGTCGCACGACGCTGCGTCGGCGGAGTCAGCGGTCCCGCCGTCGGGGGCGTCGGCATCCGGGGCGTTGTCGGCGGGGGTGGCCGAGTCGCTCGGGAGATCGATCGCGTTCAGGTCGTCGCGTCCGCCGTCGGGCGGCGTTTCATCGAACCGCAAGGAGCCGTTGCAGGCGCCAAGGATGCCGACCACGGCGGCCCACCAGGCGGTCCCACGGGGGCGCCTGGTCACCTCGGCTCCGGCTCCGGTGCGGCCGGCCACTCGCCGAGCAGCCGGCGCCGCTCGGCTCGGGCGCTGCCGGCGAGCTGGCCGCCCGGGTAGCGATCGAGCAATCGATCCAGCCAGCGCAGGGCCTCCGGCACGTTGCCACGCTGGCGAGCCGAGAGCGCCGCCGCCATCAGGTCGTTCTGCTCGGCCAACGTCGACGCGCCGGGCGGCGCCGCGCCCTCGGTGCCGCTCGTGAGGCGCCCCGCTGCCCGAGAGCGACCTGCCACCCCCCCGGCACGGATGGCTTTCCCGCCGAAGACGGCCGGCCGGGCGTCGCTGCGGGCGGGGGGCGACGTCGCGCCAGGCGCGCCCAGCGCCGCCGGACAATCCGGCCACGATTGCCCCGGGCCCAGCCTGAGCTCTCGGCCCGCGAAGCGGACGGCGACGACACCCTCCTCGACGGTGACGGTCGTCTGGGTCGCGGGCGCGCACGGCGCCGCGCGGGGGCCGACGGTGACATCGAAGCGCGTTCCCTTCACCTCCACCTCGGCGTCCGGCGTCTCGACCACGAACCGCTGGCCCGGGCTCAGCTTGGCGACCTCGGCGTGCAGCGCTCCCGTGCGCAGCCGGAACCGCCGGCTGGCGCCGGCCTCGACGACGCGCGCGGCGGCACGGTCGTCGAGCCGAAGCCGCGTCCCGGCCGCGATCTCGAAGGAGCCCGGCCCCTGCAGCTCGCTCCCCGGGCCCAGCAGGTCATGACCGCTCGTCCCGGTCGCGACCGGGCCCGGACCTCCCCGTCGCGGGTCGACTCGACTCGAGCCAATCACCATCACCAGCCCGGCGGCAGCCGCGGCGGCCGCCACCCCCACCGCCGGCAGCACCCACCGCCGCTGCCAGCGCCGGCGCGCGCGGCTGCGCAGCGCCCGCTCGATGGCGTCAATCGCGGCCGCGCGATCCCCGATGGCCCCGATGGGCGGCGTGGTCGAGGGCTGGATCGCCGCCAGGGCGCGGGCGGCCTGCGCCGCGTGGATCGACTGCATCGACTCGTCCTCCCGATCCGTCACGCCTGTTCCTCCCGCGTCAATGCATCCGCCAGCTCCGGATCGTGCGCGATGCGCTCGTGGAGCTCCTTGCGCGCGCGAACCAGGCGGCTCTGGGCGGCCGCCTCGGAGATATCCATGATCCGCGCCATCTCGCGAACGTCGTACCCATGGACGTCATGGAGCAGGAAGGCCCACGCGCGGGCCTCGTCCATCTGTTCGAGGTGACCTTTCACGCGGCGAATGACCGATCTCAGCACCGCGGTCCGCGCCGGCTGCTCCGGGGCCTCCATCTCCTGGCCCGAGTCCACCACCAGCAGGCGGCGCTCCAGCTTTCGCCTGCGGAGGCTCTTCCAGACGATGTGGGCCGCCACCGTCGCGATCCATGCGTCGAGGGGACACTCGCCGCGGTATCGATCCACGCTGCGCACGATCTCGACCATGGCTTGCTGAGACAGGTCCTGCTGATCCTGGTCGGGACGTCCGAGCAACCGGCGCACGGTGCGATCCACGATGGGCCGGCTCCGCTCGTAGAGGGCGGTCGCCGCCTGGGGATCCCCCGCCCGGATGGCCGCCAGGAGCCGGGTGTCGTCCAGGCGGGGAGCGGCGCCGGCGCCGTCCCCGTCGTCCGGGCGCCGACCCGGGAGCAACCGCAGCTTGGGCGCGGGGGTAGTCACTGCCTTGAAGGTACCTCGACCGGGGCGCGGGCAGGCGGGACGGGCTCAAAAAGTCATGCGCAGTCCGCCCTGGACCGAGACGCGGAGCGGTGCCAGCTCCGCCACCTTCTGGAGGTGTACGACCACGTCGGTCCGGCCGAAGGCCAGCTCGGGACCAGCTCCCAGGAAGACGGCGGCTCCGGGCCCGAGCACGTAGCGCGCCCCCACCACCAGGCTCGCCCCCGGCAGGATCCGGCCCCTTCGCACGGGCTCCGCGTCATCCACCGAGAAATGGGACAGCGCTTCGTAGAGCAGGAGCGCGTCGAGGCGGAGATCCAGCTCGAGACGCTCGCGCTCCGCCGCGCGCCGCATCGTGAAGCCCAGCCCCCCTGACAGGCCCATGGACATGACGCTCGACAGGGCCGGGCCGACGTCGCCGAAGCGGGCGCGGGCGCCGATTCGCCAGTCGAGCCGCTGAGTCAGGCGGCGTCCCAGCCCCAGCGCGCCACCGAGGCCCGACCCTGCGCCGCCCACCGCGATGCCGCCTTCGACCGCGGCGTCCAGGAACCAATGCGGGGTGACAAGGGGGGAGGGGGACGGTGTCGCGGGCATCGAGGTCGCCGCCAGGGCGGCCGCCGCGGCTCGCGGATTCGCCACCTCGGGATCTGGCCTCTCGGCGCGTATCGGGATCTCCGGTGGCGAGTGGGCGCGCGCCTCGTCGCCCGGCCGTCCTCGATCGGGGGCGAGGAGGGCGGCCAGGACCAACCCGATGGCGCGGCCGCGCTCTGCCAGCGGATCGGTGGCTTCGAACGTCAACGTCTCGGCCACGCGGCGCTCGCCGCCGCCCAGGAAGTGAACCTCGAGGTTGGCGTGCGCCCGTCGAGCGTCGATCCAGGTGAGCCGCGCGACGGCGGTGGCCGCCTCGGCCTTGCCCGCCTCGATCAGGTCGCGATCGGGGACGGAGCCCGGGGCGACTCGGACCACCACCTTGGCCCCGGGGCCGAGCGCCTGTTCCGCGGCGCGCGCCAGCGCCTCCGGAAGCGGAGTCCCCGCATCGGCGGCCTCGAGGAAGACGAGAATGACGAGAGCGATCACGACCGAATGGGAGACGCCGGTGCGGCGTGCAAGGCGCGATCGAGCGACGCGAGCGCGCCAGTCCATCATGCCACGCGAGCGCGAGATGCGAGCCGCGGATTTTTTGGCGGCACGAGCCTGATTCGTCGCCGACGGCGGTACCTGGCTGACGTGAACCGAAAAAATGCGCGCGCCTTTCTCCTTGCTCGCTGTTCATCGCTCGGTCTCGTGACGCTCCTCGCTTGCGGGTCGGGGTGCGTGGGCGAGTTCGATACCAAAGGCCTGGGGGGAGGCTCGGGGCAGACGAACGGCACCGGGGGACTGACGGGAGGGGACGGCCAGCTACCGGGCGGAACGGGGGGCGCGAGCTCCGGCAGCGGCGGCTCGTCCGACGGCACGGGCGGCGCTGGCTCCGGCAGCGGCGGCACGACGAGCGGCAGCGGTGGCACGACGAGCGGCAGCGGTGGCACGACGAGCGGCAGCGGTGGCACGACGAGCGGCAGCGGCGGCACGACGAGCGGCAGCGGCGGCACGACGAGCGGCAGCGGCGGTTCGAGCTGCGTTCCCGGCGCTTTCCCTGCGGACGTTCAGGCGCTGCTCTCGTCTTGCAGCGGCTGTCACGGCGCCACGCCGCTGGCGGGCGCGCCGGCGCTGGTCACCTACGCCAACCTGACCGCCCCCTCCGCCTCGTATCCGACGCAGACCAACGCAGAGCGGGCGCTCGTTCGGCTCCAGAGCACGACCAACCCGATGCCGCCGGCGGGCAGCCCTCGCCCCTCGGCGACCCAGGTGTCTGCGCTGCAGGCGTGGGTCACCGCCGGCTATCCCATGACGACCTGTCCCGCCGGAAGCGGCGGCGCGAACGGGGGTGGCGGGGCGCCTGGCGGGACCGGCGGCGTCAGCGGCGGGGGCGGCAACTCAGGAAGCGGCGGCAGCGATCCATTCGCGGGTCCCTCCGTGTGCACCAGCAAGACGATGTGGACCAGCGGCAACCGCGGATCGGCGTCGATGAATCCGGGCAAGGCTTGCATCACGTGCCATCGAATGGGTGAGGGACCCACCTTCGCCGTCGCGGGCACCTTGTACCCGACGGCACACGAGCCCGACCTCTGCAACGGCTCGAACGGATCGACCACCGGCGCCCGCATCGTCATCACCGACAAGAACGGCAAGGTGCTCACGCTGACGCCGAACACGGTGGGCAACTTCAGCTACCAGGGGTCGCTGGCCACGCCGTTCACCGCGAGCGTCACGTACATGGGACGCGAGCGCCGCATGGTGACGCCGCAGACCGACGGTGACTGCAACTCCTGCCACACGACCAGCGGCACCATGAGCGCCCCCGGTCGCATCCTGCTGCCCTAGGAGCCGCCGTCCTCGACGCGCGTCCCCTCGGACCGACCCGCCCGTCCTCAGGCGGGTCGGGTCACGAATCCCAGGATGCGGCCCGGCTTGTAGATGAGCTTCGCGATCTGCCGGCCCTCGAGGTACTTCGCCACGTTCGGCACGGCCAGGGCGGCGGCCCGAGCGTCGGCCTCGGGCGCGTCGCGCGCCAGCAGGACCGTGCCTCGCACCTTGCCGTCGACCTGGACGGCCATGGTCGCGGTCGCGTCCTCGGTCAGGGCGGGATCGAACGTTGGCCAGGTCGCCTCGATCAGGAAGCCGCTCTTGCCCAGCCGCTCCCAGGCCTCGTCGCCCAGGTGGGGGGCGAAGGGACCGACGAGCTTGATCAGGGTCTCGAGGTCCTCGCGCGTGGGCCCGAGCTTGGCGGCTTTGCCGTCCTGGTCGTCCTTGCCGTCCTTGCCGTCCTTGCCGTCCTTGCCGTCCTTGCCGTCCTTGCCGTCCTTGCC
>Ga0068853_100003462_pt1 | contig 12069 bp, 12 predicted proteins | sample KBSCornC32_FD_65655 | JGI IMG/M metagenome (GOLD analysis project Ga0068853, IMG submission 65655) | Corn rhizosphere microbial communities from Kellogg Biological Station, Michigan, USA - KBS Corn C3-2 | ecosystem: Host-associated > Plants > Roots > Rhizosphere > Soil ... | reverse complement strand
CATCGGCGTAAGTTGATCGCCGCCTGCGATAAAAATATATTTCTTAGTCACGAACAAACCGCACAGAAAAATGTTGTTAGTAAAAAATTTATGCAACAAACGATAACCATTGCCGGAAATAGTGCACAACCTTTAACAGTAAACCGCCTGGGTTATGGAACCATGCGCCTCACCGGCGAAGGTATTTATGGAGAACCTCCCAGGCGTGATGAAGCACTCCGGATCTTAAAACACGTGGTAGTTAATAGGGTTAATTTTTTGGACACCGCCGATTATTATGGCGATGATGTAACCAATCGTCTTATAAAAGAAGCATTGCACCCTTACACGAACGACCTGGTAATTTGCACCAAGGTGGGCGCCTCACGCAAACCAGATAAAAGCTGGATACCATTTAATAAGCCCGGAGAGTTAGAAATTGCCATTGATAGAAACCTGCGCACCCTGCAGATAGAACAGGTGCAACTTGTTCATTTCAGGGTATTGCCAGGTGGCAAAGTGCCATTTGAAGAATCCATGGAAGCTATGTTCAACATGCAGCGGCAGGGGAAGATATTGCATATTGGTGTGAGCAATGTTAGCAGGGCGGAATTGGAAACAGCCATGCAGATGGGTATTATTGCAACAGTAGAAAATATGTACGGGCATGCACAACGCACAACACACAAATCGCCATATGGCGAAAACCGTGGCGGCGAAGAACTGATAGACATTTGTGAAGCGAACAATATTCCGCTGATCCCATATTTTTCTTTGATGAATGCATTGCCAAAGAAAGACGACAGGATCGCAACCATTGCTGCAAAGTATAATGCATCAGCAGCGCAAATAAATATTGCCTGGTTATTACATCGCTCTCCCTGGATATTACCCATACCCGGTACTTCTTCTTTAGCGCATTGTAAAGAGAATTTAGCCGCTGCGGCAATTGAACTTACCCCAGAAGATATGCAGTTCTTAAATTAGGGCGTTCGGTTCGCTGCCAAATTTGCAGGAAAAAAATTGCGGCATCATTTTTACAGCGTAGTCATGTAATTTATTTTTTAACCAAAAACAAAGAACATGCACTACAATCAGTCATGCGCCGCAAAAGGCAACCGCAACGGAAACAGAAGCCCCCTGTTCATCCGATCAATGCAAAGGGCTGCAGTAAACATTTTCAAAACAGAGAACAGCTATGAAATGCTGGTGTTTGCTCCCGGACGCATTAAAGAACATTTTCACCTGGATGTGAACGGTACCGAACTTACCGTTTCTTACACGCCACCTGAAGGCTTTCCCCGTCCCGAATGGATATTGAGGGAATACAGCCGTGGCGGATTCAGCAGAACTTTTACACTGGATGAAAGCATTGACAGCACAAACATCTCGGCTAAATATGCCGACGGTGTATTGCAGGTAAGTTTGCCCATCATTGCAGGTAAAGAAAGTCTGAAAAAGGAAATTGTGATCAACTAAAATGCCTTTTGATGTATAACGGGTGCTGTACAGCACCCGTTTTTTTTGTCGTAAATATTTTGCAAGATCCGGCAAAGAGGAATTAAATTACATGCATGAAAAAAACATCCGGCATTATTTTTTTGTTGCTGATCATTACGAGTTATACCAGGGCACAACAAAGGCTGCCAACATCCGGCAACCCGGTCATTAAAGGCTGGTATGCCGATCCGGAAGCGGCCATCTTCGGGAAAAATTATTGGATCTATCCTACTTATTCTGATAAGTACAACAAACAGGTCTTCTTTGATGCCTTCTCATCGGCCGACCTGGTAAGTTGGAAAAAGCACGAACACATACTTGATACTGCTGCTGTAAAATGGGCAAGGCGTGCTATGTGGGCACCGGCCATTGTGCAAAAAGGGAAAAAATATTATTTCTTCTTTGCTGCCAACGATATACAAGACAATAATGCCATTGGTGGTATTGGCGTAGCTGTTGCCGATAAACCCGAGGGGCCTTTTAAAGACTACCTGGGCAAACCGCTTATTGATAAATTCTACAATGGTGCACAACCCATCGATCAGTTCGTGTTTAAGGATGCAGATGGACAGTATTATATTATTTATGGTGGCTGGCAACATTGTAATATTGCCAAATTAAAAAATGATTTTACCGCCATCATTCCTTTTGATGATGGCAAACTGTTTAAAGAGATAACGCCCGAACATTATGTAGAAGGACCTTTTATGTTTATGCACAATGGAAAATATTATTTTATGTGGAGTGAAGGAGGCTGGACCGGTCCTGATTATTCTGTGGCTTATGCGATTGCCGATTCGCCTTTTGGCCCTTTTAAAAGAGTGGGAAAAATATTGCAGCAGGATTCTTCAGTTGCTACTGGTGCAGGTCACCATTCCATCATGCACGATGCAGCGCATGATCTTTGGTATATCGTTTATCATCGCCGGCCATTGGGCGAAACTGCCGCCAATAACAGGGCAACATGCATCGAGCCTTTATATTTTGATAAGAAAGGTTTTATATTACCCGTTAAACTCAGTTTTACGGGGGTTGCGCAACAAAAATTAAAATAGAAAGAGCTGTATCAAAGGATCTCTGCCACATGCCGGTGAATATTTTTTGCGATCATATCCGTAGGCACATCATTTTCATCTCCGCCAAACGGATCCTCAATTTCTTCGGCGATCAGTTCTAAACTTGCCAGTACATAAAACACGAATGCCACCACAGGGATAACATAAAATCCCAGTTGGAATACATAGCCAAATGGCAGCGTCATCACATAAAAGAAAATGAATTTTTTAATGAATACACTGTACGAAAAAGGAATAGGTGTGTTCTTGATGCGTTCGCAGGCGCCACAGATATCGGTGAAGGACTGTAGCTCGGCATTTAAAAAAAGCAATTGCTCGCCGCTGATCTTTTTTTCCGCAAACAGTTGTTGAATATGTTTGTACATCAGCAATGCGGCCTGGTTTGGAATGTGTTTTGAATGATCGATATCCCTGAAGAGCTGTTTGTGTTCTTCACTTTCAAATAATTCCAGCCTGGTTTTTTCTTTATGCAGGTGATTGTGTAATGCATAGGCAAACGCCGGGATCATTTTACGAAAGAATGTTCTTTGCTCTGTTTCTTCGGGCGGTAATATCACCTGTAGTTTCATAGCAAGGTTGCGGCTGCTGTTTACCAGGTTTCCCCAGATCTTACGCCCTTCCCACCAACGGTCGTATGCGGTATTTGTTCTGAACACGAGTAACATCGAAATGGCAAAGCCCAGCAATCCGTGCATGAGCGGAATATTTTTTACATGACTTGACTCAGAAAGCTTCCAGTAAAACAGTTCAAGCCAGGCAATAACACCCGAATAAATACAGATACCAATAATAAGAGGCAACAGTTTTCGAAAAGTATCGGCCTTGTGAAACTTAAAGATAAAAGTAAACCAGTCTTTGGGATTGTAAGAGATCATATTGCAGGAATTTGATCAAAAGTACATATTATGGTGCTTGCCGGAAGGTTGAATGTTGTTGAAAACGGTTGAATACTGTTTAGGGCCGCAAGAGGACACACCACAGAATTACTATTGGGATAGAAAAAATCAGGAACAATTTATATATTTAAGAACCAAAACTTATTGTATGACAGAAACACTAGAAGTGGAAAATACTTCCTGGTCCTTACTAAAAAAAATACTGTTTCGTTTCTTCTTTATATATTTTATTCTGTACACAAGCCCCTGGAGCTGGCTGGAGGCGATACCCGGGGTAGATTACCTGCTTGGTTTTTATAACCGAGCTTTTGAATGGCTTACCATTAAGGCCAATGCTAATTTCTTCCGGGTATTTAATATCAAAGATGTAAAACAGGTGTTTAATGGAAGTGGTGATACTTCCTATGCCTGGGCAGCCAATTATCTTATGCTTGTACTTGCTGCCGTTGGCATGTTCATTTGGTCGCTGGTTGACATGAAGCGAAAAAGCTACAGGCAGTTGAATTATCTGTTGTGCCTTTTCCTGCGCTACACACTTGCACTTACTGCTTTTATTTATGGTGTAGACAAAATACTGGCGTTACAAATGCCGTTCCCGATGCTTAGCCAACTGGCAACACCGTTAGGCGATTTTTTACCCATGCGTTTTTCCTGGTTGTTCATCGGCTATTCATCTCCCTACGAAATATTTTCGGGAGTGATGGAAGTATTGGTAGCGCTTTTGTTATTCTACCGGCGAACCGCAACGTTGGGTGCGCTTATCGCCACAGCGGTGTTCCTGAATGTAATGATGCTTAACCTCTGTTATGATATACCGGTTAAGCTGTATTCCATAAACCTGGTATTAATGTGCCTGTACCTGCTGGCCAATGAGTTTGACCGCATTGCCTGTTTTTTTGTGTTGAATAAACCGGCGGCAACCTGCTCGGTATATCATTATCCGCTGATCAAAAAATGGATGCGCATAACAAGAATAGTTTTAAAACTGGCTGTCGTTTTTTTTATGGGAAAATCATTGTATGATACCATGAAATTTGCCAGGGAAGTCAATGCAACCAAGCAGCACAGAGACTTTAAAAAAGGAATGTATGATGTTACCCGGTACGTGGTTAATAAAGATACAATACCGGCTTTGATAGCCGATACCCTGCGCTGGCGTGATGTGATCTTTGAGAACAATGAAATGGGAAGTATCAACACCAAAGATACCATGTTCAGAACCCGCTATGGCAGAAGCTATTTTAATTTTGAAGTAGACAGCCTGCAGCCAATTATCAATTTTAAAAGATCATCGCAGGATACTATGGCCAGGCTATCGATGCGGTACCAGGTGACAGATAGCAATACCATCTGGCTTTGGGGTAAACAAAAAAATGATTCTTTATTTGTAGAACTTAAAAGATCGAACCGCCATTTTCAGCTGGGCGAAAAACAATTTCACTGGCTTAGTGAAGCCAACAGGTAGACCAAAGCAAATGGATGACCCGTAAAAAAACGATCTAATTAACAGAGATCCCTGCGGGTTGCTGCCATTTCAGTTTTTCAAAAGCCTCACCCGTTTTTGTTATCCTGCGTTTATTAAAAACCAGCGCAGCCTTGCCTTTGGAATTAAGTCCATTTATGCCGGCAAGTCCCTGTATCATCCATTTGCGGTTTTGGCAGTTTCGGCTGTGCCAGTTTGATGACGTTATTTTTTTGTCGGAAAAAATATACCAGTGCGCTTCTTTAATAAGCTGGTAACTGTGAGCATAGTCGGTGATACCCGCAGCCCAGTCGTAAAGTGTTTGTAATCCGCCGGCTGTTGCCGGATCAATAATATACTGAACAAGTTTTCCTTCTTCTATCACTTGCAGGAGTGCAGCAACATGATAATTCCAGTTTTGTTTTAACCCGCCCCAATGATTGTGTAAATATTTGCCGCTAAACACCCAGGCCTTATAATGTGGTATGTTCCATTGTTGCAGCAAAACACAAATGGCATCGGCCCTGGCTTCGCAACTGTTATTACTGTTGGTCCAGTTAAACAACGGCTGGTCTGCAAAAAACTGCATGATGGCTTCGGCCTGTTGCCTGGATACGGTCTTACTGCTGTCGGTAATATCCGAAAGCCGGTAATCAAAAAGCGAGGGAATGATCACTGGTTCTGCCATGGTACCCAAGATAAGATAATGCGTATTCAAAACAGATTTTAATGAAGAGAAGATCTTTTGTTGCACGTATAAAATTGAATTTACAATTAGCAGAAAGTATTACATTCGGTTTTAAAAATTAAGGCGGTGAAAAAAAGACTTGACTATATTTCCTGGGATGAATACTTTATGGGCGTGGCTTTGTTATCGGCCCGGCGCAGCAAAGACCCCAGCACACAGGTAGGTGCCTGCATTGTAAATGAGCAAAATAAAATTGTTGGCGCCGGTTACAACGGGCTTCCCCTGGGCTGTGATGATGATGAGTTTCCCTGGGAAAAACAGGGCGATTTTTTGGATACCAAGTATCCTTATATATGCCATGCCGAACTGAATGCCATTTTAAATAATATTGGTATGAGCCTGAAAGGCTGCAAAATTTACACGGCATTATTTCCATGCAACGAATGTGCAAAAGCCATTATACAGGCCGGCATTACAGAAGTGATCTACCTGTCCGATAAATACGAAGGTAGCGAGACCGCCAGGGCATCTAAATTAATGCTGAACAGGGCGGGCGTAAGCTACCGGCAGGTAGAAGCCAGGAATAAGGAGCTGGTGCTTTCTTTCAGGGAAGAAGATGTGTAATTGCCTGCAGAAAATTTAGCAGCATTACAACAATATAGCGGCACGATGTGTACTGCATGGCCTGTTTCTTGCATATAACAAATCAAAAGGGTCTTTATGAAACAGTTATTATACAGCATTGCCATAACAACATTGCTGCTTACAGGGGCAGCCGGAAATTTGCTGGCGCAAAAAACAAAAGTCACAGCAAAACAAGCTCCCACGGCCATGATCACTGATAGCAGCAATTGGGAGTTTACAGCTACACAGGCTATGCCGCAATATGGCACCCCACAATATATCAGCGCCAATTATACGGTTACCTGCACGGGTAAAAAGCTGGTCGTTTACCTGCCTTATTATGGAAGGGCCACAGCTGGCATAGATGTGTATTCCGGCAAAGGGCCACTTGATTTTAAATCGACCGATTTTACCATCAAACGCCTTAAAGCCAAAGCCGGCAGGTGGAGTATCAGCATCAGGCCAAATGATTACCGGGAAGTACAGTCGATGGACTTTACATTTTACGACGACGGCACGGCCAATCTCAATGTAAACTTAAGCAACCGTTCACCCATCAGTTTTACAGGTACGGTTGCTGCTGTAACAAATCAGCAATAGCGGCAAATATGCAGTATATTTAACGGTACAACAGTAAACCAGTATGCCTGCTACCCCGCAAAATAAAACATCACGAAATATTTTTTTACGCATGCACCCGCTGCAACGTATAGTGCTGAGCCTGGGTGTTACGATACTTGTGTATGCCCTAACCCGTAACAGCGGACTGAACGGCCAACTCATGATCACATTGCTCTGGGACGTGTTTTCGCTTTCTTTTATATTTTGTAGCTGGGTTGTTTTTTTTAAACAGCCAGTTGCCGAAATAGTAAAGCAGGCCAACAAGGAAGATGGCAGCAAACTCTTTGTGCTGATCGCTATCCTGCTGTCTTCTTTTGGAAGTATGTTCACGGTGATGCAGCTCATTATTTCGGCGGATCAACCTGCAGAACTGCGGGTTGTTACGGTAATTTTAGCCATTGCAGGCATCATGCTTTCGTGGATAATGGTGCATACCATTTTTACTTTTCATTATGCACATATGTATTATTTTGACGGGGCTGATGATACACCTGATGGTGAGTCACTTGAATTTCCGGGGGATAAAAAACCCGACTATCTCGACTTTGCTTATTTTTCTTTTGTGATTGGTATGACCTTCCAGGTTTCTGATGTGCAGATATCTTCCCGTATTGTAAGGCGAACGGTATTGGCGCATAGTTTACTGGCTTTTGCACTTAACACTTTTGTGGTAGCGCTTACCATTAATTTAATTGCGGGATTAAAAAGCAGTAGCCCCGGCCCGGCAGGCAAGTAGCTGTTACCATACCTATAAAAAATGTGCAACCTGCATGCAGGTTGCACAAACTCTGTTAACAGCTTAATTAAATTTTTCAGCAAAAAATTCCAACAGTCTTTCGTCGCTCATTTTATTGGTGGTTGATTCTTCTGTTTTTACATTCTTAAACTGCGGCGTATCTGCCAGGTAATGCATGAACTGTTCCTGCGCCTGCCCGGTGCCAGTGGCGTGCAGGTATGTGGCGTTCTGCATATGTGTGGCAATTTCTTTAAAGAATTTTGCCTGCAACATTTGCTTCTGGTTGTTTTCGTTCTTATTGCTTTCGCTGGGCGAAATAGCTTCGCCATCAATATGCGCAAGGACGGTCAATGTTCCTGTTTCGCTGTCATCAGATCCTACTACGGTGGCGTGCTGTGAATCCATCCACACCCCGAATTTTTTTTGATTGCTCATGTTTGGTTTTTTAATGTACTGTATATAGTCAATAACCGTACCCCGAATTTAAAAAGCCTGTTGTGGGGTGCTTTTGCAGTATTTAAATGAACCAAAATGCAGTAGTATTTACCGGGAAGAGTTGGTCAACAAAGGCAGGAAATAAATCACAATTGACCTATCTTCAACCCTATGAAAAAACGCCTGCTCTACTTTTTTCTTTTCATCAGTTTATCTGCATCTGCGCAAACAAAGATCATTGCCTATGCCACCGGCCGTGCCGAAACCATTAAACAATACCCGGTAGATAAACTCACCCATATCATTTATAGTTTTTTAAAAATACAGAACGATACACTTACTTTCAGGGATAGCACACAGGAAAACACCGTGCAGCAACTGGTGGCGTTAAAAGCAACGAACCCGCAGTTGAAGATCATGGTATCAGTTGGTGGCTGGAGCGGCTGCTCGTTTTGCAGCGATCTGTTTGCCAGTGATGAGCACCGCAAAAATTTTGCAAAGACAACAGTTGCGCTTTTTAAACAGTACGGCATTGATGGCCTTGACATGGACTGGGAATACCCGGCCATTGAAGGTTTCCCGGGCCATAAATATGATACTGCTGACAAAGCCGATTTTACCGAATTGATAAAAGCATTGCGACAGGAGATGGGAAAGGATTACCTGCTCAGTTTTGCAGCCGGCGGTTTTATGCAATATATGTTGCAGTCTGTTGACTGGAATGCCGTAATGCCCCAGGTAGATTTTGTGAACCTGATGACCTACGACCTGGTTGGCGGCTATGCTGCGGTAACCGGTCACCACGCGCTGTTACAGGATTATATGCCGGAACAGGAATCGGCAGCCAAATGCGTTAACTGGCTGCTCGATAAAAAAATAATTTCAAATAAGCTCATCATTGGCGCTGCCATGTATGCACGGGTGTGGGAGAATGTGCCCGACAGCAATCATGGCTTGTACCAGGCGGGAAAATTTAAACAGGGTGTTGCCTTTGCAGATTTTAAAAGTTATTTCAGCGATACCTCGGGCTATACATATTACTGGGATAAAAAAGCAAAAGCGCCTTATCAATACAATACCACGCAAAAACTTTTTGCAACATTTGATGATGAAAGATCCATTCGTGAAAAAATAAAATTCATACGCCGTAAAAAATTAGGAGGCATCATGTTTTGGGAACTGGCACAGGACCTGAAGGCAGGCGGGTTGGTTGATGAAATGTATAAACAGCTTCATTAAACCCGGGCTATTTATACATTAATCCGTTTTGAAGAAACTGATAATAAAAACCCGGGGCAGATGCTCCGGTTTTTTATTATCATCAATTAATCATTTAGTCATAGTCTAAAACTCCGCACTCTTTGGATATCTCGGAAAAGGGATTACATCCCTGATATTTCCCATGCCGGTAACAAATTGTACCAGGCGTTCAAAACCAAGCCCAAAGCCTGCATGCGGACAGGTACCAAACTTCCTGGTATCAAGGTACCACCATAATTCTTCTGCAGGTATATGCATTTCTTCCATGCGCTGCATTAGCCTGTCCATGCGTTCTTCCCTTTGGCTGCCGCCCACAATTTCACCAATGCCGGGCGCTAAAATATCCATGGCGGCAACGGTTTTGCCATCTTCATTTTGTCGCATATAAAATGCTTTTATCTCTTTCGGATAATTCATCAGTATCACCGGCTTTTTAAAATGCTTTTCTACCAGGTAACGTTCGTGTTCGCTTTGAAGATCCATGCCCCAACCGGTAACAGGATATTGAAATTTCTTTTTCTTGTTGTGATTGCTTTCTCTTAAAATTTCTATGGCTTCGGTGTATGTTAATCTTTCAAAATCATTGTCCGCCACAAAATTCAATTTCTCCAGCAAACCCATTTCACTTCTTTCTGTTTGCGGTTTTTGTTTTTCTTCTTCTTCCAGGCGTTGTGCTAAAAATTCCAGGTCTTCTTTGTTATGCTCCATCGCATGTTTGATCACATACTTGATAAAAGCTTCAGCAAGGTTGGCATTATCTTCCAGGTCGTTAAAAGCAACTTCGGGTTCTATCATCCAGAACTCGGCAAGATGCCTTGTTGTGTTACTGTTCTCCGCACGGAAGGTTGGCCCGAAAGTATAGATATCGCTGAAAGCTGTTGCTGCCAGCTCTCCTTCCAGTTGTCCGCTTACGGTAAGGTTGGTGCTACGGCCAAAAAAATCTGCTGCAAAATTTATGCTACCATCATCATTCTTTGGCGCCGTTCCATCCAGTGGCAGCGCTGTTACTTTAAACATTTCACCGGCGCCTTCAGCATCGCTGGCGGTAATGATGGGTGTGTGTAAATACAAAAATCCCTTATCATTAAAAAACTTATGAATGGCAAAAGCCAATGCATGACGCACACGAAATACCGAACCAAATGTGTTGGTACGAAAACGCAGGTGGGCAATTTCTCTTAAAAATTCAAGACTGTGTTTTTTGGGTTGCAAAGGAAATTTTTCTGCATCACTGTCGCCCAATATTTCTATGGTTGTAGCTTTTAACTCCACTTTTTGTCCCTTGCCTAAAGAAGGGATCACTTCGCCGGTTGCTTTAATGCAGGCGCCGGTGGTAAGGCGTTTTAACAGGGCTTCATCAAACGCTCCCAAGCTGGCAACGATCTGCACATTATTATTGGTGCTGCCATCATTAAGGGCAATAAACTGGTTATTGCGGAACGTGCGTACCCATCCCATTACAGTAGCTTCGTAGTTGGCTTTGTCGCTGGCCAGCAGGTCTTTGATCCTTGTTCTTTTGTTAAACATATTTATTATTTATGGATGGCAAAGATAAGGATAGAACACGGATGACACAGAAGCGACGGATTTCCGCAGATTCTATCCGTTTAACCCGCCTAATCGGTGTTCCATCACAAAAAAAATCTATTTTTTTAAAAAAACACCGTAATATTGCTACTGGATTTTGCTGATAAGGACTTACAAGCATATACTTCGTTAGCGATTCAGTTTCCATCAATATAAATTCTCAATCACTATTTTCAGACTTAAGACGGGATTTTTGAAGAAAATCATTTTTCATTATTTATGTACGACATTTCACAACTGAACGACCTGCTCGTTCCTGAGTTGCTTGATATTGCAGAGCAATATAACATCTCCAATGCAAAAAAACTTGCAAAACAGGATCTCATCAATAAGATCCTCGAAAACCAATCTAATATGAACCCTGACAAAAAGAACGAAGGCGAAAAGCCAAAACGTAAACGCATTGTTAAACCGGCCGAGACCGGGGCACCCGAACCCGTTGCCGCAGCAAAACCTAAAAAAGCAGAAGCAGAAAAGAAACCTGTTAAAAAGCAGGTAGAGATCGAGGAGGAAGAGGATATGCAACCTTTAACAGACCAGGAAAGTACCATTCCTGCAGCCATTGCACAAATGCTGGCAGAAAAAGATGAACTGGAACAGGAGCAGGAAGCTGAAGTGGAACTGGAGAACGAATCGGCTCAGCCTACGACAAAACAATACAACCAATCCAGGCCACAGCCTGCCTTTAATATTGAGTTTGATGGTGTGATCCTTGGCGAAGGTGTGTTGGAAATGATGGCTGATGGCTATGGCTTTTTAAGAAGCAGCGATTATAATTATTTATCATCACCCGATGATATTTATGTATCACCAAGCCAGATAAAATTATTTGGATTAAAAACAGGCGACACCGTTTACGGCAGTGTTCGCCCGCCAAAAGAAGGCGAAAAATATTTTGCTTTACTTAAAGTGGAAACCATCAATGGTAAATCGCCCGAAGAAGTGAGAGACCGTGTACCTTTTGATTATTTAACACCATTGTTCCCTTTTGAAAAATTAAATCTTACTACCAAATCAGATAATTACAGCACCCGTATCATGGACCTGTTCACCCCGATTGGTAAAGGACAACGTGGATTGATCGTTGCGCAGCCAAAAACGGGTAAGACAATGTTGCTGAAAGAACTGGCCAATGCCATTGCAGAAAATCACCCGGATTGTTACCTGATGATCGTACTGGTGGATGAAAGGCCGGAAGAGGTTAC
>Ga0068853_100003461_pt1 | contig 12074 bp, 9 predicted proteins | sample KBSCornC32_FD_65655 | JGI IMG/M metagenome (GOLD analysis project Ga0068853, IMG submission 65655) | Corn rhizosphere microbial communities from Kellogg Biological Station, Michigan, USA - KBS Corn C3-2 | ecosystem: Host-associated > Plants > Roots > Rhizosphere > Soil ... | reverse complement strand
CTTTCGCGCGGCCTGCCGGGTCGTGGCGCTTGCCGGTCTCCGGCCAGGCCCAAAGGTGGGGCAACTTTCGGCGGCCTTCGACGATAGAAAGCCCGGACTCGAGACCATGGCATACTCCCCTTCGCCTTGACCCAACGGAAGAGCGCGACCTACGCCGAGCTGGAGGCGCTGCCCCCCCACGTGGTGGGAGAGATCATCGACGGCGAGCTGATCGTCAGCCCGCGACCCGCGTCGCCGCACGCCCGGGCGGGCAGCAAGCTCGGGATCGAGGTCGGAGGGCCGTTCGATAGCGGAAATGGAGGCCCGGGCGGGTGGGTCATCCTCGATGAGCCCGAGCTGCACATCGTCGGGCAGGTGCTGGTTCCCGATCTCGCGGGCTGGCGCCGCGAGCGAATGCCCGAGATGCCTCATGTCGCGGTCTTCGAGCTGGCGCCCGACTGGGTATGTGAGATCCTCTCGCCCAGCACGGCGAAGGTCGACCGTTCGCGGAAGATGCGCCACTACGCTGCGGCGAACGTGCGGCACGTCTGGCTGGTCGATCCCGTGGTGACGACGCTCGAGATCTATCGCCTCGACGGCGAGGGTTGGCGCCTGGTCGAGACACATGCAGGCGATGTGACGATCCGTCCGGAGCCGTTCGACGCCGTCGACCTCCACCTCGACCGTCTCTGGAGCCGCTAGGAGAGGACCTGCGCCGCTCTTTTTCCGGGGTTCTACCCGAATCCGGCGCCGTTGAATCCCGGCAACTTCGGCTTACCCAATGATTCAATCAGGTCGATGAAGGTGGGAGGGCAACTCCGCGTCCGTACCTTCCGAGACATCGGTTACCGCGGAAGTTTCCTCATCTATCATGGAGGTTTGCCATCGCCGGGATATGTGCTTGGCACGTCCTACCCTGACGGCGTAGATGGCGTATCTTCGATTCGCGTCGAATTCGAAAATTTCGACGAAAACTGCAGCCATCTCCAGAGTGGCGAGTTCGCGGTGTTCCGAGACGGCAATTTCGGAACGACTGCGTCGTCCTTCACCACGGGTACAGTTATCCGCAGCCGATCGACATGGGAATCGCGAACGACAGCATCTCGTCGATCCATGCTGGGTTCACGTACACGACGCCATCGTCCGACCCGAACTGCGCCGGCGTTCCGTGGGGCGTATGGCTGTTCGGCGACGGAAATTTCGGCGGCCCTTCGACCTCCATTCAATCCGGCTTCTTCAGTAGTTACTTGTCCATGTTCAACGACGTGACGTCGTCGATTGCGACGCGGTGTATTTGCAACATTCCATGAGAACGCCGCGTCGCCGATCTCCCGTGCGGGACGCCTGACGAGGCATTCGCGGATCCCGTGGCGCAGGAGGAAAGTCGAGCTGGCCAATCTGAAAGGGCTGGCCAAGTAGCTCGCCCGCTGCGCTGATCGGGCACTACAGCCACTTCGATCGTGCGGAGAGGCTGCACGCGGGGACCAGCCTGCCGCGCTCTCCGGACGACGCGCCCCGCCCGCGAACGACACCGCCACGACCGCGCCTGACCCACTACAAGTGGGGGGATCAGGTGGGGGAGTCAACCAGGTGCCCCCCCCCGGACTGAGCTTGCCTTCTCCTCAACCCTCTCCCGCAAGGCGGGAGAGGAAAAGGGAATCAGAATTGTGCGGTCGAGAAGACTTGAACTTCCACACCCTTGCGGGTACCAGAACCTGAATCTGGCGCGTCTACCAGTTCCGCCACGACCGCGACGGGCCGGATGAATAGCACAGGTGCCGGGCGGGCCCAAGAGGTTCTGGGTGGGGGGCACCACTTTCCGTGCTCGGGCCCCGGTCAGCTATTTCGCGCGGGGAGGCGGTGAGGGCGCCGATGGGGCGACGGCCGGGGCCGCTCCACGGGCCGGCGCGGCTTTCGCGTCGGGCGCGGGGTGCGGTCCGAACATCCACGGCAGCAGGTCGGGATCCGCGTACGCCGGGTTCCACGAGAAGTGTCCGTGATGTGCGGAGGCGGGGTATTCGGTGTAGCGGGGGTGGCTGCCGCGGGCGCGGAGGGCGGCGATCACGTCGCGCGAGCGGGCGACGGGGACGGTGGGATCGTCCTCGGCGTGAAAGGCCCACAGGGGGACGCCCACCAGCGCGGCGACCTGGTCTTCGTCGTAGCCGCCGCAGATCGGGACGGCGGCGCGCCACTTGCGTGGGGCGCGCGCGACGGCGTCGAACGTTCCGAAGCCGCCCATGGACATGCCGGTGACGTAGAGCCTGGTCTTGTCGACGGCGGGGAGGTCAGCGGCCAGTCGGTCGACGAGCGCGAGGGTCGCGGCCAGGGGCCAGGTCGGTCCGGGGGGGCGACGGCCCTTGCCGGACGGGGCGCCCCAGGGCATGGCGACCCACTGCTGGTCGGGGGGGCATTGCGGGGCGACCATGATGACGGGCCAGCGGGCCTGGTTCTCGGGCTGCACGAACACGAGGGGGGCGGGCTGATCGGTGAGCTGGTGCAGGTTGTCGGTGCCGCGGCCGCCCGATCCGTGCAGAAAGACGACGACGGGGACCTTCTGGCCGGCGGTCAGCCCGCGCGGGAAGAAGACTCGATAGGGCAGGGTGTGGCCGGCGCCGTCGTCGAAGGTGTGCGCCTCGAAGTCGGTGGGCTTCACGCGCGGCACGGGGACTGCCGCGGCAGGCGCTGGGGCCGCGGCGGGCGACTTCGGCGTCTCCGCCGCGCTCGCAGGATCGATCGCCGAGCCGATCTCGAGCGCGGCCATGGCGATCGAGGTTAACAGGACTCGCGCCGCCCGGAGCGGCGCCCGGCATCGCCGCGCCATGAGACGGGAGACTTTAGCAGGGCACGGCGGCGCGAAGCTCTCGTTCATCGACGGGCGAAGAAGTCGCTCAGGATGCGCGCCGTCGTTTCGGGGAGCTCCTCGGGGAAGAAGTGGCCGCCCGCCATGGGCTGACCGGTGACGTCGTCGGCCCAGCCCCGCCAGATCCCGAGCGGCCCGCCGGCGTCGGCGTACCAGGTTCCGAGCGGGCCGCGCTCGCTCCAGAGAACGAGCACGGGAACGGGGATGCGGCGGCCAGCCGCGCGATCCTCGAGATCGTGCTGCGGGTCGGCGGAGGCGGCGGCCCGATATTCTTCGCAGATCGCGTGGACGCTCTCGGAGCGGCGAAGCGCGCCCACGTACGCCTCCCGGACGTCGGGCTCGAACGCCTCGGGCGGCGAGCCCCACCCGCCCCCGAGCGCCTCGTCGATGACGGCCTCGGGCGCGGCCGCCACGAGCCGCTCGGGCAAGGGCTCGGGTTGCGCGAGCAGCGACCACGGCCAGAACGTCATCGCCAGCCGAGAGTCCGCGCGCTCCCACGCCTCCACGATCGGTACGACGTCCAGGACGGCGACGCGCTCGATCACGGCCGGGTGATCGAGGGCCAGACGGTAGGCGACCCGGGCGCCTCGATCATGGCCGGCCACGGAGAAGGAGCGGAAGCCGAGGCTCCTCATCAGGGCGATCATGTCGCCCGCCATCGCGCGTTTGCTGTAGGGCGCGTGGTCCGGCGTGGAGGACGGGCAGCCGCTCGCGCCGTATCCGCGCAGGTCGGCGCAGACGACGGTGAAGCTCCGGCGCAAGAGGGGCGCGATCTTCCGCCACATGAGATGTGTCTGCGGAAACCCATGCAAGAGCAACACGGGCGGCCCGTCCCCGGCCCACCTCGCGAAGATCGACGTCTCGCCCGTGTCGACGACGGCGCTCTCGAAGTCCTGAAACGCATCCACGGCGGTCACTCGCCTGGAAATGTGCGAACGCGCGGCGGCCGAGCAAGCTCACCCGTCGCCAGCGAGCGTCGAGTCAGGACCGAGGCCGGCGCGCGGCGGGCGCGCGCTGGCACTTCGGGCAGAAGAAGGTGGCCCGCCCCGCGTCGACGCGGCGGCGGATGGGTGTGGTGCAAACGGGGCAGGGCTCGCCCTCGCGGCCGTAGACGCGCAGGGCGGCGGCGTTGTTGCCGCGCTCGCCGCGGGCGTCGACGTAGTCGCGCAGGGTGGTCCCGCGGTTGCGGATGCCGAGCATCAGGGCGTCGCGGATGCCGGCCAGCAGCGGGCCGGCCTGCGCGCGCAGGCGCCCGGCCGGCGTGACGGGGTGAATGCGCGCGCGGTGCAGGGCCTCGCTGACATAGATGTTGCCCAGGCCGGCGACGCGCCGCTGATCGAGCAGGAAGGCCTTGATGGGCGCCCGCACGCCGTCCAGTCGCCGCTCGAGCTCGGCCTCGTCGAGCTCGAGCAGGGGGTCGGGGCCGAGCGCGGCCAGCTCGGGCCGCGCGGTCACCGGCGCGCCCGGCGCCATCCAGCCGAAGCGGCGCGGATCGACGAAGCGCAGCTCGCGGCCGCCCTCGAGGCTCAGCACGACGTGTGTGTGAGGCGCGCGCTCGGCGCCCGTCTCCTCGACGCGCAGGCGCCCCGACATGCCCAGGTGAATCACGAGACCGGGGCGGGCTTCGGGACGGGCGGCGCGCGCGTCGTCGAGCTCGACCAGCAGGAACTTGCCCTTGCGCCGGACGGCCTCGATGCGACGGCCTGCGCAGACGCGGCGGATGCCCGCCAGGTCCACCGCGCGCCCGAGGTGCAGCCCGAAGCCGCTTCCCCAGACCGACCGCACGCGCGCGCCCACGATCGACGCCGCCAGGTCACGCGCGATGGTCTCGACCTCGGGGAGCTCGGGCATATTTCCTTCCCGCGCAGGGGGCGTGCGCCCCCTGGTTCCTAGCGCTCCGCTTCTTTGCTGCCGACGACGGTCAGGTTCAGGCCGACCTGGACGGACAAGGTCTTTCCGTCGACGGTGATGGTGGTCTTTCCGTTGTAGTACCAGCCGAACGAGCCGGTCGAGAACTCGCGCTTGTCGGCGATGAGCTCGCTGTTGCCGATGATGATCTTGACCGGTTCGGCCTTTTCGAGGAACTGGGTCTTCGTGATGGGGCAGGGTGATTTCGCCATGGCGCGTAAGCTATCACGGCGGCGCAGCCTCAGAAGAGATCGATCTGGCGCGGGGGCGCGAGCACGTACGCTTCCGCGCCGCGCGCGCGGAAGGCCGCCGCCAGATCCTCGGCGAAGCCGTTGCGGACGGCGATCTCGCGCGCGCCGGTGGCGGTCGCGTAGGCGAGGAGCCCCTCGAAGTCGGGCGCGTTCGCGAACGGGATCGCCTCGTCGGCGGCGACGCGGGCGCGCGCGTCGGCGTCGCACGCCAGGCCCGAGACCCAGGCGACGCGCGCGTCGGGCAGCGCGCGCCGCGCGGCGGCCGCTTCCCGCGCGCCCGCGGGCCACAGGAGGACCTCCTCGCGCGTCAGCTTCCCGGTGAAGCGCGCCGGCGCGGCGGAGGCGGCCAGCGCGCCGGCACGAGCGTAGGCCGCGGCGGCGTCCACGACGGCGCGATGACCGCGCACCTTCCACCCGTCGGCTCGCAGGGTGGCCGCCAGGTCTTGCGCCGGGCCCAGGGGCGCGGCCAGGACCACGGCGGCGCGGCCGTCGGCGCGGGCGGCGCGGACGAAGCGCCGCACGCGATCCTCGGCCTCTTCGCGCGTCAGGAACCGAAAGCGGGGGTGTCCGAAGGTCGCGTCCAGATAAAGGGCGTGCGCGGCCCGGACCTCCCCCGGAGGCGATCCGAGGGCCGGAGGGCCGAGGCGCGCCCGCCCCGCATAAAGGATGCGGCGCTCGCCGTCTTCGCAGGCGAGCGCCGCGCCGCCGGGCAGCACGCCGCTCGGTACGAGCTCGAGGCGCAGCGTGCCGAGCCCGAACGGGCGTCCGTAGCCGACGGTGAGCGTGCGCGGGCGCAGGCGAGCGCCGGCCTCGCCCATCAAGGCCAGCGTCTCGGGTGTGGTCAGGATCTGGCCGCGCGCCGCCGCCCGGGCGCCTCCCAGGCGACCGGCGCCGCGGCGCCCGCTCTCGCCGTCCTGGGGGTCGAGGCCGTTCGACAGGAACAGCAGGTCCCCGCCGGCGGTGGCGTCGCAGGCGATGACGGTGTCCGCGATGCGCGTCCCGCGTCGGTAGATGAACGTCCGCGAGCGCGGCGCGCGTTCGCGTCTGGCCATGCGCGAGCGCGTTTATAGGAGCAGCCGGGCCTCTTGCCAAGACTTCCTCTTCTTGGGGGGCCGTCCCCAGTCCTCGTTCGGCACCCGGACCGGCGACCGGTTCGCTCGGCCGTCGTGGTCCCGGGGCGGGCCGGTCTCCGGTGGGCACCCGACCCCGGCTGGCCCAATCTCGTAGATTTCTCGATGATCTTGCGTCCGACGGCTTGGTCATCCGTCCCGCGTGGGGTAGACCTCGCCTCCCTTGACGCCCACCGTTCCTTCGCCTCCCGCCGAGCCGACTTCCGAGTCGACATCCGAGTCGACCTCCGATTCGTCTTCCGAGTCGCCTTCCGATTCGTCTTCCGCGTTGCCCCCCGGTGCGCGGCCCTTCGCTGAGCTGGCCTTGCCTCCGCCGATCGCGCGGGCCCTGGCCGACCGCTCCTATGCCGTCGCGATGCCGGTGCAGGCCGCCGTGCTCGACGCGCGCTGTGCCGGCCGCGACCTCCTCGTCTCGTCGCAGACCGGCTCGGGCAAGACGCTGGCGTTCGGGATCGCCATCGGCCAGAGCCTGCTGCCCGAGGGGGCCGAAAAGATCAATCGGCGCCCGACCCCTTCGGCGCTGGTCATCGTCCCCACGCGCGAGCTCGGGATCCAGGTGCGCGAGGAGCTGACCTGGCTGCTGCGCCACACCGGCGCGCGGCTGGCGTCCTTCACGGGCGGCACGCCCGTCGGCGGGGATCTCGCGGCGCTGAAGCGCGGCGTGGACGTCGCCATCGGGACCCCTGGCCGGCTCGTCGATCTGGTCCGGCGCGAGCGCCTCGATCTGGCCGGCATCGGCACGCTGGTCCTCGACGAGGCCGACGAGATGCTGGATCTCGGCTTTCGCGAGGATCTGGAGGCGTTGCTCGAGGTGGCCCCCGACAGCCGCCGCACCTTGCTGCTGTCCGCGACGCTGCCCCCCGCCATCCGCGAGCTGGCGCGCCGGTTCCAGCGTGACGCCCTGCCGGTCGATCCGCGCGTGTCGCAGGTCGGCCCGGACGGTGTCGTGACGGGCGGCGCGGCCGGGCGTCCCCAGACCCACGACGACATCTCGTACCTCGCGCACCTGATCGCCGGCGGCGACCGCCTGGCCGCCGTGGTCAACATCCTGCGCGCCTCCGACGCGGAGCGCGCCATCGTGTTCTGCACGACCCGGGACGCGGTCGGCGAGCTGCACGCGGCCCTGCTCGCGCGCGGCTTCGCGGCGACGGCGATCTCGGGCGAGCGCGCCCAGACCGAGCGAGATCGCGCGCTCGATCAGGTTCGCCGGGGCGAGGCCCGCGTGCTGGTGGCCACCAACGTGGCGGCCCGCGGGATTCACCTCCCGGACGTCGACCTGATCATCCACGCGGACCTGCCCCTCAACGCCGAGTCGCTCACCCACCGCAGCGGCCGGACGGGCCGCGCCGGGCGCAAGGGCACGGCGATCCTGCTGGCCACGCCGACCGAGCGTCGCAAAGCCGAGCGGCTTCTGGCGGCGGTGAACGTGCGCCCGACCTGGACGGCGCCCCCCTCGGCCGACGCCATCGCGCGCGCGGCGGGTGAGCGTCTGGTGGGCGAGCTGTCGGGTGACGCGAGCGCGGTGCCCGAGGCGCGGGCGGCCGCCGTCGACGAGCTGGTCGCTCGACTGAGCGAGCGGCTCTCGTCGGCGGAGCTCGTGCGGCGCCTGGCCGCGCGCGAGCTGGCTCGCTTGCCATCGGGCGAACGGTTGCGGCCGGTGGCGCTGCCGTCGTTCGATCGCGATCGGCGCGGGTTCGACGCGGCGGCCGCGCCCGCCGGACGGCGCCGGAGCCCGGCCGAGATGGCGCGCGACGGGGTGCTCTTCCGCGTGAACATCGGCGCGCGCGACAAGGCCGAGGCGCGCTGGTTGCTGCCGCTCATCTGTCGCCGCGGCGCCGTCACGAACCGTGAAGTCGGCGCGATCCGGATCGGTCCCGTCGAGACGTGGTTCGAGATCGCGGGCGACGCCGCCGACGACTTCGCGCACGCCGCCGCCGAGACGGATCCGCGGGCGCCCCACGTCCGGATCGAGCGCGCCCCCGCCCGAGGGGGTGGGGCCCCGGAGCGCTCGCGGCGTCCTCCGCCGGAGCGGGTCGCGCCGTCGTCGCCATCGTCTCACGAGCGCCCGCGGCGTCCCCCGCCCGAGCGGGTCGAGGCCCCGTTGGCTTCGCCCCCGGAGCGCCCGCGGCGTCCTCCGCCGGAGCGGGTCGCGCCGCCGCCGGCTCCGACCCCGGTCGTGGCCCCGAGCGCCCCGAGCGCACCGGTCGCCTCGAGCGCCTCGAGTACAGCGGGCGCATCTCAGCCGGGAGCCGCGACGACGCCGCGGTCCTCGTCGGCGCCTTCCCCCCGTCGCGACGCGGCTTCGGCCGCAGGTCGACCGGTCGCCCCCATCGCGACGATCGAGAGAAAGATCGTCCGGACGCCCCGCCCCATCCCCTCGACGCCGGCTCTCCGGCGAGAGGCGAGCTCGCCCCCGCGGCGGGAGACGCCTCCCGGTCGTCCGGAGTTTACGAGAGGCCCGTCGCGGGCGGCCGAGCCCGAACGGCGAGGTCCGCCGGTCTCGCGAAAGGCGTGGGGAGATGCTCCGGCCGGGTTCAAGCCACCGCAGCGGTGGACCCGACCACCCGCCGGCGCCGGATCGGGTTACACGGGCGATCGTCCTCCTTACGCCGGCAAGCGGCGTCCGGAAGGAGGTCCTTCGGCCGGGGCGGGCGCGCGCGATCGCGTTCATCAGAAGCCGAAGGCGGCTCCCGGAGCGGCGAACGCGTCTCGTCCGTCGGGCGGAAAACCCGGGCACCTGCGACCCCCGGCCACCGGCGGCGGCGGTCCGCATCGCGCTCCGCGACCCGCACCCAGACCGCGCACGCGGCCCTGAGCGAGACCGCTCTTTTGCGGCGTCCGCGGAGCCGGCGGACAGGAGAGTCCTGGCGAACGCATCGGCGCGCTTGTTAAGCTGACAGCGGCATGACGCCGCGCCTTCGGGACGATCTGGTCGCAGCGACAGTCGAAGAAGATGGCGTTGTGTACGTCGATCTCACGGACCCGACGACGGGCGTGAGCTTCCGCTTCTACGATTTCGAGTACGAGCTCGCCAAGCAGCTCAACGGGCAGCCGGTGGAGGCGGTCGTCGCGTGGGCCAGCCTCACGTACCAGACGGACATGACGACCGCCGCGCTGGACGAGTTCGTCGAGAAGCTGGCGGGGCTCGGCTTCCTGGCGATGCCGGGGGTGGTCGCCCGCGCCGCGGAGCCCCCGCCGTCATCCCCCTTCACGCTGTCCGCCAAGGAGGTCGCCGAGACGGAGAGCATCGGCGTGGCGTCGGCGCCGATGTTCGAGGGGTTGACCGGGGAGCTGTTCGGCGACGTTCCCGCTGGCCCAGCCGCACCGCTGGTCACGGCCCCGGGGCTCACGCCTGCCGTTTCCGCCGAGACGGCCTTCGGACGTCCGGTTGGCCCGTTCGTGCCGGCGGAGCCGGCGCCGCCCCCGTCTCGGCGGGCTGGCGTCGAGGCCGGCGCGCCCGAACCGAGTCAGCGAGAACGAAGCGGCGGCGCGCCCACGTCGAGGCCGAGGACGCTGACCGGCGTGACCCTGGCGCCACTCACGCCCATGACGGCGCCCGGAGGCGCGGACACCGCTGCGTCGCCGCCCGCGCTGCCCCGGTTGCAGTCGCTGGGCTCGCCGCTGCCTCCGCTGATGGCGGACGCCGTGCGGGGCGGCGCCGAGATCAAACGATCGCCGCCTCGTCCGGGCTCGACCGCCCAGTCGCCGGCGCCGGTCGCCGTCCCGGCGCCGAAGCCGCAATCGTCTCCGTGGCCGTTGATTCCAGCCTCCACCTCGCCGCCGGTCGCCACCAAGTCTTCGCCGGCGGCGAAGTCGTCGGCGCGGGCGCCGGTCGCCCCGTCGCCTCCAGCCAGCGACGAGACGCCCTTCGCTTCGATCGCGCACGCGATCGTGTCCGAGGCGGAGTTTCCGCGCGGGTGGCCGTCGCTGGGGGAGGGGCTCGAGCACTCGGGCCCGACGCCGGCGATGGGTTCGATCATCCCGCCCGAGGCTCTGGCGGGCGGTCCCGAGAGGGACGATCGAGCTCACGATCGGGAGAAACGAAAACAGGCGCCCGCCCCGGCGGCGGCCAAGGTGGCGCCTTCGCCGGTCGCGCCCGCCGCGGCGGCCACGGCGGCGCCTCCGCCATCGGCGGTCCCACCCGCGACGTCGGCGCCGGCGGCCACGGTGGCGCCTTTGCCGACGGCGGTTCCACCCGCGACGTCGGCGCCGGTCGCGCCCGCGCCGCCGCTCACACCTTCCGCCGCTCCCTTGCCTGCTGTCGCTGCGGCGGCCGCCGTGGCGTCTGCAACGACCTCGGCGTCCGCGTCGCCGCCCGGCCCATCGCCGGCCGTCGCGACGGAGTCGGCTCCACCGGCGGTGCTCGCCGTGTCCCCCGCTGCAGCGGAGGCGCCGGCAGCCGCGCCGGCACCGGCGCTCACCGGCGGCCCCGCGACCGTCGGCGCGGCGGGATCTTCGCGGATGAGCGCGGCCTGGGTCGCCGCCCTCACCGACGAGGTCGAACGTCCCGCCACGGTCGAGCGCCGCCAACCGCCGCCTCCCGAGGTGGTCGTCATGCCGCCAGTCGAGCCGAGCGCCATGCCGCCGGTGCCGAAGCGGCGCGCGCCCCTGGTGGCGGGGATCGTCGTGCTGGGCGCCGTCGTGGCCGGAGCCGTGGTCGCCAACCGCCAGCCGGCGTCGCACCTCCCGGTGCCTTCACTGGCGACGCCGTCCGTGCACGTGACGACGCCTCAGCCGACCACCACGTACGAGTGGTTCCGCACGCCCGGGAAGGTGATCCCGGGACGCGACGACGAGGTCGGCTTCAAGGTCGCCGGCAGGCTCCAGGACGTGATGCCCCCCGGCACGACCTTCTCGGCGGGTGAAGCGGTGGCTCACCTGCAGGGCTCGGCCACCCGCGAGCTCAATGTGAATCGCATTCGGTCGCGCGTGGCCTTCTTCGAGCAGCTGCGGGACTCGAGCCGCGCGGCCGGGAACGAAGCGGCGGCTCGCCAGGCCGAGGCCAACGTCGTCGCTCGCAAGCGCGAGCTGGCCGATGCCCAGGCCAAGTTGAGCGAGATGGAGATCCGCCCGGCCATGGCGGGCACGATCGGCGAGGTGCTGATCCAGCGCGGGGCGCCGGTCAGGGCCGGGGCGCCCGTCTTCAGGATTCGCGCGGCGGGGCCCCGGGCGACCTTCCCGTTCTCCGCCGAGGAGCAGGCCAAGGCTCGAGCGCTCGGCTTTTGTCGGGTCGAGACGGTGCCCGGTGAGCCGGCGGGCGCAGCGGCAGCGCCGGCGGCGGGAACGGCGCCAAGCGCGCCGGCAGGACCCGCCGCGCCGTCGGCGCCACCTGCCAGCGCGCCCGGCGGCGGCGAGGCTCCGTCACCCGGCGCGGGGGGCGCGCTCGCCCCCGGTGAGAAACCGGCGCGCGTCGTCGACTGCGCGCTGCCCGCCACGGTCGTCACGGGGTCGGCGGCGCCTCCGCCCTCCGCCTCCCCCCTCGCGGTCGATCTGCCGGGCGCGGCCGGCGTGTCTCCCGGCACGGTGGTGCGGCTGGCGAGCGCCCGCTTCGACGGCGTCTTTCCAGTTCCGCGCCAAGCCGTCGTCCACGGGGCCGCCGGGAGCGATCGCGTCTGGGTCGTCTCCGAGGCCACGCAGGCCGCAGACAGCCGCGCCGTGGAGCTGGCGCCATCGAACGGTGAGCCGGCCCTGGTCACCCGTGGGCTCGCCGCCGGCGACATGGTGATCGTGGATCCACCCGCCGATCTGGCCAGCGGCGTCCAGGTCAACATCCTGCACTGACAAAGGGCGTCGGCCGTCCCTCGAGATAAGTAATGTCCCGTGCGAGCTAGTGCACCGCCGTCGAAATAGCGTCAACGATCCGCCGACAAGCCGGCGGGCCCGCGAGGCGCGACGACGAGGCATACCCGGCGGTATGGTGAGGAGGAGCAACGAAGCGGGACCGTC
>Ga0068853_100003456_pt1 | contig 12076 bp, 12 predicted proteins | sample KBSCornC32_FD_65655 | JGI IMG/M metagenome (GOLD analysis project Ga0068853, IMG submission 65655) | Corn rhizosphere microbial communities from Kellogg Biological Station, Michigan, USA - KBS Corn C3-2 | ecosystem: Host-associated > Plants > Roots > Rhizosphere > Soil ... | reverse complement strand
GGCGCGATCATGTCGTCGTCGCATTGAAGAATCAGGGTGGGCGCCGTCAGCAGCGGCAGCTTGTCCCGCACGTCGGACAGGAACGTCACGCGCGCGAACTGCTTGGCGATCTCGGGATCGGTCCGGCAGAAGCTGTTGGTCAGCTCGACCGCAAGCTGGGGCTGCTCGGGCGCTCCCATGATGGCGGGGGCCATGTTGCTCGCCCACCCGAGATAGTTGCTCTCCAGCGTCTCGAGCAGCGACTCGATGTCGCGGCGGGTGAAGCCGCCCACGTAGTCACCGTCGTTGATGTAGCAGGGCGAGGGGCCGACCATGATCTGCGCGGCGAACAGCTCGGGGGCCGCCAGGTTCGCCAGCATCCCGATCATCGAGCTGACGGAGTGACCGACGATGATGGCGGGGCCCACCGAGAGCTCACGGACCAGGTCCACCACGTCGTCGGCATATCCTTGCAGCGAGGCGTACTTGACCGGGTCATAGGCCGACAGGTCCGACGCCCCGCTGCCGACGTGATCGAACAGGACCGTGCGATAGCGGCTCTCATAGACGGGCGCCAGCAGGCGCCACATGTTCTGATCGCACCCGAATCCGTGGGCGAAGAACATCGTCGCCGGGCCGCGCCCCGAGACCTTGACGTTGTTTCGGCGTTGAACGGACATCGGGGGCCGATATAGCAATTCGCGGATGAAACTGCACGATGCGCGCAAGCGCGCGGCGGCCATCACCTGGGAGGCGAGGGGGCGTCCGCTCGATTCAACCGGTAGTCCTCGGTGCGCAGCAGGACCGACGCCGGGTTCAGCCCGAAGGTGTCGAGGAACGCGCGGCTGAAGTGGCTCGAGTCCGCGAAGCCGGCGTGGTGGGCCGCGGTGGTGAGCGACCCGCCCGTCGCCACGCTGCGCACGGCCAGCTTGAACCGATAGTACTGCTTGACCCGCCGCACGCCCGCGCCCAGCTCGGACGTGAAGAGGTGAATGAACCGCGAGGTGGACAGGCCGACCTGCTCGGCCAGGACCGCCGTCGGCGCGTCGAGGAGATCGTCTTCGCTGAACCGCGCGGTGAGCGCCGCGATGCGGGCATCGAGCGTGGCGCCCTCATCACCGAAGCGCTCGTGGGCCCACCGCCACAGCGATTCCAGGCGCCCCTGGTCGGACCAGACCCGCAGGGCCGCGTCGAGGCCGCGATCGAGATCCGGTGACACCTGGCAGGCCCCTGCGGCGCGCCGGTGCAAGCGTGCATAGCCCGGCGCGTGCGGCTCGGCATAACAGACCAGCACCCGTCGATCGTGGAAGTCGAGGCCGTGTCGGACCGACGCCGGGATGACGGCGATCCGGCCGCGCTGGACCTGGCCGAGCGTCGTCACCTCGAATCGGTCCTCGAGCCCGACGAGGATCGCCAGGCTGCCGTGGCTGTGGGGGCGCAGTCGACCGAGCGCGCCTTCGAAGACGGTGTGGTCGCGCGCCACGATGATGGTGTTGCCGGGCACGGCGCCCGAGGCTATGGCGCGGCCTTCTGCCGAGCAAGATGCCCGAACCATGGTCAGCGAGCCAGCGTCAACGAGCCACCCATCAAAACGATCGCTCCACTGCCAGACGCACCAGGAACGGGACCTGACCGGCCTCCAGGTTGAAGCGATCGCTCCCGGCGAGGAGCCCCGGCTGAAATCCGATCAGCGCGGTGCCGGACCAGCGCGCCGCCAGCGCCCACCGTCCGAACAGCAGCGCCTGCGCGCGCTGGCCGCTGCCGTAGAGGGTGACGGCCGAGGGTCCGACGGTGTCGCGCTGGTCCGGGTAGCGCTCGCCGAAGCGCTCCCGTGCCTCGTCGGAGAGCCAGACGCGCGCGACGAGGGTCGGCAGGTACGCCAGGCGAACGCCCAGCTCCGTGGTCGCTGACCGCCAGGAGAGGAGCACGCCGATCAGCCCGGACCCCGCGACGAAGTGTCCCCCGCGTTCCCCTCCGGTCGTGACCCCGGCTCCGAGGATGGCTTGCGCCGTCCACGGCCCGCGACGAGCCAAAGTGTCCTGGCGCTCGAGGCGCGCGCGGTAGCCGTCGAGCCCCGTCAGCAGGGCCAGATCGAGATCCAGCACGAACCGACCCCCGGTTCCCCAGGTGCCGGCGTCACGTCGCCCGAGGGTCACCCCCGCCAGCACGCCCGAGTCGAACGCGATCTGCGCGCCCACGCTGTACGGCGACGGCGACGAGACGATCGCGCGGCCTTCGAGGTCGGCGAGCGTCGCGGGAGCTCCGATCGCCAGCTCGAGCGCGATGATTCCCAGCGCCAGCGCGTTCACGGCGGGCTCCCCGCGGCAGGGCTCAGGTAGTCGCGCATGGCGGCGAGCAGCTCGGTCTGGCCGCGCTGGAACAGGTTCAGGTGGTCCACCCCGTCGGGGAGGGCGACCACCCGCGCGTTGGCAAACACCGGCGCGACGTGGCGGCGCTGATAGTCGACGTTGGCGTCCCCGCAGGGGGTCGCCACGATGAGCACCGGGAAGTCGAGCGCCGCGAGCGCGCTCCGGTAGTCGTAGCGGGCGAACACTTCGTGCGCGCGCGTCCACACGCGCGCGCCCAGGCGCCACAGGGGGTAATGGCTCGGATGGTCCGGATCGCAGCTGATCCCCTCGAGGGCGGCCTGGGCGACGCTGGTGAGCTTGTAATCGACCCGGTCGTCGTCGTCGGGCGTGATCACCTCGTCTTGCCACAGGTAATCGTTCACCCACTCGGCCGAGAAGGGCACCTCGGGATCGGAGAGGTTGGCGTCGCTGTGCGGAGCGACGGGCTCGATCAGGACGAGCCGATTGACCTGTCCGACGTGGTGGCTCAGGTACAGCGCCGCGTGGAGGCCGCCGTAGGAGTAGGCCACCAGCGCCACGGGGGCATCGGGCGAGAAGTGGTCTTTCACCGCCTGCACTTCGTCGGCGTACGCCTGCTCGTCGACCTCGTCCGGCCCGATGCGCTCGGACAGCCCGGAGCCGCGGCTGTCCCACATGACCACGAAGTAGCGATCGCCGAGCGCCTGCAGCGGCAGCATGCTGCGGAAGTCCGAGCCTTCGCCCCCGTGAAACGCGAGCAGCACGGGCCGGCTCGAATCACCGAAGGTCTCGAGGTGCAGGACCCGCGCATGTCCCGCCACGACCACAGGCAGCTGCGGCAGCCGGGGGTCGCGCTCCGCCGTCAGCGGCAACAGGGCGGACGGCCCCGTCGGCCCCGAGCAGGCGGAGGTTCCGCCCAGCACGGCCCCGAGGAACAGCGCGCGGGCCGCACGGGAGCGCCGGGCCCATGGGTGAGGCCCGCACCGAGAATCGAGCGGAAGGGACATGCCCGCAGTAGGTAGCCGGATTCGCGCGCCTTGCCTTGGATCCAACTGCTGGCGTGCTCGGATCGAGGAGCCGCCGGCTATCCTCGCGCCATGAGGCTCGAATCCGCGACGATCGACCGCGACGCCCACGGCGGAAGCAAGGGCCAGGTTTGGGCCGTTCTGGCCGGATGCTGGGCGCTTTCAGGCTGCGTCCACGGCATCGAGGAGCAGCAGAGTCGCGCGGGCGACCTGCTGCGAGACTGCGTGGTGCCCGCGCCCGCCGGCGTCGCCGAGCTGGGCGCGCCGAGCGCGCTGGAGTACCCCGACGGCTCGTTGTGGATCTGGAGCAGCGTCGCCCTGGTAGGCGGCCAGGTCGTCTACAACGTCTCCGCGTTCTTGGACGATGCTGCGGCCCTGTGCGCGAGCGGCGTCAGACTTTACGGCGCGCGCGACCTGCCGCGTTCGTTGCTCCAGCTCGACGCCGCCGAGCTGGTGGCCAACACGGAGCGCGACGATGGGCGGGCGCTCCGTTTGGAGCCGAGCGGGGGCTTCGTGGAAGCCGGCGTGGGCTATTTGTTCTACGACCATGTGCTGACGGGGCCGGGAGTCTTCGATGCCCAGAGCCTGGGGACCGGCCTGTGTCGGATCGAGGAGCGCGATGGGGCTTGCGAGCGCCTGCGCCCCGGAGGCAACAGCATCCTGTGGCCTCCCGAAAGCCGCTCCTTGAATCGAGGCGGGCTGGTGGCGGACGATCGCGCCTGGGTGCTCGGCTGTCGCAGCGTCGCGGCCTTCTCGGACGTGTGCACCCTCAGCGGCGCGCCACTCGATGGGCTGGAGACCCCGGCCAGCTACCAGCTTTGGAGCGCGTTTGGCGGCTGGGTCGACGACGAGCGGCAGGCGTCTGCCGTCCTGGAGCAGGGAGGAGCCGTCACGCTCAGCCGCTTCGACGGGAAGTATGCGGCCTTCTCCCTGGACGTCTTCGCCTCTCGCTTCCAGGTGCGGCTGTCGGCGCCGCCTCCGACGAGCGCTCGGAGCCTTATGTCGGTGACGATCTGAGCCTCGACGTGGCGGCCATGGAGCGCTGGCGGCAGCTCCTCTTCTTGCAGCGGGTGGAGGTCAAGTGGTTCTTGCCCGGCCAGTCCAGCTACGCCTACGCGCCTTCGCTGGACCTGCACGTGCGCTACACCCGCTCGCGCTGGGTGCAGCCGTTCGTCTCGGGTTACGCGGAGTACGCGCAGGGCGGCAGGCTGGGGGGGCGTGAGTACCCTGATGCCTATCTGTTGCGCGGGCTCTTCGGCGTGGCGCTGCCTTCTCGCCTGGGGGACATCATGGTCTACGGCTTCGGAGACATCGGCAACCGCAAGGGCATCGTGATACTGACCCGTGAGCGCACGATGGGCCTGGGCGTGCGGCTCGCGCTCGGCGCGCCCTGAGCGGCGCTTCGCGGCCAGGCGCGGGTCACTTGAAGAGGTCGAGGGGAATGGCGTTCGCGATCGCGGTGTACCCGGCCTGGTTTGGATGGACCCGATCGCACGTCAGCTCCGACGACATCTGCCAATCGGCATCGTCTGGATCATGGACGACCGGCTCGAGGTCGATGATGGCGTCGTAGCTCGGCTCGGCCGCGCCGAGGCGCTTGTCGTGGGCCCGGATCCAGGCGTTGACGTCCTGGGCGACCCGCGTGTTGTCGCCCACGTCCTTGACCGAGTTGGCGAACGGCAGGATCGGGATGCCGATGATCTTCTTCCCGGCGGCGTGGGCCTTCGTGATCGCGCTGGTGTACGCGTCCTCGAGGATCGCGGCGGTCACGTCTTCGTAGGAGATGTCGTTGACGCCCATGAGGACGGTCACCCACCGGACGTTCGGCAGCGTGAGCAGCTCGTCGAGGCGAGTCAGTCCCCGTAGCCCGGCCCCGTCGGACGCCACGAAGCGGCCCGAGCCGATGCCGGCGTTGAACACCGCGACCGCGGTCCCGTCGGCGAGCGCGGGCATCCTGGCCGATAGCAGATCGGGCCAATCGCCGTTCGCGTCGACGCGCGAGCAGGCCCCCTCGGTGATCGAGTCGCCGAGGGTCACCAGCGTGGCGGCCGGTCCGGCGGACAGGACCTGGACCTCGTAGACGACGAACACCTGCCGGGTGGTCGAGGCGCTCTGGAACGAGAGAGACGACACCTGGTTGCCCGTCTTGTAGTAGGAGGTCTTGGTCATCCCCCGCCCCCCCTCGGTGGTGGGCGTGAAGGCGCCGGGGACATAGACCGAGATCGCCAGGTCTTTTCCACCGGCGACGGTGAGGGCAACCGGATCGCTCCACACGTCGCCGCCCGCCGGCACGGTGACGGTGGCGGCGCCGCCGAAGGTGAGCACGCGATCGGTGCCGCCCACGACCGCGCTGCCCGCGCCTCGAAGGCCCACGTGGGCGGCGCCCACCGCGAGCGGCGCGGCCGAGAAGCGCTGGCTGAGACGGACCCGGACCTGCGACCCGCCGGTCGTCAGGCGCGCCATCACCCGCACCGTGCGGCCCGACAGGTTGGGGACGGACTCGCTGACCGTGCGGTTCGTGGTGATCGTCGTGGACAGCGGCCCGCGACCGCCCCAGGCCGAGATCCAGGTCGGCCCCGCCGCGGACGCCTCCCCCGGAGCCGCCAGCATCAGAGCACCCGTGATTGCTACGGCCATCGCCACGGCCACAGACTTGAAACGGCTCATCGTCGCCCTCCGCTCCGTCGTTGATTCGAGGCAGGCCGCCGCCGGCGGCCCGGAGCGTGCATTTAAAGCCGGCGGCTACACAAGATCAATGGCAAATGCGGCCAAGCATTTGGCCCGATCGCCTCACTCGCCGTACCACTCGGCGCGATCGACGGAGAACGCGCTGGCGTGGCCGGGGGCGGCCGCGGCTGCCGGGCTCGGGAGCCAGTGATCCGCAGGGTGCCACAAGTTGAAGATCATCGTCAGCGGCACGAGGGGTACGTAGGCGGCGTCGGTCAGATCCCAGAGCGCCACCTCGCTGCCGTCGAGGGTCATGAAGAAGCGGACGCGATCGGCCTGCCACGTCACCCCGATGTCGTAAAACGCGGCCGCATCGGGGAAGGAGGGATGCAGGAACGCCGGCACGTGACCCGTCCTGGTGAAGGCGACCTCTCCGGGAACCAGCGTGTCGTAGACATCGCCCGTGGCGGTGTCGATGGCGTGGCTTTGCTTGAGGAACGTCTCGCGCCCGAGCGCGTCCTTCTGGTAGTCGGACCATGCGGTCAGCACCACGAAGGACGGTGTCCCGCAAAGGATCTGAAAGTCGAGCTCGTGCAGATCGGGCAGGCCGTTGCCGTTGGCGTCGCGGCCGTCGGAGGCGTAGAGCGCGGCGGCGCTCACGACCTCCTGCGAGGAATCGCAGGTCGTCCAGCGCACGCGCGCGCGAAAGGTGCCGTATTGAAAGCGCTGGATCGACTCGATCCCGGTGTTCGCGTCGGAGCCGACGTAGCGCGGGTCGGCCCCCGAAGCATCCCCGGGGAAGGTCAGGGCGGCGGCCAGCCCGTCGCGGGTGACGCTGGCGTTCGCCGGAGCGCCAAAGGCGACGCCCGCGCCCGGCAGGCTGGCGACCACGTCCCACTGGCCTTCGTTCGCGGCCATCTCGGCGGTGAAGATGAGGCGCCCCGGGCTGCCGCCGGCACCGGCACCGGCGCCGGCGCCGGCACCCACCTGGCCGTCACGCGTCCCGCAGCCGAGCAGCAAGCAGGGCAGCAGCCAGGCGGCGGGTCTGCGCGGGCGCCCGCTACCGAGACGTGAGCTGCTGGACGCGCGCGGCATGGGGGCTTCCAGGATACGTTCGCGCGAAGGTCTCCGCGCGGTGGCGAGCGGCGGCCGTCTGGCCCGAGCGCCAGAGCGCCTCGATCGTCAGGGCCTCCCGTTCCTGGGTCAGCGTTCCGTCGGGAAAGCGCGAGCGCGCCTCTTCTAGCTGCCGGAGCACGAGAGACGGGTGCCCCGCCCGCAGGCCTTCACGGGCGTCGAGAACGAGCTGACTCTCCTCGCCGAGCCGGCTCTCGGCGGGCGTGGGGGAGGCCGAGGCGCCGGGTTGGTCGCGCTCGAGGGCGGCGCGCGGCGGCCGGGGACGTCCCGCGGGCTCGCGAAGGAACGTCCGCGGGGCGCGGGGCGCGCTGGCGGGCGGCGGCGCTTCGATGGCCTCTCGCGGGACGCTGGCCTGCGCGGCCGGCTCGGGCACCGCGGCGGATGGCTGGTTCGGCGAGGCGCGGCCAGCCTCGGCGGGCTTGGTGGGCTCGGCGGGCTTTGCAGTCTCGGTGGGTTTGGCGGGCTCGGCGGTCCGTGCCCGACTCGTCGTCGATGACGGCGACGGCGTCGGTCTCGAAGAGACGTGTGCCGGGCGATCGTCGGCGGTCAGCAGATGGTGCCCGCCCCAGATCGACCCGCCCAGCGCGACGACCGCCAGAGCTGCCTTCAGCGCGACCAGGCCGGTGGCACCTTTGGCGGCCCCCGCCGCCACCGCCGCCGCGCTCGGCGCGACCAGCGCCCCGGGCACCTGCGCGGCAATGCTCTTCCACAGGGCTGCCTTCACCGACGCCGGCATGGCCTCCACGCGCCCTTCGCGCAACAGCTCGCGCGCCAACGCGGACGCCGAGCCGTCACCCTCGACGAGCTTCCGGGGGCCCTTCATGGTCTCGCTCCTGCCGACGCTCTCCGCGGCCTCTCGTCGTTCCCGTTGCTGGGATCGTCCTCACCGGCGGCGGGGGCCGATCGAGCCACTTCGCCTTGAAAGGCCGAACGTGCGACCTGCAGTCGCGAATACACGGTGCCGAGCGGCAAGGACAGCGCCTGGGCGATCTCCTCCCCGGTCATGTCTTCGATCTCGTAGAGCACCAGCAGCTCGCGCTGCTCGGGCTCCATCGCCGCCAGGATTCTCTCCAGCCGCGCGAGGCGGCTGTTGTGCTCGAGCCGGGCGGCGGCGTCGGCGCGCGCGTCGATCTCCGGACCGACGGCGTCGAGGGACGCGACCTCGTGGCGGCGAGACGCCCGGTTGCGCCGGTCCCGCGCGACGCTGCGGCAGATCGTGAACAGCCACGTCCGCACGGAGGATCGACCCTCGAAGCTGGCCAGCGTGCGATGAACGGCGAGGAAGACGTCCTGGACGGCGTCGGGCGCGTCGTCATCGGACACGCCCTGACGGCGCAGGCACCGCCAGACGAAGTCCGCATGTCTTTCGTAGATTTCACCGAGGGTCATCGGCTGCCAGACGGTCGGGACCGGTTACAGACGGGTTAGAGGAGGGCCGCGCCAATTTTTCCGAAGGCGTCACCACAGCTTGACCCCGACTCCGGCCAGAAGCTGCCCGGTCCACCGATCGGAGCCACGAACCGCGCCGATCTCGGCGACAGAGAAAGTGTACCGATACAGCGTCGCGGCAACGCCGGCGGCCAGCGCGACGACCCAGCGGTCGCGGAACAGGGCCTGGGCTCGCACCTCGCCCCCCGCGGCCCACCACGTCAGGGTGCTGGCGTTCGAGGCGGGGAACCCCTGGCCCTGGCCGTGCAACGCCCCGACCGCGCCGAGCGCGCAGGCGTCGATTTGCACCCACCGCGAAGGGTCGGTCAGCGGGGCGCAGAGGGAGAGGCGTCCCGCCCACAACGAGACCTCGACGGTGCCGGGCGCGATCGCGCTCGCTCGCGAGGCGACGCCCTCCGCGCCCACCACCACGGACGCGCGCCGCAGGCGAGCCCCCAGCTCGAGCCGCGCCGCGCCGGACAGCCGCGCGACCTGGCCCCACGACGGTCCGGCCAGCAGCGTCAGGTGGCCCGTCGTGCCGACGGCCGGCGGGGGGCCGGAGTCCGGGGCGGATGCTCGTGGCGACGGGGGACCGGGGGCGGCCGCGGCCGTCACCTTCCCGTCGGCGGGGGCGGCCGCCGGGTCCGGGTCGAGGACCAGCACCAGCGCCACGGCCACCGCGTGTCCGAGCGCAGCGCACGTCGAGCCGGCGTCGGTGAGCGTGCGGGTCCCTCCGCGCGCTCCCTCGACGCGCAGGTCCGCCCGGTAGCCTCCATTCGGCAGCCGATCCCAGGCGACGGCGACCCGCACCGGCGCGCCGGGCGAGGTGACGAAGCGATCCGGGGCGCCCGTGATGTCCGCCAGATCGGCCGCCAGCGCGACCGCATCCGGGCACCCGGTCGCCTCGGGCGTGCGCCGCACGTCCAGCGACGCGAGCGCCGCCGGGGCCGCGGCCGTGACGCCACTCGAACCCGTCGCGGCGAGCAGCCTCAAGGCGACCATCGCGCTGGACATGAAGGCGCTCACCCCCTCCATCGTAATGGAGCGCTCCGGGGGCGCGCTCGGCGGCCGATGCGGGTTCGGAAAAATTCGCGGCGGCGTCCTCCAAGGCTGGCATGGAGACGAACAAGCTCGCCTTGGCCATGGCGGTGACCGCGGTGCTGGGCCTGGGCTCCGCCGGTTGCACCAGCTCTGCGGGGTCGCCCGACGACGCGGCCGCAAGCGGCGGCTCGGGCGCAGGCGGTAAGGCCGCGGGCACCGCGACCGGCGGCAAGGCAGGGGTCATGACCGGGGGGACGACCGGGGGGACGACCGGGGGCGATGGAGCCGGCGGCCGGGTAGGCACGGGTGGAGGCAGCGGTGGGCCAGGAGGCGGCGCCGGCAGCGACCCGGGGGCGAGCGGCGGCCAGCTCGGATCGGGCGGCCGGGCCGCGACGGGTGGCTCCGGCGGGCGCGAGGGGGGCGGCTCGGCGTCGGGCGGACGCCCGGGGAGCGGTGGCAACGACCAGCCCGCCAGCGGTGGTCGGGCCGGGCTCGGCGGCGGGGGTGGATCCGCCGGGGCGATCGGCGCGGCAGGTGCGAAAGGCACGGCCGGCGCGCCGGGCGCGGCCGGCGCGAACGGAGGGGGCGACATCCTGGCCCCCGCGCAGGGCGCGCTGCTCGGCCTCTATTACGGCGCCGGCACCATCGCCGCCACCGACGCGCGAATCGGGCGCTCGCCGCAGGTTCACCTCACCTACTTCGCGTGGTCGGACGCGTGGGAAAAAGACGCGCGCGTGGATCTCGACGCGGGCCGCATCCCGCTCGTCAACTGGGAGCCGGGCGGCATCGACTTCGCCGACATCGCCAGCGGCAAGCTGGACGCCAACATCAAGGCGCGCGCCCAGGGCGCCAAGGGCCTCGGCAAGAAATTCTTCCTCGACTTTGCCGCCGAGATGAACGGCGACGAGGCCTGGAGCAAGAACGATGCGCCGCTCTACGTCTCCGCCTACCGGCACATCCACGACCTCTTCGCGGCCGCCGGCGCCACCAACGTCGTCTGGGTGTGGGCTCCCAACGTGACCGACACCAATGGCCGCAACGACATGACCCTGGCCTACTATCCGGGCGACGACTACGTCGACTGGACCGGCGTCGACGGCTACAACTGGGGCGGAGGCGACTGGCAGACGTTCGAGGCGGTGTTCAAGAACATCTACCCGCTGCTCGCGGCGAAGAAGAAGCCCATCATGATCGGAGAGATGGCCTCGGCCGAGCAGGGCGGCGACAAGGCGGCGTGGATCGACGCCATCATCCCGTCCCTGAAGACCCGCTATCCCCAGTTCAAGGCGCTGATCTGGTTCGACGTCGACAAGGAGAACGACTGGCGCATCAACTCGTCGGCCGCGTCCCTGGCCGCCTTCGGTCGCCTCGCGACCGATCCCTACTTCAATCCCTGAGCATCGTGCCGGCCAGGGTCACCTCGTCGACGCGGGATCGTCGACGAGGCGGCGGGGTTGGCTGGCTCGAGTACGGTCACAAACACAGAAACGTCGCGCCGATCGGACGCGTGTCGGGTGGCGAGACCGTCAGCTCCACGGTCTCCGCGCTGACCGTCAACGTCGACGGGCCGGGGGCGAGGCTCGATCCGAAGTGGGCTGTGGCCTGGGTGCCGTCGAGGTCGAAGACCACGTTGGTAAAACTGCCGCGCACGACGTTGATGACTTTTCGCTCCAAGAGCGGTGAGGTGGCACCCGCCGACAGGAACAGGCGAAAGTCGGCGTACGACCAGTCGACGTCGGGGCGCGAGACGACCATCGTTCGGCCGTCCGGCAGGGTCGCGAGGTATTCGACGTAGATGGTCCCGGGCAGATTTTCGACGGCGAGGTCCGCGAGCGCGTCGGCAGTCAGGACGGTGAGCGTCTCCCCCTGCGCGCCGATCGTGAAGGTCTTCGTCGCCAGGGGGCCGTGGACCACGCCCATCATGACGGTGCCCATCGGATCGGTCACGATCTGCACGGCGACGGCGGTGTCGCCCGAGCCCGAGCTCACGATCTCGAACGCGCCCCCATCCGGCCCGGCGCCCCCGCCGAAGCCGGCGACCGGGCGACGCTTCAGGACCGGTCCATCCGAGATGAACAGGCGATCCAGACCCTGGGCCGTCTGGTCGATGGCGTAGAGGACGGCGGTCGCGTCGCGGCCCACTCCGAGGATCTTCCCGAGTGCGATTGGCTGGGGCGCGTCGGCGAGCGGATCGCACGTCTTCGAGGCTGGCCCAGGCGCCGATCCGCCGCAGCCCGCGATCGCCACGATCATCGTCATTGGAACAAGTGAGCGTCTGAGCATGAGACTGGTCTCCGCCGGGCCGGTCGACACGACGGCAATTGTCCAGCGATCCTTCACGGGCCGCAAGCGGCCGCCCATCGGCGGGCGATCCTGCCGGGTTCGGCGCGCGTGGCGGCTAGTACCGCCGACCCGAAATTCCTGACCAGCCTCGCTTGCTGCGGCGGCCAGGGGCTACGTTGCTCGTCGGTTACA
>Ga0068853_100003453_pt1 | contig 12086 bp, 8 predicted proteins | sample KBSCornC32_FD_65655 | JGI IMG/M metagenome (GOLD analysis project Ga0068853, IMG submission 65655) | Corn rhizosphere microbial communities from Kellogg Biological Station, Michigan, USA - KBS Corn C3-2 | ecosystem: Host-associated > Plants > Roots > Rhizosphere > Soil ... | reverse complement strand
CCTCGGTTTATGCCGGTGCGGCCGTTTCGGCGCGTCGCGCGCGGGCCGAGGCGCTGCTCTCGCGGCTTGGCCTCTCGGACCGCATCGATCACCGGCCGAGCGAGCTCTCCGGCGGCCAGCAGCAGCGCGTCAGCGTGGCGCGGGCGCTGATGAACGGCGGCGACGTTATCCTTGCCGACGAGCCGACCGGTGCGCTCGACCGGCGGAGCGGCGCCGACCTCATGGCGCTCCTCGCCGAGCTCAACCGCGAAGGCCACACCATCATCATCGTGACGCACGACCCGGAGGTCGCGGCCAAGGCCGAGCGCGTCATCGAGATCTCGGACGGCGTGATCATCTCCGACAAGAACAAGGCGGAGCGCGAGCTCGCGCATCTCGACAAGGAGACGATGCGGCAGGCCGCGCCATGGCGCGAAGCCATCGACCGCTTCGCCGAGGCGCTGCGGATGGCGCTGCGCGCGATGAATTCGCATCGGCTGCGGACCTTCCTCACCATGCTCGGCATCATCATCGGCATTGCCTCGGTGGTGTCGGTGGTGGCGCTCGGGCAGGGCAGCCAGCAGAAAGTCCTCGAGAACATCGCGGCGATCGGCACCAACACCATCAACGTGCTCCCCGGCAGCGGCTTTGGCGATATTCGCCAGGCCCGCGTTCATACGCTGATCCCCGCCGACGCGACCGCGATTGCCCAGCAGCCCTATGCCGACAGCGTCAGTCCGACGATCTCGACCAACGGCACGGCGGTCTATCGCGACGTCACGGTCAATGCGCGGCTGACCGGGGTCAGCGCCGACTATTTTCGCGTTTCGGGCGCGACGCTCGTCGAGGGCGTCGGCTTCACCGACGAGGACGTGACCCGGCAGACGCAGGAAGCGGTGATCGACACCTCGACCCGCGACACGCTGTTCACCAATGGCGAGGACGCGCTGGGACAGGTCGTCATGCTGAACCACGTGCCGTTGCGCGTCGTGGGCGTCGCGCAAGCGAGCGCGGTGGGTTTTGGGCCGCAGGATACGCTCAACATCTGGACGCCCTACACGACCGCGATGAACCGCATCACCGGGCAGGACTGGCTCAACAGCGTTTCGGTGCGCATCATCGATAGCTATGACATGACCTCGGCCGAGGACCAGATAACCACGCTGCTCCAGGCGCGGCACAATGCCAGCGACTTCCACCTGCAGAATACCGACACCATCCGCGACACCATCACCAGCGCCAGCCAGACGCTGACGCTGCTCGTGGCGCTGATCGCCGTGATCTCGCTGATCGTCGGCGGCATCGGGGTGATGAACATCATGCTGGTCTCCGTGACGGAGCGGACGCGCGAGATCGGCGTACGCATGGCCGTCGGCGCACGTCCGGGCGACATCATGCGGCAGTTCCTGATCGAAGCGGTGCTGGTGTGCATCGTGGGCGGGGCGGCAGGCGTAACGCTGTCGCTGGTCGGCGGCGGCGTGGCGACGCATTTCATTTCGACTCTGCGGCTTTCCTATTCGGCCGTCTCGATCATTGCGGCCTTCGTGTCCTCGACGCTCATCGGCATCGCCTTCGGCTTCATGCCGGCGCGTGCGGCGGCGCGGCTCGATCCGGTCGAAGCGCTGATGCGCGAGTAGATCGGTTCACGCGGACGCACTTTTCTTTGTGTTGCGTGTGAGCGGCGCCAAGATCATCTATCCTCCAGCAAATTCTGGAGGGATATGACCATGCTGAAGCGCAGCCTGAGCCTCGTGGGACTTTCAGCGCTCATGGTGGCGGCCGGCGGCCTCGCCGACGGCGCCGCGGCGCTTGCCAAGGACACCCAAACGGCGATCTTTGCCGGCGGATGTTTCTGGAGCGTGCAGAGCGATATGGACCATGCGCCGGGGGTGGTGAAGACGACGACCGGCTATATCGGCGGCACGGCGCCCAACCCGACCTACGAGCAGGTGGGCACCGAGACCACGGGCTATCGCGAGGCGGTCAAGGTCGAGTTCGACCCGTCGGTCACGAGCTACGCGAAGCTCCTCGATGCCTATTGGCACCTGACCGATCCGACCGACCCCAACGGGCAGTTCTGCGATTTCGCGCCGAGCTACCACACCGGGCTCTATCCGATGGATAAGGCGCAGTACGACCTCGCCATGTCGACCCGCGCCGATATCGCCAAGGACCTCGGCAAGCCTGTGGTGACGACGATCGACCAGGTGACCGACGGTAACAAGGCCACGGTCTTCTGGCCGGCCGAGGACTACCACCAGGAGTTCTGGAAGGGGAACGATGCGTTCCAGGGCGGCTATACGCGCGCCGAGTGGTACAAGATGTACCGTCAGGGCTGCGGCAAGAACGCCAAGGTCGCGGCGCTCTGGGGCGACAAGGCCTTCGAGGGCCTTACCGGGCACGAATAAGCCGTGTCACTCGCCCGGCGCGTGGCTGTCGGTCGTGTCGGGTGCAGGGGTCGAGGGGTCGCGGGCCACCGTGACCTCGGCCTTGCGGGTATTGTCTTTCAGCGCCTTGCTGAGGGCAAGCTTCGCCGCCTCGGTCAGGGCGTAGAGCGCCGGTAGATAGTCCGTAGTCTTCACCCAGCACCGAAGCTGCATGTTGATGGTCGTGCCGGTAAAACTATCGACATGCACCGCCGGCTCCGGCGTCCGCAGCACGCGCTTGTCGGCCTTGGCGATATCGAGCAGCAGGCGCCGCGCCCGTCCGACATCGATGTCGTCGGGCACGGTCATGGCGACCTCGATCCGCCGGCGCGGGTCGCGGCTGTGGTTGGTGATGGCGCCGTTCCAGAGTTTCAGGTTCGGCGTGAAGAGATAAAGGCCCGAGGTCGAGCGCAGCCGCGTGCCGAAGAGGCCGATTTCGACCACGACACCCGCGACGCCGTCGCCGACGATGTATTCGCCCACCGCGATCGGCCTCAGCCAGATCAGCATGACGCCGGCAGCGATGTTGGAAAGCGTGTTCTGGAGGCTCAGCACGACGGCGAGGCCGGCGGCACCCAGCACCGCGAGGATCGAGCTGTTGTTGACGCCGAGGAAGCCGAGCGCGGTGACGATGGCGAAGATCATGATGGCGTAGCGCACAACCTGCGACAGGAGCGGTGCCAGATTGCGGTCGAGCCCCTTGGGCCGCTGCAAAAGGCCCCTGACGCCGCGCGATGCGAACCGCGATACGAACCAGCCGATGATGATCGCGAGAGCAGCGCTGGCGAGGGCAACAGCGTTGGTGGCGAGCCACGCGAGGGCGATGGCAGGGAGGTCGGCAATCTGCATTGGGAGAAGCCTCTTATTCGTCGTCGGCGGGCCGGTAACCTAACAGCTTGGCGATTTCGAGAAAGTCCGGGAGGAGCGCTGGACAGGCCGGATCACCTCTGCTACAGCCGCGCCCGGACCAGGGTGCGTAGCTCAGATGGTAGAGCAGCTGACTCTTAATCAGCGGGTCCACGGTTCGAGTCCGTGCGCACCCACCAATCCCGCCCTTCGACAGATTTTTTGGTCGCGCCTTGGACCTGGCGCGGGCCTCGGCCGTTCCGACTCCCCAAACCGGAGATCCTGATCCATGTCAGCCGACGCACCTGTGACGCTTGCCATTGATATCGGCGGGACCGGCCTCAAGATCGAGGTACTGGATGCCAGCGGCCGGCCGATGACGGAGCGCAAGCGCATGCCGACGCCGCAGCCTGCCACGCCGGCGGCAATCATCGAGGGCGTTCGCCAACTGGCTGCGGGTGTGCCGGCGTTCGATCGCATTTCGGCGGGCTTTCCTGGCGTCGTGCGCGAGGGGCGGATTCTCACGGCACCGCATCTTGGGACCGACGCCTGGCATGGATTCGACCTCGCCGGTGGGCTGACGGCCGCCTTCAACCAGCCGGCGCGCGTACTCAACGACGCCGAGGTGCAGGGTTTTGGGCTGATTTCTGGAAAAGGTCTCGAGTTCGTGCTGACGCTCGGGACAGGGGCCGGCACGGCCATCTTCCAGAACGGCCGGGTAGGACCGCATCTCGAACTGTCGCAGCACCCGGTGCGCAACGACCAGACTTACGACGAATACATCGGCGACGCGGCGCTCGAGAAAGAGGGCAAGGACCACTGGAACAAGCGGATTCGCCGGGTGCTCGAGATCCTGCATACGCTGACCAACTACGACGTCCTCTACCTCGGCGGAGGCAACGCCGAAAAGGTCGAGAAGCTGCCGGACAACGTGATCCGCGGCACCAACGAAGCAGGCCTCACTGGCGGCGTGAAGCTCTGGGGGCCCGGCTGGCCGGCGGATCGCTGAGGCCGGTATTGTCAAACTCCACGCGCCGATAGCTGCAAGGCGAGGCTTTCGGCTTAAGGATGGGGCAAGACTCGAGGGCCTAAACTTGCCGGTGACCAATCAAGGGCACCGAGTTGAGCCTCGCCGCGGAATTCGCCGATCCAGAGGTCGCGCTTACCGCGCCGGCGCCGATGCTTGCCCCGGCCGAGCCGACGCTGACCATTCTCATGCCGTGCCTCAACGAGGCCGAAACGATTGCGAGTTGCGTGCGCAAGGCGCGGCGCTATCTCGAGCAATCCGGCGTGACCGGTGAAGTGCTCGTCGCGGACAACGGCTCTAGCGATGGATCGGCCGATATCGCCCGTTCGCTCGGGGCGCGCGTGGTCGACGTTGCCGCGCGCGGCTATGGCGCTGCCCTGCTTGCCGGCATCGAGGCGGCCCGCGGCCGCTACGTCATCATGGGCGATGCCGATGATTCCTATGATTTTTCCGCGCTCAATGGGTTCGTAGAGGCGCTCGACCGCGGCGCGGAGCTCGTCATGGGCGACCGCTTTGCGGGCGGCATTGCGCCGGGCGCCATGCCGCCGCTCCATCGCTATCTCGGCAATCCGGTGCTGAGCGCGATCGGGCGCCTCTTTTTCAGCGTGCCGGTGCGCGATTTCCACTGCGGACTGCGCGGCTTCCGGCGCGATGCAATCGCGCGGCTCGGCCTCAGGTCGACGGGCATGGAATTCGCCTCCGAGATGGTGGTGAAGAGCGCGCTCCATGGCCTCAACATCGCCGAGGTGCCAACCACCCTGCGGCCCGATGGCCGGACGCGCGCGCCGCATTTGCGGACGTGGCGAGACGGCTGGCGGCACTTGAAGTTCTTGCTGATCCATTCGCCGCGCTGGGCCTTTCTGGTGCCGGGCGTCGCGTTTCTCGCTGTCGGGCTCATCCTGGCCGCAGCGCTCTTCAGCAACTCGATCTCGGTCGGCGGCGTACGCTTCGACATCAACACCTACATCGCCGGATGCTTCTCGGCGGTTGTCGGAGCGCAAATCCTCAGCCTCGGGGCGGTCTGCCGGCAATATGCTGCGGTGACCGGCTTCCTGCCGCGGTCGCGCATGTCGGACGTGCTCAACCGGATCATTTCGACCGATGTGCTGGCACTTGCGGCGGGCGCGCTGATCCTCACGGGCCTCGCCGCGCTGTTCGGATGCTTTGCCTTCTGGTCGCACGGCGGGTTCGGCGACATCGACAACCCGATCATCAGCCGGGCGATGATTGCAGGGGTCGCGATCCTCGTCGTCGGCGTCCAGACCTTGTTCACCGCGCTGCTCGTCGGCGCGCTGATGATCCCGCATCGGCGGCTCTAGCCGTTGGAATCGAGACTCGCCTCTGGGAAACCACGCCGCGTCCCGGGTGTTAACCTCACTGGCTACCCGTTGTTGAGGAGGGCGGCCGGGAGACTTATCCTTAAGAAGTCCTCAACCGTTTATTAGGAGGCGGCAGATGGGCATTTCAGCAGAGAACGAGCGACGCCGCTCAACGCGCAATCGCGTGCTGAAGACGGGCCGCATCCTCATCGACCGCAAGTCCGTCATTTCCTGCATCGTCCGCAATGTCGGGCAGGATGGCGTTCGCCTCGAGGTGCCGAGCGTCCTCGGCATTCCGGATACCTTCGTGCTCGAGGTCGGTGGCGGCGAACGGCGCAACGCCCGGGTGATCTGGCGCAAAGAGCACGCCCTGGGCATCGAGTACCTGGCGGCCTGACCTCGCCGCGGGCGTGGTCGCTCCGGCGCCCTCAGTTCGGCCCTTTTTGGCAGGCATTCCTGCAGCCTCGCCGGTGCTCGAAAGCTCTGGCAAGTCTTTGGCGAAACCCATTAGACTTGAAACGGTTTTCGGCTTCCGGGGGCGTGTTTGAGCGGCTTCAAATTCCTGCATGCGGCTGATCTGCACCTCGGGAGCCCGTTCCACGGGCTGCGTGTGCACGACACCGGCGTCACCGAGCGCCTTGCCGATGCCGGCCGCACGGCCTTCACGGCGCTGGTCTCGCGCGCGATCGAGGAGCGGGTCGCGTTCGTCGTCCTCGCGGGCGATATCTATGAGGGGGAATGGCGCGACAACACCATCGGGCTGTTCTTCGCGCGCGAGCTCGGCCGACTCGAACGAGCCGGAATCGACGTCTATCTGCTCCACGGCAACCACGATGCCGAAAGCGTGGTGATGCACAGCGTGACGCTGCCCGACTCGGTCAGGGTGTTCGCCAGCGACAAGCCGACGACGTTCCGGATCGAGGCGCTCAAGGTGGCACTCCACGGGCAGAGCTTTGCGGAGCCGGCGGTCACGGAAAACCTTGCCCTCAACTATCCGAACCAGGTCGGCGGCTGGTTCAATATCGGCGTCCTTCACACGTCGCTGACCGGCTATCCGCCGCATGCGGACTACGCGCCCTCGACGCCGGGGCATCTGAGGGCTCGCGGCTACGACTATTGGGCACTCGGCCATGTCCACGAATACGCAGTCCTGCAGACCCGTCCGCACATCGTCTATGCCGGCAACCTCCAGGGCCGGCACATGGGCGAACAGGGCGCCCGGGGCGCGGTCCTGGTCAGGGTCGAGGAAGGCGAGATCGAGAGCGTCGAACGCGTCATCGTCGATCGCGTGCGCTGGATCGAGCTCCCGGTCAGCGTTGCCGGGGAAACAAATGAGGCGACGCTGGTCAGGCGCATCGAGGACGCCGTGCGGCCGCTGGGCGTGCTGGCGACCGAGCGGCTCATCGTGCTCCGCATCGTGCTGGCGGGTGAAACCGAGTTGCATCGCCGGCTGGTCGCAGACCGCGAAGAAATCAGCGCCGCTGTCGAGGCGGCCTGCCAGCGCGTGCACGCCGACATCTGGCTCGAGCGGGTGGAACTCAGGACCACGGCGCCGGCGCGCAAACTCCCGACCGCACCGGCGCTCGCTTCTGTCGATCTTGGCGCGCTGCTCGCGGAGGTCGCGGGCGATCAGGAGCTTGGCGACAAGGCCCGGGCCGAGGTTGCGGAGATCATCGCGCGGCTGCCGGCCAGCGTCGGGGAAGCCGAGCGGGATTTTGCCGGCGATCTACCGGCGCTGATCGCCGAGGCACGAGACCTGCTGCTGGCCCGGGTGGATGAGGCCGCGACCCGCTGATGCGAATCCTCAGCCTCCAGCTGCTGCGCTATGGCCCGTTCACCGATCGCGTGCTGCATTTTCGGTCGGACGCGAAGCTGCACGTGGTGTTCGGTCCCAACGAGGCCGGCAAGAGCTCGTCGCTCGCAGCGATTGGCGACCTGCTCTTCGGGTTCGGCAAGCGGCGCGAATACGATTTCCTGCACGACGCGACGGCGCTGCGCGTCGGGGCCGAGCTGGTTGCCCGCAACGGCGAGCCGCTGAGCTTCCGGCGGCGGCGTGGCAACAAGAATACGCTGCTCGCCAATGACCATGGTGAGGCGCCGCTGCATGAAGACGTGCTGGCGCCGTTCCTCGGCAATCTCAGCCGCGATGTGTTCGGACGCGCCTTCGGCCTCAATTCGGAGACGTTGCGCGAAGGCGGCGAGGCGATGCTCGAAAGCGAGGGCGAGATGGGGGCCACGCTCTTCGCCGCGGCCTCGGGCCTCACGGGTTTGGCGCGGGTGCGCCGTGGGCTCGAGGCCGATGCCGACGCGATCTTTTCGCCGAGGCCGAGCAAGGAGCGGCGCTTCTACCAGGTGCTCGGGCGCTACGAGGACGCCCTGACGCTCGAGCGCCGCAGCGAGCTCAAGTCGGGTGATTGGCGCGCCCTGATGGGGGAAATCACCGACATCGAGCAGCAGCTCGCCGACGTGAAAGTGCGCCGTACCGAAATCGGCGCGTCGCTTGCCCGGCTGCAGCGGTTGAAGGCCCTTGAGCCCATCGTCTCGGCCATCGACCAGGTTGCGGGCGAGCTTGCAGGTTTTGACGACCTGCCGGAGGTGCCCGAGGGGTTCGTCGAGGAATGCCGCACGGCGATCGAGGCCGCCGAGAGCGCCGGCGCCAACGAACGCGTCGCCAGCGACGAGGTGTCGATGGCGCGCGGCGCGGTGGAATCCATCGACGTCGACGCCGGCTTTACCGAGCACGCCGACCGGATCATCGAGCTCTTCAGCCGCAAGGGCGACTACCTCTCCAAGCTTGCGGAGCTGCCGCGGATCGAAGCCGAGCGCGAAGGGTTCACCACGGCGCTTGCCGATCTCGCGCAGCGCCTCGGCTTCGGCGAACCGGACGACATGCTGCGCAAGCTGCCGCCGGAATCGGTGATGCAGACCGCCCGCAACATCATCGACCAGGGGCTGGCGCTCGAAGCGGCCATCGCCGCCGACGAGCAACGCATCGCGGAGGAGCGGGCGACGCTCGATGCGCAGGAGGCCGAGGGGCTGGCAGGAGCCTTGGTCGACCCTAAGCCGTGGCGGGACCAGTTCGCGGCGCTCGGGCCCGACCTCAAGCAGCTCAACGAGCAGAGCTACCTCGAGACCAGCCATCGCAACATGGTGCAAAAGCTTGCCGATAGCGGGCTGCGCCTCAACCCGCAGGTTGCCGATATCGAGCTTTTGGCGCGAGCGACACTGCCGACGCGGGAGACGCTCGCCATCTATCGGACGAGCTTCGAGCGGCTGCTCAATGACCGGCGCGCCGAGACGCTGGCGCTCGAGACGAACCAGCGGCAGCACGCCGATGCCATCCAGAAGCTTGCCGAGAGCGAGAAGGGCGGGCCTTTGGCCTATCAGGAGACGATCCGCCTCGTCCGCACCGACCGCGACCGCAGCTTCAAGCAGGTTCGCAACCATCTCCTCAAGCACGGGCGCATGCTGACGCCAGAGCAGCTGACGGAGCGGCTGACGCTGTTCGAGGAGGAGATCGCCGAGGCGGACAGGCTCGCGGACCAGGCGATTGCCGATGCCCAGCGATTGTCGCAGATTTCCAACCTGCGGGAGGAGATCGCTGAGTTCGAGGCTGAGCGGCCGCGCATCCAGGCGCGGCTTGACCGGTTGGCCGAGGAGCAGGCGCGCACGATCGATTCCTACAACCTGCTGTTCGCGAGTGCTGGCGTAACGCCGGTCGGCCCCGACCTGATGGTGAGCTGGCTGAACGGCGTCGAGGACCTGATGGCGACGCGCAAGGACGTGGTGGCGCTCGCGGCGCAGCTTGGCACCCTCAACCGGCTCGGCGAGCAGGTTGGGAGCGCCCTGATGAAGCTCGCCAGGACCCTGCGGCTCGAAGTTGTGGAAGCCCTGCCGCCGGTCGCGCTCTCTCGTCTCGTCAGTGGGGCGCTCGACGAAATGCAGACCCGCTGGGCCAGCCGTCTCACCCTCGAAGGTGCGCGGCAGGCGGGGTTGGTGCGCCTCGACCAACTGCAGGATTCGCTCACCCGCTCGCTTCGCCAGTACAAGGACTGGGGCGCTCGCTTCGAGCAGGTCCTGCCGCTGATCGGCCTCGAGCGCAACGTTACGACCGAAGCGGCAGCGGCAGCGCTTGCCGTGTGGCAGTCGGTGCCGGACTCGGGCCGGGAGCGGACCACCCGCGCCAACCGGGCGGCGGCGTTGCGCCGCGAGACCACGGCCTATGCTGAGGGCGTCCACGATCTCGCGCGGGAGTTGATGCCGGTGCTGGTCGATCTGCCGGCGCATGGGCTGATCGATATCTTGCGCGAACGCGCTGAAACGGCCCGCGCCGCACGCGCCCGCCAGGACGACGCCACGGTCCGGCTCGAGGTAGCAGAGGCACGCCTGGCGGCGGCGCAGGGGGCGCGTGAGCTCGCGGCAACCGCCCTGCGGCGGCTCGCGGGCCTTCTTCCGTCCGGTGCCGACCCGCGGCTCGAGCTCAGCCGTCTTACACGACGCGACGCGCTCAGGAGTCAGCTTGCCGAGCGGCGGAAGGAACTAGAGGCTGCGGCGATAGGCGTAAACGAGGAAGCTCTGCGCGAGGAGCTTGTCGATTTCGACCGTGCCCGGGCGCCATTCGACGCCGAGGACCTCGAGCGCGCAAGCGAGGCGCTCAACGTCGAAAACGACCGGCTGCACGCGCGGCTCGGCCAGAAGCAATTGCAGCGCGAGGCTCTCGAGGGAGGCCGGGGCGCGGAGCTTGCCGCGTTCCAGCGCACGGGCGCGGAGGCCGAGATCGTTTCGACGGCGCGGCAATGGGCTGTGCGACGCATTGCGGCGCTGATGCTGGGCGCGGCGATCGACCGGCATCGCGAGGCCCAGACCGATCCGCTGCTGGTTCGCGCCACCGAGCATTTTGCCACGCTGACCGGCGGCTCGTTCACGGGGCTGGTGCAGGACTATGGCGATGACGACCAGCCGCGCCTCGTCGGCGTGCGCAAAACCGGCGAACGCGTGCCGATTGCCGGGATGAGCGAGGGCACGCGCGACCAGCTCTATTTGTCGCTCCGGCTCGCCTATCTCGAGGACTATGCCGGACGGACGGAACCCGTGCCGTTCATCGGCGACGATATTTTTCAGACCTTTGACGACGAACGGACCCATGCTGGCGTCCGTGCCCTGGCCAATGCGGCAGGCCTTTTCCAGGCGATCCTTTTCACCCACCATTTGAGCGTTGTTGCCATCGCGCGCCGGGCGCTCGGCGACGATCTCGACTACGTGGAGCTCTAGCCCCAGAAATCGTCCCGGGCTGATCTTTGTGCCCAAAAAACGCTCAAGGCTCTCTGGAAAGGCGAGAGGCCATCCTTACATAGGCATACTCCGCCCTTTCGATCGGTGGCCCAAGCGCGGCACCAAGCCGCCACTCTTGTCGGGAACATTGTTTTGCACCTGTTCGATGATCCAGGCGCCCTCGGCGCACTGTTCCAAGTGATCATGATCGATCTGGTGCTGGCGGGCGACAATGCGGTGGTCATCGGGCTCGCCGCGGCCGGGCTTCCCCATCATCTTAGGCGCAAGGCAATCGTCGTCGGCATCGGCGCGGCGACGCTGCTGCGCATCTGCTTTGCCTTCGTGGCCGTCCAAATCCTCGCCATTACCGGCCTGCTGCTGGCTGGCGGCATTCTGCTGCTCTGGGTATGCTGGAAGATGTGGCAGGAGACGCGGGCGCATGAGGAACGCGTCCGTGTGCAGCAACTGGTTGCGGCGGGCGATGGCGGCGTCGACATCGGAAACGTCCATCTCAAGGCCGCAAAGACGCTGCGGCAGGCGGTAACGCAGATCATCGTCGCCGATATTTCGATGTCGCTCGACAACGTGCTGGCGGTCGCCGGCGCGGCGCAAAAGCATCTGGCGGCCCTGGTTTTCGGGCTGGCGCTTTCCGTCGCGCTGATGGGCTTTGCGTCGGCGTTCATCGCGCACCTGCTCGATCGGCATCGCTGGATCGCCTATCTCGGCCTCGCGATCATTTTCATCGTGGCGCTGCGCATGGTTTACAACGGGCTCGACGACGTTACCGGCGGGGGCATGCTGCCGGATATGCCCCACGTTTCCGAGTGATCGCGGGGCGGGCGGTTCTTAACCAAACCCGCGAGTTTTGCGGCATTTTCCCGGTTCTTATAGTGATTTGCTCATGATGGGGGACTAGCGTCCCGGTCCAATCTGCGAAGGATCGGGGTACCCCCATGTCGCTCACCGCCGAGATCAACCAGCAAGGCCGGCTGCTCTGGACTGGAGCCGAGCGCCGCACCGTGGCGCGGCTTGCGGTTAGCCTCGAGCGTATCGATCTCGAAGCCTGGGACGCGGAGGCCGCGGCCTTCGACGGTGTCGTGCAGGAGCAGCTTCACGTCTATGCCAGCACGCGCTGGCCGGGCGCGTCGCCCGAGGCCTGGCTGATGCGCCTCGACGGCGAAGTGGTCGGCGGCACGCTGATCATGGTGCAGCGCCTGC
>Ga0068853_100003449_pt1 | contig 12095 bp, 14 predicted proteins | sample KBSCornC32_FD_65655 | JGI IMG/M metagenome (GOLD analysis project Ga0068853, IMG submission 65655) | Corn rhizosphere microbial communities from Kellogg Biological Station, Michigan, USA - KBS Corn C3-2 | ecosystem: Host-associated > Plants > Roots > Rhizosphere > Soil ... | reverse complement strand
CAACTTCACGCAGCTTGCCGATGATTTCTTCCGGCTTGTGCTTCTTGAATGGCATCTGTCTTCCCTTTCGTGGTCCAGACTATCATCGTCTCTGGGCCACTCAGCAGGGGGCAGATCAATCGTCACCCGGCAGGGCCGAGACCCGTCAGGGCTCGGTCGGAGCGCAGCGGAGATAGAGCGGCGGTCCCGCAGGGAGGCGCCAACCCTCCTAAACCTTGCAATTTCCAACAGCATCGACTAATATGAAGTCATTGACTTATGGAGGCCGGCATGGCGGTGATGACGATCCGAAACATCGACGATGTGATCAAGAAGCGCCTCCGCGTGCGTGCGGCCGTCAATGGCCGCTCGATGGAAGACGAGGCCCGCGACATTCTGCGCTCGGCACTCTCCACAGATGATCCGCGACCCCGCAATCTCGCTCAAGCAATCCATGAAAGGTTCGGTCCGTTGGGCGGCGTCGATCTGCCTCCCATGCCGCGCGAAGCGATCCGGCCGCCGGTGGACTTCGGCGAATGATCGTCCTCGACACCAACGTCATTTCCGAGCTGATGCGACGCGAGCCTGACCCCAGGGTCATGGCGTGGATCGCCGAGCAGCCGATGGCGGGCGTGTTCACGACGACGCTGACGCAGGCGGAAATCTTCTACGGTCTGGCGCTGCTGCCCGAGGGACGCCGCCGCGACGATCTGCTGGCGGCCGCGCGCCCCATGTTCGATGTCGATCTTGCCGGGCGTGTCCTACCGTTCGATACCGAAGCGGCCCTTGCCTACCCCGAGATCGCCGCCGGTCGGAAACAGGGTGGCAAGCCGATCAGCCAGATCGACGCGCAAATCGCCGCCATCGTGCGCTCGCGCGGCGCGCGGCTGGCGACTCGCAACGTCCGCGATTTCGTCGATTGCGGGATCACGGTCGTAGACCCGTGGGGCGAGCCATGAACCGCACCGCCGTCCGCCCCTATCTGCGCTACGCCTCGTCGGAGCCTTTGCGCCAAGGCAGGACGGGCGGCACCGTGTCCGCATGGCTACGTTTCGCAAGCCTCGTCGCCGAACGCCGCGCCGTCCCGCATACTGCCCGGACGATCTGCTCGATTACGCCCGGTCGCCGGTCGGCGCGCCTCGGCCTTGTGCCGGTCGACCGCCCAAAGACGACCTTTCCACCTGGACCGTTACCGACGACTGGCCTGATCGGGTGCCGGTTACGAGCGTCGAAGTGGACGTGTTCGAGGCATGGTTCGGCGATGTGTTCGACGAGTTGTTCGGGCCATGCCAATGATGTGAGGAAGTTGCCATGACTGTGCCGCTGCGCGCCGCCCTCTATCTGCGCGTCTCGACGGCGCGGCAGGCCGAGCATGACGTTTCGATCCCCGATCAGCGCAAGCAGGGCGAAGCTTACTGTGTCGCGCGCGGCTATGAACTGACTGAGACGTTCGTGGAGCCGGGTAACACCGCCACGAATGATCGCCGTCCCGAATTTCAGCGGATGATCGAGGCTGGCACGAGCAAGCCTTCGCCCTTCGACGTGGTGGTCGTCCACAGCTTCTCGCGCTTCTTTCGCGACGCTTTCGAGATGGAGTATTATTACCGGAAGCTCGGTAAGAATGGCGTTCGCCTCGTCTCCATCACGCAGGAGCTTGGCGACGATCCGATGCACGACATGATGCGGCGGATCATGGCCCTTTTCGACGAGTATCAGTCCAAGGAAAATGCCAAGCACGTCCTGCGCGCGCTCAAGGAGAATGCCCGCCAGGGCTTCTGGAACGGCTCGCTGCCGCCGATCGGCTATCGCATTGTCGCGGCCGAGCAGCGCGGGGCCAAGGTCAAGAAGAAGCTGGAGATCGACCCGCTTCACGCCGACACGGTGCGGCTGGCGTTCAAACTGGCGCTGGAAGGCGATAGCACGTCCGGCCCGATGGGTGTGAAGACGATCGCCAAGCATCTCAACGAGCGCCGCATCTTCACCCGCGATGGCGGGCGCTGGGGCATCGGCACGGTGCATCGGATGCTGACCCGCCCGACCTACGCGGGCCGGCATGAGTTCAACAAGCGCGGCAAGAGCAAGGAATTGAAGCCGGTCGAGGAAGTGATCGCGGTCGAGGTTCCGGCGATCATAGACCAGGCGATGTTCGATGCGGTGCAGGCGCATTTGAAGGCGCGTAGCCCGAAGGTCGCGCATCCGCAGGTCGTCGGTGGCCCGACGCTGCTGACGGGGCTGATCCACTGCGGCAAGTGCGGCGGCGCGATGACGATCCGCACCGGCAAGGGCGGGCGCTATCGCTATTATACCTGCTCGATGAAGGCGCGGCAGGGCGCGACGGCCTGCGAGGGCACGACCGTCGCGATGGATCGGCTGGACGATCTTGTCGCCAATAATCTGGCGGAACGGCTGCTCGATCCCGATCGACTGGAGGAGGTGCTGTCGGAAGTTCTGGATCGGCGACAGGAACGATCCGAGCGACGCCGGGAGCACATCGCCGAGTTAAACAAGCGGGCTGCGGAGACTGAGCTTCGTTTGAAGCGGCTCTACGATGCGATCGAAAGCGGAGTCGCCGATCTCGATGACCCGGCGCTCAAGGATCGCATCGACGGATTGAAGGCGACCCGCGATCAGGCGCGAGCGGACGCCGAGCGCGCTTCGGCGCTGCTGGTAAGCTCGGCGCAACAGGCGATCACGCCGACGATGCTCCGCGACTTTGCCTCTACCGCGCGGCGACGTATCCGGCTGGAGGGCGGCGGCTATCGACGCGACCATCTGCGCGCGCTCGCGCAGCGGGTGGAAGTCGATCGCGAGGAAGTCCACATCATGGGCTCAAAGAGCAACCTGTTGCGGGTGCTCGCCGCTAACGGCGTAGCCGGGGCGGCGGGCGGAGTGCCCACCGTTGTACCGAAGTGGCGGAGCGGCAGGGATTCGAACCCTGGATACGCTTTTGGCGTATACTCACTTTCCAGGCGAGCGCCTTCGACCACTCGGCCACCGCTCCGCATACCAGGAAGGCTGGTCCCCTAGACGAGGCCATGGCCGAGCGCAAGCCGGGCATGGCATCTTGTGCGCTACAATGCGGACGCGCCGTTCCGCGTGTCAGCTACCGCCGCCGGCATCGACGAACTTCAGCTTCAGATTGCGCGCATTCTTGGGAATGTCGAGCCGGCTTTCGGAGACGCGTGCTTCCTCATTGGGCTTGAGGCGCGCCTTGTCCGCCTTGGTGATCCAGCTGAAGACGAGCCTTCCCTGCGAATCGCGCAGTTCCACCACGATCGGCGGCACGGGCAATTCCCGGTCCGCGCTGTTCACGATGCGGCCGCTGAACGCGAAATATTCCTCGCCGGTGGGCAGTTTGCGCCGCTCCGGCTCCTTGGGAAGGTAGAAGAGCAGTTGCGGCTGGTCCTGGTTGGCGGCGAGACCGAGGCTGACCGCCCAGCCCGGCGGACCGAAATACCACAGGGCACCGCCGGCCGACGCGGTGAGCAAGGCGAACAGGATCGTGCCCATCGTCCAGTAGCGTGCGGGGTTGCGACGGGCGCGGCGGGGCGGCTGGTCGTCCTCCACCTCCCACGCAGGCGATGCCGGGGACGGGGTCGGGAAAAAGGCGCGGGATTCGACCGGCTCCGGCTGTTCGGCGACCGCGCGCGCTTCCGCAAAGGGCGGAGCGGAGATGTCGCCATCCCCGGCAGGGGGCGCGAATGCCGGAGAGGCAGCGGGAGGTGGAGCGATGTTCGCGGGCGATGCCTCGAACCCATTCACGCCGACCGATTGAGTGGCCAATTCCAGGGCTGCCCCGTCCTGGAACCAGCTATGCTTGCAGGATGCGCAGCGCACTCGCCGGCCATCATGTCCGATTGCGCTGTCCGGGACGACGTAGCGGGTGGCACAATTTGGGCAAGTCAGTATCATTTCCGGCCCATAAACACCGCTTTGAACGCCAGAGCAAGCGTGGTTAAGGTTCGCGAATCACCATCCGGCCTGCTCTTTCGGCGACCGCCTTTACGGCGGCGGGTCGGCTGTGCCATGGAAGGCCCGGGCCGGGCGCCCATAGGGGGTGCGCTATGGGAAACAGGCGTCGGGGGTTCCAGACAGGGCGGCGATGACGGCTATCGTCCAGTTCGAAAATGTCGGCCTGCGCTATGGCTTTGGCGCGGAGACGCTGTCCGACCTCAGCTTTTCGCTGGAGCAGGGCAGCTTCTACTTCCTCACGGGTGCGTCCGGTGCGGGCAAGACATCGTTGCTGAAACTGCTTTATCTTTCGCAGCGGCCGAGCCGCGGTGCGATCCACCTGTTCGGCACCGACATCGTGACGATGGCGCGCACCCGCCTGCCGGGCTTTCGCCGGCGCATCGGCGTGGTGTTCCAGGATTTCCGGCTGGTCCCGCATCTGTCCGCCTATGACAATGTCGCGCTGCCGCTGCGCATCGCCGGTGTGTCGGACGCGCAGCTCAAGATGCCGGTGGACGAGATGCTGCACTGGGTCGGCCTCACGGACCGGGCGAACGCCTTGCCCGCCACCCTGTCGGGTGGGGAGCAGCAGCGCGTCGCCATCGCGCGCGCGGTGATCGGGCGGCCCGAACTGCTGGTCGCGGACGAGCCGACCGGCAACGTCGATATGGAGATGGCGAGCCGCCTCATCACGCTGTTCGAGGCGCTGAACAAGCTCGGCACCACGATCGTCGTCGCGACCCATGATTTCAATTTGCTGGGCAAGGTCGCCAATGCGCGCATGATGCGGCTGGATGCGGGGCGGCTGGTCGATCCCACGGGCGCGCTGCGCTACCCGCCGCGCACCGCGCCCGCGCCGGACGCGCCGCGATGGTAGGCGCCCCTGCTATTGACCGGGCGATCACGGCCGGCAGCGCGAACGACCGCCTGCTGCCGCAGGGCCGGCTGGCCGGGCCGATGCCGTGGATCGTCGCGATCATGATCTTCCTGACGGTGCTGGCCTGCGCGGCCGGTATCGCCCTGGGCGAAGGCGCGGCGACGATGCGCGATGCGGTCACCAACCGGCTGACGGTGCAGGTGACGGAGGCTGACGCCGCGCGGCGGGATGCGCTGACCAATCGCATCCGGGCCAGCGTCGTCCGGTTGCCCGGCGTGGCGGCGGTGCGTGTCGCGCCGCGCGCGGAACTGGCCCGGCAACTGGAGCCATGGCTCGGCGGGGACGCCGCGGCGGCGGAAATCCCGATCCCGGCGCTGATCGACGTCGATCTGTCGGATGGCGGCGCGGCGGCCGACAGGGCGCGGGACGCCATCGTGCGGGCCGTAGCCCCCATCACCCCGGACGCGCGGGTGGAGCCGCATGCGACCTTTATCGCGCCGGTCATCGCGCTGGTCCGCACGGTGGGGTGGATCGCGCTGGCCATCGTCGGGCTGATGGCGGTCGCGACCTGCTGTGTCGTGGTGCTGGCGGCGCGCGGATCGCATGCGACGCATCGCGGCACGATCGAAATCATGCACATGCTGGGCGCCACGGACGGCCAGGTGATGCGCCTGTTCCAGCGCCGGCTGACGCGCGACATCAGTTTCGGCGCGGCGGTCGGGCTGCTCGCGGCGGTTGCCGTGATCCTGTCGGTCGGTCGGTCGCTGGGGCTGCTGGCGGGCGACCTGATGGGCAGCATCGGCTTGCCCTGGTGGGGATGGGTGGTGATGCCGGCGCTGCCGCTGCTCTTCATTGCGGTCGCCTGGGTCGCCGCGCGGATCACGCTGCATTCCGCCCTGAATCGTTCGCTATGAGCGGCTGGCCATGATCCTGCGCATCTTCGCGGTCATCCTGCTGCTATGGATCAGCGCCTTCGCGCTGTTCGCCACGCTGCTGCCCCCGGCGGCCGGGGACGAGCGGACCGACGGCATCGTCGTGCTGACCGGATCGGCGGGGCGGATCGAACGGGGCGCAGTGTTGCTCGCGCGCGGAAAGGCGGAGCGCCTGTTCATCTCCGGCGTCGATCGCGACACGGGCAAGGCGTCGATCAGCCGCACCTATCATATCCCAATGGCGACGATGCGCTGCTGCGTCGAACTGGGGCATGAGGCGATCGACACCCGATCCAACGCGATCGAGACGAGCGCGTGGATCAAAAAGCGCGGCTACCATTCGATCCGCTTCATCACCGCCGACTGGCACATGCGTCGTGCGCGTTATGAATTGCAGCGGCAGTTGCCGCCGGGCGTCACGATCATTTCCGACGCGGTGCCGACGCAGCCCAGCCTGCGCATCCTGGTGCGCGAATTCCACAAATATGCGCTGCGCCGGATCGCCGGCCTGGCGGGAATCTGACGGGCCTTCATGCGCAACTTCATCGCCCATATCCGATCGGCCGCTTTCTTCGTCGCCTTCTACGGCGGAACGGTGGTGATGCTCGCGGTCGCCTTCCTCATCATGTGGCTGAGGCTCAGGCGTCCGTTCATCGGGATTGCGATCGCCTGGTCGCGCTATCATCGTTTTTGCGCGCGCTGGTTCGCGGGGCAAAGGGTGGTGGTGGAGGGGAAATTGCCGAAGCACCCCGTCCTCTTCGTGCTCAAGCATGAATCGATGTTCGAAACGCTCGACCTGCCCAGCCTGCTGTCCGCGCCGACAATCGCGGCCAAGCGGGAATTGCTGGAGATACCCGCGTGGGGCCGGCTCGCGCGGGCCTATGGCCTGCTCCCGGTCGACCGGGAGGCGGGCGCCAGCGCGCTGCGCGAGTTGCGCAGGAATGCGCTGGCCTCGCTGGCGGCGGGACGCTCGCTCGCGCTGTTTCCAGAGGGGACGCGCGTGGAGCATGGCGACGCGCCGCCGCTGAAATCGGGGTTCGCGGGCCTCTATTCCGCGCTCGACGTGCCCGTGATCCCGATCGCGGTGGTCAGCGGCGACCTGAACCCGCGCGGCGGCTTCCTGCGCTATCCCGGCGTCGTTCGCTATCGTGTTGGCGAGACGGTGCCGCCGGGGTTGCGGCGCAAGGAGGCGGAGGCGCGCGTCCATGCCGCGATCAACGCGCTGAACGGTCCACGCTGATCCGGACGTGCGCAGGACTCGACTTGGCGCGGAATCGATTCGGGTCGTCGTTCATTCATTGTCGCTTCATCGCACGGGGAAGATAGCTGGCGGCTTATCCAGAGCCGTCGGGGGACGCGACATGACCATCTTTACCGTCCGGTCGGGACGTTTCGCGGCATGGCTGGCGCTCGGCCTGATGGCGGCGCAGGGGGGCGTGGCATCCGCCCAGGTCCGCACCATCGATCCCAATACGGCCATTGATGCCGATCTGGCGCCCGGCGCGCCCGCCGGCGACCTGGCCCCGCCGCCGATCAATTCGCCAGCGCCGGCACAGCCCGCCCCTGCCCGATCCGATCCCTATGCGCCCGCACCGGCCCCGGTGACGCAGGGACCGGCGCAGGCGGTGAGCCCCACGGTGGGGTATCAGAAGGACGATGTCATCGCCGGAGCGGAAGGCGTGTTCGGCAAGGGGGCCGAGGGTCTCGCCTCGATGATCGAGAAGATCCTGAGCGACCAGGGCGAACCCATCGGCTATATCGGCGGACGGGAGGTTTCTGGCGCCCTCGTGGTCGGCCTGCGCTACGGATCGGGCACGTTGACCCACAAGGTCGAGGGTGAGCGCAAGGTCTACTGGACCGGCCCATCGGTCGGGTTTGACCTGGGCGGCAATGCGTCCAAGGTGTTCGTGCTGGTCTATAATCTGTTCGATTCGCAGAAGCTGTTCACCCGTTTCCCCGGTGGAGAGGGCGCGGCCTATCTCGTCGGCGGCTTCACCGCGACCTATCTGCGCAAGGGCGATGTGGTGCTGATCCCGATCCGGCTGGGTGTAGGATGGCGGCTGGGCATCAACGCGGGCTATATGAAATTCTCGGAGAAGGGAAAGTTGCTGCCCTTCTGATCGGGTTCAGATCGCCAGTTCAAACTGGCGCTGCTCCGGTACGTCCTTCACCTTCGCCTTTTCCTCCTCCTCCGCCAGATTATGGAGGCCGAGGCCCAGCAGCCGCGCGCCGAGTGGCAACGGAAGTTGCGCGCGCAGCAGCGCCAGCCCCGTTTCCAGCACCTGCGCCTCGCTGCCAACCGCGTGCGGCAGGGTGCGCGAGCGGGTGAGGATGCGGAAATCGGACAGCTTGATCTTCAGCGTGACCGTGCGGCCGATCGCATGCGCCTTTTCCACGCGCGGCCACAGCCGCTCCGCGATCCGTGCAAGTTCCGCGACCAGCGCGGCTTCCTCGATCAGGTCGGTCTCGAACGTGTCCTCCACGCTCACCGACTTGCGGCTTTCGCGATCCCGCACCGGCCGGTCGTCCACGCCGCGCGCGGCCCCGTGATAAAAAGCGGCCGCCTTGCCAAAGTGGCGCTGGAGGAAGGGCAGGTCGTGCCGTTTCAGGTCGGCGCCCGTCTCGATCCCCAGCGCCGCCATGCGCCGCGCGGTGACCGGGCCGATGCCGTGGATGCGCGCGACCGGAGTCGCGGCCATGAACGCCTCGCCCTCGTCCGGCCGGACGACGCATAGCCCATCGGGCTTGTTCTGGTCGGAGGCCAGTTTCGCGAGCAGCTTGTTGTAGGAAACGCCGGCCGAGGCGGTGAGCCCCGTCTCCTCGAAGATCAGGCGCCGCAGTTCGCTCGCGATATAGGTGGCGGATGCGATGCCGAGCCGGTTGTCGGTGACGTCCAGATAGGCTTCGTCCAGCGACAGCGGCTGGATGACGTCGGTAAAGCGCGCGAAGATGCGGTGGATATGCTCCGACGCGGCGCGATAGGCGTCGAAACGCGGTCGCACGAAGATCAGGTCGGGGCACAACCGCCGCGCCCGCGCGCCGGGCATGGCGGAGCGGACGCCGAACACCCGCGCCTCATAGCTCGCCGCCGCGACCACGCCGCGCGGCCCGCCGCCGCCCACCGCGACGGGCAGCCCGCGCAGGGCCGGATCGTCGCGCTGCTCGACCGAGGCATAGAAGGCATCCATGTCGACATGGATGATCTTGCGAAGGGGCGGTGTGCCAGTCTCCGGGTCGGACTCCATCGGATGTTTATGCCATGAGGTGGCTTTGAACGAAAGGGGAACAAGCGGCGTCGCGACGAACCGAAGGCATAATGTCGCTCAGGTGCCATGTCCGGGCGGGCATGATCTATGTTGCACTCATTTTCCAATAACATAGCGACATGACGCACATTATCCGGTAGGGTTAATCCACTACCGGCCCGTTGCCTGGCTGCCGGTGGCAGAGAGACGCTTTGTGCTCCCGTCAGGACGGAGAGCCTATGTCAAAACTGCCTTTCCTGACCGCCATGCTCGATAAGCTGCTGCTGTGGCTCCCGCTGGCTCCGGTCGATCAGGCGGCGGTGCTCGCCCTGCCGCATTCGCTGCGCTCGCTGCGGGCGCATGAGTTCATCGTGCGGGAGGACGACAAACCCACCCATAGCTGCCTGCTGCTGTCGGGATATTCCTTTCGGCACAAGGTCGCCGGCAACGGGGGGCGGCAGATATTCTCGATCCACATGAAGGGCGATGTGGTCGATCTGCACAATTCGATCCTGAGACGCGCGGATCACAATGTTCAGGCGCTGACGCCCATCACGGTCGCGCTCATTCCCGTCGAGGCCATCCGTGAAATCGTCCGCTGCCATCCCCAGGTCGGTCAGGCGATGTGGTATGAAACGCTGGTCGATGCCGCGATTTTCCGCGAGTGGACGCTCAATGTCGGCCGCCGCGACGCCCGCGCCCGCACCGCGCACCTTCTGTGCGAATTCGCGCTGCGGTTGAAAGTGGCGGGTCTGGGCGAGCAGACCGATTTCGAACTGCCGATGACGCAGGAGCAACTGGCCGACGCGCTCGCGCTGACCAGCGTCCATATCAACCGCACGCTGAAAACCCTTGCCGCCGACGGCCTGATCGAACGGAAAAAGCGGTCGGTGCGCATTGCGGATTTCGACCGGCTCGCACGCGTCGGTGATTTCGACAGCGGCTATCTCCACCTCGACCGCCTCTCGCAACGCGGCGAGGACGTGGCGGCCTGAAGCCTCAGATCATAACGACATTTGGTCGATCCGTTCGTGTCGAGCGAAGTCGAGACACATCGCGCAACGGCTTCTCGACTTCGCTCGAAGCGAACGGGGGGGCAGGATTCCGTTTGATGCTATCTCGCTTCAGCCGCCCTTTCCCCTGGTCAGCAAATCCTTCAATCCGGCCAGCGCGCCGCTTTCCTCTTCGGTCTTCACGCCCATATCGCGCAGGATGCTGTCTGCGCCCGCCACGCGCGGATAGGGGTCGAGGTTGAGCGCCAGCGTCTGTGCGACCGCCTCGCCCATGTCGATGCGCTCGCCTTCGATCTCGATGATGTCGCAATCCTCCTCGGACAGCTCGACTTCCTCTTCCGCCGACGCCGTTCCCTCCGCGACGAAACGAATGGCGAAGGGGGCGTCGATATGCTCCGGCACGTCCTGGCCGGTGGCGGCGCAGGCCTGCACCGCGTCGGCGCGGATCGTGCCCGTCGCCTGCCAGCCGGCGCCTTCCGCCACGAGGCGATAGTCCGCCTCCAGCCGGCCAAGCGCGCGCAGGCGAAAGCGGCGGGCGAGCGCCAGCCGTTCCGCTTCATCCGCCGCGATGCTGTGCGGCCGGGCGTCCGAGCCGATTTGGTCGATGCGCAGCGGGCGGGAAAATTCGGGAGCCGGGGCGCTCATCCGATCCGGCCCGCGCGCAGGTCGTCGAGGCCGATTCGCTCCAGCCGGGCGGCCAGCGCGCGCAGGCCCGCCGCGACATGCTCGACGGCGGCCGGCGCCGGTGCGGACCCGCGATAGAGATTGCGTTCCAGCGCGTCCTCCAGACTGCTTTCCCCCGCCAGCGCGGCGCGATAGGTGCCGAGACGACCGCCTAATGCGCTCATCATCCGCCCGATATGCTTGCCGACGACCAGGTCGCCCACGCCAAGCTGGCGCAACTGCCCGTCCATGTCGTTCACGAAGATTTCGGCGAGGCGCGCGCTGTCTTCCGATGCGCCCAGCGCCTCCATGCGCAGCAGCACGAGGGCGAGAACCGCCGCCACCATGTCGAACCGCCCGTCGAGCGTATCGGGCGCCGCGCCCTCGCGATACCAGTGCGGCGCGCGCGCCTCCGCCACGATCGTATCGTAGAGGACGGGCAGGCCGCTTTGCGACGTCGGGCGGCCGAACAGGGATTTCAGAAAGGACATGGCAGGCTCATTTGCTGTTCGGGCGGGGTTCAGGGACGCGCCGTCAAAATGCCCGGCGCGGCGACCGGCCTTGTCGGCGCGGCGCAACTGCCATATTGATCGCGCGCCCTGCCAATGCAATGGGGCCGATGCACGGGCTTTTACAATGGCCCGCACAGTTTGGTTAGACCCAGTTTCACGGAGACGTTCATGCACCTCTTTTGCTCGCGGCTGATGCTGGTTGCCGGTGCCGCGGCGTTGATGGCTGGGCTGGGCGGTTGCGCGCGCATCCGCACGCATCAGGGCTATCTGGTCGACAAGCTGGTCGTGGATTCGGTGGCGCCGGGCGTGGACAACAAGGCGTCGGTCGAGGGCGCGCTGGGCCGGCCGAGCTTCGCCTCCCAGTTCGGGCAGGAGGAATGGTATTATGTCTCGCGCGACATGCGCCAGCTTGCCTTCAAACAGCCCCGCCCGGTCGACCAGACCATCCTGCGCGTGAGCTTTGACGCGGCGGGCAACGTGGCGAAGGTCGATCGCATCGGCATGGAGCAGGTCGCGAAAATCGACCCCGAGGGCGACAAGACGCGGACGCTGGGCCGCAAGCGCGGATTCCTGCAGGAAATGTTCGGCAATATCGGTGCCGTGGGCGCGATGGGCGGCGGCGGTGGCGGCGCAGGGGGCGGTGCCGGGGGCGGCAACGGGCAGTAATCCGTGGGCTGACCAGCCGCACCGCCGCACGAGGGGCGGCGGTGCGGCTATCAGCCAAGCGGGCCTAGCGGGGGGAATAAGCGACGATGGCGGACGGACAATCGAGTGCCTTTCGCTTCGAGGGCCGATGGCGGGACTATGCGCCGATCGCGTTCACCAACCTGTTGCTCACCCTGTTGACGCTGGGCACCTACCGCTTCTGGGCGAGCACGCGCACGCGCCGCTATCTGTGGAGCCATACACAATTTATCGACGAG
>Ga0068853_100003448_pt1 | contig 12097 bp, 9 predicted proteins | sample KBSCornC32_FD_65655 | JGI IMG/M metagenome (GOLD analysis project Ga0068853, IMG submission 65655) | Corn rhizosphere microbial communities from Kellogg Biological Station, Michigan, USA - KBS Corn C3-2 | ecosystem: Host-associated > Plants > Roots > Rhizosphere > Soil ... | reverse complement strand
CCTCTCCCCTGAACCGGACAGCCGATCGCTGCGCAGCACCCGCGGCGCGTGGGCAAGGATCGATAGGGGCACGCCCCAGCTCTTGGCGATCCAGCGCAAACGGCCGAACTTCCATTCGCGCGTGATCAGATATTGTTCGGACACTAGCCGGCGCCACTTGAGGATCAGCTCCGCCCAGCTGGTACGGGCCGGATGCCCGACCTCGGCGTCCTCGGCATAGGTGATGCCGAGCCCCATCGCCCGCGCGCGCAGGCACCACTCCTGATCCTCGGAAACGCCTGTCCTGAATCCGCCCACGCGCTTGAAATCGGCATTGCGCACGAACAGGTTGGCAGTGACGCTGAAATGCTTCTGCTCGATATAGAGCCGGTTGTTGAAGGCGAATACCAGCTCGAATGCTTCGGCGGGGGTGAGCTTGCGGCGCCGATCGACCAGTACGGTCATCTTTCCCCCCACAATATCGGCCTTTTCGAGCGCGCGCAGCCCAGCTTCAAGCCAGTCGGGCGCAGGCACGCAATCGCTGTCGGTGAAGGCAAGCACCTCGCCATATGCGATCGCCGCCCCGCCGTTCCGCGTGGGACCGGCGCCCTGTTCGGGCACCTCGACCAACCTTGCCCGATCGCGCACCACGGCACGGACCGCATCAATTCCGCAGGGGGAAGCATTGTCCGCGACGATGATTTCGAAACTCTCGCGCGGAAAACTCTGGGCCTCCAGCGCCTTCAGGCAAAGTTCCAGTCCAGCCGGATCATTGTAATGCGGAATGACGACTGAAGCGGCGAGGCTCACGAGAGATCGAGCCGCTTGGACGAAAAGAGCGACTTCACCCCGCCCAGCCCCAGCGCCATCCAGGCCCGGCGATCGAACGGATAGACGCTGAGCGCCTTCGCGATCCAGGGCAAGGACTGCCGCCAGCAGCCGACCCGCTGATACACGCGCCCGATTTCGGTAAGATATTGCGCATGGAGCGGGCGATCCTGCGAGATCAGGTCATAATGCTTGGCGAGCATCTTCTGACGCACGACGGCCTGATTGGTCTTCACCTTGGAAATGCTGTCATGCGATGTGAAGCAAAGCGCCAGCGGCTTGTCCACGAACAGGAACTTGGTGACTCGCGCGAGCCGGGTGGTCATGTCCCAGTCCTGCCCGAGCTTCAGCGTCTCATCGAAGCCGCCGATCTGTTCCAGCAGGTCCTTGCGCACCATCAGCGTCTGCGTGCTGATCATCGCGCGGCGCACCAGTTCGTGGGAGATATCGCCCGATGTCTTATCGTAGCCGGGCAGCGGCATATACTGCACCTCGCGCGGGCCATAGACGCCGAACGGTCCCTCGCCATTGGTGATCTTCGCGCAGTAGATCGCGCCATATTCGGACGAATTGACGCGCTCATACTCCTCGACCTGCGTGGCGAGCTTCGTCACCAGCCATTCGTCGTCGCTGTCCTGAAAGGCGATCAGCGGCGCGCGCGCGGCCTTGATCCCCGTGTTGCGGGCAGCGCCGCCGCCCTTGTTGGTCTCGTGCCGGATGATGCGCAGTCGTGGATCGTGGATCGTCTGCAGATAATCCCAGGTGCCGTCGGTCGAACAATCGTCGACAACGATCACCTCAATATCCTCGAAGGTCTGCCGCAGCACGCTTTGCAGCGCGCGGGGCAGCGAGCGTAAACGGTTGTAGCTGGGGATGACGACGCTGACGCCGGGGACCCGCGCGGATTCATCGGGCAGCTTCGTAGTCATCTCACCGCCGCGTTGTGCATTGCAACGACCATCCCTTTCGCCTAGCGGTGCGCCTCGGGGCTGGCAAGCCGCGTTCAGATCGGGGGCGAATATCGCTCTTTACCTTCAATTTGGTTGCTAAGACGGTGCCGCCCGTAGCAAGGCGCCACGCGCGATGAGCATCAAGGCAAATTTTGCGAAGAGCGGGGCGTGGATGGTGGTGAGCGCCATCTTCAACAACGTCTCGTCGATGATCATCTTCATCGCGCTGGCGCGGCTGCTGACGCCGACCCAGTTCGGCATCGTCGCCTTCGCCACGATCTTCATCGAATTCAGCCGGGTGCTGGTTGTCGCCGGGATCCCCGATGCGCTGATCCAGCGCAAGGACTGGGACGACGATGTCGCCTCCAGCGCGTTCTGGACCAACATCGGCATCAGTGTCGGCATCTGCCTGATCATCGGCATTGTGGCCGCGCCGCTTTCCTATTTCGGCTATGACGAGACGTTCGCGCTCGTGCTGATCGCCCTCTCCTTCGCGCTGGTGATCGAAGCATTGACCACGGTGCACACCGCCAAGCTGAGGCGCGAATTCCGCTACAAGGCGATCGCCAGCCGCAACATGGCGGCCAATGTGCTGAGCGGCGTGATTGGCGTCATTCTCGCGGCGACCGGCTGGGGCGTGTGGGCATTGGTGCTGAGCCGGCTGCTCGGCGCGCTGATCACCAGTGCGATCCTGTGGCGCACCTCGGGCTGGCAGCCGCGCTTCTTCTTCCGCTGGGGACATGTACGGGCGTTGAGCGCGATCTCTTCGCACTTGCTCGGCAACCAGCTGATCGGCCAGGCCAACAGTCAGGTGGCGGGGCTGATCATCGGATCAGTGATCGGTCCGGCCGCGCTTGCCCAGTTCAGGGTGGGCACACGCATCCTCACGCTGATGTCGCAATTGCTGATCACACCGCTCCAGGCGGCAGCGATGTCGGCCTTCTCGCGATTGGAAGAGGCTGGAAAGTCGATCGCTCCCGCCTATGTGCGGGTGACGAAAAGCTGCAGCCTGCTCGCCTGCCCGATGTTCCTCGGCGCCTCTGCCGTCGCGCCCGATCTGGTGCAGGTGATGTTCGGGCCGCAATGGCATGATGCAGGGTTGATCATGGCAATCAGCGGGCTTGTCGTCGGACCCTCGGTGATCATGTATTTCTTCACGCCCGCGCTTGCCTCGGCGGGGCGGTCGGGCCTGTCCTTCCGGCATTTCTTCGTGGCGTTGTTCGTCAATCTTGGCGTCGCGGTGGCGGCCATCCCGTTCGGCCTGATCGCAATCGCCTCCGGAAAGACGATCGAATCGCATCTCACCCTTCCTTACGGGCTCAGCCTGTTGCGCAAGGGGATCGGTTTGCGGATCGTGACGATCCTTGGCGCCGTTGGCCCGGCATATGTTGCATCGCTGGTGATGGGGGCCGTGCTGGTCGCGCTTTCGCTCTTCGTGCTCCAGCCGCTGCCGGCCTTCTATCGGCTCGCGGTGATGGTCCCGCTGGGCGGATTGCTCTATTTCGTACTGCTGGCCATTTTCGTCCGGTCCTACCTCCTCAGCAATCTGGAGGAATTGCGGTCGATCCTGAAACCCCGCCTGACCGTGCCCGCAAACGAGTTGGGCAGCAAATGAGCTTCTCGCCCGGCCAACCGCTCTCGATCCTTGCATGGCCGGCGACGACGCCCGCGAACCGCTATTGCCATGCGCTCTACGCGAATATGGACGGCGCGCAGGTGGAGGATTTCAAGCCGGGCTGGCGAATGCTCTGGAAGGTGCTTCGCAAGCGCTACGACATCTTTCACATCCATTGGCTTGAGCGCGCTTTCTGGCGGGTGGGGAGCCTGACGATCATCCGGGCCGTCGTGGTGACGCTGGCGACCGCCGCGCTCGTCAAGATCCGGGGTGGCGCGGTCGTCTGGACCGCGCACGATCCGACACCGCACCAGATGGGCAGCAATGCCTTCGTCCGCGCCGGCTTTTCCGCATGGCTGTGGAAGACATATTCCGCCTTGCTCACGCGAATGCTGGACGGCGTCATATTGCTGACCGGAATTCATCGTGACCTGCTGATCGCCGACCGATCCTATCTGCGCACCCGGCCGATGACCGTGACCCCGCATCCGCATTTCAAGGGCGTCTACGCGAATGCCATTTCCCGCGAAGAGGCGCGCGAACGCCTGGCGTTGCCCGCCGACGCGACGGTCCTGCTGCTGCTCGGCGCGATCAGACCCTACAAGAATGCCGAGGGGCTGATCGAGACCTTCCGAGATCTTCCCGATCCTGGGCTGCGGCTCATGATCGCCGGCAAACCGGAAAGCGAAGGATATGCGGCTGAACTAAGAGCGCTGGCGGCCGACGATAACCGGATCGATTTTCATTTCGGTTTCGTGGCTGACGATGATCTGCAAGCATATCTGAATGCGTCCGATGCCGTCGTGATCCCCTTTCGCAATGCCACGAATTCCGGCTCGGTCGCGCTCGCGCTGTCATTTGCGCGGCCGGTGGTTGTGCCGGATATGCCCGTTTTTCGCGAAGTTCAGGAAGTCGTCGGCGATTTGTGGATTAGGTTGATGCCCAACGGGCTGAACCCCGCCGAACTCCGGGCGGGGGTCGACTGGATCGGGAAGGAGCGACCCGCAGCCCCCGATCTCGACAAGCTCGACTGGCCGAATATCGCGGCCAAGACGCTGGCCTTCTTCCGCGCGGTGCACGCCTAGCGGGCGGTCACCGTGTCAAGCAGGCGATCGACGTCGTCGCTGACCCGATCCCACGACAAGGCAGTCAGATCCGGCATCGCCAGCGGCGCACGGCCGCGCAACCATATCGCAAAATCACTGACGATGCGGGCGTCGATGGCGCCGTCATACAACTGAAGCCAGTCCGCTCCGACTATCTCCTGCAACTCCGGCAGGCTGCCGGTTCTGGGCGCCAGTACCGGTCGTCCCCGAGATAATGCGAAGATCGCGGCGCCGCTGTTGAGGATCGCCTGATAGGGCAGCACGATGCCGTCGGCAGCGTCCACCGCCCGCTCGATATCGGCGTCGGATAATGGCGCGGCTCGAATGTCGAGCAGGATATTGGATGCGTCCGCCGCGATCCGCTCGATCTGGTCGGCCACGTCAGCATGGCTGCGCCGGCCCGAGATGCCCAGCGTCATCTCCGAAGGCCGCGTAGCCACGATCCGCGCCAGCTGCTCGACATTCTTGTAGCGCCGGATCTGCCCGAAATAGCCCAGCTTCACCCGATCCCCGATGGCTGTCGCTGGCTGCGCCGGCGTTTCCATCACGTCCAGATAATGGCCGTGCACCGTCTCGACCTGCACGATCCGTGCAGGCGGCGCATAAAGCCGATCCACTAATGTCCGTGAATGATGGGACAGATGAAGGATGCCGTCGATCATGCCGATGAAACGCTGCATCAGCATGGCCGAAATCCAGCCCCCGTCGTGCGGCTTTGCGTTATGCGCTACCCAGATGATCCGCGTGCCCCGCGCGCGGGCACGGATCAGTTTGCGCCTGAAACCCAGATAGCGGCCGATCCCCCGCAGGCCGCCAAGGCCCAGCAATTCATAGGGCCAATGCAGGATCGCCGCATCCGCCCCGGCATTTTCGATATCGCTCCAGCCAAAGTCACGGATTTGATACCCTTTTTGTTCAATGGCATCGGAGAACAGACGAACGAAACTATTGCCGGGATCGGACAGCGGTTTGATAGCGATGATCTTGCCGGATCGGTTCAACAAGGCTGGCCCCGCGATATTTGCGCCAGCGGATGGGGGCCAAGTTAGGACAAGTCAACCACGGCAGACGATGCCGCGCTTGCACAATGGCGCCAAATTGGGCATCAGCGGCGTCGAAACGCCCTGCTGGCGCGGCGTGAAAGGCTCTAGGCAAGCATGTTGAAGCAGGCCAGTCAGAAGGCCCTACCCTTCCTGATCGATGCGCTGCGTCCCGCAAAGCAGCTGCTGCCGGAATATACGCATCAGGTCCGTCCGGAACGTGCCAAGGCGATGCAGGCCATCGGGCTGGCCACCGTCGTGCTGGTCGGCGCGATCTATGGCCGCCTCTACGCCAAGCTGCCGCCGGACTATCTGCTGGTGCTAATCGCGCCGCTTGCCGTCATGGTGCTGCTCGTCATCTGGGTGCTTCCGGATCGGGACACAGCCCCATCGCGAGCCATGACACGTGTGTTGCTCGCCTTTTTCGCTGTCTCTGTCGCCTGGCCGGATTATCTGGCGCTCCAGTTGCCCGGCCTTCCCTGGATTTCCTTCCGCCGGCTGTTCCTGCTACCGACGGCGATCTTGTTGCTGGTATGCGTGTCGACCAACGCAAAGTTCCGCAGGGAATTGGGCGAAACGCTGAATTCGGAACCGTTGATCTGGAAATTGCTGATCGGCTTCATCGTCATGCAATTCGTGTCGATCGCGGGATCGCCATCGCCTGCCGCGGCGATCAAGAACTTCGTCAATTACCAGATCGCCTGGACAAGCGTGTTCTTCGCTTCGGTCTATACATTCCGCAATGTCGACACGTCATTGCGTTTCCTCAAGATCTTCCTGATCGCGGCCATGGCGATCGGTCTTATCGGCATCCTTGAATATCACAATATGGGCGTGCTGTGGGCCAATCACGTCCCATCATTCCTGCAAGTCGATCTCGAGACGATGAGCGGGACGATGCTGAGCGCCACGCGCAACGGACTATATCGTTCGAAATCGGTCTACGGCCAACCGCTGCCCTTTGCCGAGATCATGGCCTACTCGACGCCGGTGATCCTCTATTTCATTTTCACTGCGAAGAATTTCTGGGTCAAGGTCGCGCTCGTCGCGGTCGATTTGCTGCTGGTATATGTGCTTACCCTGCCCCAGTCGCGCCTCGGCATGATCGGCTTCCTGATCTCGCATGCTTTGTTCATCGGCGTCTGGAGCGGCCGGGTCTGGTTGCGGAACAAGTCGAGCCTGTGGGGCCCGATGATCACGCTGTCCTATCCCGTTGCCGTCATCGCGCTGGCGGGCGCAGTCATGTCGGTCGGCAGCCTGCGCGAGAAAGTGATGGGCGGCGGCGATACTGCCTACAGCGATCAGGCGCGCAAACTGCAGAAGCGCTCCGCACGAGGCGTCATCCTGCGCAACCCCGTTATCGGGCACGGGCCGAGGCAGGCGGCCAATGTGCTCGGCTTCTCTGCAGGCGGCCGTATCACGCTCGACAATTATTTCCTCTGGATCGCGCTCGATTACGGCATGATCGGGTTCTGCATCTACTATGGCATGTTCCTTCTGATCATCCACCGCATGTTCATGATCTCGATCCGGGACATAGGACAAAACAACAATCTCGCGCTGGTGGCGCTGACTACCTTTGCCTCTTACGTGCTCATCAAGGCCGTGCTCAGCGAGGAAGACAATCATTCGATGATCTTCATGATGCTGGGCTTCGCCATGGCGGTGATGTGGCGTGAAAACAAAATACGGGCCAAGCAGCAGGCAGGGCCCGTGGCGAGACCCCAATTTCCGCGCTAATCGCGGCATCGTTTCGGCACAGCTGCCGTACGCAGGTGCAACATGAAGGGTTGCGAACGCGAAGAAATAAGGGGATGATAACTTTCGTTCGGCTAATGCCCTTGGCCTCTAACCCCTGACAGGTGCCGAATGGTTGGCGTTTCCATTGTCGTTCCGCTTTATAATGAGGAAGAGAATGTCGCGCGCGTCCACACCGCCGTGGTCGAAGCGCTCGCCGATCATGACATCGATTATGAGCTGTTGTTCGTAGACGACGGCAGCAAGGACACCACCTACGCCTGCGCACGCGCGATCGTGGCGCAGGATCCGCGCGTCCGAGTGCTGAAGTTCCGCCGCAACTATGGTCAGACTGCCGCGATGGCCGCCGGGATCGATGCGGCGCGGGGCGATGTCGTCGTCACCATGGACGGCGACCTGCAGAACGATCCCAACGATATTCCGCGCTTGCTGGATCAGATTGACAATGGCTACGATATTGCCATCGGCTGGCGCAAGAAGCGCAAGGATGGCGGGGCTCGCGTCTTCATCTCCAAGATCGCAAACAAGATCATCGCCCGGATCATGGGCGTCGAGGTCAAGGACAGCGGATGCTCGCTGAAGGCCTACAGGGCGTCCCTGATCCAGGGCATCCCGATGTATGGCGAGATGCACCGGTTCATTCCGCCGCTTTGCCAGCTTGCCGGCGCGCGTCTCGTTCAACTTGAGGTCAACCATCGTGCGCGCCAGTTTGGCTCATCCAAATATGGCTTCTCGCGCATCTATAAAGTTGCACTGGACATCGTCTCGATCCGCGCCTTGCTGAGCTATGCCCACCGTCCGCTCGGCTGGCAGGCATGGCCGACCGCGATCAGCTTCCTGATGGGCATGCTCTGCACGGCCTGGGCGATCTTCGGCCATAATGACTCGATCGTGGTACCAGCCGGTATCGCGACTCTGTTCTTCTCGCTGTCCATCTTCCTCATGGCGTGGGCGTTGATCGGCCATCTGTTCGCGGTGCTCGAGCCCGAAGTCAGCCGTTATGCAGCACTTTCCGCCATCCTTTCGACCCGTTTGAAACAGCCCGTGTTGAGAAAATCATGAACATCGAAACCAAACTCCCAGTGATTGACGCCGCCTGCGAGGTGTCGGTCATCATCCCCGTGATGGTGCGCGACGACGGCGCCGAGGCCGTCTGGAACGCCTATCACACGGCGATGCTGAAAACGGGCAAGACGTTTGAATTCATCTACGTTCTGGACGGCCCGCATGCGACCTATGTCGAGGCGCTCGAACGGCTGGGCGGCGAGAAGGCGGGGATCCGCATCGTCTCACTCAACCGGTCCTTCGGCGAAGCCGCCTGCATCCAGGAAGGCGTCAAGCACGCCCAGGCCGAAACGCTGCTCATCCTGCCGGCGCATCTTCAGGTTACCCCCGAATCGATTCCCCTGCTGCTTGAGCAGGCCGAGACCTTCGACGTCGTGGCCGGGGCCCGCGACCGCCGCCGCGACACCGCCATGAGCCGCTGGCGGGGCAGCCTGTTCAACGCCTTTGCGCGCTTTGCCGGCTCCAAGTTCGAAGACCCCGGCTGCACCGCACGCGTCGTCCGGCGTCATGTGTTCGACGAGGTTCATCTCCAGAGCGACCAGCATTTCTTCCTGCCGCTGCTGGCGGAAAGGCTCGGCTTTTCGGTGAAGCAGATCCTGCTTGAACAAGCCGAGATCGACCGCCGCTTCCGCGCCCATCGCCCGACCGACTATGTCAGCCGCCTGATGGACGTCGTCGGCCTCGCCTTCATGACGCGGTTCATGCACAAGCCGTTCCGCTTCTTCGGCACGATCGGTGCGTCGCTGCTGCTGCTGGGCGTGATCTGCGGCCTTTATGTGGTGGGTGAGCGCAATTTCGCAGACGTTCCGCTGGCTGATCGCCCTGCCCTGTTGCTGACGGCATTGCTGATCGTGCTCGGCATCCAGATCGGCGCGGTCGGGCTGATGGCTGAAATCGTGATCTTCACCCGTTACCGCACGACACCGGCGTACCGCATCGAGAGGATCGTCGCGCAGGACGACGACGCCTGATCCGTGCACGCTGACGTTGTCGTCGTCGGCGGCGGTATGCAGGGCGTCACCATGGCGCTGGCTGCCGCGCGCAAGGGCCTGCGTCCGGTCCTCATCGAACGCGCCGAGATCGCGAGCGGAGCCACGGGCAACAGCTATGGCATCATCCACGGCGGGCTGCGGTATCTGCAGACGCTGGACCTGCCGCGCTGGCGCCGTTCGAAAGCGGCACAGCGCTGGTATTTCGAGAATTATCCCCGGTTCGTTTCACCGCTCCGTTGCGTCCTGCCGCTCTACAAGGGCTGCTTCCGTTCTCCGCCTGCCTTCTGGGCGGCGGGCATGATGGAGACCGTGCTGTTCGGTACGATCGGCGGCGAGCCGCCGGTGCCGCGCGTAGAGATGATCTCGGCCAAAGATGTGCTGAAAGATTATCCCGTGCCGACAGAGGGTTTGAGTGGCGCTGCCATATGGTATGACGCCCAGATCACCGATCTGGGGGGATTGATGACGGCGATGCTGAACGATGCGGGGATGGGCGAGGGTTCACTGCTCACCAACACCGAATCGGTCGGGCTTGCCATCTCGGGGGATCGCGTGACTGGCGTGGCGGTGCGTGACGGCGAAAACGAACGACTGATCGAAAGCCCGACCGTGATCAACTGCGCGGGTTCCTGGGTCAATCAGTGGAACGATCGGCGGGCGGGACCAAGCGCCGCCGCGCTCGCCTTCAACCTTCTGATCGACCTGCCCTTCCCCGGCGACGCCGCGCTTGCCGTCTCCGAACGCCCCGGACGCGGACGCAGCTATTTCCTGCGTCCCTTCGAAGGTCGTACCTTTGCCGGCACCTTCTATCGTCCCGCGCCCGGTGAGCCGGAGCCGGCGCCGGGTGAATCGGATATCAGGGATTTCCTGGCCATTCTCGATCGTGCCATGCCCGGTTTTGGCCTGGCGCAAGCCAATGTACTCAAGGTGATGCCCGGCCTGCTGCCGGATACCGACGGCAGAGGCTCGGATCTCTCATCGCGCGATGTCGTCACCTATGATCAGCCGAAGGGATTCCACACCATACTCGGCGGCAAGCTCACCACCGCGCCACTCCTCAGCTTCGACGTGGCCGAACGACTTTGGCCCGGTGAGGCAGCGATGAGGCGCGCGGCATGACGGCGCTCGCGATCGATTCCCACGTCCATTTGCACAGCGCTGCCGGTGCCATGGAGGCATTGCATACCGCGCGCGACCGACTGAACCGCAACGGCCGGACGGGCGTGGTGATGCTCGCCGAGCGGCAGGGCTTCGATGTGCTGAACGCCATCCGCGACAATCTCGTCGCCACCAGCGAACCCGAATCCTTCTGGCTGGACGAGAAACGGACGCTGCTGATCCTTGCCGGCAGCCAGATCATCAGTTCGGAAAAGCTTGAGATCCTCGCCCTCGCCACGACAAGACGCCTGACCGACGGCGCGCCAGCGGAAAAGATAATCGCGGACATGACCGCCGCCGGTGCGATCATCATATTGCCATGGGGCGTCGGCAAATGGCTCGGCAAGCGCGGTGCGCTGGTCGATCGTCTGATCGCCTCGGCCCGCCCCGGTACCCTGTTGCTCGGCGACAATGGCGGCAGGCCGGGTTTCTGGCCGGTGCCTCAGTTCAAATCGGGGCCGCACGTCCTGTCGGGCTCCGATCCCCTGCCCTTGCCGGGCTGGCCTGCGGGCCTTGCAAAGCTGGCATCGCTGATCGACGTCGACTTGTCATTCGATACGCCCGCGGCTTCGCTCAAGCGCGCTTTGCACGATCCCGCCACGTCGATCGGCAGGACCGGACGTCTGGCCGGACCGATCCGCTTCGTTATCGATCAGACGCGCCTCAGGCTGCATGGCGGACGCGCCGTTCCATGAAGATCCTGTTTCTTGCCCCCCATCCCTTCTTCGCTGAACGTGGCACGCCGATCGCCGTGCGTCTGGCGATCGAAGCACTTTCCCGGCAAGGCCACAGCATCGATCTGCTGACCTATCATGAGGGTCAGGATATCGAGGTGCCGGGCGTGCGCCTGCTGCGCATCGCCCGTCCGCCGGGTGCCAGCAACGTGCCGATCGGCTTTTCGGTCAAGAAGCTGATCTGCGACGCCTGGCTAGCCGCGGCCACCTATCGGCTGATGATCCGCAATCGCTATGACGTGGTGCACGGCGTCGAGGAATCGGTGTTCATCGCGCTCCCCGCGCGCCTCTTCCGCAAGTTCCGGCTGGTCTACGACATGGATTCGCTGATGTCCGACCAGATCGCCGAGAAATGGCCCAAGGCAGGCTTGCTGCTGCCGATCCTCCACGGGTTCGAGAAACTGGCCATGCGCCGTGCCGATCTCGTGCTTCCAGTATGCGAAGCGATCGCCGCGCGCGTGCGCGAAGCCACCAACCCGGCCAAGGTGCATCTGCTTCCCGACGTCGCCTTCGCCGCGATCGAGACGTCAACCGGCGCCGAGGATCTTCGCGCCCTTTGCAGTTCTTCCGCGCCGATGGCACTCTATGTGGGCAATCTCGAAGGCTATCAGGGCGTTGGCCTGTTGCTTGACGCCATGGCGAAGCTGCCGCCGGCGGAACGCTGCAATCTGATCGTGATCGGCGGGACGCCCGCCATGGTTGAGGATCATAAACGCATCGCAGCCGACCAGGGACTGAGCGACATTGTCCATTTCCTGGGTCACCGCTCGATCGAAAATCTCGGCAACTATCTGCGTCAGGCGGATATTCTGTGCTCACCGCGCCTCAAGGGCGTGAATACGCCGATGAAGATCTATTCCTACATGGCAGCC
>Ga0068853_100003441_pt1 | contig 12109 bp, 14 predicted proteins | sample KBSCornC32_FD_65655 | JGI IMG/M metagenome (GOLD analysis project Ga0068853, IMG submission 65655) | Corn rhizosphere microbial communities from Kellogg Biological Station, Michigan, USA - KBS Corn C3-2 | ecosystem: Host-associated > Plants > Roots > Rhizosphere > Soil ... | reverse complement strand
TCCTGAGCCTGGGCCAGGGGGTCTTCTTCGGGCTGGGCGGCTACTGCATGGCGATGTTCCTGAAGCTGGAGGCGTCCGACCCCATCAGCACGAAGATCCAGTCGACGCCGGGGATCCCCGACTTCATGGACTGGAACCAGCTGACAGCCCTGCCGAAGCTGTGGGTCCCCTTCAAGAGCCTGTTCTTCACGATGGTGGCGGTGCCGGCCATCCCGGCGCTGCTGGCGCTGGTGATCGGGACCGCCATGTTCAAGCGGCGGGTGGGCGGCGTCTACTTCGCCATCATCACGCAGGCGATCGCGGCGATCCTTTCGATCCTCATCATCGGGCAGCAGGGCTACACGGGCGGCGTCAACGGCATCACCGATCTGAAGACGCTGCACGGCTGGGACATCCAGAGCGACAAGGCCAAGCTGATCCTCTACTTCGTCAACGCCCTGCTGTTGCTGGGGGCGCTGCTCGTCAGCCGGCGCATGCTGGCCAGCAAGCTCGGCCGGCTGCTGCTGGCCATGCGAGACAAGGAGGAGCGCGTGCGCTTCTCCGGCTACGACGTCGCGAACCTGAAGACATTCTCGTTCGTGTACGCGGCGGTGCTGTCGGCCGTGGGCGGCGCGATGTTCACCCTTCAGGTCGGCTTCATGTCGCCGTCCTTCGTCGGGATCGTGCCCTCGATCGAGATGGTGATCTCGGCGGCGGTGGGCGGGCGCGATTCGCTGCTGGGCGCCGTCTACGGCACGCTGGTGGTCAACTTCGGCAAGACCTTCTTCTCGGAGCGGTTCCCGCAGCTCTGGCTGTTCCTGATCGGCGCCCTCTTCATCGCGGTCGTCATGATCTTCCCGAACGGCCTGGCCGGCATGCGCCTGGGCGACGTGAAAGAGAGGCTGCGGAAGCTCAAGCAGCGGTTCGACCACAGCGCGGTCGGCGGCGGCGCGGCGGCCGAGCCTCCGGCGGCGCTGTCTTCGGCCGCCATCCGCACCGGGCGAACGTCGTAACGGTCGAGGAGGAGGGATCGATGGAGCTGAACACGAACGCGGACTCTAATTTCATCCTGGCGGCCGAAGGGCTGACGGTGTCGTTCGACGGCTTCAAGGCCGTCGACGACCTGAGCCTCTACATCGAGAAGAACGAGGTCCGGGCGGTGATCGGGCCGAACGGCGCCGGCAAGACCACGGTGCTGGACCTGATCTCGGGGCGGACGCGCGCCTCCGACGGCGAGGTGATGTTCAAGGGACAGGACCTGATCGGGATGCGCGAGCACGAGATCGTCCGGCTCGGCGTGGGCCGCAAGTTCCAGACCCCGTCGGTCTACGAGTCGCTGACCGTCGAGGAGAACCTGGTCATGTCCTATCCCAAGGGGCGGACCGTGTTCGGCGCCTGGCTGTTCCGGAAGAACGGCGAGGTGGGCGACAAGGTCGCTGCCACGGCGGAGGTGATCCACCTGAAGGACAAGCTGCATGACTCGGCCGAGACGCTGAGCCACGGCGAGAAGCAGTGGCTGGAGATCGGAATGCTGCTCATCCAGGACTGCGAGCTGATGATGCTGGACGAGCCGGTGGCCGGCATGAGCGTGAGCGAGCGCGAGCGTACGGCCGAGCTCATCAACCGCATCTCGGAGGGGCGGGCGCTGCTGGTGGTCGAGCACGACATGGAGTTCGTGAAGCGGATCGCGCATCGGGTGACGGTCCTGCACCAGGGCAAATGGCTGGCGGAGGGGAAGATGGAGGCCGTCCAGCAGGATCCGAAGGTGATCGAGGTGTACCTGGGGCACTGAGGCGGGGACGAGGACGAGGACGAGGACGAGGACGAGGACGAGGACGAGGACGGGAAGAGAGACGGGAAGACGGGAGAAAGGCGGCAGATGGAAGCGGCGACGCAGCAGGTCTTGACGGTGAATCAGATCGCGGCTGGCTACGGGCAGAGCCAGGTCATCCCGAGCCTGTCGTTCTCGGCGGGCGAGAACGAGATCGTGGCCATCATGGGGCGCAACGGGATGGGCAAGACCACCCTGTTCAAGGCCCTGATGGGGATCGTGCCCATTCGCGCCGGCAGCGTTCTGCTGGCCGGCCGCGAATTGAGCGGCAAGGAGCCGTACGAGCGCGTCGCCAGCGGGCTGGCCTATGTGCCTCAAGGGCGGATGATCTTCCCGAAGCTGACCGTCGAGGACAACATCCGGTCCGGTCTGCGCACGCGCAAGGAAGACGTCCCCGACGAGCTGTTCCAGTTCTTTCCGGTCCTGAAGGACATGCGCGGCCGGCGGGGCGGGAACCTGTCGGGCGGCCAGCAGCAGCAGCTCGCCATCGCGCGCGCGCTGGCCAGCCGGCCCAAGGTGCTGCTGCTCGACGAGCCGACCGAGGGGATCCAGCCGTCAATCATCAAGGACCTGGCCCGGATGCTGAAGGAGATCAGGGACCGGCGCGGGCTGTCGATCGTGGTGTCCGAGCAGGTGCTGAGCTTCGCGCTGGAGATCGCCGATCGGATGCTGGTGCTCGACAGGGGGAAGATCACGCTCGAGAGCCCGCGCGCCGACCTGGATGCGGAGTCGGTGGGGCGGATGCTGTCGATCTGACGAGGACGACGACGCGGACGAGGACGAGAAAGACGACGGACCAAGGAGGAACCGAATATGCCGAAGACCCTGTTCAAGGTCGATCTGACGAAGCCCATGTCGAAGCAAGAGCTGCCGGGCCACAACCGCTGGCACCCGGACATCCCCGCGGTCGTCTCGGTGAAGCCGGGCGACGTCTTTCGCATCGAGTGCAAGGACTGGACGGACGGCCAGATCAAGAACGACGACGACCCGACCGACATCAAGGACGTCAAGCTGAGCGTCGTTCACGTCCTGAGCGGGCCCATTCACGTCGAGGGCGTGCAGCCCGGTGACATCCTGGTCGTCGACCTGCTGGACGTGGGCGCGCTGCCGGGCGACGAGTGGGGGTTCACCGGCATCTTCGATCGCACGAACGGCGGCGGCTTCCTGACCGATCACTACCCCAAGCCCGCGAAGGCCATCTGGGATCTGCAGGGCATCTACGCCAGCTCGCGCCACATCCCGGGCGTCAAGTTCGCCGGCATCCCCCACCCCGGCCTTATCGGGTGCGCGCCGTCGCAGCAGCTCCTCGACACCTGGAACAAGCGCGAGAAGGCCCTCGTCGACAAGGGCGGCGGACCCAAATGGAAGCCGGAGATCCCGCCGCTGGCGGCGCTGCCCAACCCGGAGAACGCCGTCCTCGGCAAGCTCAAGCCGGCCGACTTCGATCGCGTCGCCGCCGAGGGGGCCCGCACTGTGCCGCCCCGCGAGCACGGCGGAAACTGTGACATCAAGAACCTGTCCAAGGGCTCACGCATCTACTTTCCCGTCTACGTCCCGGGCGCCAAGCTCTCGATGGGCGACATCCACTTCTCGCAAGGCGACGGCGAGATCTCGTTCTGCGGCGCCATCGAGATGTCGGGCTACCTGGACCTGCACGTGGACGTCATCAAGGGCGGCATGGCCAAGTACGGTATGAAGAACCCGATCTTCAAGCCGGGCCCCGTCGAGCCGCACTACTCCGAGTTCCTGGTGTTCGAGGGCATCTCGGTCGACGAATTCACGGGCGAGCAGTACTACCTGGACGCGCACGTCTCGTACCGGAACGCCTGCCTGAACGCGATCGAGTACCTGAAGAAGTTCGGCTACACGGGCGAGCAGGCCTACCTGCTGCTTTCGTGCGCGCCGATCGAAGGGCGGCTGAGCGGCGTGGTGGATATCCCGAACGCGTGCTGCACGCTGGCGCTGCCGACGGCCATCTTCGACAAGAACATCACGCCGGTGTGAGCGCGAGCGGAGGCAGCGATCCCATGCCCATCTACGAGTACGAATGCGGCGCCTGCGGGCCGTTCGCCGAGGCGCGGCCCATGGCGGCCTCGGCGCTGCCGGCGCCCTGTCCTCGCTGTACCGCGCCGGCGCCACGCGTCCTCTCGCCGACGGCGAGCATCGGCGCCCGCCATCCCGGGGGCGGGGGGCGCGCCCGACGGCGGCGGGGCGGCGCGACGGAGCCGATTGTCGTCGCGGTGCCCGAGCGGCGTGAGCCCTCGCGCCGGCGCCGCGAGGTCGATCCGTTGAAGGTCGCGCGCCCTGGCCATGCGGCCGACCGTCCGTGGATGGTCGGTCACTGAAGCGCGAGCGCCCGCCCTCGGCCGGCGGCCGGTGTATGCTGCCGCGACCATGCCCCTCACGAAACGCGCCGGCGGTGTCCTGTCCTCCACCTCTTTCGTCGGCGTCGCGCTGCTGGCCTTGCTGGCGCCGGCCGCCGCGCGCGCCGCCGCGACCATCGTGGTCCAGCGCGGGAAGGAGGCGCCCTCGACCATCTACGCGGACAAGGATCGCCTGCGCATGGAGGCGCCCGAAGGGGTCTCTCCGCCCTCGATGAAGGGAAAGGGCCCAGGGGCGCCGGCCGAACGGGCCCCCAGCGTGGTCATCGTCGACGCCGTGGCTCGCAAGATGGTGATGGTGAACGATCGCGAAAAGACGTTCACGGAGGTCACCGAGGACGACATGAAGCGCATGAAGGCCCAGCTGCAGGCGGCGCGGGCCCAGATGGCCGAGCGCACCAAGAACATGACGCCCGAGCAGCGCGCCCAGATGGAGAGCATGATGGGCCCCGCGGCGAAGCAGATGCTGAGCGGCGACGCCAAGCCGCCGCAGTGGAAGTTCGAGCCCCTCGGGTCGAAGAAGACCGTCAACGGCTTCGCCTGTGAGATGTACCGGGTCCTGCTCGACGGCGTCGTTCACGAGGAGGATTGCATCTCGCCCTGGAGCGCGGGGCTCGTCGATCGCGCGGCGTTCTCGGGGCTGGAGAAGTTCGCCGAGAGCATGGAGCAAGGCATGGGTGCCATGCGCGGAGCCATGCCGCTCTTTCACCAGTTCCCGGGGCTGCCCATCACGCGGGTCGTGATCTCGCCGAGCGGCGAGCGGAGCGAGGAGCACCAGGTGAAGAGCATCAGCCGCGCGGCCGTCGCAGCCAGCATGTTCACGGTTCCGGCCGGCTACACGAAGCGCGAGCTGCCCCAGCTCGGAATGGGGATGGGCCACGGGGCCGAGATGGGCAAGAAGCCGGGTCCCCGGCCTGGCCCGCCCGGCGCCGGCGCGCCGCCGCCGTCCGGCCGGCCAGCGCCCTAGGCCCCGTCCCGGATCTCCGGGGCGAGTCGCCGCCAGCCGAGCATCGATGACGAGCCGCCACGTCCTCACCCGAGCAGCTCGCCGCGCTCGGGATCCGCGCCGGTGACGTCGTCATGCCCCACGCCAGCCTGCGCAAGGTGGGTCCGGTCGAGCGCGGCGCCGCCGGGCTCATCGCCGCCCAGCTCGCCGCCGTGGGCCTGACGGGCACCTTGCTCATGGTCCTCCTGGGTGCCGCGGAGGACGAGCCGTTCGACGCGCCCGCCTTCGTCGGGTTCGCCGTCGACTGGATGAATCGCCACCTCGGCGGCGGCCGGCCCGCCTCGCTGCGAGGCTGACGATTTCACGCCGCCCGGTTACGATGGGCAACATGCGCGACCTCGGTCCCTTGGTCCTTGCTCTGGCGCTCGCGATGACACCGGCGTGCAAGCGGGAGGCGACGCCGGCGGTCGAGCCAGCCCACGCGCCGCCGGCCGCCGCGCCCGCCCCTCCGCCCGTCCCGACGCCGCCGTCGTTCGAGCCCGCGCCGGGCGAAGTGGGCCCGCTCGGAGACGACTGCTACGGCACCAAGCTGGCGAAGCCGTGCCCACCCGATCCGCGCGACCCGTCCGGGCAAAAGCTGGCGGCCCACGGTGGGGAGTGCCACTTCCCCGTCTGCCGGCCTTGTGGGTCGGAGACCACGCTCGCGTTTCGGGACGAGCACGGAGCCCCCTCGGCTGGATACTGCATCTGCGTGCCCAGGTCGGACAGCTCCGGTCGGGGCTCGCTGTCCTGCTACAGCAAGGAGGCGTGGAAGAAGCGGAGCAGCCCATAGCGCCGGTGGCCGGATTCGCAGACCGGCGTGCCCGGGGCCGAGCTGGTCAGGCCAGCTCGGCCCCGGGCACGCCGCGGCGGGGCTCCGCCGCCAGTACGAGCTGTCGGGCCTTACCGAGCACGGCGAGGCCACTCTCGGTCGAGCCCGGCCAGGCCAGGACCACCGTGCCCCCGGCGGGGCACCACCGCAGCGTCGTGCTGAGCGTGCTGAGCGCCGCCTCCGGCGGAACGGACGCCAGCGCCAGACCGGCGGGCGCCTCCCGTTTCAAGACCACCGCCGCCATGTCGGCGCGCTTCTTCACGTAGCGAGCGGCCACCGCGAGCTCGGCGGGCGTCCACGAGGCCTCGGGCACCAGCAACACGCCCAGCCAGCCGCCCGCCCGGCGATCACCGGGCGCGAGCAGCAACGTCCCGATGTCGTCGCGCAGGAACGCCCAGGCAGGCATGAGCAGCGTCAGGACGTCGGCCGGCGAATGCCTTCGATCCGATACGGACGCCGACACGGACGCCGACACGGATGGCGACACCTCCCGTGAATCGATGACCATGACCGGTTCGTGGCCGGTCGTGACATTTCTCGCCGAAAAAAACACGGCGCGACGAGAAAATCCCCCGGCCCATCAAAGGCGCCGGCGCATCCGCGCGTTGGCCAGCTCGACGCCCCGAGAGACCACGAGCTGCCTCTCCTCGACGACGAACCCGTGCCGGGCGAAGAACCGTTCGGCGGTGAGGCTGACGTTGGAGAACAGCTCCGCGATCCCGCGCTCCCGCGCCTCGCGGAGGATCCGCGCCATCAGGGCGCTGCCGATCCCGCGTCGCCCGTGGGCGCCCGCCACGAAGAAGTGATCGATGTAGCCGGACGCCTGCAGGTCCGCATAGCCCACGGGGGTCCCGTCGATCTCCGCCACGAACGGCCGCAGGGCTCGCATGCGCTCGCCCCAGCGGACCTCGTCGAACGAGGTCGGGGCCCAGGCCTCGAGCTGCTCCGGCGTGTAGTCGGCCTTGGCGACCTCGTGCACCGCCGATCCCAACACCGCCGCCAGCGCCGCCTCGTCCCCCGCGCGAAACGCGCGAATGAGCAGGTCCGGCGGCTGCGAGCACGGGCCCTCAGTGCTGGCCATCCGCCTCTTCCATCTTGCGGACCACGATCGCGATCGTCGGCGCGTCGACGCCGGCCGCTTTCATCAGCGCGGTCGCCCGCCTCACGTCATCCGCGTCGATCGCCTCGAAGAACTCGTCGACCCTGTCCATGGCCGCCAGCCGTTCCAGCACCAGGGTCCCTTCGAAGTCGGCGTCGTCCATCGCTGTCCGCTACTATTGTGTCATCCCGGAGCGCCGCGCGTCACCATGTTCACCGATCCCACCTGGTTCACCGTCTCGCTGATCGTCTCGGCGATTGGCTTCGTTCTCGCCAACTACGGCCGGAAGATGCGGCGGTGGCCGCAGGGCATCGCCGGTGCCGCGCTGATGATCTATTCGTACTTCGTTCCGTCTCCCCTGCTGATGGCGGGCATCGGCGTCGGGATCTTGCTCGTGCTGCTGATCGTCCTGCGCCTCGGTTGGTAGCGATCCGCGGCGGCGCTTGCGCGCAGGCATTGTAAGGCGCGCGAGGCGGCCCGCGACAGAGACGCGTGCTACGCCCTTCCACCTGCACACAGAGGGAGGGCCCATCATGAATGTTGGAGACAGTCGTTCGAGTTCGATCATCTCGTACCGGACCGTGCTCGCGCTGGCCATGGCCGCGGGATTCGGCTGTGAACCGGAGGCGGCGCGGACCGACACCCCCGAGCCCCTGTCGGAGGTCCGCGCCGCCGTCACGGCGAGCGGCACGACGGCCACCGTGTCGATCTACACCCAGTGGAGCGACGGCTACTGCGCCAACATCGTCGTCAAGAACAACGGGACCACGACGACGTCGTCCTGGACGGTGCGCCTGAACGTCGGCGTCATGACGACGTCGACCGTCTGGAACGCCACCGGCGCGAAGAGCGGCACGACCCTGACCCTCACGAATACCAGCCACAACGGGGCGATCCCGCCCCAGGGCACCACGACGGCCGGTTACTGCGCTCAGGGTGCCTCGCCCATCGTGATCCCCACGGTCATCACCGATGGAGGCGGCGCGCTGATCTGGCCGAACGCCACCAGCTCGGCCAACTCCGATCCGTGGCTCGCGCAGCACCACGACGAGATCACGGAGATGCATCCGAAGGCGTTGATCATCAACTTCGTCAATGGGTCGACCGCGGCCGCCGTGAAAGATCGCTGGGATCTGATGGCCAGGGCCATGGCCGAGGGGAGCCGCTACCACGGCTACAGCGATCCTGCGGCCAAGCCGTTCGTGATCCACGAGCTCCTCAAGCAGGTCAACCTGGTCGACAGCCCCATCCCCGCGGGCTGGACCAAGCCCAACAGCACGAAGACGCCCCGCGTGACGACCAGCGAAGGCGTCAGGTTGGACTACGCGCAGCTTTACACGCAGGCGTTCGCGGACCTCTACGCCATCCCCGATCCCCAGAACCCCGGGCACAACCTCACCCTGTGCGAGCTCTTGCAGAAGGGGATCATGAACGAGCTGTTCATCGCCATCGACAACAGCGAGAACGACGGCTTCACCCCGGAGGTCATCGAGTACAAGCAGATGTACGACAGCAACGACCGGGCGCTGCCCGGACAGTTCGATCCGTACGCGGGCAACGGCTGGTTCCAGCCGGTGGCCGACCTCCCCGAGGCCCGGGCCTGCGGCCGCTCGCTCCGCGTCGACTTCCTGGAGATGAACAACGGGCTCGACGGGGCGCTGCACGTCCTCGGCCACAACTACGAGCACCTGGGCCGGGCCGTCCCCAACGTGGACCGCTTCTACGCGGCCCTCTACAACCGGGACTTCCGAACCAGGTTCAACACGTTCTTCGATAGCTGGTACGACGTCGCGATCGCCGGGTCCCAGACGAATTTCCTGTCGTATCCCACGAACCAGTCGGTCGCGTGGACGTGCCCTCCGGATCTCGCCTGCGCGGGCCAGCAGGGGGTGATCGCGCCGTTCACGCAGGGCTGCGGAAACACCCACTACCCGCCGAACGCCAGGAACTCGTACGATTACCAGAACACCGTCACCGTGCTCACGCGGTGCGAGCACTACGGCCTGCACGACGGCCCGAACGGGACGGACCTCCTCTCGCCGTACAATGTCCAGACTCTGGCCAACTTGACCCAGCAATACGGGAACGGCCCCAACGGCGGAGCCTGGCAGCTGTACCTGTTCCAGAGCACCCCGGGCTACGGAAGCCGCGCCACGACCGACGACGGCGTCCACATCAAGAACTTCTGGCCCTACCTGTACTACTGACGCGCCCGACGACGCTCGCGGGCGGGCGAAGGCCCTCCCGCGGGCGTCGCCTACCGACGCTTCGATCCCTTGCGCGGAGCCGCCTTGCTCTTCTTCCCGGAGGCCTTGCTCTTGCGTGGCGGCGCCTTCTTCGAAGCTCCGGCGCGCTTGCGAGCCTTGCTGGCACCGTTGGCTTTGCCGGCGGTCTTGCGGCCCGGCGCGCGGCGCACGGCGGTCGGGGCCGGCGCCTGCGCGACCGCCGGGCGGGCGTGGCGCGGTTGATAGACGCCGAGCTTGCCGCCTCCGGGCAGCGTGACCTCGGTGAGGATGCCCCACCCGCGATCCACCGGGGCGGTGCACGCGATCGCGCGCGCCTCCATCGCGGCCACGAAGGCCCCGACCTCGTCGCACATCAGGTAGACCTCCTGGGCGCCGCCGTCTTCGCCAGGATGAATGGCGACCTCGGCCGGCGGCAGGCCAAAGATCAGCCAGCCGTCTCCGACGTCCACGTGTCCGAGCCCGATGACGTCGCGCAGGAAGGCCCGGTCGGCGTCGGCGTCGGCGCTGTACAAGATCACGTGCGCTCCGTTGATCATCGCGAATCCTCCTGGTGGGCGTTTGAGAGGCGCGCGCCCATGCTAACAGCAACGCGGCCCAGGGAGGATCTCGGTGGCCCTACGGCCACTGCAGGAAACGCTGGCGCTGTATGTTTCGGGGCGCCGTCTCGCCGGGGGGCGGGGTGTCCTGGGTCAGCGAGAAGGCCTCGAAGCGGACGATGGCGTCGCCGGCACGCCCGGTCCGTTCGGGGTAGCGCAGGATCCAGTCCGTCAGCGCCTGGTGATAGATGCCGGCGTTCGGGATCTGGTTGGTGTAGTCGCACCAGAACGAGTCGTGCCCCAGCCTCACCGGCACGGCGTCAACCGGAAGCGTCGCGACGCGGCTGCCAAATTCGTTGTAGGGATCGACGTGCCGCCCGTCCTCGGTGACGGCGTCGACGTAGACCATCTGATCGGAGGTGGGCGCGTCGGGCGCGAACAGCGACCACCCTTCGAACAGGTGCGGGTACATGATGGCGGCCACCATCCAGCCGGGGCGGTGCTCGAAGCGAAGCCACTCGGGCACGGCCCGGTTCGCGTTCGTGACCTCGGCGGTCATGATGATGAACAGCAGCGCCACCAGCGGATCGCCCAGGCTCCGGAGACGCGCGCCGGCCCAGGTCCGAAAGGGCGCCCGCTCGGCCGGTGGCGCGGACCGGCGTCGGGCCCCGGGCAGCCCGCAGGCGCTCAGCCCGAACCACACCGAGATCCGGGTGCGACGGCGCGCGAACCAGTCGTAGGCCAGCCCCGCCAGCCCTCGCACGCCGGGCAAACGCAGCGGCCAGGCCCACAGCCGTCCCAGCGGCAGCGCCATCAGGACCTCGGCGCAGGCGTCGCTCCGCGTCCAGTGGCCTCGGGCGCCGCTCGACACCCCCGCGCCTTCGGCGGCGGCCACCACGACCAACGTTTGATCGAACAGGGTGGGATCCACGCCCGCGGGCCAGACCGCCGGATCGTGGTTCGAGACCCAGCGCAGGCGCCGGTGCACGTCCAACCTCGCCAGCACCCGCACGAGCGCGTAGCAGACCCCGCAGCTCCCGTCGTAAAACACGGTGCGGGTGCGCCCGCGCGTCGGGACGAGCCGCCCGAACCGCCGCCACTCGGCCGCCCCGATCAGGAACGGGTCGAAGGCCACCATCGCCGCCGAGAAGATCCCCAGATTCAGCAGCGACAGGATGCTGAGGTGCAACCCCGCCAGCAGCACGGCCGCCAGCGGGCGCGTCCAGCGCCACACGAACGGCGCCAGGACCAGCACCGGCGCGGTCGCCTCGATCACCAGCGTGGTGGCCGTGAGGACCTTGGTCGCCGAGAACGGCAGGCGCTCGCGCAGCCAGACGGCCAAGGTGGTGGCGATCCGTTCCTGGTGCAGCACGTAGTAGATGGCGGTCCCTTCGCGCCAGGTCGGGCCCGACTTGTGAACGAAGTTGAACCCGTAGATCACCGCGATCTGCAGCAGGAGACCCAGCACCGCCAGGGCCTCCACGGGCTGTACGTCGCCAGGAGGCAGCCCCGCCGCCAGCTCGTCTGGTGTCTCGCCGGGGCGGGCCCGCAGGCTGGCGCGGACCGCGTCGACGGAGAAGCGGCGCCCGAGCGGCAGGAACATCGTCCACAGCATCAACGTCCCGATCGCGACCCCGCCCCAGTTTTCGGCCATCAGCATCCGGTTGTGCAGGCTGGTCGTCATCACGAACGAGAGCACGTGGAAGAGCCGCGTGCGGTACCCGATCAGGAAGCAAAAGAAGCACGCGAAGGAGACGACGAACCAGAGCGCCGACTCCTCGGGCATCGAAGCCATGAAGAACACCGAGAAGATGCGCGGAAATGGCGGCCGCCACAGCATCGTGTGGTTCGGGAGCAGACCGGCGTTGCCATAGAACGTCTCGAGCCAGGGGACGCGCCGGGCCAGGTCCGCCAGCAGCACCAACCCGAGGCCGATGCGGCCCAGCCCCAGCGTGCGTGGATCGATGCGGAGGTAGGTGACGCGGAAGAGCTCAACGACGGCCGACAGCTTGACGAGGTCGCGCCACCTCGGCCCTGCGCGCGCGGTCGGCGTGACTGCGACCGCGGTCACACGAGGGGACGACGGAATCGGGATCGGGATGTCGTGGCGAGGCATGGCGGGCCCTGCAGATCGGCGTGTTCCGGCTCGATCCCGAGACCAGAGCAAGAGCCGCACCGAATCGACCTCGCGTCCCAAAGTGCCGGGAACCGATGCGTGCG
>Ga0068853_100003437_pt1 | contig 12114 bp, 7 predicted proteins | sample KBSCornC32_FD_65655 | JGI IMG/M metagenome (GOLD analysis project Ga0068853, IMG submission 65655) | Corn rhizosphere microbial communities from Kellogg Biological Station, Michigan, USA - KBS Corn C3-2 | ecosystem: Host-associated > Plants > Roots > Rhizosphere > Soil ... | reverse complement strand
GAGGCCGAGCAGGCGAGCAAGGCGAAGAGTGTGTTCCTTGCGACCATGAGCCATGAGATAAGGACTCCCATGAATGGCGTTATCGGCATGGCTTCCCTGCTGGCCCAGACGCCTCTGACTTCGCAGCAGAAGGAATACAACGCTACCATCATCAATTGCGGCGAAAGTCTGCTCAACGTGATCAATGATATTCTGGACTATTCCAAGATCGACAGCGGGAAGATGGAGATCGAGCAGCGCAATTTCGACCTGCGTCAGTGTATCGAGGAAGTACTGGGGCTTTTTTATGAGCGTGCGATCAAATCCGGTTTGAGACTGGGCTATCATATCGATCTGAAAGTCCCGATCTATGTTGTCGGGGATGCGTTGCGTCTGAGGCAGATATTGATGAACCTGGTGAGCAATGCCGTGAAATTCACCCATGAAGGGGAGGTGACTGTCGTGGTGCGTGTGCTGAAGGCCGATACCCTGGGAGGTCTCGAGCTGGGCTTTGAGGTGCGGGATACCGGTATCGGGATACCGGAGGAGAAGATCGGGACTTTATTCAAACCGTTCTCGCAGGTAGACTCGTCGACTACGCGTAAGTATGGCGGCACCGGGCTCGGATTGGCGATCAGTGAGAAGCTGGTGGCGCTGATGGGAGGAAGGATCAGCGTGCGGAGCAGGGTCGGAGAGGGGACGCAGTTTGCTTTTACCATGCAGGCTCGGGTAGGCGAGAAGCCGATGGATGCGGCGAAGGAAGAGACCGTGGCGCGGGAGGTGATGAAGACGGCTTTTGCGGAGGAGTTCCCCCTGCGGATACTTATAGCGGAAGACAACCTGATCAATCAGGAGCTGATGAAACAGATACTGGGTAATCTAGGATATGAGCCGGATACAGCGGAGAATGGGGTGTTGGCGGTGGAGGCGGCTTCGCGGCATGCCTATGACCTTATCCTGATGGATGTGCAGATGCCGGAGATGGATGGGTTGGATGCGACGAGGAAGATAAGGAGGGAGTTGGAGAGACAGCCGGTGATCGTGGCGTTGACGGCTAATGCCATGCAGGGAGACCGGGAGGAGTGTTTGCAGTCGGGTATGGATGATTATATCAGTAAGCCGGTGAGGTTGGGGGAATTGATGCAGATGCTGGAGAAGTGGGCGAAGCAGAAGGCTTAGATATTTCGATGCATGGAGGATTCGCGGATGATGAGTTCGCTCCGGATGATGATAGAGTCGGTCGTGTGGGCGGTGGGGGAGCCGCCGAGCTGATCGAGGAGGCTGCGGGCGACCTGTTCGCCCATCTCTTCGCCGGGATAGTTGATCGTGGATAATTTGGGCTGGGTGATCCTGGAGATAGCGTCGTTATTAAATCCTACGATAGCGATGTCTTCGGGTATCCGTAACCCGCCTTCCTTCAGTGTCTGAAGAAACACAGCAGCGCAGAAGTCATTGGTTATAAAAACGCCGTCGGGGCGTGTCTTCGCGCTCATGCCGATGATCTGGCGGGCGGTGCGAACGGCGGAAATTTCGCTGAGGTCGTTGATGATGAGCTGGGAAGGATCGTATTGGAGGCCGTAGTCGGTGAGGGCTTGTTTGTAGCCTTTGAGGCGTCCGGCGTAGACGTTGCGATGGAGGTCGGCGGTGATGTGGGCGATGCGGCGGCAGCCCTGGGCGGCGAGGTGGGCGGTAGCTTCATAGCCGGCTTTGACGTTGTCGATGACCACGCGTGTTCCGTATGGCAGGTCCTCCACGCGGTCGAAGAAGACCACTGGGATGCCTTTCCGGACGAAGGGTTCGAAGTGGTCGAGGTCGGCGGTATCGAAGGCGAGGGAGGCGATGAGGCCATCCACGCGTTTGTGAAAGAGGTTGTGGACGTTGGCCACTTCCTTGGTATAGGTTTCGGAGGAGTGGCCGATGATGAGGTCATAGCCGGCTTCGGTGGTGACTTTTTCGATGCCTGCGAGTACGGAGCTGATGAACTGGCTTTTGAGCTCGTGTACGATAATGCCGATGGTATGGGTCTTTTGCATCCGGAGGTTGCTCGCGAAGGAATTGGAGCGGTAGCCCATCTCTTTGGCGGCGTCCATGATGCGTTTGCGGGTCTTGATATTAATGGCGGGATGGTCTTTGAGACCGCGGCTGACGGTAGCCGGGGAGAGACTGAGCACTTTGGCGATGTCGTAGATCGTGATCTCTTTTTTTCCTGTCATTGTGATGGCAAGTTATCTAATTGGGGGTAAAATTGACAAAATAAATAAACTTTACTGCAATCGGTTGCATTTCGGGTAATGTTTGCTATATTTACCGCTCCGCGGGGAAGGAGAGAGATGCCGGAGGGGAAGCGGCCGCGGTGAAATTGCTTATGAAAAATTGTTTGCTGCATGTTGTTATTAGGTATTGATCTGGGGACTTCTTCGATAAAGGTGGCGGTGACCGATGCGGAAAGTCATAAGGTGCTGGCTACGGCGCAGTATCCGGACAATGAGGCGGTCATTATAGCCCGGCAGCCCGGCTGGGCGGAACAGTCTCCCGAAACCTGGTGGGAGTATGTACAACAAGCTATAAAGCGGGCGCATGCCAGCGGTGCCTATGATCCTTTGGAGATCGGGGCTATTGGGATTGCGTACCAGATGCACGGATTGGTGCTGGTGGACAGGGAGCAGCGGGTTTTGCGGGACAGCATCATCTGGTGTGACAGCAGAGCTGTGCCTTATGGGGACATGGCTTTTAACACTATTGGTGAGGCGCGCAGTCTTGACCGGCTGCTGAACTCTCCTGGGAATTTTACTGCTGCGAAGCTGGCCTGGGTGAAGGAGCATGAGCCGGACGTGTACGCGAAGACCGACAAGGTGTTGTTGCCGGGGGATTTTATTTCCCTGCGGCTGACGGGGGAGGCGACGACGCATATCTCTGCCTTGTCGGAGGGAATATTCTGGGATTTTAAGGCTGATAAATTGTCTTCGGACGTGTTTGGTGTGTTTGGTTTTGACGAGCGGATGATCCCTGAGGTGAGGCCCCTGTTCTCATCGCATGGCGAGGTGAAGGCCGGCGTGGCGGCTGCGCTGGGGCTGAGGGCCGGTATCCCGGTGACGTACAAGGCGGGGGACCAGCCTAACAATGCTTTGTCGCTGAACGTGCTGGAGCCGGGAGAAGTGGCGGCGACGGCCGGGACCTCCGGTGTCATATACGGTGTCAGCGACAGGCTGACCTATGATCCGGGTTCGAGGGTAAATTCCTTTGCGCATGTCAACTACCGGCCCGATGCCAAACGGGTAGGGGTGTTGTTGTGTATCAATGGTACGGGGATACTGAACAGGTGGATCAGGGACCTGACCGGGGGACGCGAGTATGCGCGGCTGAATGAAGAGGCCTCGGCTATCCGGCCGGGGAGCGATGGATTGAGCGTGTTACCGTTCGGGAATGGCGCGGAGCGGATCTTTTACAATAAAATTATCGGAGCGCAGGTGCTGGATGCCGATCTGAATGTCCATGGAGCGGCGCATCTGTACCGGGCCGGGCAGGAGGGGATCGCATTTTCCTTCCGGTACGGGCTGGACATCATGCGGGAGAACGGGATGAATCCTTCGATCATCCGGGCGGGGAAAGCGAATATGTTCCTGAGCCCTGTGTTTACGGAGGCGTTCGTAAACGCGACTGGCGTGCCCGTTGAATTGTATAACAGCGACGGCAGCGTGGGCGCTTCGCTTGGGGCAGGTATAGGTGTGGGTGTATTTAAGAATGCGAAGGAAGCGTTTGCGGGATTGAAACCGTTGTCGCTGGTGGAGCCCCGCCTTGTATCGGAGTATGAGGGACTTTATAGAAAGTGGAAATCCAAATTGGATCTATTTTTAAAATAATATAAATATATAGCTATGCCAGTTATCAGCGGAGAGAAGGAGTTCTTTAAGGGTATCGGACAGATAAAGTATGAAGGCCCGGGGTCTGACAATCCTCTTGCCTATCGTTGGTATGACGAGAAAAAGGTCGTGGCCGGGAAGACGATGAAGGATCACATGCGGTTTGCGGTCGCCTATTGGCATTCTTTTGTCGGCAATGGGGCCGATCCGTTCGGAGAGCCTACTCATGTATATCCCTGGAATGAAAAATCCGATCCGGTAGCCAGGGCTAAGGATAAGATGGATGCGGCCTTTGAATTTATCACCAAGCTGGGTCTGCCTTACTATTGTTTTCATGACGTAGACGTCGTCGACTATACGAATGACGTGGCTGATAACGAAAAGCGGCTGCAGGCGCTGGTGAACTATGCGAAGGAGAAGCAGGCCGCCAGCGGGGTTAAGCTATTGTGGGGAACGGCCAATCTGTTCTCCAACAGGAGGTATATGAACGGCGCCGCCACCAACCCGGATTTTCATGTGCTGGCGCATGCCGGTGCGCAGGTGAAGGCCGCGCTGGATGCGACGATAGCACTGGGAGGAGAGAATTATGTGTTCTGGGGCGGGAGGGAAGGTTATATGAGCCTGCTCAATACGAATATGAAACGGGAGCAGGAGAATCTTGCCCGGTTCCTCCATACAGCTAAGGACTATGCGCGCAAGCAGGGCTTTAAGGGAACGTTCTTTATCGAGCCCAAGCCGTGCGAGCCGACCAAGCACCAGTACGACTACGACGCGGCTACGGTCATCGGGTTCCTGAGGCAGTACGACCTGCTGGGCGATTTCAAGCTGAACCTGGAGGTCAACCATGCGACGCTGGCGGGGCATACTTTTACGCATGAGCTGCAGGTAGCGGTGGATGCGGGACTGCTGGGGTCGATGGATGCGAATCGCGGGGACTATCAGAATGGCTGGGATACCGACCAGTTTCCGACCAATATCAACGAACTGGTGGAAACGATGCTGATCATTCTTGAAGGGGGTGGTTTTCAGGGAGGCGGTATCAACTTCGACGCCAAGCGCCGGAGGAATTCCACGGACGACGCTGATCTGTTCTATGCGCATATCGGGGGGGTGGATACTTTTGCCCGGGCGCTGGTGATAGCGGATGCGGTCCTTACGAAATCGGACTACCGGAAGGTGCGTGCAGACAGGTATGCGTCCTTTGACGGTGGGAAGGGGGCGGCTTTCGGGAAGGGACAGGTAAGTCTGGAAGAGCTGAGGGATTTCGCGATCTCTAACGGCGAGCCGAAGGTGATCAGCGGAAGGCAGGAGTACCTTGAGAATATTATAAACCGGTTTATATAATAATTTAGTAAATATATGAAGTAGCTGGCTACGGTCAGCTATTTTGCATTATTTTTAGGACTTCACTCAACCACATCACTGCCATATGCAAATGTTACATTCGCTGGACAAGGTCGTTTTCTTCATTTATTTCATAATCGTCGCAGTTTACGGGTTTTGGATCTATAGGCGGAAAAAGGCTGCGCAAACCAGTTCCAAGGATTATTTCCTGGCGGAGGGTGCGCTCACCTGGTGGGCCATTGGTGCGTCGCTGATCGCCTCCAATATCTCTGCGGAGCAGATGATCGGTATGAGTGGATCGGGTTTTTTACTTGGTCTGGCCATTTCTACCTATGAGTGGATGGCTGCTGCGACGCTGGTCATCGTGGCGATCTTTTTTATCCCCGTCTATCTGAAGAACAAGATCTATACGATGCCGCAGTTCCTGAGCCAGCGATATAACGACAAGGTCGCGATGATCATGGCGATATTCTGGCTGGCCCTGTATATCGTGGTGAACCTCATGTCGATCCTTTATCTTGGGGCACTGGCGGTGAGTGGCATTTCGGGTCTCAATATCAATCTCTGTATCTTTTTGCTGGCCGGTTTTTCCATTATAATAACGCTGGGTGGTATGAAGGTCATCGGGTATACGGACGTCATCCAGGTCTTTTTTCTGATACTCGGCGGCCTGGTGGCTACCTATATCGCGTTGAACCTGGTAGCCGAGAAATCCGGTCAGTCGGGGCTGCTTGCGGGCTTTAAGATATTGACGAAGGATGCTCCGGATCATTTCCATATGATCTTCAAGAAGGATTCGCCCAACTATGTGAGTCTTCCGGGGCTAACTGTGCTGATCGGGGGGATGTGGATCGTGAACCTGAACTATTGGGGTTGTAATCAGTATATCACGCAGCGGGCGTTGGGGGCTGATCTGAAGACGGCGCGCAGCGGTATTTTGTATGCGGCTTTTCTGAAGCTGCTGATGCCTGTGATCGTCGTGTTGCCTGGGATCGGCGCCTATGTATTGTATCAGAAGGGGATGTTCCATACCGAGATGCTGAGCTCGTCAGGAGTTGTGGACGTAAATAAGGCGTACCCCAATCTGATGACGCTGCTGCCCGATGGCTTCAAAGGGCTTGCGTTTGCGGCGCTTACTGCTGCGATCGTGGCATCTCTGGCGGGTAAGGCCAACAGTATCGCTACTATTTTTACGCTGGATATCTATAAGAAGGCCATCAACCGGAATGCCGACGAAAAGCATCTGGTGACGACGGGTAAGATCTCGGTCATTGTCAGCATGCTGCTGGCTATTCTGATGTCGCTGGTCATCGGTGAGAAGCTGATGGGCGAAGGGAAGCAGGGCTTCAATTATATCCAGGAGTATACGGGTTTTGTGTCTCCGGGTATCTTCGCGATGTTCATACTTGGGTTCTTCTGGAAGCGGACGACCTCGAATGCGGCCTTGTTTGCTACTATCGGGGGATTCATTATGTCCTGCGTCCTGAAATTCCTTCCGTCATGGGGATTTGACCTCAGCTGGCTGACGCCTTACGGGTTCTATCAGCCGAATTTTGCGAATGGCGGGAAGTACGAGATACCCTTCCTTGACCGGATGGGATTTGTCTTCCTGTTCTGTATCGCGGGGATGGCGGTCATCAATTTTGTGGAGAACAGGAAGGGTATTCAGAACAAGGGCATGGTGGTGGACTCGAGCATGTTCCGGGTGTCAAAGGGTTTTGCGGTAGGCGCACTGATCATTTGCGTGCTGCTGATCACGTTGTATACTGCATACTGGTAGTCGCAGTTGCGAGATCATATTGAAGACCGTCTCAGGAAATGGGGCGGTCTTTTTGTTTTAGTTGTTCCAGTCTTCCTTTCAGGCCGGCTTCTACGTCTATTCCTTCGACGAGGGTTGCGTGTATCCAGGTCATGAAGTCGGCGGGATGGGGTTGGCTCTTTCCGGTGCGGGCGTTGATCCGTGTAAATTTTGTCCAGAGGATGGCTTTTGGCTGGCTTGCCTCGTCCATCATGAGCATTTCGACGACCAGCCAGGTGTCGCCCCAGGCGATGAGCGACGACTGTATGCCGACGCGGTCGTTATAGAATGCGGGGCGGAGATAGCGGATCTCGTGCTGGTTGACGACGAACATGTCCCCGCGTTGCGCCCATTCCCTGAGGTCGATGTCATAGTGTGTTTTCAGGTGGTCTTCCCGGGCGTTGAGGAAGTAGTCGATGTATTTACTGTTGTTGAGGTGGCCGAGCGGGTCGCAGTCGTTGAACCGGACTGTATAAAACGAGACGGGTGTTTTTTCCATGTTTGTGGAATTTGGATGGACAAATTTGGGTCAAAAAATTTGGGTCAAAAATAATTTTTTGTCCCAAACAAAAATGTCTGCACACTTGGTGCGCGGACCGGACTTTGTCCGGTAAGGCAAGGGTCCTTGCGGGGCTGGTAGAAATAGAATAGGCAGCCGGTTAGGGCTACCTATTCCTTTGTGTGACCTTGTGTGACTACCAAATGTTGACACGAAGACTGTCGGCGCGATACATCTTGTCGCCGTATTTGACATTAAAAGCCTGATAAAATTCCGGTATATTGACTACGGGGCCATTGACGCGTTGTTTCGCGGGTGCGTGCACGTCCGTCATCAACTGGGAGGCCAGGGCTTCCTTTCTTTCCTGATACATCCAGCTGTATGCATAGCCGAGGAAATAGCGCTGGAGGGGAGTCAGCCCGCCGAGCTTTTCATTGTTCTTATAAGCTGTGGTCTTTTTGAAGGCGTCCAGTCCGAGGAGCAGGCCGCCGAGGTCGGCGATATTCTCGCCCTGGGTAGCGTCGCCGTTGACGTGGAGCGTATCTACGGGGTTGAATTCGGAAAATTCCTTTATGATAAGGGAGGCGCGCCGGCGGAATTGTTTTTCGTCTTCGGGCTGCCACCAGTCTTTGAGGTCGCCGTGTTCGTCGAACTGGCGGCCCTCGTCGTCGAAGCCGTGGGTGATCTCGTGGCCGATGGTCGAGGCGGCGGCATATCCATAGACGAATGCGTCGTCGAGTTCGCTGTCTCTTTTGCCAGGAACTGCGAAGATGCCGGCTGGGAGCACTATTTCGTTGTTGCTGGGGTTATAGTAGGCGTTATACGTCTGTGGGGTCATGTCCCATTCCGTGCGGTCGACGGGTTTACCAAGGCGGCTGAACTCATAGTTATGCCACCAGGCGGCTGCGCGCTGCATGTTGAGGACGAAGGGACCGCGGTCGATGTGGAGCGCGCCGAAGTCTTTCCATTTGTCGGGGTAGCCTACTTTTTTGGTGATGTGGGCGAGCTTGCTGAGCGCTTGTTTTTTGGTTTGTGCGCTCATCCAGGTGAGTCGTTGTATCCTTTCCCTGTAGGCGTCGCGGATGGCTTCGACGAGGTTGGTATAGCGTTGTTTGGCTTCGGGCGGGAAGTATTCTTTTACGAAGAGCTGACCGAGGGCTTCTCCCATGGCGCGTTCTTCCGCGTCAAGAACCCGTTTCCACCGCGGGCGGGGGATGGCGGCGCCGGTTAGGGTCCGGCGGTAGTTGAAATAATTATTAAATGTGTTTTTGTCGAGGTAGGGTGCTGCGGAAAGGATAAGATGGACCTGAAGGTAGTTCTTCCAGTCGCTGAGGCCGGTTTGGGTCAGCTGGGTGTTGAGGGCGGTGTAGAATTCGGGCTGGCCGACGATGATGGAGTCTACCTTTTTAAGGCCGGCGTTCCGGAACCAGTCGGTCCAGGAGATGGCGGGGGTGAGTTGCTGGAGTTTGGTCCAGCTGTATTTATTATAGTTCTTTACCGGATCGCGCAGTGCGGCGAGTTTGCGGGAGGATTTGGCGAGGCGGGTTTCGAGATTGAACACTGCCGTTGTGGTTAGGCCCGTGGCGGCGGCGGTGTTTGTGGTTGTTCCCGTATGGTAGAGGCTGTCCAGCTGATGGAGGGTGACGGCGATATACTTTTTATACGCATCGCGGACGCGGACGGATTTGGGATCGGTATTGAAGTAGTATTCCCGGTTAGGGAGGCCGAGGCCGCCCTGTCCGAGCTGAAAGGCCATTAGATCGCTGTTTTTGGCGTCCTGTCCTACGCCGTCGTCGAAGAGGACGCCGATGTTCCTGTTATGAAGTTTTGCGGCAATGCGCAGAAGGTCTTTTGTCGTATGGATGGCGCGGATCGAGTCGAGGTCCTGTCTCAGCGGGTTGAGTCCCTGCTGGTCTGCGCCGATGGAGTCCATGCCGGAATACCAGAGGGCGCCGATCTGCTGGGAGACGATGGTCTCGGCGGGGTGCGCAGTGGCGCGTTCGCTGATGGTGCGGAGGCGTTGGTAGATGTCTTCCCGTACCAGTTGGCCGATGCCCCAGCTGCTTTCTTCGGGAGGGATCGAGGTTTTTTTGATCCATCCGCCGTTGGCGTAGGAGAAGAAGTCGGTCGCGGGACTGACGGTTGTGTCGAGGTTTTGGACCAGCGGGTCGGGGGTGGAGGATTGACCGCGGGGGCCGGACCGGTAAGCGACTGTTGCCAGGATAAATAGAGGTAAAATGAACAAGGTTTTCCTGCTAATCATGCACTAGTATAGTACAAATATCAACGGAAACGTTGCTTTTTAGCTAAAATATTGACTAGCGGGACTTTAACAAGATGAGTGGAGGGGCGTGGTAAGGGTGGTTGGGTAAAATATATGGCTTACCTGCAGCAGTCTTTTTTACGGATAAAGATCGCTTTGAAGAGACGGACGAAAATATTTCCTATGGTTTTTGCGACAGTCATCTTGTATTTGTGGTGATATAGTCGATCACCGACCCGACGGTGGTGAGTTTTTCCGCCTCTTCGTCGCTGATCTTTATATTAAAAGCTTTTTCCATTTCCATGAATGCTTCGAGGACGTCGAGGGAGTCGAGGCCCAGGTCGGTGGAGAATGATGCTGTGTCTACCATAGCTGATTCCTCTACGCCGAGCTTTTCGTGAATGATCGTTCTCACCCTTGCCGAAATGTCGAATTTTCTGGTTGTAAGCGTGCTCATAATCAAAATTTTAAAGGGGTTTGGCGGGGCTGGCAGGCAGTCGTAAGTCAGTAGTGGAGTACACAAAGATAGTGCGAAGAAATGATTCTTTATCGGTATTTTGCGCCCCCTTAACATATGAATAATACGCCTAAGAAAACGATCATTGTCACTTCGTCTTCTGCTGCTCCTGCGGGGGCAGGAGCGAGAAAGAAGGAGATGCCGGTTAAGATCGGACTGCTGTTGAATTTTGGTCAGGAGAAGAGGGGAGGACTGTCCGTCGAGTTGTTGCTGGTGATGGAGAAGAAGGAGGGCAGGAGTTATCAGCGTATACCGCTGACCGGTGCTTTATACAAGACTTATCTGCCGAGTCTGTCCCCGGCGGTTGCTGCGGTGATCCGAAAGCTGGCGGATGAGGCGCTGCTCGAGTGTTTGGTGAAGGGTGGATTTGCCTGGCTGAGGGATGCGGACAAGCCCTGGGACAGTCTGGATGAGCGGCACTATACTATTTTGCGGCGGTGGATGGGAGATGCCCTTCAGGAGTTGAAACCACTGACGCCCGCGATACCGCTGTTATATTATTTGCCGGCCGGGCAGCCTTTTATGAGCGCGAATATCAGGCCGGCGTCGATCAGCACTGCGACCCCTGCGCTGCGCTGGGTGCTGGAAAGAAAAGGAGGTTATCTTGCATTGCGTTGTTTTGTCGGGATCAATAATGGTGTTTTCCCGTTGGAAGAGTTTCAGCGGGCGCCTTATTTTTTGAAAAGTGGGAATGAATATTTTTTGCTGAAGAAGGAAGACAGCGCCGTGCTCGATGAGCTGGCCTCCGGGGCAATGGAGGTTCGCGAGGAAGGGCTGCCGCGCTACCTGACGGAAGTGGTCAGGCCCCTGGCGGAGCGATATCCTGTGGATATGGATGCGGTGATCCGGAAGGAGACCGTCGATGTTGCGCCTTCCGGAAGGGTATATGTAAGCGAACTGAATGAGAATTTCCTTTTGATCAAGCCCAAGTGGCTGTATGCGGAGCACGAGCTGGAAGAAACTGAAGAGGCGGAGACGCGCATAGAGGAGGACGAAAGGATCACCATCATACCGCGTAAGAAGGAAGTCGAGCAGCAGCTGATGGGCGTGCTGAGGGCCTTGCATATGAAGTTCGAGGGACAGACCAACGGTTATTTTTATTTGAATTTCAAAGAGGCGCTGGAGAAAAGCTGGTTCCTGCGGTTCTATCAGCAGATGCAGCAGATGGATATCCCGGTATTGGGAATGAACAAGCTGCGGAAGTTCAAATACAACACGAGTGTCCCGCAGTTCGAGATCATTACGGGTCGCAGTATCGACTGGTTCGATCTTACGATCCGGGTAAGCTACGGCGATCTGGTGGTTCCGCTGAACGAACTGCGGAAGGCCATTCTGGGCCGGCAGGATTATATCCTGTTGTCGGACGGAAGTCTGGGGATACTACCAAAAGAGTGGCTGGAAAAGTATTCCCTGTTGTTGCGGATGGGGCATATGCGGGAAGGGGGTATGCGTCTGCCGGCGGTACACTGGGCGATATTGCAGGAGTCGGGTGGGGCGGATGAAGAGCTGCAGCGGGAGCTATCCGAGAAGAAGCGGCGGTTGCTCGAGGTGGACCGGGATCGTCGCTGGCCGGTGCCTGCGGATGTGAATGCTCAGCTGAGGGATTATCAGGTGGGTGGCTTTCAGTGGATGTGTCTTCTTGATGATATGGGTTGGGGAGGTTGTCTTGCCGACGACATGGGGCTGGGAAAGACCCTTCAAACTTTAAGTTTCCTGCAGCATCTCGTGGAGACCTATCCTGACGAGACGCATCTTGTCGTATGTCCGACCTCGTTGCTGTATAACTGGGAGGGAGAGCTGAAGAAATTCGTGCCTGGTCTGGACTGGTATATTCATTACGGCGCCGACAGGGAG
>Ga0068853_100003434_pt1 | contig 12117 bp, 12 predicted proteins | sample KBSCornC32_FD_65655 | JGI IMG/M metagenome (GOLD analysis project Ga0068853, IMG submission 65655) | Corn rhizosphere microbial communities from Kellogg Biological Station, Michigan, USA - KBS Corn C3-2 | ecosystem: Host-associated > Plants > Roots > Rhizosphere > Soil ... | reverse complement strand
CCAACCTCGTTGAAGAGCAGTTCGTCGTCCTCGGTGACGATGGCGTCCACGTTGTTATGGCCCCGGTACCCGATGTGCGCCGCCAGAGCGACGATCCGGGCGGACAGGGTCGCGGCGTGCGTCAGCGTGGCGGGCGGCAGATCGGCGGGCAGGTCCAGGCCGACCCACACCAGGCCGGTCGCCCCGGGGTCGTCGTGCGGGCGGCGACGGATGGTGCCGCTGTCCAGGAACTCCGCCCGGCCGTCCTCGGCAATATGGAACTCCAGGAAGAGGCTGCACCTGGACGGGTGCTCTCCACGACCAGTGCGGGGTTGGCCGCGTCGGACAGCTCGGCCCACAGCTCCTCGGCGAGGGTGTCGGTGCCCGCGTCCAGCGAACGTGTGGCCCGGTTGCCCGGCAGCGGTACGGCCTCGCCCTTGGTGACGGCGATATTGCCCCGGCCGCCGTGCTCACCCTCGCCGGCGCGTGCCGCGCACTCGCGCTCACCGGGCCGGCCCGGTTCACCGTCACCACGGCCGCGCGACTGCTGGAGGTCTCCACGACGGACGCGCACCGGCTGCTGGACGCCTTGTCCGCCACACATTTCGTCGACTTCCATCTCGACGACGGCACCTACTCGGTGGAACGCCTCGCCTGCTCCCAACTGCTCGACCAGGCACTGCGGGATCAGGCATCACGGGACCAGGCACTGCGCGCGGCGAGCTGAGGCCCCGCGGGTTCGAGGCACCGGCCGACGGGGCGGCAGCGCGCGGCAGGCACCGCCGCGCCCTGCCGGGCAACCGGCCAGCTGCCTCACACGCTCAGAGCGGCCCGTACCGTCAGCTCCGCCCCCGTTCCTCCCGCGCCGGACGAGGTGACGTGGCCCGCCTCCAGTACGCAGTACCGTTCGGCGGCGCGCATGGCGAAGCCGACGTGTTGTTCGACGAGGAGGACGGAGAGCCCGCCGCGCCGGGTCAGCGCGAGGATCGTCTCCTCGATCTCGGTGACCACGTAAGGCTGGATGCCCTCGGTCGGTTCGTCGAGGAGAAGCAGCCGGGGCCGGGTGATCAGGGCCCGGGCGATGGCGAGTTGCCGGCGCTCACCGCCGGAGAGCAGCCCCGCGCGACGGCCGGAGAGCCCGCGCAGCGCCGGGAAGAGATCCAGCGCTTCCGCGATCCCCCCTTGCCGTCCGGGCGCCCGTCCGCGACAAGTTGGAGGTTCTCGGCGGTCGTCAGATGCGGGAAGCACTGCTGGCCCTGCGGTACGTCGAGGTCTGGATGACCTGGTCAAGGCCGCCCCCGGCAGGGTCAACGCACCTTCCTGACAGGGACGATGGCCAGTGCGCCGAGGACGCTGATCGCTGCGGCCGTGCCGAGGAGCAGATGGTAATGGTGGCCGCCCGCCGCGTTGACCAGCAGGGCGGCCAGCGCGGGGGCCAGGGACTGGGGCGCGGCGTTGGCGATGTTGAAGACGCCCAGGTCCTTCGCGGAGTCCTCGGGGTCGGGCAGGACGTCGAGGACGAGGGCGAGGTCGACGCCCACGTAGATCCCGTATCCGAGGCCGAGCACGACCTCGGCGGCGTAGAAGCCGGAGACGGAACGCGTCGTGACGAGCAGGGCCATGCCCGCGCCGAAGACCAGCGCGGCGCATCCGACGAATATCTTCCGGCGCCCGAGGCGGTCGGAGAGCCAGCCGGCCAGCTGAGCGGCGGTCATCAGGACCACGGTGTAGATCAGTACGCCGGTCGCCATCACGGCCACCGCGCCGTCGTCGGGCAGGTCGAGCTGGTCCTGGAGGAACAGCAGCCGGAACGTGGTGAACATGAACGTCGCCAGGACGATCATGAATCGCGAGGTGAAGGCCCAGGCGAAGTCGGGGTACCGACGCGGGCTGACCCAGAACGTCTTCAGCACCGTACTCAGGCCGCCCTCGGACGGCGGACGCCGCGGGAGCGGTTTGTCGGGGAGGGCGATGACGTACACCACGACCAGGACGAGCCCGACCGCCGCGGGGAGCAGGAACAGCAGCAGCCCGTCCGTGCCGAGTGTTCTGGCGGAGTATGCGGCACCCAGGATGGCCACGTTCTGCATCACACCGATCAGTCCGGCGACCTTGCCCCGCTGGAAGACGGGGACCTGGTCGGCGACCGAGGCGGTGAACGCGGCCAGCGCGGCATTGGCCAGCATCTGGGACAGGAACCAGGCGATGGCGACCACCACCAGACTGCGTGTGGTCGCGATGACCGCGAGCCCCGCGGTCAGCCCCAGCGCTCCCGTCACCAGCCACGGCCGGCGCCTGCCGAACCGTCCGGTGGTGCGGTCGCTGAGCCGGCCGAAGACCGGGTTGGCGACAAAGGCCGCCAGCGCGCCGAGGCTGCTCACGAGACCGAGCGCGGAGACCTGGTCCTCCTCGGGAACGATGTCCTGCACCTTGATGGCCAGGCTGGAGAAGACGGGGGTGAGCAGGGCCAGGAAGAGGCCGAGTTGGGCCAGGGCCATGGTGGTGATGAGCCAGGGCCGGGCGGGCTGGACCGGCACAGTGAGCTGCGCCGGGTCGCCTGGAGGGGAACCGGGACGTGGAGCGGTGGTAGTCATGGGAACGGCCTTCTGACGCGGGGCGGAGACTGCGGCGGGGACGGGCCGGGACCGCAGGGCAGTCAGGCTAGAACGGCCGGGGCGGTACCGCAGGGGTCATGCGCGGCTCACACGTGACACCAGCCGTAGAACGTGGCCGGGCCGGCGACGTGGCCCTCACCGCACCAGCACATGCCGGGGTGCCCGGAACGACAACAGGTCGATCTCCGGGGGCTCCAGGTCGCTGAGCCGGAGTTCCGGCAGCGCCGTCGCGGCCTCCTGGACCGCGACCCGCGTTTCCATCCGGGCCAGGTGTGCTCCGAGGCAGCGATGCGTTCCGATACCGAAGGCGAGGTCGCCGGAGCCGCTCGTTCCGGTCAGTTGGAGCAGCAGCGGCGCGTCCGCGGGGACGATCGTGTCCCCGACTGTCGTGTCCCGCGTGGCGACCCTCCGCCAAGTCGGCACCGAGGATGCCTCGGCGAGCACCTCCTCGACCGCCGGGCCGGCCAGCCGCGGATCGGCCGCGATCGCGCGCCAGCGGTCCTGGTCCCCGATGAGCCGCTGATAGGCGGCCGAGATCAGCTGGCTGGTGGTCTCATGGCCGGCGATCAGCAGAAAGTAGGCGACGGAGCAGATCTCGGCGTCCGTCAGGCCGAGTTGTACGAGGCGTCCGAGGAGATCGTCCTGGGGTGAACTGCGCGCGGCCCTGGCCCGCCGGCGCAGCCATGCGTAGAACTCGGCGGCGCTCGCGGCGAGTTGCTCCTGCCGTTCCGGGGTGGGCCGGCCCCAGAACAGTTCGAGTGAGTCGATGCTCCACCGCTTCAGCGCGGCCACATCCACCTCGGTCATGCCCAGCAGTTCGAGCAGTACGAGGGCGGGGACGTCCGACGCCACCAGGCTCACCAGGTCCGCTTCGGCCCCGTCCGCGAGGCGGGCCCGCACCGTGGTCAGCCGGCTCCTGCTGAGTGCGCGGGTGAGCGGTTCGACGGCGTCCACGCGGGCCGGGCTGAAGAACCGGGCCACGGCCCCGCGGATCGCACGATGAGTGACCGTGTCGTTGTTGGCGAGCGCGGGCGGCAGGGTGAAGCCCACCGCCGACAGGATGCGCAGCGCCCGGATGCCGAGCGGGGTGTGTGCGGTGAGCGCGTTGGCCGGGCTGAACCGGTCGGGGTCCGAGAAGACCTCACGGACCTGCCCCGGTTCCTGAATCACCCACATGCCCACGGTCTCGTCGTATCTGGCGGGACAGCTCATCGCTCACTCTTCGTGCAGAAAAATTCAAACGCAGGATTTGCGCAGGGAAAGGACATTTCACCGTTCCCCGCGGCGCAGTCTGGCACATGCGCGACGCCGTGGTTCGAGGGGGTCGGGGGCGGTGCCGCCGCTCAGTTCAACTGCGCGGCGGATCAGACCGGTTGGAGCGTGGCCACTCCACCGAGGTCACTCACCGAGGTCACTCACCGAGGTCACTCCGAGGCGTGCCATACGGCGGTCATGGACGCGGCTGAGGAGCAGCAGGGAAACGGTGGCGCCGATCAGTGCGCAGAACATGTCCCACTGGGTGTCCCACACATCGCCCTGGGTCGCGAGGAAGGCGTCGGCGGCCTGGCCTCCGGTCACGGCCGCCGCCCACTCCAGCATCTCGAACACCGCGCTGAAGGCGAGACAGGAGCACACCGTCAGCGGGGCGAGCCAGCGGCTGCCGCGCAGCGGGGAGGTGCGGACCAGCAGTTCGCGTACCAGGATCGCGGGGACGAAGCCCTGCATGAGGTGGCCGAGACGGTCGTAGGGGTTGCGTTCCAGGCCGAGCAGATCGCGTACCCAGTCTCCCGCGGGAACCTCGGCGTAGGTGTAGTGGCCGCCGACGATGAGCACCAGCGCGTGGACGGCCAGCAGACAGCAGAGCAGATCGCTGAGCGGGAACCGTTTGCGCAGGACCACGGCGAGCGGCACCCCGGCCATCACCCACACCGTCTCCAGGAACCAGGTCATCGGGTCCTTCGGGTGCCAGGCGGACACGGCGAGGGACAGCAGGACGACCGCCATGAGCACGGTGGGGAGCCGACGGCCGTGCGGCCGGCGCGCGGCGGGCCGGGTGGCCGCCGATGAGCGGGTGGTCGTCGGGGTGGCGGGCATGTCGGTCTCCTTGTCTCAGGGGCGGGCCCTTATCGTCGGGCCGCCGCCGGATCGCGGGCATGAGTACCGCTACTCATCTGTTGACGGCGCGATGACATCCTGAAACGGGCTCCCGTAGGGTGCGCGGGTTGACCTGGCGGAGAGGCGGTTCACAACGTGGCGCGCAAGGCAGTGACGCGGGAGCGGTTGGCGGGTGCGGCGCGGGCCGCGCTGGGCGGCGGACGGCGGCTGGAGGGGGTGGAGCGGGTCGCGGGCGGCTCCAAGAAGGGTGTGTACCGCCTGGTGATGGATGACGCCACGACGGCGATCGCCTATCTGTGGGACGACTCCGAGAACTACTGGCCCGCGTCCGAGGGCGACGACGACCTCACCGACCCGTTCTCGCCCGGCCTCGGCCTCGGTCTGTTCGAGGCCGCGCACACCCGGCTGGACGCACTCGGCGTCCGTGTCCCGGCGATCCGTCTCCTCGACCGCGAGGGCACCTACGGCCCGGCCGGCCTCGCGATCGTCGACGACCTGCCGGGCGAGAACCTGGAGGAGCTGCTCGCGCGCGACCCGGTCGCGGCGGCGCCGGTCATGGCGCGGCTCGGGGAGGCGCTGGCGGCGATGCGGGGCCAGCGGGCGACCGCGTACGGCAAGGTGGCCGTGGTCGACGGCGGAGGTGTGTCGCGGGGCACGTCGTGCGAAGGGGTCGTGCTGGACGCCGCGCTGAAGGACCTCGCCGAGGCGGCGGCGCGTGATCCGCGGATCGCGGGAGCCCGCGACCGGCTGGAGGAACGGCTGCTCGCGCTGGCGGCAGCGGTGCGGCCACGGGCCGAATACGCGGTCGTACACGGCGAGTTGGGGCCCGACCATGTGCTGGTGGACGCGGACGGGAACCCCGTGGTGATCGATATCGAGGGCTTGATGTACTTCGACGTCGAGTGGGAGCACGTGTTCCTGCGGATCCGGCTGCATGACGCCTATGAGCCGCTGAAGGCGGACGGACTGGACCAGGACCGGCTCGCGCTCTACATGCTCGCGCAGCGGCTCTCCCTGACCGCCGGTCCGCTGCGGCTGCTCGACGGCGACTTCCCCGGCCGGGCGTTCATGGCGGACATCGCCGAACACAATCTGAACGAGGCGCTGGAACTGGTCCGTACGGCGGCGAGCTGACCCGTACTCGCCGGAGTGGGCCGGTATCCCCGCAGGACGGCCGCCGGCCCCCTCCCCCTTACCCGCGTCAGGCGTCGCAGCCACCCACGCGCCGGGTGCTCACCGCGATGTCGTCCATCCGCATCTCGTACGAGGACGGCGTTGGATCCGCCTGGTACAACTGCCAGCCCAGCTTGAGCCGGTCGAAGCGCGGGAAGACGAAGTCGTCGCCCGTGCCGCCGTGTTGCTTGGTCGAGACGGTCAACTCGGTTTTCTCCACGCCATCCTGATAGACCGTCACACGGTTGTCGGTGGCGTCCAGATGGAACTCCACGCAGCTGAACGCGTCCGCGGTCGCGGGCGCCGATGTCTTCCAGGCGGTCCAGTCACCAGTGGGTCCGAGGTCGGAGCCGACACCCCAGAAGTTGCCGCCGGGCGAGGGCGCGTACTGGCCGCCGAGCGGCCGGACCAGGGTCGGTGTGCCGGAGCCCGAGGCTTCGGCGATGGTCCAGTGCGCCCAGTCGGGAGCGGTCGGGAAGGCGTCGACGCGCAGCCTCAGCCGGGTCCAGAAACTGTTGCCGGGCGGGGCGAGGTCGGAGAGGACGAGGAAGGCGCGCCCGTTCCCCTCGGTGCGGACACGGAGTTCGCGGCCGTGTCCGGTGGTGCTGGGGGCGACGGTCAGCGAGCCGTTGGAGGTGTCGGTGGTCCAGCCGTGGCCGGCGGTGACGGGGCCGAGGGGCAGCCGGTCGAAGTTCTCCCGGACGAACGCGCCGTGCGGGGAGCCTCCTTCGCCGGTCGTCGGCTGGGGGGCAGTGGTCGCGGAGGCAGTGGGGGGTATCGCGAGCAGCAGGGCCGCGGCGGCCGAAAGGGCGACCGCGGCCTTTCTCTTGAGTGCCATGCGGTCATTCTGTCAGCGGGCCCCACCGGTCACCTCCGCCGCAAGGGTCACATCCGCATCAAGAGTCAGATCCGGCCACCGTGGGCCCAACTGCGGTGCCGGGTACGGCGGTTCCTCTGTTCCCGGCCCCTCCGGCCGTCGCAGCGGGACGGCGCCCACACAGTGGCCGTCCCAGTCCAGCAGCCGCCCCATGTGCTTGACCGTACGCAGCACCACCGAACGGTCGACGATCGCCGGAACCGGCCGAGGACGAGGTGATGGTGGCGGTGGTCGCCCGGCCCGGACGGACAGCGGACCCCGCGGAACCGGTCCGGCACCGCGCGGCAACACACGCCCTGGCGCCGCCGTGGACGGCACAGCGCTTCCACCGCCGCCACCAAGGCGTTACCCGAGGTAAGAAAAGTGTTCGCCCAAGCGGTGCGCAGTTGAAGGCTTTGTCGCTACATTTTGACATGCACGCAACGCTCGCCGTTGGCGCACAACCCCTTCACACCCCCCGCTTCCAGGAGCCACCCCCATGCGCATGCGCAGACTCCTCGCCACTCTCGCCACCGCGACGGCCGCACTCGGCGGTCTCACCGTCGCGGCCCCCGCCGCGGCGGCCGCGGACTCGGGCACGTTCAACGTGCTCACCTACAACGTCGCGGGCCTGCCCGAGATCATCTCCAGCGCCCCGACGCCCCGTGACACCGCCACCCCGGAGATCGGCCGGCGCATCGCCCCGTACGACATCGTCAATGTCCAGGAGGACTTCAACTACCACGCGGCGCTGTACTCCACGGACACCCACCCCTACCGCACCGCGACCAGCGGTGGCGCGGCCATCGGCAGCGGGCTCAACACCGTCTCCGACTACGCCTGGGACGGCGACGACTTCGAGCGGGTGCGCTGGAACGACTGCCAGTTCGACTCGGGTGACTGCCTCACCCCGAAGGGCTTCACCTTCATGCGTGAGCGGCTCGCCGAGGGCGTGTACGTCGACTTCTACAACGTGCACACCAACGCCGGTACCAACCCCGGCGATCTGACGGCACGCGCGGCCAACCTGGCTCAGCTGAGCACCTTCATCCAGTCCCACTCCGCGGGCAACGCGGTCGTCGTCATGGGCGACACCAACACCCGCTACACCCGCTCCGGCGACACCATCGCGGAGTTCGGTGCGGCCAACCAACTCACGGACGCCTGGGTCAAGTTGATCCGCGGCGGTGTGGCGCCGGCGAAGGGCAGTGACGCGCTGGTCTGCGACCAGACCGGGACCACGGTGCCCAACACCTGCGAGGTCGTCGACAAGGTCCTCTACCGGGGCAGCAAGCTCGTCACGCTGAACGCGACCGCGTACAACAACGAGCACAGCAAGTTCCTGACCTCCGACGGGCTGATGCTCTCCGACCATGACCCGATCACGGTCGGCTTCTCCTGGTCGCTCAGCCCCGACTTCCGGCTGAGCGAGCAGTTCGGCGGTCCGCACGGCGACTACTACCAGGACCTTCCCGCCGTCGCGGCCGGTGCCCGCACCACGGCCCTCTCCCTGCGGGCCGGCTCCCGCGTCGACCAGGTCGGCATCACCCTCTCCAACGGCACGACGCTCACCCATGGCGGCACGGGCGGTACGGCGTCCTCGCTGACGCTGGGCAGCGGGGAGTATGTGACGACCGCCGCTGTGTGCCAGGGCCAGAAGGGCGGCCGTACGCGGATCTTCTCCGTCAAGTTCACGACGAGTCTGGGCAAGAGCCTCTCGGGCGGTACGACGACGTCCGACTGTGTGACGCGGACGGCGCCGTCCGGGTGGCAGATCGCCGGTTTCCACGGGCGTTCCGGGGACGAAGTGGACAAGATCGGGTTCATCTACACCAAGCGGTGAGCGGGCGCGGCGAGCGCCGAGGGTAAGCGCTGAACACGCCGGTCGTCCGCCCCGTATCAGCTCGCGGAGCCGGGCAGAGACGAGGGGACGAGAATCATGGCGGAACAGCGTTATCACGTGATCGACATGACCTGCGGCCGTTGCGCCGGAACCATCGAGACAAAGGTCGCGGGGGTTCTCGGCGTCAACGGCGTGGGCATCGACCTCACCAGCGGATCGGTGACGGTCACAGGCGACGCGGTCGACGGCACCAAGGTCTGCGAGGCGATCGCGGAGGCGGGCTTCGAGGTGGCGGCGGTGCTGTGAGCCCGGTTCACGGGAGGCGCCCTCCTCGGACACCGGCCGCGATCTCCTTCCGTACCCGCTGCCGGGCGGCGGCCGGCGCTCCCGCCGCCGTCAGGGCCTCCGTCACCGCACCCGTGACGGGTGGGACGTCGAGGACCTGCGGGCGGGCCAAGGGCGTTTCCGTGGCGAGGCGGGCGCCGATGTGGTCGCGCAGCAGGGCGTGGTCGTTCTGGAGCGTGCCCCCGCCCAGTACCACCGGCGTCGCGGTGCGCAGCAGACGGAGACGGCGCAGCAGCGCGACGACCATGGCGACGATCTCGTCGCCGAGGCGTAGGACGATCCCCCGCGCCACGGCGTCCCCTTCGGCGGCCGTCGCGAAGACGAGGGGGGCCAGTCCGTGCAGGTCGGTGAGCGGGATGGTTCCGTCGCCGACGGAGAGCGCCACCGCTTCCACGCTGGCCAGTCCGAAGTGCCCGGGCAGGGCCCGCCGCAGGGCCGTCGCGGGCCCGCGGCCGTCGCCCGCTCGAACCGCAGCCCCCAGGCCCGCCCTGGCCACGGCCAGCCCACCGCCCCAGTCGCCGGTGATCTCACCGAGCGAGAGAAAGCGGGCCGACCGCCCCCTCGGACTCACCCCGGCGGCGTTGATGCCCGCGCCCGAGACCACGGCCACCCCCCAGCCGTCCGGCGCCCCGGCGTGCAGCACGGCGAGGGTGTCGTTGCGTACGACGACCCGCCCGGCCACGTCCAGTTCGCGCAACTGCCGTGCCGCTTCCCGCTCTTCGGCTCGTCGGTCCACATTGGCGAGGAAGTAGCCGCCCACGGAGACGGCGGTGGTGGCCGGGAGTCCGGCCACCACCCGGGCCCGTCGTCCCAGTTCCGCGAGGCGCTGGGTGGTGACGGTCATGCCCTCGCGATGCGGCCGTGTTCCGTCGCCGCGCACCCAGGCCAGGAGCCGGCCCTCGGTGTCCGCGAGGACCAGATCGGTCTTGGAGCTTCCACCGTCCACCCCCACGACAAGGTCGGTCATCGGCCGTCAGCCCTTGATGCCGGTGAGGGTGATGCCTTCGACGAAGACCTTCTGGGCCAGGAAGAACAGCACCAGAATGGGCAGCAGGAACATCAGCGAGGCCGCCATCTGCAACTCGTACGCGTTCTGGTGCCCGTTCTTGGCGAGTTCGGTGAGCGCGACCGCGAGGGTCTGGCCGCCCTCGCTGTTGCCGGTGTAGAGCAGCGGGTTGTAGAAGTCGTTCCAGGCGTACAGGAACGAGAAGAGGCCGACCGCGGCGATCGCGGGCCGGGTCATCGGGATCAACACCTGCCAGAGGATGCGCAGTTCACCGGCGCCGTCCATCCGGGCCGCCTCGGTCAGCTCGTCGGGGATCGTGAGGAAGAACTGACGCAGCAGGAAGATGCTGAACGCGTCACCGAAGAACGTCGGGACGATCAGCGGCTTCAGCGTGCCCACCCAGCCGATGTGCGAGTAGAAGACATACAGCGGCAGGCTGGTGACCTGTGCCGGGATCATCATCGCGGCGAGGACGACCAGGAAGAACGCCTCCCGGCCGCGCCAGCGCAGCCGGGCGAGGGCGTAGGCGACGGGCACCGAGGAGATCACGGTGCCCACGGTGGCGAGTCCGGCGTAGATCATGGTGTTGGCCAGGTCCCGGCCGAACGGCATGGCCGAGAAGACTTTTCTGAAGTTGCCGAACTCCCACGGCGAGGGCCACAGCGAGCCGGTGCCCGCCTGATGCTCCGTCATGAACGCCGTGAGTACGCCGATCAGCAGAGGAAGCAGAAAGCAGAGTCCGACCGCTACGGCCGGGGCGTGTTCGGCCAGCAGGTGCAACGCCCCGCGCCCCTTGCGGACTTGACGTCTCGTCAGAACGGTGGTGCTCATCGGCCGCCTCCCGCGTGGTGGACGAAGCGGCGCGAGGCGCGGATGAAGACGACCGTCGCCGCGAAGATGACCAGGAACAGCAGCCATGCCATGGCGGACGCGTAGCCGGTCTTGAAGTACGAGAAGCCCTGCTGGTACAGCTCGGTCGAGTAGAACAGCAGCGAGTCGGCGGGATAGCCGAGGAGTTCACTGCTGGAGGCCTCCGCGTTCGCCGAACTCGACGCCACGAACGCCTCGGTGAAGTACTGGAACGTGTAGATCATCCCGGTGAGCAGGGCGAAGAAGACGACCGGGGAGATCGCGGGCAGGGTGACGCTGCGGAACTTGCGGACCGGGCCCGCGCCGTCGAGTTCGGCCGCCTCGTACAGCTCACGCGGGACCTCCAGCATGGCGGCGGAGAAGATCACCATCAGGTTGCCGGAGGCCCACAGCGCCATCAGGACCAGGCTGGGCTTGGACCAGGCGGGGTCGGAGAACCAGCCGGGTCCTTCGATGCCGACGAGGTCCAGGATGCGGTTGAGCGGGCCCACGGGGTTGAGCAGCACGATGAAGGAGAGCGCCGCGGCCACCACGGGGACCATGGAGGGCAGGAAGAACAGCGTGCGGTACACGGTCCTGCCGCGTTTCACGCGGATGATGACCCAGGCGGTCAGCATCGCCCACGCGGTGCGCAGCGGCACCATGACAACCACCATCCACAGCGTGTTGCGCACCGCCACCCAGAAATTGTCCGAACCGGTGAACAGCAGACGGTAGTTGCGCAGTCCGACGAAGTGCACGGGGCGGTACGAGCCGGCCTGGAAGTCGGTCAGCGAGTAGTACAGCGTGGCGGCCACCGGGTACAGCACGAAGGTGCAGAACCCGATGACGAACGGGGAGACGAAGGCGAGGACGACCCACCAGCGGGCCCTGCTGGGACGTCGCCCGCGACCCCGGGCGGGGCGCGTCCGCGCCCCGCCCGGTGCGTGGTCGACGGGGGCGAGTACGGTCGCCATCTCTACTGCCCGGCCTGGGAGTTGAGGTCGTCGATCTTCTTCCCGACGCCGGAGAGCCCGCTCGAAGCGTCCTTGACCTTGCCCTGCTCGTACTGGAGCAGGAACGCGCGCCAGGTGTCCATGTCCTCGACACCCGCCGGGGTCAGGGACTTGTAGTAGGAGCCGGGGTTCTGGAACAGGTCGACGAACGGCTTCCAGTGCGGGTCACTTGCCTTGTCCCAGGCCTTGAGCGCGGCGAAGGTGCTGGGCACGTTGTAGACGGTGTCGGCGAGCTGGTTGAGGAAGGTGGTGTCGGTGGTGAGCTGCTGGAGGGCGAAGAACCCCTCCTGCTTGTGCTGGGAACCCGCGGAGAGATAGGC
>Ga0068853_100003433_pt1 | contig 12117 bp, 10 predicted proteins | sample KBSCornC32_FD_65655 | JGI IMG/M metagenome (GOLD analysis project Ga0068853, IMG submission 65655) | Corn rhizosphere microbial communities from Kellogg Biological Station, Michigan, USA - KBS Corn C3-2 | ecosystem: Host-associated > Plants > Roots > Rhizosphere > Soil ... | reverse complement strand
GGCGGCAATATCCTGTCGGCGGTGCTGGAGAAGGATTTCTAGCGCGGCTCCAAGTCAACGATCCGTCATTGCCGCGAAAGCGGCAATCCATTTCCATGCAGCAAGATCAAGATGGATTCCCGCTTGACCAGCTCCGCTGTTGAAGAGCGCCTTGCGGGAATGACGGAGGCGTGGGTATTGCTGAGCGTATGCGGCCGGGTCGCGGGCGTCGAACGGGTCCGATGAATCGAATCCCTGCGACGAGCCAGCGAGTCGACGCTCCACTCGCGCTTATCAAGGCACCCGGCAATCAACATCAGCCGTTGTTGGCAACCTTCACGGCCTGGCCGGCGGTCAGCCGTTCCGCGCCGCGCACCACGAGGCGGTCGCCGGCGTTGAGCGCGCCGCGCACTTCGACCTTGTCGCCGTTCGCGGCGCTCGCCGAGACCGGGATCTGCTCGGCGGTGTTCTGCGCCGAAACGCGCATCACGTAGGTCTGGTTCGCGCGCTGCACGATCGCGTCGCGCGGCACGGTCAGCGCTTCTTCGCCGCCGCTTTCGGGCAGCGCGACCTCGACCGCGCTGCCGACCAGCGCCAACGCCGGATCCACGCCCACGCGCAGTTCGAACTGACGCGCGCGTTCGTCGCCGACCGGCACCACGGCGCGCACCTTCGCGCTGGATTCCTGTCCGGCGGACTTCACCTTCACTTCCATGCCGGCCTTGATCTTGTCGGCCAGCGCCAGCGGCGCCTGCACGCGCGCCTCGATGTGGTCGGTGTCGACGAAGTGCACGATCATCGCGCCGACCTGCAGGTATTCGCCGCGCTGCGCGAAGCGCTCGGTGACGATGCCGGCAAACGGCGCCTTCACCTGCGCCTGCTCGATGTCGTATTCGACCTGGTGCAGCTGCGCGCGCGCATGCGCCAGCGACTGCACGTTCGTCTCCTGCGTGGCGCGTGCCTCGTCGATCTGCGTCTTCGCGATCGCGTTCGAGGTGCCGAGTTTCTCCAGGCGCTGCAATTGCGTCTCCGACAGCACGCGCTGCGCTTCGGCGCGCTTGACGTCGGACTGGATCTCCTCGCGGCGCAGGCGCAGCGCGCGGTCGTCGAGCTGCGCCAGGCGGTCGCCCGCCTTCACGCGCGTGCCGACTTCCGCCACGTACTCCAGGCGCCCGGCTTCGGCACTGGCGATCTTGGCGTCGTCGCGGCTGACCACGCTGCCCGGCACCCAGCGCGTCGGCGCGAGCTTGGCGGTCAGCGCCGGGCTCACCTCGACGATCGCCGGCGGCGCCTTTTGCTCCTGCGCGTGGCTGGTGGAGCTGAGCGCAAGCAGCAGCAGCGCGATGGCACCCGCACACAGCGCGCGGACGTTTAAAAGGGTAATTGTGGAATTGTTCATGGTCTGGATTCCTTCTTTGCCCGTCATCCCGGCAGGGACTGCCGGGATCCGTTGCCACGGATGGCAAGCTCGTACGTTCCGACAAGATCGCATCCCTGCAGCCTGGACCCCGGCAATCCCTGCCGGGATGACGTCTTCATGGTGTTCATGGGTCTCACGCCGCCTCCGCGCCGGCCGCTTCGCCGCCGGCAGCTTCGGTGGCGATCGCGCGCGGCCGCTGCCCGCGCGGTGGCGCGACCAGCTGCTTGCGTTCGCGCTTGACGAAGATCAGCCGCATCAGGCTCGGCAGCAGCAGCAGCGAGAAGATCAGGCTGATCACCACGCCGCCGACGTTGACCGCAGCCAGGCCGCGATAAATCACGCTGCCGGGGCCCGGATTGACCGCCATCGGCAGGGCGCCGAGCGCGCCGGTCAGCGTCGAGGCGAGAATCGCGCGCAGGCGCTGGTTCAGCGACATGCGGATCGCTTCCTCCAGGCTCGCGCCGCTTTCCTGCGCGGTGCGCGTCAGGTCCACCAGCAGGATCGCGTGATTGACCACCACGCCGACCATCATGATGAAGCCGATCATCGACAGCAGGTCCAGCGGCTGGAATGCGAACAGGCCGAGCGTGCGCAGGCCGACCATGCCGCCGATCAGCGCCAGCGGTACGGTCAGCACCACGATCGCCGCGTGTCGCATCGACTTGAACATCGCCGCCATGATCAGGAACAGCACGAAGATCGCGAGCAGGAAGTTCTTCGCCATCGTGCCGACGATCTGGTCGAGACGGTCGGCGCTGCCGGCCAGGCGGATCGCGCCATCCGGCAACTGCTTGCGCAGTTCCGGCAGCACGTCCTTGTCGATCGTCGCGAGCGCGTCTTCCAGCGCGAGCGTGGCCGGCGGATCCATGGTCAGCGTCACCGTGCGGCGGTGGTCGAGGCGGCGGATCTGCGTCGGCCCGAGCGTCGTCTCGAGTTTCACGAGGTCACCGATCGGCATCACCTTGCCGCTTGGCGTGACGATCGGCGTCTGCGCGATTTCCTCCGGCGTCTGGCCGCCGCTGGTGCGCAGGATGATCGGCACGCGTTGCTCGCCGTCGAAATATTCGCCCAGCCACGAGCCGTCGCCGAGCGTGCGCACGATGTCGCCCATCGTGGCGCGATCCCAGCCGGCTTCGGCGATGCGGCGGTCATCCGGCACCGCGTGAAGTTCCAGCTGCGCCGCGTCGGTCTGCGGGAACGCATTGACGTTCGCGCCGGGGAATTTCTTTTCCAGCAATTGGCGGCCGGCTTCGGCGGCCTTGTAGAGCTTGGCGGTGTCGTCGCCTTGCAGATGGATCGATACCGAACGCGCCGAGCCGCCGAAGCCGCCGAACAAGTTGCCTTCCTCGGTGAACACGCGCGTGTCCGGGAAGCCGACCGTGATCTCGTCGCGCACGATGCGCTCCAGATCGCCGATGCGTCTTTCATCGACCACGCGTGCGCCGATCGTGCCGCCGCCGGGCCACAGGATCGTGTACCAGTTCTTCAGCTTCGGCTCCTTGGTGCCATCCATGTACGGCTTCATGCGCGCCAGGATCGTCGGCATCATCTCGGTGTGCACCATGTCCGGCGACATGCCCGGCGGGAAGTTGAAGTACGCGTCGATCGCAGCGCGCTTCACCGGCGGCAGGTAGTCCAGGCGCGGCTTGAACACGAACGTCAGCGCCATCGGCAGCACCAGCAGCGCGAACACCCAGCCCAGCTGTTTCGGCCGCGTGTCGGTCAGCGCCATGATCTTGTCGGTCAGCCACGGCCAGCCGTCGCCGTAACCGGACTTGAGCTTCTTCGCCTTGAGCCAGCCCGCGGCCGCCGGAATAACCGTGATCGCGACGATTACCGACAGCGCCACCGCGATCGAGATCGTCAGGGCCAGGTCGGCGAAGATCTGGCCTTCGACATCGCGCAGGAACACCACCGGCAGGAACACGGCCACGGTCGTGATGGTCGACGCGATCAACGCGCCGACGACCTGGTGCGTGCCCTTCGAGGCGGCATCGCCCGGCGTCATGCCGCTTTCCTTCAGGCGCAAGATGTTGCCGGACACGACAATCGCGCCTTCCACCACCATGCCGACCGCGAACGCGAGGCCCGCCAGCGAAATCACGTTCAGGCTGTGGCCGGTGATGTGCAGCGCGGTGAACGTGGCGAGCAGGCAGATCGGGATCGAGGTGGCGATCAGCAGCGTGGCGCGCCAGTCGCGCATGAACCACCACACGCAGATCAGTGACAGCAGCGCGCCGATGATCAGGTTCTCGGTGAGCAGGCTGACCGCGCGGTTGATGAACAGCGCGGAGTCGAACGACTGCTCGATGCCGAGGCCTTTCGCCTTGAGCGGGCCGTCGCGCAATTCGGCGACGACCTTCTTCACCGCGGTCAGCGAAGCGAGCACGTTCGCGCCTTCGGCCTTGCGCACGTCCAGGCCGATCGCCGGATTGCCGTTTTGGTACGAGAAGAACTGGCGCTTCGGCGGTTTGACTTCGATCGTCGCGACGTCGCCCAGACGGATCGGCTTGCCGTTCGCCCACGACAGCACCAACTCGCTCAGCTCCGCGGGCTTGTAGCGGCCGGTGTAGCGCAGCACGTATTGCTGCCGGCCGACTTCAATCTGGCCGCCGGAAACATCCGCCGCGCTCGCGGCGCGCGCGGAAATGTCGGGAATCGAAACGCCGAGGCTGGCCGCCTTGGCGGTGTCGACGGTGATGCGCACTTCATCCGGCGGACCGGCGTTGACGACCACCTGCGATACGCCCGGCACCGCTTCGATGCGCGGCTTGACCGTGTTCTCGATGAAATGCCGGTAGTCGTCGATCTTGCCGGGCGATCCGGGCAGCAGCTGCACGAAGAACCACGACAGCGATTCGTTCGGGTTGCCGCCGTTGCCGCCGCCGAGCTGCACGACCGGCCGGTCCGCGTCGCGCGGAATCGAACGCACGCGATTCAGGCGGCCGATCACTTCGACCTGCGCATTCTTCATGTCGGTGCCGATCGCGAACGTCAGGCTGATGAAGCTGCCGCCGGCGCCGGCGCTGCCGTCGAGTTCCTCGAGCCCCGGCAGTCCCTGCAGCACCTGCTCCTGCGGTTCGAGCAATTCGGACTCCACTTCTTCCGGCGAGGCCGCGCGCCAGTTCGTCTGGATGCCTATTTGCGGCCGGTCGATGTCGGGAAACAGCTGCAGCGGCAGCTGGCGCAGGCTCAGGAAGCCGATCACGGCAACCAGCAGCACGGTCATGCCCACGGCCACCGGATTGCGCAACGAGGTATCGATGATCTTCATTTTTCTACTCCGCCATTCCCAGCGGCCGCGAGTGTCGCGCCGGGCGATGCAGGGTTGGATGTGGCGGGAGTCATAATGGTTGCGTCGGCTGCGCTGAGCTGTTGCCGCTTTGCGCCGAGGCGTGCCGAACCGGTAGGCCGAAAGTCATGCTCGCGGGTCGAATTGCGCGCTGGATGGAAGTATTCCAGCCGATGCGGTCGAATTTGGGCATCCCGGTTCGTCATCATCCACGAGGGGGATGTTCCCCCGTCACAGGAAATCCATCATGCCTACCGGAACCGTTCGTCTGCATCGCGTCATCCGTGCCACGCCAGCGCGTGTCTACCGTGCCTTCCTCGACGCCGATGCGTGGGTCAAGTGGCTGCCGCCGCACGGCTTCACCGGCAAGGTGCATGAGCTGTCGCCGCGGGTCGGCGGGCGCTATCGCATGTCCTTCACCAATTTCACTTCCGGCAACAGCCACAGCTTCGGTGGCGAGTACCTGGACCTCGTGCCGAACGAACGCATCCGCTACAACGCGCGCTTCGACGACGCGAACCTGCCGGGCGAGATGCAGACCACGGTGACGCTGCGAGCGGTGTTCTGCGGCGTCGACGTGAGCATCGTGCAGGAAGGCATTCCGCAAGCGATTCCGGTCGAGGCATGTTACCTGGGCTGGCAGGAGTCGCTGACTCTGCTGATGCAGCTGGTCGAGGCGGAAATCCCCGGCTAGCGCGGATTCCGGCCGGCGGCAGTCCTCACGCGCCCCGCCGACGAGCGGCGGAACTTCGCGCCCGACGGCTGTGTCCGTTAGCACGACTGTTTTGTCGACCTGTGAGCGGAGGATCGTGCCATGCGTGTCAGCGGTGTCGTGGGGTGTCTGGGAATTCTTGGCGTCGCAGCAGTCCTTCAGGCCAGCGCGGTCGAACCCATTCCGAATCGCCTGATCGACTACGCGCAGTTCCAGAAGATCGTCGCGGCATCCGCGGTGACGCGTGAGCACAATCGCCTGACCGAAGACCAATTCCTCGCCGCGATGCAGGATCCGCGCGTGATCGTGCTCGATGCGCGCAGCGCGACCATGTACAAATTGCGGCACGTCAAGGGCGCGGTGAGCCTGCCGTTCACCGATTTCACCGCCGACACGCTCGCGCAGGTGATTCCGCGCAAGGATGCCAAGGTGATGATCTACTGCAACAACAACTTCACCGGCAGCCCGCTGGCGTTCGCCACGAAAATGCCGGCGGCGTCGCTCAACCTGTCGACCTACACCTCGCTGGCGGCGTATGGCTACACGAATGTGTACGAGCTCGGGCCGCTGCTCGACGTGAAAACGACCAGGATTCCGTTCGCCGGGACCGAGGTCGCTGCACGGTAGTTGTGCGTCGATACAGCCAGGTTTCGTGTGTCTTGGTGCCGTCATTCCCGCGAACGCCGGAATCCAGCGCCTTCGCTCTGCCGGAGCAAGGAAACTGGATCCCGGCCTTTGCCGGGATGACGAGCAACAGCGTGCGTCGCGGTGCTAGGCGCTCTCGAGCGCAACGTCCGTTGCGCGGCTCGATTCGCTCGCGAGTGCGTGCCGCCTGCGTGCGGGTACGCCGATCAAGTCCAGGAAATTGTTGAACACGGCGTGCGCCGCCGACTGCATCGCGGCGATGCGCGGCACGGTGTCGGCATGGATCGCGGCGGCGTCGCGGCCGAGGCCGGCGGCAACCAGGTCGTCGCGATAGGCGGGCAGGTTGAGCCAGCGTTCGATCAGCGGCTGGTCCATCTCAAGATGGAACTGGAAGCCATAGGCATTGCTGCCGTGACGGAACGCCTGGTGGCTGCACGTGAGCGTGCTGGCCAGGTGCGCCGCGCCGGGCGGCAGGTCGAACGTGTAGCCGTGCCACTGGAACACCGGTGCGCGCGCGCCGATCGCCGCCAGCACCGGATCGCTGCGCCCGGCGTCGGTCAAATGCAGGTCGTACCAGCCGATTTCGCTGACGTCATGACGGCGCACCTGCGCGCCGAGCGCGTGCGCCAGCAATTGCGCGCCGAGGCAGATGCCGAGCACCGGCTTGCCGGCGGCGAGCGCTGCGCCGATTACCTCGATCTCGGTCTGCAGGTGCGTGCGCGCGTGGCGGTCTTCGACGTTCATCGGGCCGCCGAGCACGATCAGGCCGCGGTAGCGGTCGATTTTCGGACGCGCGTGAGGTTCGCGTTCGAAATTGACGAACTTGACGCGATGGCCGCGGCGCCGGATCAGGCGATCGAGCGTGCCGAGCGGCTCGGCGGCGACGTGCTGGAAGACCATGATGCGCGGCATGTGCGCATCATACGGCAGGCGCCGGGGTTGTCATCCCGGACCCGTGTGCAGCCATCGCGCCGCTGCTATTCGTCGCCGTTGGACGCGGCGTCGTTTTCCTTCGGGCAGATCGAATCGTCCGGTTCGGGCACGGTAAAGGTCTTGGCAGAGACGGTGTCGAGATCGTAGCGCAAGCGCCTGTGATGCTCGCCGTTCCAGGCTTCCCAGATGCCGCGATAGATGTTGTCCTCGGTCGTCACGAACGTGCCGGTGTGCTTGCCGTCGACTGTCTCGTAGATCTCGACGGGCGGATGTTCCGATGCGCCGCCGGCGCCCTGCGAGTTGTAGAAACCTTCGATCGCGATGTGCTTGCCGGACTTCTCGTACTCGTACCAGCCCGTGTAGCGATAGCCGAGCATGAATTGCACGCGATCGTCCGTGCAGCGCCAGACGTCGGTGGTTTCCAGATGCATGCGGATCGGCAGCTTGCCGATCGTGCCTTGCAGTTCCTCGACGCTCGACGGCGACTTCAGCGGCACGTTCCACTCGTGCGCGTGGGCGGCACCGCAGCCAAGCAGGCCTGCAAGCGCAAGGAACGAGTTTCGCAATGGATGGCGCGCGTTCGGGCGCATGTCGCTGCGCGAAGCTCGTCCAGCGCCGTGTTGGCGATGCTCAATTTTCCACATGGCATTCCTGCGTCTGATACGGGCCATTCGCCCAGCGGTCGTGCTCGCGCCACATCGTGATGAGGTAGCGCTTGCCGCAGTCGACATCGGCGCCCAGCGTGCCTTTCAAAGCCCCCGGACCCGTCGTGGCCGTGACCTTGCCCTGGTTGCCTTCGACGCGCACTTTCTCGACGATCAGGTAACCCCTGGGAAGAGTATGGGTTTTCGACTTCGGCACGGCGTCGCGCGGTACCACGCGGCGCACGCTGCGCAACGCGGCGGCCAGCGCCGGATCGGCGCCGTCCGGCGCGATCAAGGCGGTGACCGGACCGTCTTCGCGTTCGACCACGACGATCGCCGCCCGGGCGATGTCGCTGAAGTCGGCCTGTTGATCGGCGGATGCGCCGTGCATGGCGCACAGCAACGGCAAAATCGACAAAGTGGCAGGTGTCTTCATCGCGGTCCGTCCCCGAGGGGAATGCATTGTCGATGAAAACGCCAAAAGGCGCGCAAAGCGCACGCACGGCGGCAAAGGCGGGACTAAATGAGCGCGTGCGGCGTATTTGGGGGCACCCGCACGCGCTCACCGAGGCCAAACGCAGTCCATGCACTCGGCACGACGAATTCTAGGCCGATGGCCGGCGGACGGAATCCGGACAAACCCCCACGGAGCGCGAACGCCTTCACGAAATGCACGGCGCGAAGCGAGGCGCAGGACCGCCCGGGACGCTTTCCCCGGTCGCGTCGTTCCCGCCAGCGGGGCGTCCACGAGCGGCCGCTCCGCGTGCGACGTTCAGGTCAGCAGCTTCACCTTGTCGCGGTAACTGCGCGACAGCTTCAGTTCGTGGCCCGAATCGAGCACCAGGAAGAATTCGCCGTTCTGGTGCGGGCGCATCTCCTTGACGCGTTCGAGGTTGACGATCGTGGAGCGGTGCACGCGCTGGAAGCGTTGCGGGTCCAGGCGCTGCTCCAGTTCGTGCATGGTGCCGCGCAGGACGTGCGTCTCGGCCGGCGTATGGATGCACATGTAATCGCCGGCGGCGTCGATCCACTGGATCGCGTCGAGGTCGACGCGCACGATGCGCTGGCCGTCGCGCACCGCGAGCTTCTCGCCGGCCCGGCGTGGCGTTTCCTCGAGCACGTCGTTCAGGCGCAGCTCGGGCTTGTCGGACAACGTGGCGAGCAGCTTGAGCAGGCGTTCGCAATGGTCCTGCGCGGCGCGCGTGGCCAGGTGCGCGCGCGCCCGTTCGACCGCCTGGTCGAGGCGCGCATCCTCGACCGGCTTGAGCAGGTAGTCGAGCGCGCTGGCGGCGAACGCGTCCAGCGCGTACTGGTCGAACGCCGTGACGAACACGGTCAGCGGCAGCATCGTGGCCGGCACCGCGCGCAGCAGGCCGAAGCCGTCCACGCCGGGCATCTGCACGTCGAGGAACATCAGGTCCGGCTGCAGCTGCGAGATCATGTGGAACGCCTCGCGGCCATTGGCGGCCTGCCCGACGATGTCGACGTCGGCGTGCCGGGCGAGGCGCAATTCGAGGCCGCGCCGCGCGAGCGGCTCGTCGTCGACGATCAGGGTGCGGATCTTTGCGGGCACGGTCTGGGCGGGCGCATTCATGCGGTCATCTCGGCTTTTGCAGCTTTGTCCACAGGTATACTTTCGAACGGCAGGCGGATGCGCACCTCGACGCCGCGCGGCTCGCGGTTGGCGATCGTGAATTCCTGCGCGCGCTCGCCGTACAGCACGAGCAGGCGCTCGCGCGTGTTCGACAGGCCCACGCCGTGGCCGGCCGGGCGGTCGTTGAAATCCTTGCAGCCCGGCCCGTCGTCGCGCAGCGTGATCACCAGGCCGCTGCCCTCGCGGCGCGCGTCGATCTCGATCGTGCCGCCTTCTTCGCGCTTCGACACCGCGTACTTGATCGCGTTCTCGATCAGCGGCTGCAGCAGCAGGCTCGGCACCAGCGCGCTGCGCGCCTCGGGCGTGATGTCCATGCGCACGCGCAGGCGTTCGCCGAAGCGCAGCTGCTCGATGCTCAGGTACAGGTTGGTCGCATCGATCTCGTGCGCCAGGCTCACGCGCTGCACCGGATCGGAATCCAGCGAATAGCGCAGGAACGCCGAGAGGCTCGCGACCATGCCGTTCGCGGTGCTGCCGCGGCCGTCCAGCACCAGGGTCGAGATCGCGTTGAGCGTGTTGAACAGGAAATGCGGGTTGAGCTGGTAGCGCAGCATCTTCAGCTGCGCCTCGTGCGCCATGGCCTGCGCCTTGAGCGCGGCCTCCTTCTGCTGCTGCAGCTGGCGGCTGAACTTGATGCCGAAGTACAGGCCGCTCCAGGACAGCAGCAGGTAGAACATCGATGCGAAGTACCACAGGTAGCCGAACACGCTGTGCACGTCGCAGTCGTCGCAGAACTTGAACAGGATGTTGACGTAGGCGGTCGCCTGCACGACCGCGGCGAGGAACAGCATGCCGGCCGCGGACAGCACCATGCGCGGGCCGTTCAGGTGCCAGATGCGCTTGTAGCCCTGGCGCAGGATGCTGGTGACGATGAAGCCCGACAGCGTCACGCTCATCGAGGAGTACATGTACCACCACTCCTTGCCTTCACCGAGGGCGGCGGTGAAGTTGAGCGCGAAGTAGCCGAGCCAGCCGCCGATCTGCAGCGGCCAGAACGAGCGCCGGAAAAAGGCCAGCACGGTTTTCATCGGCGTCATGGTGGCACGACAGCAGGGCAGGTGAGGGCATCGTAGAACGTCCGGCGGCCGATTTGGTTCCGTTCGGCGCGCGAATGGGTCGGCTGGGCGCAGGAACGCGCACCGCGGGACGGATGCCGCCGGCGCGGGGTGCGGCGCGAAACCGCCGGTTTTTTTGGTCGGAGGCATCCGCTCAGGCTAAAATACCCGACCGCCTGACCCTGCTTGGGACGGCTTCGTAGGCAATCGCAATCCGATGAAAACCCTGTTGGTCACCGGTGGAGCCGGCTTTATCGGCGGCAATTTCGTGCTCGGCCTGCTCGCCGACGGCGGCTACCGCATCGTCAACCTGGACAAGCTGACCTACGCCGGCAACCTGGACACGCTGGCCGGCCTGCGCGACAACCCCGACCACATCTTCGTGCAGGGCGACATCGGCGATCGCGCGCTGGTCGCCAAGCTGCTGGACGAACATCGGCCGACCGCAATCGTGAATTTCGCCGCCGAGTCGCACGTCGACCGTTCAATCGATGGGCCGGCGGAATTCGTGCAGACCAACGTGGTCGGCACGCTGGCGCTGCTCGAATGCGCGCTCGCGCACTGGCGTGCCGCGCCGCTCGAACGGCAGGACGCGTTCCGCTTCCTGCACGTGTCGACCGACGAGGTGTACGGTTCGCTCGGTCCGCTCGGCCGTTTCAGCGAAGAATCGCCCTACCAGCCGAACTCGCCGTATTCGGCGTCCAAGGCCGCTTCGGATCACCTGGTGCGCGCGTTTCACCACACGTACGGCCTGCCGACGCTGACCACGAACTGCTCGAACAACTACGGGCCGTACCAGTTCCCGGAAAAGCTCATCCCGCTGATGATCCACAAGGCGCTCAACGGCGAGAAGCTGCCGGTGTACGGCGACGGCCGCAACATCCGCGACTGGCTGTTCGTCGGCGACCACTGCCGCGCGATCCGGCGCGTGCTCGAGATCGGCCGTACCGGCGAGGTGTACAACGTCGGCGGCGACGCGGAGCGGGAGAACATTACCGTCGTCAAGACGATCTGCAAGCTGCTCGACGAGCGCCGCCCGCTCGCCAACGGCGTGAAGCGCGAGACGCTGATCACCTACGTCAAGGACCGCCCCGGCCACGACCGGCGCTACGCGATCGACGCGGGCAAGATCAAATCGCAGCTCGGCTGGCGCCAGACCGAAAGTTTCGAAAGCGGCATCGCCAAGACGGTGGACTGGTACCTGGACAACCACGCGTGGTGCCAGCGCGTGCTGGATGGCAGCTATCGCATGGAGCGGCTGGGCGTGGTGGCGTGAGCGTGGCAGGTCGGCGCGCCAGAATTTTTTGCCGTCATCCCCGCGCAGGCGGGGATCCAGTTCTTCCGCAATCTGCCACGAGAACTGGATTCCCGCCTGCGCGGGAATGACGAATATGTTGACCGCGCGGGCGCACCCAATAATTCGGAACAAGTAGACAATGTCGCAAATTGCCAAAGGCATCATCCTCGCGGGCGGCTCCGGCACGCGCCTGTATCCGCTCACGCAGGTAATCAGCAAGCAGCTGCTGCCGGTGTACGACAAGCCGATGATCTACTACCCGCTGTCGGTGCTGATGCTGGCCGGCATCCGCGACGTGCTGGTGATCAACACGCCGCACGAACAGGCGCTGTTCAAGGCGCTGCTCGGCGACGGCTCGCAATGGGGGATTTCGATCCGCTACGCGGTGCAGCCGAGCCCGGACGGTCTGGCGCAGGCGTTCGTGATCGGCCGCGAGTTCGTCGACGGCCAGCCGAGCTGCCTGATCCTCGGCGACAACATCTTCTA